>Ga0181517_10003454_pt1 | contig 15047 bp, 10 predicted proteins | sample PEATcosm2014_Bin_31_FD_119748 | JGI IMG/M metagenome (GOLD analysis project Ga0181517, IMG submission 119748) | Peatland microbial communities from MTU Mesocosm Facility, Houghton, MI, USA - PEATcosm2014_Bin01_30_metaG | ecosystem: Environmental > Terrestrial > Soil > Wetlands > Peat | place... | reverse complement strand
CGGTAAGACGACGACTGCGCGAGGAGCGCCGTCACGGCAGCCAGTGTGAGGACCAGCTCGATGTTGCGCATGGTTCACCTTCCCGCCTGAGTATATCGCAGCCGGATGAGATTCTGGCCTTATGTCGTACCCAATCAGCGCAATGGCGTTCTGTCTCCCGCGCGCAAGCCTTCGACCAGAGGCTGACCCCTTTTCCCTTTTCGAGGCCGCTTTCGACCCCTGCCTGCCGTGTCGAGACTCCCCCGAAAATGGACGTTCACCGTGCGGTCCCGCACGTGGCGCAGGCACTCCTGCCTGCCGCGTCCCGACTCTTCGGGACGCTTGGTCTTTTCATCCTTCGTTGCGCGCCGCGGCGCATGCCCACTCATCTCGATACATGCTCGCCGTTGTGGCGACGTATCGTGGGCAAGCGTCGGCACGAGTGCCGACGCGGCAGGCAAGAGTGCCTGCGCCACGTCACGGAGCCCGACCACTTGCGAGAATTCCGCGCTGACGCGGCCCCACGTCAATGCGCGGCTTTACGTCGGCCGCTCTGCGCCGCCAGCGCCCGCCGCAACGCCGCCTCGGCCCTGTCGAGGTACCGGACGTAGCCTGCCGGATCTACGAACGGATTGGCTCCGCCGCTCTTCAACGCCTCCATCTTGCGCGGCAGGTCGAAATCCCAAGCGTGGCCAGCCAGGAAGATGTCGCAGGGCAGGGCGCGCAAAGTGGCGATGGACGATTCGAAATCGTGCACGATTCCGGGGTACTTCGTGTTCCCCACCAGGCGGTAATCCGGCGCGGAAAGACTGCACGGGATCACCACCCGGTATGACCGCGGCCCATCCGCAATCGTCGCCGTCCAACTGGTGCAGCCCTTGGTGTGGCCGGGGGTGAAGTGCGGCGTCAGCGCCATCCCGCCCAGTTGCAACGGTTCGCCGTCGCGGAGCAATCCATCGGGTTGCACGGGCGGGAACGGGTATCGGTCTCCCAACTGGAAATCCCCGCGGCCGCCGGCCGCGAACAACGGCGCATCGGCGGGGCTCGAAAGAAACCGCGCCTTGGCGCCAGCCTTGATGGCCGCCAAACCACCCGCGTGATCGTAGTGCGCATGGCTGGCCAGGAGCAGCTTGATGTCCTCCATGCGGAAGCCCAGCTTCTTCAGGTTCGCCTCGATCATCGGCGCGGTCTCGCGGAATCCGGAGTCGAGGAGCACGTGGCCCTGCGGCGTGGTGAACAGGTACGACGACACGCCGCTGGCGCCGACGTAGTAGAGGTTGCCCACGATGCGAAAGGGCGCGACGGGCTTGTTCCAGGAAGCATTGGCGGGGCGGTATTGCGCGGGAAGCAGAGAGCCCGCGCAGAGTAGAATTGCGGTAATCCGAAGCATATTCGTAGCGCGGGCCTCCGGCCTGCCATGCCGGCATTCCTGCCGGCATTCCTTGTCCGCAATCGGAACTGCCGCGATCCGGCAGTCAGGAGCGCCCCGACCGGAAGAGCGCCGGCGCGGACGCCGGCGTGGCAGGCCGGAGGCCCGCTCTACGGGGGGCGAAGCCGTCGCGCCCCAACTACGCCAGATCGAACCTTTCCTGGTGCAATTGCACGTCGCTTTTGACGATCACGGTGCGGCCCAGGATCTCCTCCAACTCCTGGAGGTAGGTGTTCTGGTTGGATTTCAGCAAGCGGGCCACGTCGGGGGCCACGCGCAGCATCACGTCCTTGCCCTCCACGGCCTTGGCGATCTTGTGGGCCTCCTGGAGGATCTCGCCCACCACGGTCTGCGGGCTCTTCACATAGCCCGCTCCCTCGCAGTACGAGCAGGGCGTGCACAGGGTCCGCTCCAGGCTTTGCTTGACGCGTTTGCGGGTGATGGCCACCAGGCCGAAATCGTTGAACTGGAGAATCTTGTATGGCGCACGGTCCGCGCGCATGGCTTCTTCGAGCGCCTGCATCACCTTCTGGCGGTTCTTGCGCTCGTCCATGTCGATGAAATCCACCACGATGATGCCGCCCAGGTCGCGCAGGCGGATCTGGCGCACGATCTCCTTGATGGCGTCGGTGTTGGTCTTGACGATGGTGTCTTCGAGCCGGTTCGATTTGCCCACGAACTTCCCGGTATTGACATCGATGGCCACCAGGGCCTCGGTTTGATTGATGACGATGTACCCGCCGGATTTGAGCCACACCTTGGGGCGCAGGGCCTTCTCCAGCTCGGAGCTGACGCCGAACTCGTCGAACATGGGGTTGCTGCGGGTGTACATCTTTACGCGGGTGACCAGCGCGGGCTGGAAGCGCTGCACAAAGCGGAGCGTGCTCTCGTAGAGTTCCTCGTTATCCACCCAGATGTTCTTGAAGGCGGAGGTGAGCTGATCGCGCAGCACGCGCTCCACCACGTTCAGGTCGTGATGGATGAGGGCGGGGGCGGGCTTGCGCTCGGCCTTCTGGCGCATATCGAGCCAGAGGTTGTAGAGGAACATCATATCGGCCCGAAGCTCCTCTTCCGAGCGGCCCTCGCCGGCCGTGCGGACGATGTATCCGCCGGGGATTCCGGTGCGGTGCGTCTGCAGGATGCGTTTCAGGCGCATGCGCTCCTCGTCGCTGGGGATCTTGCGCGAAACGCCGATGTGATCGACGGTGGGCATGTATACCAGGAAGCGGCCGGGCAGGGCAATGTGCGAAGTGATGCGCGCGCCCTTTTGGCCGAGGGGTTCCTTGGCGATCTGGACGATGATTTCCTGGCCTTCCCGCAAGAGGTCGCTGATGGACGCCCCGGCGGGTTTCTCAGGACGGGTCTCGGCGGGCCGTGCGGCGGCGCGCTGCTCGGTTCGCGCCGGAGCCTCGGCGATGCGAGGCTCGGGCGGTCTCTCGCCGGCGGGGCGTTCGGCTTCGGCCGGGCCGCGGTCGCGGCCGCGGCGGCGCGTGCGCCGGGAGACGCGGTGCAAATAGCGCGGTCCCTGCTCGCGAAGCGCGGCCGTGAGGCTGGTGGGGATGCGCGCGGGCTCGGGACCTTCTTCTCCGGTTGCGGCGGATTCGGCGGCGGGCTGGCCCTCGACTGGTTCGGGCGTCAACTCTCCGGTGGGCGCTTCCTCCAGTTCCTCACTGGCCTCAAAGTCCCCTTCGGCAGGCAGCGTTTCGGGCGCGTCAACGGGCTCGGCGGCGTCGGTGGTCTCGATATCGACGTCCTCGGCCGTCTCGGCTTCGGTCTCGGGCTCGAGTGGCGGCGCATACAGCGCTTCGGGCTCTTGGGCAACCGGCTCCACGAGGATCTCGGGCGCCAGCGATATCGCTACGGGAGCCAAAGGCTCTTCGACGGCCTCGGTTTCGGCCGCTTCGTCTTCCGGCGAGCCGGCCAGATCCTGGGCGGCGTCCGACGCCCGATCCTGGGGCTCTTCGGTATCGATATCCTCGGGGTTTCCGTCCCCCTCCAGGCGCGTGTACTTGGCTAAAGACTCGCCTGGCAGGACGAAGAAGTCGTCGTTTTGGAGGGACGCGGGAGCGGGCGGCGGCACGGGGCGCGGCTCGAGGTATTCGGGGCGCGGTTCGGGCGGCGGTTCGTCGTCATGGCCGGCTCGCGGGGTATAGAACTTCGATTCGGGCAGCCCGCGGCCCTTCTGGCCGCGCCGGCGCCGCGAACGCCGTCCACGGCGGTCCCGGTCGTCCCGGCGCGGATCCGCAGCCGGAGGCGCCTGAACCTCCGCCGCCTCGGGCGGGGCTTCCATCGGCTCGGCCGCCGCAACGGGGGCCGGCTCTTCCACCTCGGGCTCCGCCTCCACCGCCGCGGGCGGCGGCGCAACGGAGGGAAGGCGATCCAGCTTGAGGACCTTCTCCTCCACGCTGGTCACGATCTTGTCGTACTCTTCGTTGTCCTCGAAGAAGTCCGACACATAGAGGAACGCATCGCGATCCAGGCCGATATCGACAAACGCCGATTGCATGCCCGGCAGGACGCGCGTGACCCTGCCTTTGTGGATGCTGCCCGCCAGCGAATACTCGTTTTCACGCTGGTAGTAAACTTCCACCACCTGATCGTCCTCGCAAATCGCGACACGCGTTTCGTGGCGATTCGCGGAGATCATCAATTCCTTCGACATCGGCTGCCTCCCGAAGGGGGCACGAAGAAGAACCAGTTCAGATGGTGGGCGCCCTGCGTGCGTCCCGTATCCCCGCCCAACGGCGGGGAACGAGCCAAGTTCTACAAACTCACGCTGGCCGGAAGCGGAGTCCAATTCCTCATACGCCAACCGGCCGGGAACCACATCTCCTGGGCGGGCGCTTCGCGCCACCGTCCCCTGGGTCTCTTCAGGCTCCCGCTGATATCATTACCGCTCCCTAACGGTCGCGGCTACTTAACACTCTGGCCAGACCGCACCCTAACGGTCGCGGCTCGTAACTGGTCCAACCGCTCCCTGACGGTCGCGGCTCGCCATGCTGTGAGTGAGCCGCGGTCGTTCATTTCACAACAAGTCCTTTAATTAATAAACCTTCTGAGGCGGACGTTATTGACCAGCCCCAAAGCCAAAAAATTCGACCAGATGTTGGACCCCCCGGCGCTCATGAAGGGCAGCGGAATACCGGTGACCGGCATCCGGCCCACCACCATCCCGACGTTCACCAGCATGTGAAACAGCAACAGGCCGCCAACGCCCATGCATATATACATGCCGGCCCGGTCGGGGGCCGTCTGCGCATTCTGGACGATGCGCATGATCATCACGAAATACAGGGACAACACCACCATGACGCCCACGAACCCATGCTCCTCGGCGAAGGAGGAAAAAATGAAGTCCGTATGCGGAACAGGCAAAAAGCGGAGCTGGGTTTGGGTTCCCCTGGTGGGGCCCTTGCCGAACATGCCACCCGCCCCAACCGCGATTTCGGATTGGATCAGTTGATATCCACTGCCCTGCGGGTCCCGTTCGGGGTCCATGAAACTCACCAGCCGCGCCTTCTGATAATCCTTGAGAAAATGCCAGCCCACGGGAAGAACCAGCACCGCTACCACGGCTATGGCGGCCACATACTTCCACCGCAGCCCCGCCAGGAACGCTCCCGTAACCAGGACCGCCAAATACGTCAGCGACGTCCCCAGATCCGGCTGTGCTAATACCAGGACCACGGGGACCGCTACCAGGCCCGACAGAATCAACATCTCCCGGATTTCTAATTCATCCCGCTTTAAATCGGTCAAATATCGGGCTACCAACAATATTATCACCAGCTTGACGAATTCCGATACCTGGAGATGAACGCCGCCGGTACCGGGCAGGGGAATCCAGCGCTTGGAGCCGAACACCGTGGCCCCCACCAGCGCCGTCCCCAGCAACGCCACCACCGACGCGATGTACATGATGGGGACGTAGTGCAGGATGGTGTGATAGTCGAGCGCCAGGGCCAGCCACATGAGAAACAAGCCGCAGGCCACATACAGAATCTGCTTCCACCAGGCGCTGTGATACCCGGTATCCATGGTGGCGCTGTATATCTGAAGAACTCCCACGCCGCACAGCAACAGCACGATGACCATCAGCGGCCAGTCGATATCGCGAAGGGAAAGATAGCGGGACATGGGGTTCTAGGGCAGGGGATCGGACTCCGCCGCATTCTGGCCGGATGCAACCGCCGCGGCAGCCGGCATGGCGCCGGATTCCCCCGCTCCCGCCGCTGGCAAACCGAGGCTGCCAATGGAGGCCATCCTGGCGGCCAATTGTTGCTGCTGCTGTTGAAGCGCCGCCACTCTGACCTTCTTGTCGAAGTAGGCCTTCAACACGTCGCGCACGATCGGGGCGGCGAACTGGCCGTGCTCGCCGTGATCCCACAGAGCCACCACCACAATTTCAGGCGCGCTGCGCGGGGCGAAACCGACGAACCAGGCGTTATCCTTCCTCGCGTTCTCGTCAAGCCGCCCGGCGCCCTGGAGATACTCGTTGGAGGCCAACTGGGCGGAGCCGGTCTTTCCGCAGACCTCAATGCCCGGAATGCGTGCGCGGCCTCCGGTAATGAACCCCGGGTCGTTCACCACGCCGTACATGCCATCCACCACCAGCTTCACGTTCGCCGGGGTGAGACTCCATACGGAGGGCGAGTCGGGTCCTGGAACGAGGTGTGGATGATGCCACACGCCTCCCAGCGCCAGCCCGCCTATGGCGCGCGCCAGTTGGATCGGCGTGACCTGCAGGTTGCCCTGTCCGATGGAAACCGAGATGGTCTCTCCGGCATACCACTTCTGGTGCTGGGTGCGCATTTTCTGCTCCTCGGAGGGCACCACTCCTTCGGCCTCGCCCGGCAGGTCGATGCCGGTTTTGTGGCCGAATCCCACCAGGTCGGCATAGGTGGCGATCTTTTCGATTCCCAGCTTGTACCCCACGTTGTAGAAGTACGTGTCGCAGGATTGCGCGATCCCCTTGTGCAGCGAGATGGTCCCATGCTTCATGTGGCACTTATAGTAGTGCCCGTAAAACGTGGCGCCGCCGGGGCAGTTGACGGTCCACTTATCGTCGATGGTCCCGGTCTCGAGCGCGGCGATGGCCATGGTCGGCTTGAACGTCGAGCCCGGCGGTTGCTGCGCCTGAATGGCCTGGTTGAGCATCGGATGGTCTGGGTTGCTCATGATCTCTTTCCAGTCTTTCGACTTGATGCGCACGGCGAACTTGTTGGGGTCGAAAGTGGGCCGGCTGACCATGGCGAGCACCTCGCCGGTGCGCGGGTCGAGCGCCACCACCGCGCCGTTCTTGCCTTCCATGGCGAGTTCCGCCACCACCTGAAGATCGAGATCGATGGTAGTCTGCAAGTCCTGCCCGGCCTTGGCGGGCTGCTGCTTGAGGACTTTACGGACTTGGCCGCGATTGTCCACCACCACCTGGCGCTGCCCGTCCACGCCCATCAAGGTGGAGTTGTATTTGCGCTCCAAGCCGAATTTTCCGACCACGGCGCCCTGCTCGTACTTGGCGAACTCAGGCGTGTCCAGATCTTCCTCACTGACCTCGCCGGTGTACCCGATCACGTGGGCCATCATGCCGTCTTGCGGATACAGGCGGCGCTGGGCGTTGATCAGCTCCAGTTCGGGGAAGAAATCGCGGTGCGAATCGACGAACGCCAGGTCGGCCGGGGTGAGTTCTTCCTTGATGACGATGGGTTCGTACTTGGGCCGGGAGCGGAAGCGGCGCACGCGCTTGGCCAGGTCGTCATAATCCAGGTCGAGCCCCTGGGCGATGGCGGGAAGGTGCTCCTCTTTCAGCACCTCGCGCCCCAGGATCAACGTATAGGAGGTGTGGTTTCCGACGATGACGCGGCCGTCGCGGTCGAGAATGCGGCCGCGCGGCGCGATTACGGGCACCGACTTCACGCTGTTCTGCTGGGCCAGCCCTTCGTAGTGGTCGGGGTTCTGCACCTGCAGCTTCCAGAAGCCGGAGATCAGGAACAGAAAGATGGCCACCACGACGTACTGGAAGATGGCGATCTTGCCGGCCGCGAAACGGGTATCGTCGCGCAAGGGCGGCTTGCCGAGAGAATGTTGTTCGAGATTTGAGTCGGCCGGCGGCAGGATCACGGAAACACGCGAGGACGCTACTCGTCTTTATTCTATCGAATATCGCCGGATTTGCGAAACAGGGCCCCGTGCGAGCCCTGGGCGGCCACGGCATAGCCCCAGCGGGCGAGCGCGCCGGCGTAGCGCTGGTTCCAACCGGGCGAACTTCCCGGCGTCACCAGCACGGCGAGGTAAGCGGGGCGCTGCCATGCGGGAAGCGCATCGAAGGCTTCGGGCGAAAACGCGCCCACGTGTGGATCGATAGGGTTACCCGCCGCCACCACATGGCCGGCGAAGTAGCTGCCGTCCGGAAAGGCCAGCTCGGCGAGGCCCTGGGGACGGGCGGCGGCGAGCGCGGGCTTGAGGTCGTTCCAATACATGGTCCAGCGGGAGCGGTTGCGCTCCACCACGAACGGCTCCGCCACCACTAGCGCAATCGCCATGGCGGCCGCCTGGAAGCGGAAGCCGAAGCGCCCGGCCGCGCGGACGGCCAGGAACGCCGCCAAGACCGCCAAGCAGACTACGCTCTGGGGGAATATATCCGGCGGAAGTTCCCGGCAGAGCATGAACAGGCGGCTGGCGGCGTCCACGGCCACCAGAGCGACGACCAGGCGCGGGGCGCGCGGAGCCAGCAGAGACGCCAGGAATAGCGCGGTCACCCCCAGCACGCCTTCCACATAGCGAAGGCTGTTGAGCCCATTCAGCACGAAGCTGAGATCGCCGGGGAGCGCGCTGGCGCTGAAGACCGACCGGAAATAGAGCAACCACCCGCAAAGAATGCAAAAAGCGGCCCAGGTGCGCGCATCGTGGACTCCCGTCAACGCGCCCCGCAGGCAGAACCAGGCGCCGGCGACCAGCCCACCAGCCAGAATGGCCGGGAAAAGCGCTCCGGCGGGCAGCGGGGCGGACGGCAGCAGGAAGGCGCGCCACAGCCGGGCGTCGCGCAGGCTATAAAGGATGGACGTCTTGGACAGGTCGGCGGTCCCCGGCAGGTGGATGAAGCCGAGGTTGATTTGGAACGGGTAGAAGGGGCTGCCGTGAAGCAGGAAGCTGCGCAAGTAGTAATGGCCGCTGGTCAGAAGCACGAAACCCGTCAGCGCCAGGGCCGCCACGAGGGCGCGCCGGGGATGGGCGAGGACTTCGCAGCGCCGCAGCCAGAGCACCAGGCCCACGGCCACAATGGCGAAGAAAACGCCGGTGTACTTCACCGAGGCGAATGCCGCGCCAAAAGCCAGCAGGGCGACGTCACTACGTGGAGCCCAGAGCTTCGCCCGGGTTGACAGGCGAAAGCGCCTGTCCCACCTGGCCCGGGCCGCCCTCAGAACCGCCAGGGTCAACAGCACAAACCCCGCCCCGTGCAGGGCGTCGTTTTTCAGGGTGGGAACCCCGGAATACCCGAACCAGCAGTAGCGCATCGCCAGGCAGCCGAACACCGCCCACAGGAGCAATCCGCGACGCAGCCCAAGCTCACGGCCCACCAGCCAGACTGCCAGCCCCAGCAGGGCAACGCCCTTGAGCGCCAGCAACGGAAAGAACAGGTCCACGCGCGTCGCCATCCAGGAAGGGAGGAACGAAAGCTCCCAGAAGGCCACGTAGTTGGTGGCGAAGGTATAGGGCGTGGCGCGGTTGGCCATCCAGTCGATGAGGAAGTGGAGGTAGTTGATGGAATCGATTTCCTCCACCGGACGGAAGGAGAGCAGCGCCAGCGGCGCGAGCAGAGCGGCCATAAACGGCCAGGACTGGGCGGCCCACCGTCGGGGCGCGGGGCAGCGGCGGCTCCGGACCGCGGGGAAACGCTTCCCGAGGAGCCAGGCGGCCGCGGCGGCGAAGGCCGCGAACGCCCAGTAGGCCGAGCCGGAGTTGATGCGCGCGAATGAGAGCAGACCGGCGAGCGACGCTTCGAGCGTTACGTCGATGGCCAACGCGGCCAGGCAGCCTTCGACCGATGGCAGCCGCCAGCCGAGCGCACGCACCAGGCGGGCGGCCAGAGCCAGCACACAAGCCTGCCACGCGGCGAACCGGAGGATGGCGAAGGCGATGGCGGCTGGGCTCATGGCTCAGACGGATTGACAGACGAAAGCGTCTGTCGCACCTTGTGGGGCAGGCGCTTTCGCCTGCCAACCAAACCCGAACAATCCGGCGGCATGCCTGAAGGCCTGGCTGCACCGCCTCATGCGGTCTCCCGCAATTTGTCCAGAAAGTGATACAACGCCACCCCTACCAGTGCGTTCAGCGCCGCCATCACCAGGGTTCTCTGGGGGTCGAATCCCAGTGTCTTGGCCAACAGTGCGCGCGCCAGCACCCAGTAGAAGAACTGGTGGAACACGTAGAAGAAAAACGTGAGGAGCATGCGCATCATGGCGTTGTCCACGTCGAGCCGCATCCCGATGGAAGAAGCGAAATAGCCCACCAGCGTTTTCACGATGCCGAACATGCCGAGGGGGTTTTTGGAGAGCGAGTCCTGGGCCAGGCCCACCAGCGCGCCGAACAGCAACCCGCCCACCTGGCTGCGCCGCATCAAAGCGAAGTAGACCACCACCAGGAGCGGCGTTTCGAGGAAGGCCAGGAACGGGAAAAAGAGGGGGACATAGACCTGGAAGAGGATGGCGGCCAACGGGGCGACCACCAATATCCAGGGGCGGAAGCGGGAAATCTGGCCTTCGCGCTGGCTGCTGAGGAGGATGCGCCCGCCGGAGTAACTCATTTGGGTGGAGGGCTTCCTGCCTGCCCCGCCGGCTTCGGCGCGGTGGACGCCCCCGCGGCCTGATTGGCGCGGCGCAGGGCGTCTGGAGGCGGAAGCTGTTTGGGAGCATCGGCCGCGGGTGGCTTGGAATTGGGAGGCGCCGCATTGCCGGCGGCCGGGGCAACGGGGCCAGGCGGCTTGACTGCCCCAGGCGCGGGCGCAACGGCGGCGGGGCTGGGCGCCGGGGCCTGTCCGAGCTTGGTGAAATCGGGAGGAGTCGAACCCGGCAATCCTACGCCAAAGACCTTTTTCTGCGCCTCGCCCACGGCTTTGTATTGCAGCCTGAGCTTGTCCGCCTCGGTGGCGGGGCCGGCCACGGGGGAGGGCGGCGCGGCGGCGGGCGCCGAGGCCGGCGCGGGCGGCGGCGGGGCGATATAGACCGGCTGGTTGGAGGGCGGCGTGTCGGGGATCTCCATATGCACGCCCTCGACTATGATCAGCACGTCTTCCACTCCGCGTTGCAGGCCGCTGGGATCAAGCGAGATCTCCTTGAACTGGGGCCCGTTGCGCACGCTCCTGACTACCCCCACGGGGAGGCCGCGCGGAAAAATGCGGTCGTCGCCGGAGGTGAAGAACCACTCGCCCAACTCGACCTTCTCTTCGAAAGGCACGTAGTCCACCAGGCACATAGGGGTCCCCTGGCCCTTGAGCGTACCGCGAGCCTGGTTCTTCTGGGAGACCACGCCGGCGGCGAAATCCGGGTCGGTGGCGAGCAGCACCTCCGAGGACGCGGGGTAGGCGAACTTCACCTTGCCCACGATGCCGTCCGGGGTGACCACGGCCATGCCGCGCTGGACGCCGGAAACCGACCCCCGGTCCACGAACACGACCTTGGAATTCGAGCCCGTACCGATGCCAAACACGGTGGCGGCCAAGGTCTTCGAAGGAGTGTGGGACTGAAAAACCTGGAGCGCTTTGGCGCGGTCCGCGGTGGCCAGCTCGTTCTTGAGAAAAATATTTTCCAATTTGTAGCGATTCAATTCCTCGGTGAGCCGCCGGTTCTCGGCGTCGGTATTGCGCAGCGTGACATAGTCGCGCAGCAGGCCGGCGCCGCCGCCGCGCACGGCCTCGACGATGCGTGCCACTGGGGTTATAGCGGTAACCGTCCAGACGCGAATCATGCGCATGTCTTTGTCGTTCTTCACCTGCACCGCCAACAGGACGAGCTGGGCGAAGATGACGAGCAACAGGACGGTGATGCTCCGGTAACGGTTAAGGAACGACTCCATGCTCCCAGGGCCGCCTTCTGCCCCTAGTCTATCGAAATCTTACGGAGCAGTCTGAAATCGCTGGGCATCCGGCCGGTGCCCAGAACCACGGAAGCCAGCGGATCGTCGGCGATGGAAACCGGCAGGCCGGTTTCTTCGCGGATGCGCTTGTCCAGGTTCTTGAGCAGGGCGCCGCCGCCGGTGAGGACGATGCCGCGATCGCTGATGTCGGCGCTCAACTCGGGCGGGGTGCGCTCCAGGGCCACGCGAATGGCGTTCACAATGGTGGCTACGCACTCCCCCAGCGCCTCGCGGATCTCGTCGTCGTGAATGGCCAGGGTGCGCGGCACGCCTTCGATCAGGTTGCGGCCCTTGATCTCCATGGTCAGGGGTTTATCGAGCGGAAAGGCCGACCCAATTTCGATCTTGATGGCCTCGGCCGTGCGCTCGCCGATCAGCAGGTTGTATTTGCGCTTGAGATACTGCATGACGGCGTCGTCCATCTCGTTGCCGGCCACGCGCACCGAGCGCGAATAGACGATGCCGGAGAGCGAAATCACGGCCACATCCGTAGTGCCGCCGCCGATATCCACTACCATGTTGCCGGAGGGCTCGGTGATGGGCAGACCGGCGCCGATGGCGGCCACCATGGCTTGCTCCACCAGGTGCACCTCGCTGGCTTTGGCGCGGTAGGCCGAATCCATGACGGCGCGCTTTTCCACTTGGGTGATTTCGCTGGGCACGCCGATGACGATGCGCGGGTGCACGAGCATCTTGCGCCCGTGCGCCTTCTGAATGAAATAATTCAGCATGCGCTCGGTGACCTTGAAATCGGCGATGACGCCGTCCTTCATCGGCTTGATGGCCACGATGTTGCCGGGCGTGCGGCCCAGCATCTCCTTGGCTTCCTTGCCGACGGCTTCCACTTCACCGGTATTCTTGTTGATGGCGACGATCGAAGGCTCGTTGACTACGATTCCCTTGCCCTTGGCGTAAACCAGCGTATTGGCGGTGCCAAGGTCGATTGCGAGATCCGAGGAGAAGAGGCTAAAAAGAGAGCGTAAATTCATTAGGGTGCGCTTCGGGATAGGAAAATAGATCGGATTTCCCTACGGCGAAATCCTTATGCATGGTAACACAGCGCGCGCATAAAGCCCTTTCGATTCCAAGGGGATGCCCGGTTCGCGCCGGACTTGCAGCCTACTTCTTCACCAGCCGAATCTCGAACAGCTTAGGCCAGTTCTTGCCGGTGACGAACAGGCGGTCGGTCTTGGCGTCGTAGGCGATGCCGTTGAGCACGTCGGTATCGCCGGTGCGGTCGGCGGGGCTCAGCAGGCCGGCCAGCTCGATCCATCCGATCACTTTTCCATTGGCTGGATTGATGCGCGCGATGCGGTCGGTCTGCCAGACGTTGGCATACACCTCGCCTTTCACCCACTCCAGCTCGTTGAGATTGAGAACCGGCTCGCCATCGGCGGTCACGGTAACGGAGCCGGTCTCGGCCAGGGTCTCGGGATCCCAGAAGCGCAGGCGCGGCGTGATTCCATCGCTCATGATGATGCGCTTGCCGTCCTGGGTGAGGCCCCAGCCTTCCCCTTGATAGTGGAACTCCCGTTGCGGCTGGAAGCTGGCCAGATCGTACACAAAGCCGATGTTGGTTTGCCAGGTGATCTCGACCAGCCGGTCTTTCCAGTTCACGATGCCCTCGCCGAAATAGGCGTCGTTGGTGAGAACGCGCTTCTGGAGCACCTCGCCGGTTTCGAGGCGCACTTTCCGGATGGAGGACCGATCCAGCAAACCAGTGCCTTCGTAGAGGAACCCGTCCAGGTAAAACAAGCCTTGCGTGAAGGCGGTGGGATCGTGGGGGTAGGTGTGGACCACCTGATAACCATACTCGGGGATGTCGCTCGCGACGGAGGCGGGGCCGCACGCGCCCGCGGCGAGCGCCGCGGCCAGAATCAGAATTCGCATGTTAATGAACAGAGTAGCGCGTCGGGCGAGCCCGTGGCGAAAGCTGCGATTTTGGGCACATTTCCCAAAACTGAATTGGAAACAAAGGGCTTAGCCGCAGATTCTGCGGAGTTTTTGGGCATTTTGCCCAAGATTGACCTATCCCCACGGGCCGCTAGAACGGAAAGTCCTTGTGCGTGGAAGCCTCGTAGGCGGAACCCTTCATGTAGCTGTAGGGGTTCATGGGCGTGCCGCCGACGTGGACTTCGTAATGGAGGTGCGGCGCGGTGACGCGGCCGGAGTTGCCCAGCGCGCCGACGGTTTCGCCTCGGCGAACCTCTTGCCCCACCTGGACCGTTATGCGCTGAAGATGCGCGTACCAGGTTTCGAAGCCGCCGCCATGATCGATGACCACCAGGCGCCCGTAGCCGCCGGAGGTGGGTTCGGCCTGAACCACGATGCCATCGGCGGTGGCCTTGACGGCGGCGCCGAGAGGTCCACCGATATCCACGCCTTTATGAAACTCGTGGCCCTCGCCGGAGAACGGATCGAGGCGCGAGCCGAAACCGCCCAGCAGGCGGCCCACCACGGGCCAGATGCTGGGCTTGGACTCCGCGGGTTGAAAACGCCGCGCGGAGCGATTCTTTAATCCCAGCAAGCTGGCGCTGCGCAGGAAGTTGTAGTCCTGAAGACTCTCGGTAAGGGAGGGAATCAACGTTCCTTCGGCGGAAATGTCCGCCGAGCCTTCCAGCTTCTGCTTGATGCCGTACGCCACCGAAACTTCTCGCGCGTAGACTTCCAGGGTGGCCAATTGCCGATCGGTCTCGGTCACCTTCTTCTGCAAACTCTGATAGCGGGCCCGGATGTTGTCGGCCTCCTTACGAAGAGCGTTGTAGTTGGCGACCTTCCAGGCCATCCGCGCATAACTGGCGGCAAAACCAAGAACCGAGAAGAAACCTACCAGGGCGAGAACCAGGATGACGTATACGGCTTGATGCGGGATGTGAATGCGGCGAAGCCGGCCATGCAACGAATGGGCCAGCACTACGACGAAATACTCCTGCTTCATAGTCTTCTCCGGCCGGGTCCATTGGATTCGAGGCAAAACCTCCGCCTCGAGGCCCGGCGGCGCTACTTGGCACGGCAAATTGGCGAAGTACAAACTTTAACAGCATCCGGAATGGTTGTCAAGCCTCTCGGTTGTTTGCAAGTCATTGAAAAAACTGGTATTGTTCAACGATAGGTGACCAAGCGAGTCCCCGGAACCCTATTTTTGCGTAATCTGTTGGAGCGGCGCAGCCTGCTCTTTCAACTGGTCCGGCGCGACTTCGAACAGCGCTTTGTAGGCTCTTCCATGGGGTGGATCTGGGGGCTGATCCAGCCCTTGGTGCTCCTTTTGAGCTGGACCCTGGTTTTCCAGGTTTTCCTGAAAGTCCCGCCTCCGTCGGGGGTGGAGAGCTATCCGCTGTTCCTGTTTGCCGGAATGCTGCCATGGCTGCTGTTCAGCGAGACGGTGCAGCGTTCGGCGACCAGCCTTGTGGAACAGGCAAACCTGATCACCAAGACTGTTTTTCCCTCGGAAATAATCCCGGTCCCGGTGTTCCTGTCGGCGCTGGCCGGCCACCTTCTGGCGCTGACGCTG
>Ga0181517_10003451_pt1 | contig 15053 bp, 16 predicted proteins | sample PEATcosm2014_Bin_31_FD_119748 | JGI IMG/M metagenome (GOLD analysis project Ga0181517, IMG submission 119748) | Peatland microbial communities from MTU Mesocosm Facility, Houghton, MI, USA - PEATcosm2014_Bin01_30_metaG | ecosystem: Environmental > Terrestrial > Soil > Wetlands > Peat | place... | reverse complement strand
TGCCGGCTGAGGCCAGGACAGCGTCGAAGTCAGCCGTGAACTTGGTGTCCCGGTCGCGAAGCAGGAAGCGGAACCCTTGCCTGTGCTCTTCCAGGTCAGCGACAAAGTTGCGTGCGACCTGGGTGGCCCAGGGGCCGTCCGGGTTGGCCGTGACGCCAAGGAGGTGCACGACGCGACTATGGACCTCGATCACGAACAGCACGTAGTACCGACGGAGCAGCACGCTGTCGACGGTAAAGAAGTCGGTCGCCAGTACCAGCTGCGCCTGCGCCTGGAGGAACTGCGACCAGCTGGGCCCGGCACGTCTAGGGGCTGGCCGGAACCCTTGGCGGCGAAGGACGGCGGCGACGCTGGTCTTGGAGACCGCCACGCCTAGCTTCTTTAGCTCGCCCACTATTCGCAGGTACCCCCACCTGGGGTTCTCTCGAGCCAGGCGGCAGATGAGCTCGACTGTCTCGTTCGCCAATCGGGGCCGGCCGGGACGTCGGTGAGGGTACGTCCAGTGCCGGCGGACGAGGCGGCGGTGCCAATCGAGCACCGTCTCAGGCGTTACCAGGAACGACCGTCATCGCTCACGAGGCACAAGGCTCGATAGCAGGGCGACCAGAGCGCGGTCCGACCAGCTGAAGCGGGGCCGCGCGACCTGGCGGCGGAGCACCGCCAGCTGATGGCGGAGGACGAGTATCTCCGCATCCTTCGCCAGGGCGTCCATGCGGTGGACGCGGAGGAGCCCGAACAGTCGACGGACGAGACGGTAGAGGAACGACAGGGCCACGGGCGAACAGCCTGGTCGACGCGTCAGAGCTGGTCAAGCCCAACATTGGAGTAATTGGACCCTTCAGGTCGGAAGCATAAAGCGAGCTGACCGATTCGGCGGGCTCATTCACGAGTACAGCGTCGCTGCCTGATCTTTTGCCCGGTCTGCACGGCGCCGAATTTTGGCCGGGACGACGTCGGTTCCTCCAGCCCCGCCGCCTTCTCCAGGCCCCGCTCCTGGCATCGTCACCCGGCAAGCCAGCTAAACCGGCGCTGGTCATCCCCGATATCACTGTTCCGGACAACACTTCGCCACCGTAGGGCCGGATTCGCGTGGTTGCACCTCACCAGCCGGCGGACGAGCAAGAACGTGACCGAACAGCCCATGGCGAGGATCTTGCCAGACTGCGAAGCTGCTGCTCAAGCCACGGATCTTGGTGCTTGCACCCTTCAGGGATGTCATCTTGAAGCGGCATAGCGTGCCAGGACACCCGGGACTTACTCAACGGTAGGTCTCAGATGGGGACCACCGCCTTTGCCTCGACGATCCGAGGGACAATCTCCATTGTCCTGGTGCGGAACGGTATAGCCTTCGGCAGGTTAAGTATACAAATCTTGACAACTTCCGAAGCCGATGCCTGCCGCCATTCCGTTCGACCGGCCACTTGGCCGGTCGAGGCTGGCCGTGGAAGCGAAACCCTTTCCCCGGCAAGCCAAAGCCTCATCGATTCTCATACTTGGTACCCTGGTGAGCGCCCTGAAGGACTAGCCGCACCTCCCAGGCTCCACTCAGACACCCTTGGGACATGCCGCGGCGTTCCATGGATATTTAGATGTATCAACGTTCACCGGCGTAGAAGAGACCTTTCCACCAATTGTGAGGTCCCAGGTCGTCCATACCCAGATTTTCGTTCCCATCTTGCTCGAATGCCCTTTCAGCGTCCAAGTGGCATTGTACACCTCATCGGTTGCGTCTTTCACAAATATTCCCGTTAGCGTCTTACTCGATATTGCTGTGGTCTCCACGCAGTCATCACAGCTGTACATAATCTCATCATATTCAGCCTCCCAGTAGTTGAATTCGTACCAAGAGACGGTACCTGTGCCTGTAGTCTTATACCACCAATCCCAATTATGATTCTCTCTCAGCTTCCCCTTGACCGTCTTTACAGCCTTAACCCATCTCTTAAATTTATAGCAGGTGCACGTCTTTGGCACATCTACCGTCGTGGGAGAAGCGCAGAGACATGTTCCATAGAGAACAAAGATGTTAGTCGCCGACCAGACATTCAGCTCGACGCGGTAGGTGTCGCAGCTATCTTCGGTAATGCGCACATTCATCGGCGCAGTACCGGTAACGTTGTTATAAGAGACTTGGGCAGTCGCAACGAGGTCAATTAGCGAAGAGTGATCAGCAAATAGGACCTGCGTCTCAGGGATGCCGACAGCACTGATGATGAGCCCGCCAGAAGCATCGCTGAGTATGAGTGATTCGATCGTAATTGTTGGAACGCCTTCAGCAGTTCGGTTGAGGCGTAGGGACAGTGAGCCATCAAGTTGACCCGTTGTGGGTGAACCTAGGGGTTCGAACTGGGTGTAGGGCACCGGTTCAAGTTCAATGCTGTCGTGCTGCTGCACGGCATCGGGTTCGGTCTCTGATGGCCGCTCGATAGTCGCCGTGGTCGGTGAAGCGGCAAGAGTGTACGCGGCGCGAATAATCGCCATCTCAATGGGCTCGGACGTGTCAGTGACGAAACCGGTGAACATGATGCAGACTCCTCCTCACTCCTCGTCGCAATCCTGATCGTTGTAGGGGAACCTGTCTAGAGGGCAGATATAGAAACCGCACTTTGGCAATGGGCACCCCAAATGCTGCAGGTACTATATCGCATGTGGAGATGACCTGCCCCCAGGTTTGGCTTCGCCACCTTCAACGCCAGCTAGCAAGCTCGGTCGCCGGGGTCTTTCTGCACTGAGCGGGGAGATCGAAACCCTGTATGGCGCTCGAGGAGTCGGCGTCGCGGGCATTTTTCATGTCACGCGGGAGGCAGTAGCGCGCCGCACCGGATGCGTCAGCGCCGCCCCGATAGCCATCACATGGGGCTCGTACTCTTACCGCCACTCGCCCGGTGGCAGGAACCTCGTCCCTAGGGGTGCTTTTTGGTGCATGTCCACCGGGTCCTAATGCCGGACGGGGCGGAATCTTGGACCGTGCTCGATGACGCGGGTGAAGTCATCGAGCCGGTAGAGGCGCTCCTGGCCCACCTCTAGGCCGTCGACCGCTCACCGGCGACCGTTCGCGCCTACGCCTTCAGCCTGAGGTTGTGGTCCGAGTTCCTGGCGTTGGTCGCAGTCGGCTGGGACCAAGCCCGGGCCGAGCACGTCTCCTGGTTCGTGGCGTCGTTACGATCACCTGCGGCTAACGTTTTGGTGCTGGAAACGGGCAGCGCCCGACGCTCGCGTGCCACCGTCAACGAGGTGCAGGATCACTGGATTGAGCCGGTCTGATCGATCGGATAAACAGGGGCCGACTATGCCAAACAAGAAAGGATTGATCGAGACAGGCCGATCCGCGGCAGCCGGGGCGCTTGCACGTGATGGTTCAGGGGGTCTGAGTGGCACGGCGGGGGGCGCCGCGGCGCCGATCATTCAAGAGATGCTTTTAGACTTCCTGTCCCACTCCTGGGAACAGGTTGCCCGTTACTCCTATGGAAGCGAACGCGGATTCGATGGTGTTGCCCAGAAACTTACCAAGTCTCTTGCTGGTCAGGAGCTACTACTCCGTGATGCTGCTCGGTTCCGTGATGCTTGTGAGGTGCAACCACGTGGATCAGGTGCCTACAGTAGCGAAGTGTTGTCCGGACTCTGGATGTCGCGGTTGGGTCGGTGCCGATTTGGCTGTCTAACTGGGCGATGATGCTGGGAGGGGAGTGTCGAAAAGGCGCCGTGGCATGGAGAACCGGCGTGTCCCTGTCCAACTGTGGCACGGATTGGATCTGGTAAAAGGTCAGGCAGCGACGCGGTACCCGTGAATAAGCCCGCCAAGTCGGTCCGATCGCCTTATGTTGCCATCCCCTTCGAACTGGTGGTCGGTCAAGTAGGGGACCGGCACCTCGAGGTCAATTCCCCGGTGAGGGCGTTCCCCGTTGTAGTGCTCCACGAATTCTCGCAGCACGCGCTTGAGGTGGCGCTCGCTTCGGATGAGCAGCCAGTCCAGGCACTCAGTTCGCGCTGTGAGCACAAATCTTTCCGCAAACGCGTTCGCCTTGGGAGCTCGAACGGGGGTCTTGATAACCGTGGCGCCGACTGAGCGCAGTACCTCGTCAAACGGGCCTACGAACTTGGCGTCCCAGTCACGGACCAAGAACCGCAGAGCCCGGCCCTGGTCCTTGAGAGTAGCTACGAGGTTCCGGGCCTGTTGGGTGACCCACGGCCCTACGGGGTTAGCCGTGACGCCGGCCAAGAAGACCTTGCGGCGGTCGATGTCGATGAAAAACAGGACGTAGACGCGTCGGAGCATGACCGTGTCGACGTGGAAGAAGTCACAGGACAGGGTGCCAGCAGCCTGGGCGCGCAAGAACTCTGACCACGACGGCCCTGAGCGTCGCGGCGCGGGCTTGAGCCGGTGACGGCGCAGCACGTTGCGGACCGTGGTGGCCGAGACGTTCACACCGAGCTTGCGGCACTCCCCCACGATCCGGAGGTAACCCTAGCGCCGGTTCTCCCGGGCGAGACGCAGGACGAGAGCGACGACCTCTTCGTCAAGAGCATTGGGTGCTCTGCAGTTACGGTCGCGATAGCTCCATGATCGGGCGACCAGGTCCCGGTGCCAGCGCAACAGGGTTGCCGGCGTCACTAGGAAGGCGCCCCAGCGCTCCCGGCCGAGAAAACGCGCCAGCGTGGCCAGAATGGCCCGGTCGGAGGGGGCATACCGAGGCCGTGCCACCTGGCGGTGCAGGACCGCGAGCTGGTGGCGGAGCACGGCGATCTCCACGTGCTTCTCATCCGGCGATGGGCCAAGGCGTAGGAGCTCAAAGAGCCGGCGGACGAGCAGGAAGGTGACCGAACAAGCCATGCAGAGGATCTTGTCAGATGGCAAAGTCGCTGCTCAAAGGGCAGATCCCGTTGCTTGCACCCCCACACGCGTCCCGGTCTGACCCTTTACCCGTCGGCGCCACTACTACTCGACGCTCCCGCACGCCGGTTGGCCAGATCCCAAGATCCTTTGAAGGCTTCGACATAGCATTATCGCCATTAGAGGTCGGCACTTTCGCCCCGCCGCCTCGCGATTGCGCCGTTCGGGACGGAACTTTTGGCCCCTTAGTCGGCCGAACCGCGTGCTTGCATCCTGCAGCCGGGGTAACTATTCAGGTCCTGGGTTGGCTCAAGGACGAAGCCAACGTTTGTAGGCGGCGAACAGCCGTAGTGTGTCCGGGTCGGAGCGTAGGTCGATCTCTTGCAGTGCGACTTTATAGCGGCGACCGGAACGTCGGCACGTGGCGACCAGTTCACCCCGGTCATCGTCGGCAGCCAATGACAGTACCTCGACGTCTTCGCCGATGACGGTGCCCTGGCAAGGGAACTTGGCCACCTCGTCAAACGCGGTCTCAAACGCGGTGAGCTGTTCGGAGTCGTTGTAGGCATCGACGGTGACCTCTTCGATGAGAGCGTCGAGCTCTTTGGTGGTCGGGCGGGCTGAGCTCAACTGACCTCCTGGGCTGTGCGGCCGCTACCAGTGTGAGCCTAACCTCGGCGGTCTTGCCCGTCAGTTATTGGCGCAGACCAGCCGGTGGCGGAGACCAGGGTTTGCCGGCAAAGAGCTGGACGAGGACGTCCATGCCCTGGAGACGGAGTTTGTGGGCCGTCTGAAGATAACTGCGCACGGCACAGAACGCCTTGGCGCCGGCGAGAGGCCTGAAGCAGCCGCTGATCTTTTGCTGCAACTTGGCCATGCGCAGGTCTCGTTCGGCCTGGTTGTTGTCGAAGGGCACGGCGGGCTCGGACCAGTACCGGGTGACCTCGTGGCGCTGGTCACGGAGCCGGCGGAGCAGGTTGGCAGCGTCGCGGTCAGCACTGCCGGGGCGGTGGCGGGCAGGCAAGGCGGAGACGCCCCGGTTGACCAGCTTTGTATAGCGGTAACGGTAAGAGCTCAGCCGGCTCGGGCTGAGGCCGGCCCTGCCCTCGGCCAGAGCGCCCTGGACGGCGTTCTTTGCCTCCACCAACAGGTCGGCCATGTCGTCGGCCCAGGCCCGGTGGCGGGCCGAGGAACTGAGCGAGGCCAGGTCCCTGAGCAGGTGGGCACAACATAAGGCGTGCTCGATGCCCTCGATGGACCAGTAGGGCTTCCAGCCGTCAGAGACAAGTACACCCGAAAAGAACGGGAGGACGGCCATGTCGACCAGGGCGTCGTCGCCTCTTTTCTCGTGACAGTCCAGCAGAGTGAGCAGGCCGTTACAGGCGACGTGGAACCAGTAGCGCGCCCCAGATATGCGAGAACCAGTCTCGTCGGCGTGCAGCACGTCCTCGGCCGCCAACTGGGCGCGCAGCCCAGCCAGGAAAGGGCCGAGCCCGGCTGCCGCCTCGGCTGACAGGCCAGCCAGCCAACCGGTGGACACGGGCGCCCCGCACACCTGGGAGAGCAGTGCTGCGGCCCTTCCCACCGGGAGGTGTTGTCCCACCATCAGGTACACCGCGGTGGCCCGCACGACGGGACCATAACACGCTGGCCCGCTGGCCTGTTTTGGGAGCGCCGCTTTGGTGACGGCCCCGCAACGACACCGCCGGGCCTGTCCTTGGTGCTCGGTCACTTCCAGGCGTGGGGCAGGTAGGTCAAATACTTGGCGGCTTTCGCTCCCCACCACCTCGGCGCTCTCCAAGCTCTGCCCACAGGCGCGGCATTGCTCGGGCACATGAGCCACCGAATAGTCGGGACGGCCCACTCGGGCCAGTGCCGCGCCGCTCGTCCCCGGTTGCTTGCCGGGGCGACGCCTCACCCGTTCGGCCATGAACTTCTTTGCCTTTTCCCGAGCTTGGCGACGTCTTTCCGCTCGGCTCAGGCGTTCTTCGCCCTGGGCGGCACGCTCGGTCAGGGTGTCCGAGGAAGGTGGCTTGCCCGAGTTAGAAGAATTACGGCTCACCTCTCTACGGAGCTTTTCCAGTTCAGCTTCCAATATCTGAACTCTCGCCATGAGAGAAGCGTTCTCCGCCTGAAGTTGCTCCACCTGCTCGGCGAGACCCACATCACCTTAATACCACGAGGCGCGCGGACAGTGGTGGATGATCGCGCGCTACGCGCGTGGTGGACCTGAACAGTTACCAGCCGGGCTACCTAGTCGACTGACTTTATCTTCGGCTAGGAGCTTTTGGCCCTCGCTCAACTTGGGGATGACCTGGTCAGGCGTGTGTTGGCGTCGCTTCACGTCGGTGTGCCTCCTTGCCCCCAATCATGCGGCATCAGGCCCACGTCCGAGGTGGACCACTTTCAAGGGGCCCGGTCACAGACCCGATGAACATCGCATCGAGCGAGCACGCCTGCAGGATCATGGTTTCGACGCCGACGCCTTCCTGACACGACAGCTGCCTCCTTGCCCCAGTGACGGGAGTTCGGTGGCTCTCACAACGTGTGGACCACTTTCAGGGGTCAGGTCAGTGCCCAGGCCGCAACCTTAATCCCTATCTGAGCGACGCCTGCGAGGATCTGGCCAGCCTTCGTGGCACCACCGGTCAGAAAACCGATGATCCAGGACGCGAGCCCGAAAAGTGCCTCCTTCCAACCGACCAGCTTCTTCGCTAGGTCGATAAAATCATTCGAGAAACGATCCCACAGAAAGGTCAGCAGCTTCTTAAAGAGTTCGAACACCTTTTGGGCGCGATCAGCACCCCCCTCCCAGATAGCGCGCATGATCTGCTTGATTAATTCACGTACCTTGGGCGAGTGTTGGGGATGGGACCGACCCTGTGGGTCCATCGGGCTCTTCAGAAGGTCGAGTGATCCCGATGGGCCAATATTGGATTCGAATAGAGTTATGAAGTTCGGCACCTCTTGCGAACCAACAACTTCAATGAAAAGACGTCCCCGTACCTGGAGTGACTGAGCCTCGATCTTGCCGTTTGTAAGGTCCCTCGGCTGAATGAGTACCGAGGCCTTCTCAGCGATTGTGAACTTGCGCAAGAGAAGCTCCCGGTGCACAGTGATATCTTCCAGTGAGAGAACAGCATCTGGAATGACTTGGGAGTTCGAGAAATCTGCGCCCTCTGAGAAGACTGCGCCGTCGAAACGGCAGATTCCTTCGAAGGTTGCCCCCTTGAAGTTGGGTTTGGTACTGAACTGCGCTCCTGAAAGGTAGAGATCGGAAAGGTGAGCATCCTCAAGGTTGAAATGCATCTCCCGCCAATCTTCAGCAGAAGTTGTCGCCCGCCAGCTTCATGGGACCACCCGGGCGCCACGAACATGGGACCACCTCGGGCCGGCCACGACCGGTCGAGCACCATGCTCCCCGGCCTATCGGGACCTGTCCAGCATCCCTGGTCCGGGGGCACTGGGGGGTCTTTGGCCGCGCGTCAGGCCCCCCGAGGGCGAGCAGCCCCTCACTCGTCCGCTCCTTGGCCGCCCGGCACCCAGCGGGCCCCGAGGCGTCGCCCCCGTCCCCCTCGTGGTTGGGCGGGGGCGTCTCCGGGCACCCCGGCTTGCCTGCGACGGTAAGCAGCTTGGCGGCAAGCAGGGTCGCAGAACCTCCTCGGCGAGCCGGCCTTGGCGTTGACGAACAGACCTTCGATACTGAGCACGACCTCGCGCCCACAGCATGCGCAACAGAACACCTCTTTGGCAGTACTGGAAGCGTCACGCGTTCTTGGTGCCGCCCCAGCACTACTAGAAGGGTCACGCATTCTTACGTTGGGCTTGGTCATGGGCTGGCTACTTTGCTGGGGCCGTCGGGCCGGGCCAGCTTTGGCTTTTCCCGGCGCCGGTACGATTCTCCTTCTATAACGAGCTCGAACGCCGCGCTCTGGAGGCGGTCGATGGCAGACTGGGCGAGCATGGGGTCGGCCATGAGCGCCAGCCACTCGCTCGGTCACGGTTGGAGGTGAGCACGGTGGAGGCGCTCCGGTGGCGCTCGACGACCAGGGCGTAGAAGTCGGCCGTCTCGGTGGCGTCCATGGCCTGGAGGGCCAGGTCGTCGATAATGAGCAGCTCGGTGCCGACCAGCTTGCGGACCTCGAGGTCATAGCTGGCGTCCAAGCGGGCGGCCTTCAGCCGTTTGAACAGCCGGTCGGCCCGCTCGAAATGAGCCCGCACTCGGCGGCGGCAGGCAATGTGACCAAGGGCGGTGGCGAGAAATGTTTTCCCGACACCGACGGGCCCCCGGATGAACGCGTTGTGGCCGTCTTCGACAAAACGTAGTGTCACCAGCTCGTCGAGCACGGCGCGGTCGTAGGTGACGGCGGCGATGCCGTCCCAGCGTTCCAGGGTCATCTTGGGGTCCAGGTGGGCGGCCCGGGCCCGCACCGAGGCCGAGGTCCGGTCACGGCGGGTCGCCTCGTCGGCCAGCACCATGGCCAAAAAGTCGAGGTGGGGCAACGAAGAAGACTTGGCCAGGACGGCCCGCTCGGGCAGGGTGTCGATCACCGTGCCCGAGGCGCAACCGGCGCAACAATGCCCGCAGCTCCGGGGTTATGACCGGAAGGGGCGGGGTCACAGTGTGCCCCCGTTGGCGGTGAACTCAGAGGCGGGGCGTGAGAACCGGCCGGGGACAACGTTCTTCGGCACTTCGTCGCCCGTGGCCTTGTCGCGCTCTTCTGCTTCTTTGGCCCGCTCGAGCATGCGCTCGACCAGGTTCACGTTCACCGCCTCGGCTTCCAGTGCCCGGGCACAGGCGGCCTCGGTGCGCTCCGCCCCACTTCTTCACCAGGCCCAACAGGCGGTAGGCCTGGCGCATCTTGGTCCAGGGCAGCGGGTGGTCCATGAGGGCCGTCAGGAAAGCGCCGATCGCTTCGCCGTGGCCCCGGCCGAGAGCTATCAGGTACGAGATGTCGCGCATGGCGTAGGCAGTGCGATCCGACGGCAGGTCGGCCGGGTCGGTGGAACGCCCACCGGGAGGCTGACGGGGGTGGACCTTTATCAGCTCTCCCTTCACGTACAGCTTCACCGTTTTGGAGTCCGCCCGGGCAGAAATGCGCTGGCCGACGCGGTCGCCGGGGACCGTGTAGATGGCCCGGGCCACCTCGACATCGTGGTCCCGGTGCACCTTGGGCTCGCTATAGGCCGGGGTCTCGTAAGTACTGGCCGGGGCGGCCAGCAACAGGGGCTGCTCGACGGAGCGGAACGCCTCGGCCGGACGGCACTGCGTGCTGCGGTGGGTGCGCATCCCTGCCCCGAGAGCGCACCAGGACTCGGCCCGGCGGTTGGCCTCGGCCAGGTCGACGAAGTCCTCACCGGCAAAAAAGCGGCCCCGTACAAAGGGAACTTGTCTTTCGCAGCGGGCCTTGTCTTTTGGGTGGCGGGCCCGAGCAGCGTCGACCAGGAAGCCCCGGTCCTGGGAGTACTCCAAGAACGTGTCGTTTATGCGGGGCTCGGTCGGGTCGGCCTTGGTGATGACCGGCGTCAGGTTGTCCGGGATAATTATGGGGAAGACACCACCAAAAAACTTCCAGGCGTGCTCGAAGCCTTCGATCACATCGGCAGTCGTCTGGGTGTAGCTCAGCCACACGAACATGTGCCGGGACCACACTGCCACCAATATCAGGGCGTGCACCACTCGCCGGCGGGAGCTGGCGGGATCGAACATCAGCCCCATCCGGCCGAAATCGGCCTGGGCCTCCCGCCCGGGCTCGGGGTCGGCCCAGGCGCACGGTGGTGCGCTGTGACTGGTCCCGGCACCGCTCGGCACAGTAACGGTGCAGCGTCCGCTCGGGGATGATGACGCCTCTCCGCGCCAGCAGGTCGCCGACCTTGACCGCGGTGACGCCCTTGTCGATGAGCTCCTGGATGTAGCCGTGCTGGGACTCGAGGACCGCCCAGCTGTCGCCTCGGCCGGTCCTCCGACCGGGCTGGACGGCCTGGACCACCGCCGCTACCAGCTCGTCGCTGAGCTGGTGCTCACCACCGTCGCGCTTTGCTCCCAGGGCCTGTGCCGCCTCCACGTAGCGCTGCACGGTCTTGCGGTCGACACCGGCCCCGACGGCTACCCGGCGGAGCCCTTCGTCGCCGCGCAGCCACCTCCGGAGCACTTCTTTCACCTGGACCACTGATACCTCCTTGAATGCCACCGGGCACCTCCTTGGTGCCCGAGTCGAACTGATGTCCGACCGGAGGTGGTGGACCCTTGGTGGTCCCTAGTTGGTGGCGGTGGGGTGGTCCCTAGTTATTGGCGACAGCCCCCCAAAGTGGTCCCTAGTTGCTGGCGCTCGACACAGAAGTGAAGTTGATCAGATGTTGACCGAGCACGGACCCAATGGCCTTCCGCACCTGGTGCTCGTGCCGACGAGTTATGTCAACGACTGGACGAGGGGACATCCGGAGATAGGCGCAGAGGACGTCGACACACGTCTGCGCCTCCTCCTCCCAGTCGTCGGCTAGACGTGCCATCGCATACACGCCGGCTAACCGGATGGCCGCCTTGTCACTGCCGAGTTGCGTAGCGGCGTCCTGATAGCGGGTCGCAAGGGCCGATTGTCGCTCGCGTTCCGCGACGCCCGCTGCCGTCTCGACGAGCGCCACCAGGGCCGCCACTGCAGCCACTAGAGCACTCCAGGGTGTCCTACCCCGGGAGACGAGGACCCATTGCTGGTGCCGGTCGTTGTCGGAGCGACCGTCGTCGTCACCATATGGGGAGCTCGGAAATGAGCACCGTCGAACGACGTTAGCAGGCTTTGACCTGCGCTTATGACGTTCGGTGGTCGGCGTAAGGTCTGTGGAGTACCTGGGAGGGATGCTGCTGACAGGCGTCCACGACTCACCAGCGTCCTTGGAACTCCCGCTGCCAGCCGATCGAAACGACGGGTTGGGGCAGTTCGTGCGTCGACCTGCACTTCGTGTACCCGAGGATGATAGCCAGCCCACGACCCAGCGCGGCTCAGTGCTGGACGCGCCCTACGCCGCCCATCCCGAGCGCTCCGTGCGCAAGCCACCCACGCCGCTGCCGTGCCCAGGGTGGCGTGGATCAACAAGCCGGAGGACGAGCCGACCGACACAGTCTTTCTATGTATACACAGTACCTCTATAAAAGAAGTTGCCTCATAAAGGTTGACACGCGTCGCGCTCCGGATGACCAGCCACTCCAGGCACTCAGCCCGTGCCTGTGTGCGCGAACCTCTCCGCGAACGTGTTCGCCCGAGGGCTCGACGGGAGTCTTGATAATTCGAGCGCCTGTCGAACGCAGCACCTCGTCAAGGGACCGACGAACTTAACGTCCCGGTCATGGACCAAGAACCGGAGAGCCCGGCGCTGGTCTTCGAGGGTCGCTACCAGGTTGCGGGCTTGCTGGGTGACCACGACCCGATGGGGTGGGCTGTCACGCCGGCCAAGAAGATCTTGGCAGCGGCACTGCAGTCGAGCTGGCTTTACGTCTCGGGCAACGGCGGCAGGACCTTTGAGGCCGGTCCCGAACGGGGGCTCCCGGGGTACTCCTTCGGCGATGTGCTCGCTTCGCCGAGCCCTGGCGTCGTGCTGTTCAGTCGCGCTCACTTCGGTAGTTGTGATCTGAACGAACAGGACCTGAGGGCCAGCTTCGACGGTGGCCACCAATGGTCCGTGGCTTACCGGGGCCAGCCCTTGTATCTCGGTTTCACTAGCCCGGCGCAAGGGGTCGGCATGCAGTCGTCCAAGCGCACCACCACCCTGATCATGACCTTCGACGGCGGCCACCACTGGGGGCAGGTCAACTTTTGACGACAAGCCCGCAGGGGCAAGCACAGCTTTGCTGGCTGAGCAGGGGCGCCGCAGATCGATTGCAGAGGCCACGCACCTGGTCCCTGGCGCGACCGGCCAAGAAGCGTCCGTCGGGGGCCGGTTGACCGCTGGCCCACCGATGGGGCACATGGCAAACTGGAGCGATGAGCGGCTGGCAGCTGGCGCAGGTCAACATCGGGCGGCTCCGAGAACCGCTGGACCACCCGCAACTAGCGGCTTTCGTGGAGGCGCTCGACCCTGTGAACGCCGCCGCGGACCGGGCCGATGGCTTCGTGTGGCGACTGCAGACCGAAGATGGCAACGCCACCGCGGTGCAGGCCTTCACCTGGGATGCCGGCGGCAGCGCCGGCATCATCATCAACATGTCGGTCTGGTCCGACGTCGAGCACCTCACCGCCTTCGTACTGGGTGACCTCCACCGCGCTATCCTGCGGCGGCGCCGAGAGTTCTTCGCCAAGATGACCGAGGCCTACCTCGCCTGCTGGTGGGTCCCCGAAGGGCACAAGCCGAGCACCGATGAGGCCGAGGAGCGGGTCCTGTACCTGCGGGCCAACGGGCCGACGCCGTTCGCCTTCACCCTCCGCCACCATTTCCCCCCGCCTGACGCGCAAGAGCCTCAGGCGCCACAACGCAACGACGACGACCGGCTCTGCCTGGCGTGAGCTAACCCCAGACGAGGATGCGCAGACGCCGGGCCGTCTGAGATGCACCTTTGCGTTGGGTCAGAGTTTCTCGGGTGTTTTCCCTAGGGAAGACCAAGTTGAGTAGGGCAGCGTGCCTATGCACTGCATATGCACACCGCTCCTACCAGCGGTTTCGGCGAATCCATAAACAAAAAATCGCCCGATGGCGGATAGCCCCCGCCACCACAAAAGCCCTGGTCAGAGCGGTGCTCGACCGGGGCTTCTTCTTTGTCTCGCGTCGACTTCTAACGGAACTTCTAACGGGTTCTAACGACATGGGCTGACACGGAGCAGTACTCGCCGGGACGGACCGTGATCAGTGGGGAGAGCTACGCCAAGGCCACCGGTCGGTGCGACGTCCGGGTGACCACGCTGAGGGGTGAGAGAATGAGCAGTTCAACTGGGTCGGTGGAGGAGATGGTGGTCATGGCCGATCGCTTCGTGGGCTCCGACCTGGCCGTGCGGCTGACCCCCGAAGTCGAGACGGGCCGGGCACGGCCGGCGCAATGGTCGACCGCCGCCCACCGGGCAGTCGAGGACCGCACACTGGCCCTGATGGGCACTCTGGCCTCTCGGCCTAGTGCCGCCGTCGCAGCGTCCGCCACCGAGGCCGCGCTTGACGCCGCTCCCGACCTGGGCGAGGACCAGGTGGCCGCCGTGCGGGTGCTGGCGGGGGAGGGCGGGAGCCTGCGGGCCGTGCTGGCGCCGGCCGGCTACGGCAAGACGACGATGCTGCACACCGCCGCCCGGGCCGCCGCCGCCGATGGTCGTCCAGTCGTGGCTGTGGCCACCACGGCCAAGGCGGTGGCCGAGCTGGCCGGTGCCGGCCTGGACGCCAAGACCGTCGCCCGGCTGCGCATCGAGTTGTCCAACGGGCCCCTGGCGGCGGGGACGGTGGTGGTGCTGGACGAGATCTCCCAGACGCCCACGGACCAGGTCGAGGCCGTCCTGGCCGCGGTGGACGCCTGCCCGGGAGGCTCTCTCTGGGTACTGGGCGACCCCCGCCAGTCCCAGCCGGTCGGCCCGGGCGGTGCCGCTGCCCACATCGAAGCCCTGGCCAGTGCCGGTGCCATCGCCTCGGCCCGGCTCGTCGTCAACCGCCGCCAGGTCGACCCCGCCGACCGGGAGGCCTTGGGCCTGCTGCGCCGGGGCGAGCCGACGGCGTCCCAGCAGCTGCGCTCCGAGCAGGGCTGGGAGCACGAACACGCCAGCCCAGCCCAGGCCCGCCAGGCCATGGCCGAGGCCGTGTGCGCCGACATCGCCAAGTACGGGGCCGACCAGGTGGCGGCGCTGGTGGTGTCCCATACCGACGCCGAAGACCTGGCCGACCGGGTCCGGGCCCACCTGAGCGAGACCGGGGTGCTCAGCGGGCCGGCTGTGGCCGGGCCGGGGTGGGCCAGCGAGCGGGAGTACCGGGCCGGGGACCGGGTGCTCCTGCATGCCCGCTGCGGCGCGCCCACCAGCCGGCTGGTCAATGGCACTACCGCCACGGTGGCCCGGGCCGGCACCGATGGGCTGACCGTGCGCCTCGACAACGACAAACGAGCCGAGGTACTGCTCCCGGCGGCGTTCGTGGCCGGCGCCCGTAAGGACGGCGCCCCCAACCTGTCCCACGCCTGGGCCCGGACCGTCGACGGCGCCCAGGGCGGCACCTGGGAGGCCTGCCACCTGCTGGGCAGCTCGGCCCTGGACGCCTACCGGGGTTA
>Ga0181517_10003446_pt1 | contig 15065 bp, 17 predicted proteins | sample PEATcosm2014_Bin_31_FD_119748 | JGI IMG/M metagenome (GOLD analysis project Ga0181517, IMG submission 119748) | Peatland microbial communities from MTU Mesocosm Facility, Houghton, MI, USA - PEATcosm2014_Bin01_30_metaG | ecosystem: Environmental > Terrestrial > Soil > Wetlands > Peat | place... | reverse complement strand
TTCTACATTCCTACTTCTGCCTTCGCTTTCACGGCACGGGCAGTTCATCAAAGATTTTCCGGCTGACTGTTTCGCTGGTTTTTCCCCGGCCCCGGCCGTGATGGCCACGCATGGCGCAGCACGTCCTGCCGACATCCGCAGGTAGGGTTACACCCCATGGCGGTCGGATGTCTCGTCGGATTATTCTCATTCCATGAACGACAAACAACTTTTCCTCAAGGCCGACAAAATAGGACTTGCGTTGGCGGCTGCAATTCTGGTGACGCTGACCGGGTGCGTGGGTTACGTGGACGGGCCGCGCGCCGGCATCGGCGTGGAAGCGCCGGTATTTGTGGCGCAGGACGACTACGTTTATTACCCCAACTATGAATGTTATTACAGCGTCAGCCGGCACCAATACGCCTACCGTGAAGGCAACGCGTGGGTGGCAAGGCCCGCGCCGCGCGGCGTTTCGGTGGACGTGCTGATGCGTTCGCCGTCGGTGAAAATGGATTTCCATGACTCCCCGGCAAATCACCATGCAGCCGTGGTCAAGCAGTATCCGAAAAACTGGAAGCCGTCCGGCTCGAATCAAGGCCGGAACGACAACCAGAATGGCGACCAGCATGGAGATAACAACGGAAGATAATCGGCGAATCACAATCGCACTTCAAAAGGAATATTATGTTCGGACCGATTTTATTGGTTTTGCTCGTCCTGATGCTGATCGGCGCATTCCCTGCCTGGCCACACAGCCGGAATTGGGGTTATTACCCGAGCAGCGGACTGGGCGCGCTTCTGGTTGTTTTGGTCGTCCTGCTTTTATTGGGCAGAATTTGAGCAGGATGGCCGAACGCCATCGGCGGCAGAGGCTGCGGTTGAATGGATCAAATGCCGGGCTGGTCATCTTTCTGGATGACACCCGCCTGCGTGGCCGAAGCCTGTGACGATGACTCGGCTGCACACACTCCGGCGCGGCGAAGGCCCGCGCAATATAAACGAAAGGCAAAAATTATGTTACAAAGCATCAAACAATTGCACGGAAACAAACTCGGCGCGTCGGACGGCGACATCGGCCATGTGAAGGATTTTTATTTTGACGACCAGAGCTGGATGGTTCGTTATCTGGTCGCGGACACAGGCTCATGGCTGCCGGCGCGGCAGGTGCTGCTCTCGCCCCATGCCTTCGGCAGTCTGCATCACGACGGAAAAGTCCTGCGCGTGAATCTGACCCGGAAAAAGATTGAGGACAGCCCGGAGATCGAGTTGCACAAGCCGGTGTCGCGGCAGCATGAGGATGAGTATCACCGCTATTACGGCTGGCCGGCCTACTGGCTGGGTGACGGGATGTGGGGCATGGGCGGCGGTTCGATTTTGGAAACGCCCGCAAGAACTGTTCCGGGCGGATCAACATTTGCGAATGTCCCGCAGCCCAAAAGTGCCGATGCCCATTTGCGCAGCACGCAGGCCGTCAGCGGCTACCACGTTCAGGCCACCGATGGCATTGTCGGCCATGTCTGCGATTTTATGATGGATGACAAGAGCTGGGCCATCGGCCAGCTCGTCGTCAAAATCGGCCACCGGTTCACCGGCAACGAGGTGCTGATTCCGGCGGGCAGCGTGGATCGGATCAGTTACGATGACTCCACGGTGTTCGTGAAGCTCACCAAGGAGGACGTCGAGAAAAGTCCCACCGGCCACCTGGCTCCGCTCGGTGCGGCAAATTTAGAAAGCATCGTCCTTTGAAAGCCCTCGTTTATCGCGGACCGGGAAAGAAGCATTTGGAAGAAATGCCAAAGCCATCGTTGCGCGAGGCAACTGACGCCATCGTGCGGATGACCAAAACCACCATCTGCGGCACGGATTTGCACATTCTCAAGGGCGACCTTCCCACCGTCACGGCGGGACGCATTCTTGGCCACGAAGGAATCGGAGTTATTGAAAAGGCCGGAACCGGTGTCAGCCGCTTTCGCAAGGGCGACCGCGTCCTGATCTCTTGCATCACGGCGTGCGGGAAGTGCGAGTATTGCCGGAGCGGCATGCCGTCCCATTGCGAACAGGGCGGCTGGATTCTCGGCAACACGATTGACGGCACGCAGGCGGAATTCGTCCGGATTCCTTTTGCCGACACGAGTCTTTACGCCATTCCCAAGGACGCGGATGAGGACTCGATGGTGATGTTGAGCGACATCCTGCCGACCGGCTACGAGTGCGGCGTGCTCAATGGCGCCGTCAAACCGGGGGATACCGTGGCCATCATCGGTGCCGGACCCGTCGGCCTGTCTGCGCTGCTGACGACGCAATTCAACGCCCCGGCGAACATCATCGTCATTGATCTCGATGATAAACGTCTCAAGGTCGCCAAAATATTCGGGGCAACGGCGGTGATCAACAGCACCAATGGCAAGGCGGCTGCGGAAGTCATGGCCATGACTTCCGGCAAGGGCGTGGATGTCGCCATCGAGGCGGTTGGCCTGGCCGCCACGTTCGGCCTCTGTCAGGAAATCATCGGCGTCGGCGGCCGCATCGCCAACATCGGCGTGCATGGGGCGAGCGTGACGTTGCACCTCGAAAAACTCTGGTCGCAAAACATCACCATCACCACGCGGCTCGTGGACGCGGTGACCACACCGTTGCTGCTCAAAACCGTCATGTCCGGCAGGCTCAAGCCGAAGCAGCTCATCACGCATCACTTCAAACTCGGTGACATCTTGAAAGCCTACGACACCTTCGGCAATGCCGGGCGTGAACACGCCTTGAAGGTCATCCTGACGTGCAAATAGGCTGACAGCCGGGCAACCCGAACTTGAAAATGACCATCTCATGGAATGGGGTGAAGACCCCATGGCGGAAGTGCCGTTGCACAGCCTACCCTCCCTTTGTGAAACACAACAAATTTTCCCAAGACCAAAACCAAAAACCAATTACCGCTCTCCGACCGGTGGCGGCGGCATTAAGCCAAAACGAAATCAATTTCACGCCCTCCCCGGATGAGGTGTCCCGCAGGGCCTACTTCAGTTATGAGAATGAAGGTTCGCTGCCCGGTCACGACGTGCAGCATTGGCTGAAGGCCGAGGCGGAATTGATTGCGGAACGCAACCTCACCCGGGTTCATGGATGTCACCGCCAGACGTAAAATATTTTCCCAGACCACAAACAAAAACCGAAAGCTACAATTATATTTATATGAAAACTTTGAAAAGCACCTCCGCGGAAGCACCCAAAATGTATGAGACCGAAAACGACATCTCCAAGCAGCGCCGGACGGAATTGAACGCGCTGCTGAACCGGCGGCTGGCGGACGCCGTGGATCTGCAAATGCAGATGAAGCAGGCGCATTGGAACGTGAAGGGGCCGGGCTTCATCGGCCTGCACGAACTGTTCGACAAGGTTGCAGGGGCAGTGGAGTCCTATGTGGACAAGATTGCCGAGCGGATCGTGCAACTTGGCGGCATTGCCGAAGGGACGGTGCGCCTGGCCGCGTCGCGCACGCGGCTGCCCGAATACCCGCTGGAGATTGCGGACGGCATGGCGCATGTCGAGGGCGTGGCCCGCGCGCTGTCCATCTTCGGAAAAGAAGCCCGCTCCACGATTGATGAGGCGAACGCCCTGGACGACGCCGACACGGCGGATCTGTTCACCGAGATTTCGCGCGGGACGGATCAATGGCTTTGGTTCGTCGAGGCCCATTCCCAAGCCGCGAAATAAATTTATGAGAGCTTCCAAATTCAAACTCGCCGCCATGGCGCAAACGCCGGTTTTCCCGCAAACGCTTCACCGGCTGCGACCGAATCCTGAAGCCGCAAATCCGAAACCCGAAAAACGGGACAACATTTTTTCCAAATCCCGCGATACGCGGGAGGATCGCGGCATGCGTGAAATGAAAACTTCGCATAACGCACAAACATTTTCACACGGGCTTTGATTTTTTGTCCCATGAAAACAAATCTACTGAAAGATGGCGTCTTGACGGAAAATTCCGCCGGCCTCGGCACCGTCACCCGCAAAATGGTGCGGGAGCGCGCGATTGAACTGGCCGCCATCAACGGCCGAACCGCGCGGGAGGTGTCGAAATCGGATCGGGAACAAGCCAAACGCGAACTGACGGATGATCCGGGCACGGACGCAAACGAGGCGGCCTTAGAATCCGCGCCCGAATCCGAACGCTGGGATCCAGTGCCCGGCTCGACCGGACACAAAGTGCCGGCGGCGCCCAGCGCCGATGAGGACAACGAAGGGCGAAGCGATAATGAAAGACTGGTGGACGAAGGGATCGCCGGTGCGGAACATGATCAAGCGCGCCAAGCCACCGGAAACCTGTGACTATGCGTGCATTGCTCTACCTGCTCTTTCTGGCTTGCTTGGGGGTCCTCCTTTTTTGCGCAGCCTTGATTCGACGGCCAATGTCCAGGCAATGAAAGCCTCGCGACGAAAGTCCCGGGATTGCCAAGTGTAATTATGCCAAACATTACAAGTCGTGAGATACGTCTGGCTTCCCGCCCCACAGGGATTCCAACTGCGGACAACTTTGCCTCGGGACAGACTGATCTGGGGCCGTTGCAGGGCCAGCAGGTGCTCGTTCGCAATCTCTTCATGTCGGTGGACCCGTATATGCGGGGTCGCATGAACGAGGGAAAATCGTATGTTCCGCCGTTCGCGTTGGGCCAACCGCTTGAAGGCGGCGCGGTCGGCGAGGTCATCGAGTCCCGCGCCGGGGAATTCAAGCCGGGCGATGCCGTCACTTCCAATTTCGGCTGGCGGGAATACTTCATTGCATCGCCGAAAGATTTGCATCCGGTCAGCCGTGAAATTCAGTCGCTCTCGGTTTATCTCGGCGCGCTTGGCATGACGGGCATGACCGCGTGGGTCGGGTTGAATCTGGTGGAGGTCAAAGCCGGCGATGTCGTTTTTATCTCGGGAGCCGCCGGCGCTGTGGGGAGTGTGGCCGGGCAACTGGCGAAATTGCGCGGCTGCAAAGTCATTGGCTCCGCCGGGTCCATGGAGAAGATCAGGTTTCTGCGAGAAGAATGCGGCTTTGACATCGCCTTCGATTACAAGACTGCCCCGGTGCTCGAACAACTGACTCTGGAGGCGCCAGACGGGATTGATGTTTATTTCGACAACGTCGGAGGCGAAACGCTGGAGGCGGCGCTCTCGGTTTTGAAGGTTCAGGGCCGGATCATCGCCTGTGGCGGCATCTCCGGTTACAACGAGGAAAAGCCGCGGCCCGGTCCCAACAATCTCTTCAACATGATTACCAAACGGCTGACGATGAAAGGATTCATTGTTCGCGACTGGCTGGATCGTCAGGGTGAATTTGAAAAGGAAGTGGGCTGCTATCTCCGAACCGGCAAACTGAAGAACAAGGAAACGGTCGTGGAAGCAATTGAGCAGGCGGTGGGCGCGTTCATCGGCCTCTTCGCCGGGAAGAATATTGGTAAAATGGTGGTGAAGTTGGGTTGACGCGGTCAATCAGCACACTCCTCGTCGTTGCGGGCGATTTCGGTATCACCGGGCGTTTGGCAAAGCCAGGCATTCCTGAATTTTCCATGGGGTGAACACCCCATACCGGCGAATGAGATTTCGACTTATAGTCAACGTGTTCTGAGAAATAATGGCCGGTTCTGACACTAATATCGCGATGAAATTATTGCTTAAAGTTTTTGTTTTGATTTGCCTGTCCACTGGCGCGGCTCTGTCGGTGAGGGCGCAAGCTGCGGTTCCACCGCCGATGCCGGCCTATCAACCGCTGCCTGCCGCGCAACTGGACCAGTTGCTGGGCCAGATTGCACTGTATCCCGACCCGTTGATTGCCGAAATTTTGCCGGCTTCCACTTTGCCCACTCAAATCGTGCTGGCAGATCGTTATATTGTTGGCGGCGGTGACCCCAACCAGATTGCGCAGCAGCCCTGGGACGCCAGCGTCCAGGCCATGGCCCGCTACCCGGCGGTGTTGAAATGGATGGATGACAACTTGAATTGGACGACGGAACTGGGACAGGCTTTTCTCAATCAACAACCGGATGTGATGGCCTCCATCCAACACCTGCGCGCGACGGCCTCCAAGCTCGGTAACTTGCAATCCTCCCCGCAACAACAGGTGATTACCGACGGCAGCGACATCGAAATTGTTCCGGCGGATCCCCAGGTGATTTATGTGCCGGTCTATCAACCGGATCAGGTTTATTATGACGCGCCTTTTGGTTCGCCTTTCATCACCTTTGGCATCGGCTGGCCGATCGGTGCGTGGCTGGACTACGATTGCGATTGGGGAAACGGCAATCTCATTTTCTGGGGTAACGGCTACTCGCGTCCCGCCAACTGGTGGCGCGAATCATCCCGTCAGCGGGACATAAGTCATGCGGGTGTCTGGCGCGCGAACAATCATCCCGGCGCGGTCGCAGCCAACCGTGGCGACCGGGGTTATGGCGGGAACGCGATTTCGCGCGCGCCAACTCCGGCGGCCATCCGGCAAGAACTCGCCCGCCCGGTGGCGCAGCTAGCTGAACGCCCGGCGAGCGTTTCCCGTTCAGCGCCGAGTCCAGTTGAGCGTGCCACACCCGTCAGCAAGCCGGAATCGAATGGTGCGTTCATTGGCATACAAAGTTCACATGAGACGAAAAGCTACAGCAATCGCGGCCAACAAAGTATGCAGGCTGTCCCCCGTTCCGCACCGGCGTCGCGGCCAGTTCCCTCTGACGGCGGTCATGTTGGCGGAGATGGCTCCGTTGGTGGCGGCAGGCGTTAATTTTTATTTCCATGATTTTCAAAAATATATTACCAATGAAATCGAACTTACTTTCCTTTTGGCGCCAGGCTCCGTTGGTGGTGTTTGGACTGGGATTGGCACTACCACATTATGTCTCTGCGGCAGAGGAGCAGGCTTTCAATTCACCGAATGACGCCGTCATTGCTCTGGTGACGGCAGCCCGGAATCAGGACACCAATGCGTTTCAACTAATTTTCGGTCCAGCCTGCCGTGATTTGATTTCGCCTGATGTCGTCCAAGCCACAGAAGAATTCAAAATGTTTGTGGAACGGCTGACGGGGAAAACGCAATTGATCAACAATTCCGAATCCAATGCCACGCTGGAATTGGACGCGGATGGCTGGCCTTTTCCCATTCCGTTGATCAAACAAGGCGCGCAATGGCACTTCGATACCGCCGCCGGCAAAAACGAGATTCTAGCCCGCCGCGTCGGCCGGGACGAAATGGGCACGATCAATGTCTGCGACGCGTATGTGCAGGCGCAGCGCGAATATGCCAGTGAGGATCGCCTGGGGGACGGGGTGCTCGCCTATGCGCAGTTCCTCCGCAGCACACCCGGCACACACGACGGCCTTTTCTGGCCGACGAACTCGGGCGGGGAGTTAAGCCCGTTGGGACCGCTCATCGCGCAGGCGCGCGTGGAAGGTTATCACCGCACAGCCACGATGCTTAACGACGAGCAGGCGCCGTATCACGGCTATTATTTCAAAATCCTGACCCGCCAGGGGAAACACGCGCCGGGCGGAAAGTATAACTACCTCATCAATGGTCGGATGATTGCTGGATTTGCCATCGTAGCCTGGCCGTCCGAATGGGGTAACACGGGTGTGATGACCTTCGTCGTTAATCAACAAGGCAAGGTCTATCAAAAGAACCTCGGATCCAAGACTGCGAAAAACGCCAAGGCCATGACGTGTTACGATCCGGATGGATCTTGGACTCTGGCGCAATAAAGCCTGCAAGAACGCTGCTCGGATGTGTGGGTCATTCGCGAAGTGTTCATGCGATACTTAAAGATCGTATGTCCATCGCTTTATACCCATGAATGCCGACACGGTAAAATCAGTTGCCAATGAGGCAATCGTCGCCACTGGTCTGACCAAGTGGTTTGGTGAAGGGGAAACCAGGAAAACGGCCGTAAATAGTGTCACGCTGGTCGCGCATTTTGGCGAGATGCTGTTCATCGTCGGCCCTTCCGGCAGCGGCAAGACCACGATGTTAAGCATGATTTCCGGCATCCTGCGTCCCAATGCCGGCAACGTCAAAGTCAAAGGGGACGATATCTGGACGTTGAACAACGACCAGTTGGCTGATTTCCGTCTGAACACTATTGGTTTCGTTTTTCAGGATTACCATCTGTTTCCACGGCTGACGACGGCCGAGAATGTTGCCATCCCACTGATCCTGAAACAGCGCAACTGGAATGAATCCATCACCGAAGCTGCTCGATACCTTGAGATAGTTGGTTTGAAAGACCGGGACGGGATTTTGCCCGTGAAGCTCTCGGGCGGCGAGCAACAGCGCGTGGCGATCGCGCGTGCGATCATCAGCCAGCCGGAAATTTTGATTCTCGACGAGCCGACCGCTTCGCTGGATGGTGACACCGGGAGAATGATTATCGCCTTCGTCAAAGAGAATATTTTGAATGAAAAGCGCTGCATTATGATCGTCACCCATGATGCGCGCATCAACGAATATGCGGACCGTATCCTCCACATGGAAGATGGACATCTCACCGCGGAAGACAAGGGAACCGAATGAATACCGACGAAACTAAACCGGAAGTTAAAGTGACCGAGCCAAAGCCGGAACCAGCCGCGTCCAAGTTTGAAGCCAAAGTTGTCGAGCATCAATCTGAAGTAAAGGCCGAACCTGAAACCGAAGTGAAGCCTGAAACCAAACCTGTAGCCAAAGTCGGGAACAAACCTAAAGCTGAACCGGAACATAAATCTGAAGTCAAACCAGATGAGACCAAGACAGCAACCAAGGCCGTCGCGCCCAAGAAGGCCATCGGAAATAAAGTTATATTTACCATCGCCATCATAGGCATTCTGGCCGGACTGGTTGCCGCCTACATCTTTGGCGTGGAACGGAAGGCGCAGCCGCCCGTGTTCAAGCCGGTCAGCAACCCATACGAGTCTGCCATCTATGCCAATGGCATGATTGAGAGCGAACAACCGAATGGTGCCAACATCAATATCTTTCCGCAAGTTTCAGGCCCGATCACCCGGGTGCTGGTGCAGGAAGGCCAACAGGTGAAGGCTGGCACACCGCTTTTCACCATTGATGATTCCGTGCAAAGGGCAAACACGGAACTTGCCGAAGCCAATCTGAAAGCAGCCCGCGATCAATATGACAAGCGCCGCGCCGCCTACGACATTGACCCGAAATCCATCAGCAAGGACGTGCTGGACTCGGCGGAGGATACCGTCATTCAGGCGACATCCGCTCTGAAGGCGGCCAATGCGCTGTTGCAATATTATTCGCTCAAAGCGCCGGTTGACGGAGTCGTGCTGGCCGTCAACGCCGCAATCGGTGGCTATGTGTCGTCACAGGGTAACTACGATACTTACACGGAGTTGTTTGATCCACTTGTAGTAATGAGTGGGCCGCAGGATTACATGGACGTGCGCTGTTATGTGGACGAGATCCTGGTCTCGCGGCTGCCCTCAAAGTGGCATATCCAAGCGCAGATGCAAATTACCGGGACGGATATCAAGGTTCCGCTGGAGTTTGTCCGGGTCCAACCTTACATCTCACCCAAGATCGAGCTGTCCAACCAAAAGCAGGAACAAGTGGACCTGCGGGTGCTGCCGGTGATTTTTCGGTTTGAGAAGAAGGATGCCCCCGTTTATCCGGGCCAGATGGTGGATGTCTTTATCGGGCAGAACTAGCCAACGCAAAAGCAATGAACAACATCCGAATATGAGATACAGCGGCATCCTGCGGATCGGTTTCAAGCTGCTGGTCAATGACCGGGGCAAGTTCTTCGCCCTGTTGATCGGGATCACCTTCGCCGTGTTCCTGATGATGGAAATGACTGCCATGTTCGCTGGTATTCTCAACCGCGCCTATTCACCGATCACGAATATAGGTGCCGCGATGTGGGTCATGGACCCGGCGGTTAATACGGCCACCAGCCCGATCCCCATGCCGGGATACGTGCTGGATGCAACGCGAAGCATGGACGGAGTCAGCTATGCGGTGCCGCTCTTTATGGGCGGCGCGATGGTCAAGCTTGCCAGCGGTGCCTATCAAGGGGTGACTGTGGTTGGACTGGACGACAGCAGCCTGTTTGGCCGGCCCGAACTTGAACAGGGCAACATCCAGGACATCTATGCCGACAACACCTTCTTCGTGGTGGACGACGCGGAATTCGCCAAGCTGGGGAATCCGAAGATCGGCACCACGTTCGAACTGAATGACCACCGCGGCACGATTGTGGGCATTGCCAGGGTCGTTTCAAACGGACTGAACGGTGTGCCAACGCTCTATACCACCTACAACCGCGCGATTGAATACATCCCATCGACGCGTTTCACCATGTCCTATGTTTTGGTGCAGCCAAAGAACGACGCGGCCGTTGCCGGCATCAAACAGCAAGTGGCCAAGCTCGGTTATGTCGCGTTTACCAAGGAGGAGTTCAATAAACGCATCACCGACTACTACACCTACAAAACCGGTATAGGCACGAACATCCTGTTGATGACCATCATCAGCTTCATTGTGGGATTATCCATCTCCGGCCAGACTTTTTATACCTTTATTCTCGAAAATATCGAAAAATTCGGCGCGCTCAAAGCCATTGGTGCCAAGGGACGCGAGCTGGTCTATATGATCCTGTTCATGGCGTTCTTTACGGCGATGATCGGCTATGGCCTGGGCATCGGCCTGGTGACGCTGATGATTACCATCGCCAAATCGCGGTTGCCCAATTATGCGGCGACCATCACTTTTGGGAACTTGGGTCTGGCCTTCGGCATGGTTTTGCTGATTGCCGGAATCTCAAGTTACATCGGGATACGCAAAGTCCTCAAAATCGAGCCTTTCGACATCTTCCGGGGATAGCAATGAGCCACACGATGAAAACTCTATTCTCAATGCTCAAGGTGGAAACCAGAATGGCCATCGTTTCACTGGCATGTCTGGCCGTATTCGCCGGGTGCAGCTTCGCGCCAAAATATGCGCAACCGTCCGTTCAAACACCGGCTGCTTTCAAAGAAATGACGCCGACGCAGTCCAAAGAAACTGACGGCTGGAAAACCGCCGAGCCGAGCGACGCCATGATTCGCGGCCAGTGGTGGGAAATGTTCCATGAGCCGGAGTTGAATGCTTTCGAAGGCCAGTTAGTTGTTTCCAATCAGACCGTAGCCGTGGCACTCGCCAATTTCATTGCCGCGAGGGCCATGGTGAAACAAGCCCGGTCGCAGTATTTCCCAACCGTGAGCGCCAATCCTTCGGTCACGAGAACACGACAGTCATCCATGTCAAGTCCGCCGACCTCTTCCACATTCACCGAATACTCGTTGCCATTTGACGCCTCTTGGGAGCCCGATTTTTGGGGCCGCATTCGCAACACGGCCAAGGCAAACTCTCTGGAAGCACAAGCAACGTTGGCCGATCTCAAAAACGTGCGACTGACCGTTCAGGCGGAGGTGGCGGTGGATTATTTTGAGCTTCGCATTTTGGATGCACAGAAACAGCTCCTAGAAACGTCGGCGCTGGCTTATCAGGAGTCACTCGAGCTGACCCAAGTCCAGCAGAAAACCGGCCTCGCCTCCGGCCAGGACATTGAGCAGGCCGAAACGCAACTCGAACTCACACGCGCTCAGGCCACCGACTTTGGCATCCAGCGCGCGATGCTCGAACATGCCATCGCGATGCTTCTCGGCCAGCCGGCTTCTTCATTTTCCATCACCGCCAATTCACCGGTCGCAAAACCCGTCGCCATTCCCTTTGGCGTTCCCTCGGAACTCCTCGAGCGCCGGCCCGACATCGCCGCTGCCGAACGCCGCGTCGCCGAGGCCAACGCGCAAATCGGCGTGGCGCGCGCGGCTTATTATCCGACCATTACTTTGAGCGGCGCGGCGGGATACCAGAGCACGTCCATAGAAAATCTATTTTCCGGGCCGGGTCTGGTCTGGTCCGTCGGCGCAACGCTGGCGCAAACACTTTTTGACGGCGGCTTGCGCAAAGCCGTCACCGAACAGACGCGCGCGATATACCAAGGCACCGTTGCAAATTACCGTCAAACCGTGCTCACCGCTTTTCAGGAAGTCGAAGACAACCTGTCAACGCTGCGAATCTTGTCGCAGGAACTTCAACAACAGAATTCCGCCGTCGAATCATCGCAGCACTACCTGATGCTTGCCAACGCCCGCTACCAATCCGGTCTGGACGGTTACCTCGATGTGATCGCCGCACAAACCGCTTTGTTGAGCAATCAGCGGACGGCCCTGGGCCTTCAGATGCAGCAACTGACGGCGAGCGTCCAGTTGATCAAAGCGCTGGGCGGTGGCTGGGATGTCACACATGAAACGACAGCGGCTATTCCTTGAGCACCACGCCCAGACGGAAAGGCCGCTCGATTGGCCCGTAATCAAGCACGAGCGGTAAATATGCTCCACTGGTTGCATGATCTACTGCCCCACATTCCGCATTACGGATATGTCCTCGTCTTCATCGTCGCGTTTTTGAACAACCTTGGCTTGCCGCTGCCGGGTGAAACGATTCTTTTGGGGGCCGGATTTGTTTTGGGAAAAACTGCGGATTCGCTGTGGCAACCCGTGGTGGCCGGAACGGCGGCCTGTTTCTTGGGCGGCATTTGCGTCTTTGGGCTGGGACGGCGGCTAGGACGGGGCGGCCTGGAAAAAATCCGCTGGCTCCATCTCACGTCCGAACGGATGAAATGGCCGGAACGATTTTTCAAACATCATGGCGCCAAGACGGTTTTTATCGCACGGTTCATTTTTTTGTTTCCGCCCGTCGTGGTCAATTTGCTGGCTGGCATGTCGAAAATGCCATGGCGCACTTTTCTATCTTACAACCTCACCGGGTCGGCGGCCTATTCCACCACTTACATCCTGATTGGATATTATTTCGGGAAGCAGTGGAAACTGCTCGAAGCCTGGCTGGGATCCACGGCGCTTTATCTGATGCTCGCGGGGCTGGTCATCGCGGTTCTCGGCGTGATTTTCAGACATTCTGTATCCGGATATTGGGTGCGTCTTTTCCGCAATGAGCATCGGCGGAAAATGTGACGCCTCTGCCGCTTGGCTGAGCCAATCTGCCGCTGCATTTGCCCCAACAGTCATCTTCCATGATGCACCCGCCGATTGATCCAGCCTGTGTGACGATCCGATTGGTCAATCTTCCGGTCGGAAAATCGCCGCTGCCGGTCGCCGGATTCAATCTGCCGGACGGAAAATGCCTTCTGGCGGTTGCCCGATGGCTGAAGATTATTTCACATCTCAATCCATTGACCTGCGTCGTTGACGCCCTGCGCACGTTGATGCTGGCGGGCAGCACGAACACCTTCGGTTTGAGTTTCGACTATGCGGTCATCTTGTTTGCCACAACCATTCTGGTCTTCCTTGGCGCACGGTTGTATCCTCGTCTGGCAACTTAAATTATGCGCTCCATCCTGACCATCAACGGCGGCTCGTCGAGCATCAAGTTCGCGCTATATCAGATTGAAGAACCGTTGAAACGCGGGCAATACGGAAAAGTGGACCGCATCGGCTTGAGCGGGACGAATTTGACCTTTCATGACGCGGATGGAAAACCATCGGCCAGCCGCAAACTTGATGTTGCTGATCACAAATTGGCGGCGAATTTCCTGATTGACTGGCTCGAAAAGCAAATTGATTTCAAATCGGTCAAGGCGGTGGGACATCGCGTGGTTCATGGGATGAAACATACCAAGCCGGAGATTGTCAGCCAGGAATTGTTGGACGAGCTGCATCGAATCGCGCCGTATGACCCGGATCATCTGCCGCGCGAGATTGAACTGATTGAGACGTTTTGTCAGCGTCATCCAAAGCTGCCGCAGGTGGTGTGCTTCGACACGGCGTTTCACCAAACCATGCCGCGCGTGGCCAAACTGCTGCCGATTCCACGACGCTTTGATGCCAGGGGAATTCAACGTTACGGTTTCCACGGTTTGTCCTATGCCTGCCTGATGGAAGAACTCATGCGCCTCGGCGACCCGGCGGCGGCGAAAGGTCGTGTCATTCTCGCCCATCTCGGCAATGGCGCCAGCCTGGCCGCCGTGCGCGACGGCAAAAGCATTGACACCAGCATGGGCTTCACGCCGACGGCGGGCTTGGTGATGAGCACGCGTTCCGGTGATTTGGACCCCGGCCTCGCGCCGTATCTCGCGCGCGTTGAGCAAATGACCACCAGCCAGTTTTACAAAATGGTCAACCACGAGTCGGGCCTGCTCGGTGTCTCGGAAACCAGTTCGGATATGCGCGACCTGCTCGACCGTGAAATGAAGGACGTGCGCGCGGCGGAGGCAGTGGCGCTGTTTTGTTATCAGGCGAAAAAGTGGATCGGCTCCTTCGCCGCCGCGCTTGGAGGATTGGACACGCTTGTCTTCGCCGGCGGCATCGGCGAAAATGCGCCCGTCGTCCGCGCCCGCATTTGTGAAGGATTGAATTTCCTTGGCATTGAACTGAACAAATCGCGCAACGCGAAGACTGCGGCGGTGATTTCCAGGAATTCCAGCCGCGTCACCGTTCGCGTCATTCGCACGAACGAAGAACTGATGATCGCGCGCTCGGTCTGCCGCCTTCTCGGTTCCGGCGCGTCGGGCCAAAAGATTTGAATTATGAAAACAAACACGCCTGCCCCCGAATTGTTCCAAAAAATTGACGCCTACTGGCGCGCGGCCAATTATCTGTCGGTCGGCCAGATTTATCTCCTCGACAATCCGCTGCTGAAGCGCCCGCTGACGCTGGCGGATGTGAAGCACATGCTGCTGGGACACTGGGGCACGACGCCGGGCCAGAATTTTATCTACGCGCACCTGAACCGGGTGATCAAGAAATACGACCTCGACATGATTTATGTCTCCGGCCCGGGACACGGCGGCCCCGCGGTGGTGGCCAACACATATCTCGAAGGCACTTACAGCGAGATTTATCCAAACATCAGCCAGGATGAAGCCGGGTTGCAGAAGCTGTTCAAGCAGTTTTCATTTCCCGGCGGCATTCCCAGCCACGCCTCGCCGGAATGTCCCGGCTCAATTCACGAAGGCGGCGAACTCGGTTATTCACTTAGCCATTCATTCGGGGCGGTGTTCGACAATCCCGAT
>Ga0181517_10003445_pt1 | contig 15080 bp, 9 predicted proteins | sample PEATcosm2014_Bin_31_FD_119748 | JGI IMG/M metagenome (GOLD analysis project Ga0181517, IMG submission 119748) | Peatland microbial communities from MTU Mesocosm Facility, Houghton, MI, USA - PEATcosm2014_Bin01_30_metaG | ecosystem: Environmental > Terrestrial > Soil > Wetlands > Peat | place... | reverse complement strand
GTACCACGGCGCCAGAATACGGAATGGGAACTGGGCGGTGCCCTCGCTCCAGCCGCCATCGTTTTCCCTCGCCTGGACCTCCAGACGGTACGCGCCAGGAGCAAGGCCGGCGAACTGCAATTCCCGCTGATCGGTTTCCGTCCAACCTTGGCCTGCACCTCCCAACCGGTACCTGAAGACAACTTCGTTCTGGCGGGACGCATTGAGCGCGGAGTACCTTGCCACGAGCGGGTTCGATCGGATTCCGAAACGGGGGGTGGCCAGCCCGGAGACATCGTTTTGTCCGACGGAAAGCCTGGTAAATACAACCGCCAGGGGGTCTTCGTGATCCTGACGCGGGAGGGGCTTAAAACGTGAAAGCCCACCACTGGTCCCGATCCAGACAGTACCGTCGGGTTCCGCGGCAAAGGCGTTGAGGTTACAGTCGTCCCAGGCCAGACCGTCGTTCATGTCGTAGTGCGTCCAATGAGCGCCATCCCACAAGTCCACACCGTGCTCAGTTCCTGCCCATAGAATTCCTTGGGCGTCGAAGTCAAGGAAGTAAATCAGCCCGTCACTGCCCGGTCTCTCAACACCCTTTTCAATGGCGATCCCGCCGGATTTCAATTGGACTCGATCGATACCGCCGCCAAAGCGGTATCCGACCCATATCACGCCATTTGGTCCTGCGCCCAGGGAAAGCACTTCCTGATTGCTCAAGCCGGATCGTTGCGTGAAGTTCCTCCATGTACCGTCCTTAAATGCGAAAAGCCCGCCAGCGCCTCCGGCCCAAACCGTGCCATCAGAACTTTGGATCACGTTCCAGAAACGCGTGGACGGCAGTTCAACGACACGTGAGAAAACCCGGAGAGGAGCGTGGGCGACGAACAGCCCTACTTCGCTGGCTACCCAGAGGTTCTGTTCGCTATCGATGCACAGAGCGTAGGCGGCCTTCCCTGTAAGACCTTGCCCATCTCCAAACCACTCCGTCTTTTGTGTGCGAGGATCGAAGCGAGCCACGCCGCGGGTTTCAGTCCCTAGCAAAAGATCACCGCTCGGCAGTGCGTGCACGCTATGTACAGGAAAGCCATCCATTCCGGCAACCGGCTTGAACGATAGGCCGAGTTGCTTTCGCACTCCGCGAAACAATCCCCCTTCTGTTGCCACCCAGATCGAACCATCGTCTCGGGGGACGATTTCGTAGATAAGGTCATTGGTAAGCCCGCTCTTGCTGGAATAGTTTTCCCATTCCCGGTATCCCCGCCACTGCAAGAGCCCGCGGCCTGCCAAGCCAACCCAAAGCGAGTGCTGCCGATCCTCTAAAACGGAGTAGACGGTTCCACGGAGCCCATCAGAACGGTCGATCTTTCGCCATTCGTTATGGTCCCCAATGAACAGCCCGTCAGGAGAGGTAAGAAGAATTCGTCCACCCCGATCGACTGCGGGAACTCCAACCCCGTTTCCTGGAGAAAAAGGGACGTGGGGTCTCGAAAATCCGGGCCTTCCCGCGGGCCACATGAAAACCCCGGCATTTCTTACTCGCACCCAGAGATTTCCATCATGGTCTTTCAGGATTACTAATATTTCTCCGTCAGGGAGTCCGCTCTCTCGTGAAGAAACCTGAGTGCCTCGGGCATTCATGTGGCAGAGTTCGTGTCCGCACCCGTACCACAAGGTGTCGCCGTCGACCAGGATCGCGAAGGCGCCAGGCGCGGATGCTCCCTGGGGCTGAGGAATCGTTCGCATCGCAAATTGGGTTTGCCCTGCTTGAGACGACAGTTCCACAAGCCCGGCATCGGTGCCGAGAAAAGTGTGGCCTCTCCCATCCGACTGGATGCCTTGGGCCCAGGCGACAGTGTTGAAAGGGGTGGAAAGCTTTTCAAAGCGATTGCCCGACAGGCGATATAGTCCGATCGTTCCACCAACAAGAAGAGAGCCATCGGGAGCTTCACCAAATGCCACGCCGGAGTTAGATGGAATTCCCCGCGCTGCTCCGAATAGCTCGAAGCGCTCGCCATCAAATCGAAAGATGCCGTTTTCGGTGCTGACCCAGAGAAAGCCGATGCGGTCCTGATAGATTCTGCGGACGGCGAGGTTCTTTAAGCCTTCAGAGCTGCCGAAGGCGCGAAAGTTGGGTTCCTGAGCGCAGAGTATCTGACCTGTCAGTCCCAGCAGGGCAAGCGTGAGCGGAATGACTCGACGCCTCACACTAGGATTATCGTGCAATCCGACGGTCTAATCTGGCTGGCGCCCAATATTATTCGACGACCAGCGGGTCAATTTACCCAGATCAACAACTGGCACGGAAAGATGCATGACGCAGAGTTGCAAACGAAGTAGCTGAATGGCAATGACGGGCTTCATCTCGTGGCCTGCTGCTTGAGCATTTTGTCGATGACGTTTTGAGCTGTGACAAGCTTCCCGGCGGTGGCGCGGAGAGCGTCAAAAACCGTTTGAGGATTGTCGGATGGCGGCAGGGCTTTCAGATAGCCGGCCAAGTCCCCCAATGGATTGGTGTTTAATGCGCGATCATCGCTTTGGTTGGTGTCATCGAGTCTCTTAAGCCAAATCTTCCTGGGCACTAGCGGAGTGGGTTCGAACAACGTGTACGACTCGGGCCATATTACGACCACTTCGGCCACCGCGCCCAGCGTGCCGTACGGCGTGGCTACGAATACGGCGTATGTCCGGCTGTGGTACGAAATCAACGGTAGATGGCTGTCGACCGACTACACCTACACGGAACAGTAGTGAAACTGATGTTCTCACGCCGCCATCAAATTGCACGGCGTGAGACCGGCGGCCTGCCGTTTTGAAATGGTAGCGTTCGCAGCCGCGTTCTTTTGTTTTTTGACACACTGTTTTACGTAATCTTGCGGCGCATTCGCCGGACTGAGAGCGGAGCGCCTTATACGGCGGCCACTTCACCTACAACCGTATCTATAACAACGTGAGCGTACGCGTACACAATGTGTACAGCCATAACGCGGGCAATCGTGTGGTCGCCAATCGCGAAATCAGCAACACTCGAGCAAGTTACCATGGCGGAACGGGCGGCACTTAAGTCCGGCCGCAGGCGTCCGAGGCGGCGGCATGGCGCGAGCCAACTGCTCCGCGGATGAGCGCGCAGGTGCAGCACGCGCAGAAGTTCCAGTCAAATCGGGGCAATTTGCGAATACTAATCACGGCCAGCCCGCTAAACCGGCAGTCGGCCGGCCGATTCGTGCAGACCACAACGTGAAGCCCACGACGCAGAATCAGAGTCACGGCGGGCGCCAGCAAGAGCGTCGTTAGTAAGGCTTCACCGCTCGCGCGAACTGGAGCTTCCATGAGCGACATCTCACGTGCGCAGAGTGTTTCTGAATACTGAATTAGAGAATTTACCTGACCCGAAAGTATTAGCAATCACCGCAGCGAGGAGGGAGTATAATCCCGCGCAGTTTCCAGCTTCGAGGCGAAACCCCTTCGGAATCCGCGTCTCTAGCGGATTTCGTGCTGGTGTTGTGATTTGGATCACTATGGCCCTCTTTAGCATGCAGCGCTAGCTGGCTCGGATCCGCGCGGCGCTTCGCGGTCCATCTTCCGGCTGCCATTTTGGTCCGCAGGCTGGCTTGGCTCCCAACTGGAAACAGATATCGCACACTCTTCCCCGGTGCGGGTGGGGAGATAGCGATGAAAAACATCCTTGGCACAATCCTGATTTCAACCATTCTTTTGTTGAGCCGCCTGGCGGCAGGCCAGGCCGCACCCGAGAGTCTGGACGTCCAGCTGCTCTGGGCCGCTACCTGGGGCCATACCGCGCAGGTAGAGCAACTTCTGCGACAGGGCGCCAAAACTGAGGCCAAAGACGTCGTCGGCAATACAGCGCTGTTCTGCGCGATGGAGGGTGATTATACCCAAATAGTGAAGCTGCTGCTCGATCATGGCGCCGACATCGAGGCCAAGGGATCAATTGGCGAGACACCGCTGTTCTGGGCTTCCTACCATGGCAAGGCCGAAAGTGTGAAGCTGCTGCTCGACCATGGTGCCGGCGTCGGAGACAGAGACAAAAACGGCAACACGCCGCTTCTCGTAGCAGCCAACGCGGGCGAGGCAGAAGCTGTGAGGGTGTTGCTGGATAATGGTGCCGATATCGAGGCCAGAGACAAAAGCGGCGAGACGGCCCTGATTATTGCAGCCCGCCAATGTTATGTCGACGTCGCGAAGATGCTCCCAGTCGTGAAATTACTGCTAGACAGGGGCGCCAACATTGAGGCCAAGAGCGGGGGCGACACTCCGCTGGTAGGTGCTTCCTACTATGGCCGTACCGAAATTGTGAAGCTGCTGCTGGAGAGAGGCGCCAACGCCGAAGCTACGGATGATCACGGTGTCACGCCGCTAATTCGGGCAGCCGGCAGTGGGTTTACCGAGATCGTAAAGCTACTGCTGGTGAAAGTCAGCGGCACCGAGGAATTGAACTCTGCGCTGATCGTAGCAGCGCGTTGGGGCTATACCCAGGTTGTGAAACTGCTGCTGGACAAGGGCGCCAACATCGAAGCCAGGGAGAGCGACGGCACGACGGCGCTGCTGGCAGCGGCTGCATGGGGCAAGACCGATGTGGTTGCCTTGCTCATCGAGAAAGGCGCTAATCTCAACGCGAAAGACAACCAGCAGCAAACAGCTACCATGCTGGCTGATCACAATCACCATCCTGAACTCGCCGCGATGTTGCGGAAGGTTAGCGAAGCGCCGACGACTCGAGATGTGAATGCTTTGGCCCAGTCAACCGCGTTCACCGAGAAACTGAACTCATACCTTCCCGATCTACAGAAGGGAGTAAGCATTGACGTGTTGCTGGACCGTGCGGTTCGAGCAGGAGACGCGGATGTAGCTGCTGTCCTTATCGAGAAGGGGGCAAATGTCAATTCCCCTGACACAGACGGAGGCACGATCCTCATCAAGGCGGCGAAACTTGGAAACGCTGAGATGGCAAAGCTGCTATTGGATAAGGGCGCCAATATCGAGGCTAAAGCTCAATACGGCAGAACAGCGCTGATTTATGCAATCACTGATGACAGGATGGGAATCGTAAAACTATTGTTGGAGAAGGGAGCCAACACAGAGGCCAAGGACAATGCCGGCGAGACTGCCCTGACCGATGCGATCTCCAACGACAAGATCGATGCCATGAAGGCGCTCTTGGCAAAGGGCGCTAATGTCGAAGCCAGAGACCAATACGGCGAGACAATGCTGATCTATGCAATCTCCAACAACAAGATCGATGTCGCGAAGCTGCTTCTAGAAAATGGCGTCAACATAGACGGCAAGGACAGCCACGACGACACTGCGTTGATGGTGGCGGCCCGCGGAGGTCGACTGGAGCTAGCGAAACTACTTCTCGACCATGGTGCAACAATCGACATGATAGGGCGGTTCGGCGCCACGGCACTGATCGAGGCAGCTTACAACGGAAAGTCCGCTGTCGTAAAGCTCCTGTTGGACAAAGGCGCTGACGTCGGAATCAAGGACCAAAGCGGCCACACGGCATTAGGCTGGGAGACTGAGCAGTTTGTCCCTCTCTTATCTTTGGACTCGGTCGATCAGCGCCAGGAGAGCCTAGTCAAAAATGCTGAAGTGGTTCGCTTATTGCAGCAGGCAGTTGCAAGGAACCCTCAAACATTTTTTGACGCATCTCTCGATGCCTTTAAGAAGGCCGATTATGAGGAAGAGGATGCCCGACGCGAAATAGTCATCAAGGCTGTCGAAGGCTTACCGAACCTTCCTGTCATACCGGAAGAGGCGCGTCAGCTCGGGTTGCAGGCATCGGCTCTGCTGAAGCAGGCGAGCATTTCCGGGGAGCTTGAACAGCCCATTCAACTGCTGCGCCAAGCTCTGGAGATTGCTCCCTGGTGGGCCAACGCTTACTACAACTTGTCGCGCGCATTCGAACTGAGCGGACAGTATGATGAAGCGATTAAGCAGCTTAACTACTATCTGGAACTGAAACCTTCCGAAGCCGATGCGACTGAGGCCCGAGCCCATATCGCTGTGATCCAGGCAGAAAAAGAAGCCGCGGCGCGCAAAGGTCAGGAGGGCGAAGGTTTACTTGCGGTGAAATATGTGAGCGGCGGCGTGACACGCGTACGCGATACCGACGCGCCCAAGTGGTGGTATCCCAGCAACCGGCAAGGTGACCCGATCCTCTCATACAGGATTGGTGTGCGGCTCCTCTACGCATATTGGGCTCCGGAACAAGCCCCATTCTTTGCCAACGTCTTCCGTATGCCGAACGGCAAGCTACTTGCCATTACGCTTGTTGCGCAAGCCAACAATGGCGCGTTCACGGGCGACAAAATCGGCGTCTACGACATAACTGATAGTTCCTGCGTCGAAGGGAACGATTTCGCATTCGCCACCCAGGACTACACGACTCCCTGCGGTGGCCGCTACTACGTCAGCGTTTCCAATCAGCCCAATGCAACCGTCACAGTCAGTTATCCCGCGACAGGCGCTTCCGTCACGCTCCCGGTAGCCCTGCTTTATCGCGGGCGGGCGCTCCAGGGGAGAGGTCCTTTCGGCGGATGCAGTGGAACGGTACACCAGGGCGGTACCAGAAACATGGTGCTGAACTTCGATTGCAGTGTGGTGAAGGCTGCGGAAGACCCGACCGTCAATGCAGCGGGACTGACGCCTACCACCGTGAAGCCTGAATAGGGCAACAAGAATCAGGTGCGGAGTGTTAAGCCTCGCGCATGGAGAAAGTCATGAAGAAAGTTATCGTAACAATTCTGCTTCCAACCATTCTCTTGTTGAGCCGCCTCGTGTCAGGCCAAGCCGCGCCCGGCAGCCTAGATGAGCAACTGATCAAAGCCGCCGGGGACGGGGACACCGTAACCGTGCAACAGCTTTTACAGAAGGGGGCCAACATCGAGGCCAAGGACAACAGAGGCTGGACGCCCCTGATTCAGGCGGCCCAGGAAGGCAACGTTGACGTCGTGAATCTCTTGCTGGACAAGGGCGCCAACATCGAGGCGATTGATACTACGCGCGCTACTGCTCTCTGGGTAGCTGCACATTGGGGCAAAGGCGAAGCTGTAAAGCTTTTGCTCGATAAGGGCGCCAACATAGACGCCAGAGACAACCTGGGCAAGACAGCGCTATTTGCAGCGATCGAACAAGTTGCCATCGACGGGAACACGGCAACGGTTCAGCTTCTTCTGCAACACGGCGCCAATATCGAGGCCAAGGACAACAGGGGTTGGACTCCCCTGATAGATGCCAGCTACGGCTCCACTGCCGCTGTGGTGAAGTTGCTCCTGGACAAGGGCGCCAACATTCAGGCCAAGAACAATAGGGGCGAAACGGCGCTAATGGAGGCAGCCAGCTCAATTCCACTAGAATTCGAAACCGCCGTGAGCATGACCGATATTGTGCGATTGCTGCTAGACAGGGGCGCCAACATCGAGGCCATAGACGAGGATGGCAGGACGGCACTGATGAAAGCAAGTGATTTTGGCAGGGTCGATGTGTTGAAGCTGCTCGTGGAAAGGGGAGCCAGCACAGAGGTCAGAGACAGCTTGGGGAATACAGCGCTGAAGTACGCGTCAAACTCGGCCAAAGCCGATGCCCTGCTCGGCAAAGTCTCCGACATAGAGGCTAAGAATAACTTGGGCAGTACAGCGCTCCTCACGGAAGCTTTCGCAGGCCGGACGAATGAGGTGAAGGCGCTGCTGGATAAAGGCGCCAATCTTGAGGCCAAGGACAATGATGGCCGCACGGCGCTGATTGTGGCGGCCGAGGAGGGCAATACCGAGCTAACGAAATTGTTGCTCGACAGGGCTGCCAACATCGAGGCTCAAAACAATAAGGGCCGCACGGCGCTGATTGTGGCGGCCGGCGAGGGCAAGACCGATGTGGTGCAGCTGCTGCTGGAGAGGGGCGCGAACATCGAGGCAACCGATGACGGCTGCAGCACAGCATTGATAGAGACGACGCTAGAAGACAAGGCTGGGATGGTGAAAATCCTGCTCGATAGGGGCGCCAATATTGAAGCCGAATTTGCGGGGTGTATTAAGACTCTACAGAGGAGGCCGGACGACACCTATTTGCGCAAGGAGATTATCGCCATTGCGCAGACCATGAAGCCGGGTCCAGCGATTCCCGAAGAGGCGCGTGGCCATTATGTGATGGCGGTGACATTCATGCAAGCAGCGAAGGACAAAACTGACTTCGTCCGTGCTGTTCAAGAATACAAGGCTGCCCTGCTGGTTGCTCCCGGGTGGGCCGATGCTTACAAGAAACTGGCAATCGCCCAAAAGGCCGCTGACCAGTATTACGACGCTATCGGCAGCTTGAATTATTACTTGCTGTTCAGGCCCTCCGATGCCCGCGACGCCAAGGATGAAATCTACAAGCTTAAGGCATTGGCCACTCAAGGTGGTTTTGTATACATCGAACCGGTGAACTGAAACCGCAGGAGGCCAAAGGTCCAGCAGGAGATGAGGGTTCGACGGGAATATCCATCAAGCGTCCGAATCGCCGCTGTTACTCCTGAGCAGGTAACAAGCAAGAAGCGCGGTGTGTTGAGCTTCGCACGTGGAGAAAATCATGAAACGGTCTTTATTGATAGCGGTTCTTCTTGGATTGAGTGTGCTGGTAGTGTGTTGCCCGGCCACACATGCGCAATGCACGCCCGCCAATCCTTATTCGCAAAGGGCCGCCTGGGTGCGGTGGTGCACCTGCATGCATGGGCATATTGAACAAGTCGGCGGAAATCCAGCTTGCGTTGGGGCGACCGGAAACGGGGGCGACAATTCGAGCTCATCGGATGCCAACGCAGCCGCTGCTGCAGAAGCCGAGCGCCAGCGTCAAGCGGAAGCTGACCGCCTGCGACGCCAGCAGGAGGCCGATGAGCAGCGGCGGCGCGATGAAGAAGCCGCCAGGCAGCGGCAGGCAGAGTTCGAACGCAAGAAACAGGAAGCCCTTGACAGCATGAAGGATCTTGACGGAGGCGGGCTCGGGCTCAAGGGAGAAACAGACAGCCTTGGGTTGAAGGACCTGAGCGACACCGGCTCCGGCAGCCTGGGCCTGAAGGACGCGCCCAACTCGCCTTCAACCCAGAAGGCCCTGGACGACGCGAATTCCAACCGGGTTTCAACGGGGCAAGGATTGCTTTCGACGACTCCCGAGGGAAGAACGACAGGAACCCGTGAAGACGCCAGCGGCCTTGGCCGCAACGTGTTCGACACCACGGGCGAGCGTCATTCCGCTTCCGTCAACACGGGAGCGGCTCTCAATAACGTCGGCACGCCGCCCTCGGTCAAGGCTCTCCTCAAGCACATCCCAGACCAGGCTTTGAAGATGCACGATCCCACTATCGACAAAAGTATCCAGTGGTATCGGTCGCTGGAGGGAACGAAGGCCCAAGACGAGCAGAACATTACCGCGGTTCAGAAAGAGATCAACGCTCACAGCGGCGATCCGGCCCAGCTCAACCTCCAGAAGGCGCAGTGGCAGACTGACGTGAAGACCCTCAACAATCAGGAACTGATGGCGGAAAAGACAATCAAAAAAGAACTGCTGAACTTGAACATGCCGTGGATCGAGAACCCACCCGCCGATGCTAGCGCCAACGCTGGAAAGGGGAAATCCCAATGAATTGCGACAAGATGTTGAGTCTGTCATCTTCTCCGGTGCGCAGAATGCGCCGGCTCATGCTTGCCCTGGGAGTTCTCGCGGCTCTGGGCGTGGCACTACCCGCGCTCGCGCAGCAGATCCCGGCGCTGCTCAGCATACCGCCCGCCGTCGCCGCCGCGCATCCGGAACTGATTCAGTGGCGTGCGACGCTGGTGGCGGAGCGCGACGACTTGCGCACCAAAACAGCCGGACACAACAGCCGCTGCTCCGCGGTCGAGGAAGGCTCGAATAACGAGGTCCCATGCCGCGACGAGCTTGCCGACCTGAGCAGCGCCCTCAAAGCTCACATCGAGCGCAGCAACCAATACAACGATGCCGTGAGCGACGCCATCGATGCAATCGCGAAGGCTGAAGCAGTCAAAGCGGCAAAAGATGTGGAGTGCAAGTGGGGTGACCAGAGCGCCGACGTGGTCGATCTCCGCTGCATGGGGTTGGACCCGGACAGGCCCATCGCCGTCGATCCACACGTAGTGCGCGGCGAGCAGCGGGTTTTCTCCGCACAGGTCGATCTTACGCTCTTTGACGATCCCGACTACATAAAGGCCATGGAGGCGGAGGTGCGTACCGGCGCGGATAGGGTGGAGACGATGGAGGAAGCCATTCAATACTTCAAGCGCACGCAGTTGAAGCGCCCCAACGACCCTGTAGTCCGCCAGGCCCTGCTGCTGGCCGAGACGCTGCTCAAGGGCCGCATGCAGGAGCGGCAGGACAACAAGGATCAGGCCGTTCAGCAGCTCTATCACGGCGTGGCGGCGCTGATGACGGGCGACATGGTTACAGCCGGCGATTCCATCAAGCGGGCCGGCGAGCTCGATCCCACAAACCCAAACGCCGCCGACTGGAGCCTCGCCGTGACCGCGATGAAGGCGCACTTTCAGGGAACTGACCACGTTGTAAAGACGGTGGAGCAGTTGGTGGGCAACGCTCTGACCTCTGAAGCGTGGGGGAACTATAGCACCGAGGTCGATGAGATGAAGGTGGCGAAGACTCTATCGCATGACGACAAGTATGTCGATACGATCCTGGATCACGCCCAGCATTTGGAGCAGGAGTTTCCCGTCCGTAGCGCCATGCATCCCAGTGCGCACACGACCCAGATACCTGCGCAGAAGAGCACCGTGCATAACTGAAACACGCTGCACCCCGGAGAAAGACCATGAAAGCAAGAACGATTCTTCCAGGACTCATGCTACTTTCGCTGATTTGCGCCATCGCCGTTCCAGCGTGGGCGCAGACGGCCAAGCCTGCTGCTCCCTCGCACCGGTCACCCGCCGACTTGGCTGCCCGCAAACAGTTTGCCGCCTATATGGTAGACTTCCGCGCCAATCCAAACGATACGGAACTTCGAGACAAGATCGTTGCGTTGGCGAAGACTCTGAAGCCGGCTCCGCTGGTCCCCCCGCTTGTTCGGGCGGAATTTGCAAAAGCTGCGGCGCAACTGAAAGCGGCGTCAACGGCAGAGGACTTCAAAGCCGCAGCCGGGCTGTTTGAGCAGGTAGCACAACAGGCTCCCTGGTATGCCGATGCCTACTTCAATGCCGCGTCGGCGTACGCCCAGGCCGCCGACTACGACAGTGCTAAACGCGACTTGGCGATTTACATGGCGGCCGTGCGCCCGGGAGTCGACACCCAGAGCGCAGAAACTCTCGAGAGCGATATTGCGCAAAAGGAGGTGCTGCAACAAGAACAAGTCCGGCAGCAACAGGCTTTGCAGCAGTTTCAGCAGGTATTGCAGCAGTTTCGTGCCAATCCCAGCGACTCCGCCCGTGAGCAAATCATCAAGCAGGCGCAGGCCATGAAGACTCCGCCCGCGATTCCCGAAGAGGGGCGCGAGCACTACGCCATGGCGCAGGAATTCGCGGAGAAAGCGAAGAACGACACGGAGCGGGCGAAAGACGACAGCGATTTAAAGCTGGCGAACGCCGGCTTCGAGCGGGCCGTCCGTGAATACAAGGCGGCTTTGCAGGCTGCTCCCTGGTGGGCCGATGCCTACAAGAAGCTGGCCCTCGCTCAGAAGGCCGCGGGGCAATATGACGACGCCATCGCCAGCCTGAATTTGTATTTGCTGTCCCAACCCGCCGATGCGCGCGATGCCCAGGATGAAATCTACAAATTGAGAGCAGATAAGCAGGCGGCGGCAGAGAAGAAAGCCGCGGAGGAGAAAAGGAAGTGGGAGGAAGAAAACTCGCCACAGGCCATCGCTGCGCGGGAGCAGCAGAAATTTGCGTCATGGCTCAAGAATCTTGACGGGGTGCTCTACTCGGAGTCGTTCTATGACGATGACGAGCGAAGAACAATTACCTACACGCTGCAAATTAGGGGCAACAATGCGTATGAAAGAACCAACTCCTTCAGATACGGGGAGTGGGGAGACTACCAAACTTATCGGATCACTGGCAGAACATTTGAGGGTATGAAGTATCAGAACGCACATGAGACCTTTACGATCAGCGAAGATGGGGAGACCATGACCCAAGTCACAGTGAATGATGACGGTCGAAGATCAGATGTGACCTTTCGGCGCCAGTGATTCGATGAAGTAAGGGTGCGGCGCAGTTGAAAATCGTTTAAACCTGGAGGAAGGCTTTGAAAGCACGGATCATTTTTGCAGGACTTATGCTTCTTTCGTTGTTTTGCGCCATCGCAATTTCGGCACGGGCGCAAGCCGGTGACGCCGATTTCCAGCAGGCGGTTGCGGCGTATCAGCAATCGCCGTCCGCGGATAATGCCGCGAAGGTCATTCGAATGGCCGCGGCGATGGACCAGTTGCCGCCGATTCCCGAGGAGGCGCGACGGCATTTCGTGCGCGGCACCACGCTCTTCAAGGACGCCAAGTCGCCGGACGATTACAAACAGGTGGTTGATGAATTCCTGCAGGCGGCCCGCATTGCCCCGTGGTGGCCGGACGCACGCTTCAACTGGGCACTGGCACAGGAGGCGGCAGGCGATTACAACAATGCCTTTGACAACGTGAAGCTCTACCTTCTGTTCAAGCTTCCCGATGCCGAGGCCAGGGCCGCTCAAGACAAAATTTATGCCCTCGAGGCTAAGCAGGAGAAGGCGCAGAAGGCAAAGAACGAATCCGCTGCCCAGCCAGCCGTCGCCCCGCAACAGCAGAGCTTTGAGGACCTGCTCAAGAAGATCGACCACAGGAATTATCGTGGCAGCGGCGAAGAAATAACGGTGTATGGCCGGCATATCTCCTGGTGCCCTGTATACTTCGCGGATTCTCATGGCGGCAGTTGTCCGGAACATTACAACTACGCTGGGCTTGGCGGAGGATGCAATTCCATTGAGATCGACGGGTACGAGTCAACATGCGAGGGCGCCTGGGACCAGGGTCAGTATGCATATGGGGATGACCAGTTCAGGGTGACGATCAGTGAAGACGGTGAGACGATAAGGCTACATTGGCGCCGCTTCATGACGATTCGGTCCAGCACCACGGGGCCGCAGCCGCCCCACGATCAGGACTTTACGCTGCAGTGGTTCAGGTGAGGGCGGGAAGGGGAGGGTGCCTTCACGAGATAGACGACGGGGCTGGGTTGAGGGAGGTGGGGAACGGCCCACGCTCACCTCGAAGAGACAAAACAGGTCCACGTTCGACAGCGGTCAGTGCAGACTTTAGGCTTCGCTTGCCCCATGGAAGGCGTCCACGGGGCCACAAATGCGTGCCGCTTTTTGCTGCGGAACCCATTCTCGATGAGTGATGTTGGCCTGAAGTCGTGAGCCGAGATTTCAGAGCGCTAGCGATGAGCAAACGGAATCCGTTAACATTCTGATCGAAATACGCAACCTAGCAAGCCGACTCCAATCCGTTGGTTCCCGGAGCACTGGATTGGTATCGCTAGGCCAAGGAGATTCACATGAACTTGCAGAAACAGATTAAGGAGTATATTGCCACTCAACCGGAACCAAAACGCAGCGAAATGCAACAGTTGCATCACATAATTTTGGCGTTGATGCCAACGTGTAAATTGTGGTTCCTAGATGGAAAAGACGAGAAAGGAAAAACCGTTTCCAACCCAAACATTGGATATGGATCTCAAACCATTAAACATGCCAATGGAAAAACCAAGGAATTCTATCAAATCGGTATCAGTGCGAATACAACAGGCATTTCCGTCTACATTATGGGAGTAAATGACAAGAAGTACCTAACCCAGACATTTGGGCAGGCACTCGGCAAGGCAAGCGTCACGGGGTATTGCATTAAATTCAAAACACTGACAGATATAAAAATCGACGTACTTAAAGCAGCAATACAATATGGAATTGAACAGACAAGCATTCAACATTGATTTCAACTTGAGTAAGTGAACTGCCATTCCCGGCAGCAGATGTACTTCAGCGGTTCGCAATCCTGCCCCCCATTGCAGATCAAAGGAAAGGGGAATGTGGACAAGCATATAGAGCTGACCGGAGTGGCGCCCGGGCACTGATACTTTTCGATTTAATGCGGCAGGCTTATTGCGTAGAGATACCACGCCGCGTGGGGAAGCCACTCTTCGGTCCATCGCCAGTCCTCGTCTTTGCCTGTGACTGCAAAACCCTGGTTGAACGCGATGCCGTCTTCGTCATCCAGAGCCGATGTGATTCCATTCACGACGGCTCCCGGAGCGCTGGTGTACTTATACGACTGGAAGAACATATACGCGGCATTGTTGTGTCCGCTTCCGATCAGCATGCTGGTGTCGAAGGGATTGCGGCCAAGGATCCAATGCAACTGGTTCCACGCATAATTCCGCAATTCCGCCTGGAATTGCGGCTGATCGGGGAATAACGGGGCGGCAAGGCGTGCAGCGGCAGCCAGCGAGGCGATCCGGGCATTCTCTCCCTGCCACCACGGCGCGGCCTCGGTATCATGCGGGAAGAAGAACGCCGTACGCAGCTTGCCTTCCCTGGTGCGCACCAGTTGACGCGCGTAGCCGAAAGGATTGTTGACCTCCGCCGTCAACGCCAATTCAAAACGCAGCGAGCGCTCCACCGTTCGCAGCACTTTCCGCCGCTCTTCCGGTGTAGCGATCGCCGCGTAGTCCAGCAGGCTCACAAGGGGCAGGCCGGCATCTGACGGATGGAAATATGGGCGCGTTCCGGCATCCGCACGCCAGTAGTCGCGCCACGTATCGGTAGTGGTCAGGCGCGTCATCATGCTCTGCCCGCGCTCGATGGCCGCAGTGCGATAGGTCTCCTCATGGCTGGCCTTGTACAGTTCCGTTGCAGCCATCAGCGCGCAATAATCGTCGAGAATGTTTTCGACTCCGTCGTTCACCACTTCGCGATTATGGCGGTCGAGAAACTGAAATGCCTCTTCGGCCGCCTTCAAGTAGGTTCCACGCGGGAACTCGCCCTCTTCCGGCATGGTGCTCGCCAGCGCCAGCGCCGCAATTGCCATTCCTCCGCCCGAGCGGAAGCTGACTTCATAT
>Ga0181517_10003444_pt1 | contig 15080 bp, 12 predicted proteins | sample PEATcosm2014_Bin_31_FD_119748 | JGI IMG/M metagenome (GOLD analysis project Ga0181517, IMG submission 119748) | Peatland microbial communities from MTU Mesocosm Facility, Houghton, MI, USA - PEATcosm2014_Bin01_30_metaG | ecosystem: Environmental > Terrestrial > Soil > Wetlands > Peat | place... | reverse complement strand
AATCGCAAACTGCACCTCGACGCCGCGCTTGCCAAGTTCCTCGGTCAGCTCGCGCACGGAATGTTGCGCCTGCGCCACGGCCATGCCGTAGCCCGGCACCACGACGACGCGCTGCGCGTAGGCCAGCAGCAGCGCCACTTCGTCGGCTTGAATGGGTTTGACGGTTCCGGCCACACCGCCGGCGGCAACCGCACTTCCGCCGCTGGAGCCGAATGCACCAAACAAAACATTCGTGACCGGGCGGTTCATCGCCTTGCACATGAGCAGCGTGAGGAGCGTGCCGGAGGAGCCGACGAGCGTGCCCGCGACAATCATCGCGTTGTTGTTGATGGCAAAACCGTCCGCCGCCACGGCGAGACCGGTAAAAGAGTTGAGCAGCGAAATGACGACCGGCATGTCCGCACCACCGATGGGCATGACCATCGCGATGCCGAAGAACAGCGCGAGCGAGAACATCACGATGAACGCGACGACGGCGTTGTGGCCGGTAGCGTTGAACGTCAGCCAGCCGCACAGGCCGATAATCACCAATAAAATCAGACCGTTCAGGATGTTCTGGCCGGGGAACGTCATCGGCTTCTCGAATTTTCCCTCCAGCTTGAGATACGCGATGATGCTGCCGGAAAACGAGAGCGAGCCGATGAGCGTGGCGAAGAGCATCGGAACCGTGATGGCCGCGCCGACGTCATGCAGCACGGGCAAATCAACGCCGGCGACCTGTGCCGGTTGCGCGCCTTTCAAAAATTCCAGGCTCGCGACCAGCGCCGCCGCGCCGCCGCCGAGGCCGTTGAAAAGCGCGACCATTTGCGGCATCGCTGTCATCTTCACCGAATACGCGCCCAGCGCGCCGATGATGAGACCAATGACCGTGCCGATGGCGATGAGCGTGTAATTGAACGTCCAGCCCTGCGACCAGATGCTGGCTCCGTCGGGTTTGCATAGCACAATCAGACCGATCAACATGCCCGCCGCCGCGACGAGGTTGCCCGCCCGCGCGGTCTTCGGCGAACTCAGGAACTTGATGCCGAGGATGAATAAAACCGAGACGCCGATTAAAATTAAAGCGATGATTGAGCTCATTTTTTCTTTTTCTTGAACATTTGCAGCATGCGGTCCGTGACCATGAAACCGCCGAAGACGTTGGCCGATCCGAATACGACCGCGACAAATCCGAACGTCCGCACCAACGCGGTGTCTGCATCCGCCAATACCAGGATGCCGCCGAACAGAATGATGCCATGAATGGCGTTCGTGCCGGACATCAGCGGCGTGTGCAGCATCGAGGGCACTTTGGAAATGACTTCAAATCCCACGAAAATCGCGAGGATGAAGATGAACAGGATGTTGGTATCCATAATTTAGTTGATGATGAGTTTTTCGTTCACGATCTTGCCACCGTACGTGACGAGGCAACCCTTGATAATTTCGTCGTCGAGCTTGAGCACGAAAGTCTTTTCCTTCTTGTCCCAGAATTCTTCGACCAACGCGACGAGGTTCGCGGCATAGACCTGGCTGGCATGCAACGGCACGCGACCAGGCAGATTGGCGATGCCGATGATCTTCACGCCGTTGCGGTCAGTGACTTGGTCATAAACGACGCCTTCGACATTGCCGCCGGTCTCGACCGCTAGATCCACAACCACGCTGCCGGGCTTCATGGCGTTGAGCATTTCGGCGGTCACGAGAATCGGCGCCTTGCGGCCAAAAACCTGCGCGGCGGAAATCACCACGTCGGAATCGCCGCAGGTTTTTTTCATGGCGTCGCGCTGTTTTTGAATCTGTTCCTCGGTCAGCGCCTTCGCGTAACCGTCCTTCGTCTGGCCGGTTTCGCCGATATCAATCTTGAGAAATTGCGCGCCCAGCGATTTCACCTGCTCCTCGACGATCGGCCGAGTGTCGTAGGCGGTGACTTTCGCGCCTAGCCGTTTCGCGGTGGCAATCGCCTGCAAACCGGCCACGCCGACGCCGATGATGAAAACTTTCGACGGCAGAATCGTGCCCGCTGCCGTGGTCATCATCGGAAAAATCTTGTTGGAATAACGCGCGGCGAGAATCACCGCTTCGTAGCCGCCAAGGTTCGCCTGCGAGGACAGCGCGTCCATCTTTTGCGCGCGGGTCGTGCGCGGGATGAATTCCATGCTGATGGCGCTGACACCGCGCTCGGCGAATTTCTGGACCAGCTCCTTTTCGTTGAACGGATCCAACAGGCTCGCGTGGATGCAGCCGGGCTTGAGCCAGGCAATTTCCTCCACCGGCGGTCTGCGCAGACGCAGCACGATGTCGCCTCCGCTGATGAGTTCTTTCCGGTCGGCGGTGAGGATTGCGCCAGCTTTGAGATAGGCTTCGTCTGGAAATCCGGCGGCGGTGCCTAGTCCGGCCTCGACTTCAACTTGTAATCCGAGTTTGACCAGTTTGGCAACGCTGTCCGGCGTGAGCGGCGCACGGGTTTCTCCGGGGTGGTTTTCGCGGGGGACGGAAATTTTCATGGCTAGATAACTGTCCGCAAGCTAGCAGCCATTGCCGTTGAGGCCAAGCGGCAAAAATTGCGCCGCTCAAGCCGCCACGCTCAAACCAGCTTCCGCCGGAATTCCAGCCAGATATTTGTCCATCGCCTGCGCCGATTTCTTGCCGTCGCCCATCGCGAGAATCACCGTCGCCGCGCCGCGCACGATGTCGCCGCCGGCAAACACGCCGGGAAGGCTCGTCGCGCCGTTTTCGTCGGCCACGATGTTGCCCCACTTGTTCAGTTTCAAATCCGGGCAGGTCGCCGTAAGCAGCGGATTCGCCTTCGTGCCGATGGCGACGACGACCGTGTCGCAGTCCAAAACAAACTCCGAGCCGGGGATGACTTCGGGACGGCGGCGACCGGAGCTGTCGGGTTCGCCGAGCTGCATCTTCTGGCATTTCATGCCGGTGACCCAGCGTTTGTCGTTGCCGATCACTTCGACCGGGGCTGTGAGAAATTCAAACTTAATTCCTTCCTGCTCCGCATGGTGGACTTCTTCGGCGCGCGCCGGCAACTCGTCGTGCGTGCGGCGATAGACAATCATCGCCTCTTTCGCGCCGAGCCGCTTGGCGGTGCGCACGGCGTCCATCGCCACGTTGCCGCCGCCGACCACGGCAACGCGCTGGCCTTGCAGCACCGGCGTGTCGGAACGCGGAAAATCATACGCCGCCATCAGATTGATGCGCGTCAGATATTCGTTGGCGGAATAAACACCTTTTAAATTTTCGCCCGGCACATTCATGAACACCGGCAATCCCGCGCCGTTGGCGATGAAGATGGCGTCGAAATTTTTCTGCAATTCGGGAATCGTGTAAGTGCGGCCGATGACGACGTTGCACTCGATCTTCACACCAGCTTCTTCGAGGCGCTCAACTTCCTGCGCGACGATTTTTTTCGGCAGGCGAAATTCCGGGATGCCATAAACTAGCACGCCGCCGGGTTTGTGCAGCGCTTCGTAAATCGTCACGTCATGGCCGCGTTTGGCCAGTTCGCCGGCGGCGGTCAGCCCCGCCGGGCCGGAACCAACGATGGCAACTTTCTTGCCGGTCGGCTGCGGCTTCACCTGCGGCAACTGGTCACGATGCTCGCGCGCCCAGTCGGCAACGTAGCGTTCGAGGTAGCCAACACCGACGGGCAGCCCTTTCGCCGCACGCACACAGACGGCTTCGCACTGCGTTTCCTGCGGACAAACGCGGCCGGTGACGGCGGGCAGCGCATTGTCGCACAGCAGGCTTTGCGCGGCCTCGGCCAATTTGCCGGCGGTGAGCAGATCCAAAAATTTCGGGATGTTCACGCCCACGGGACAGCCTTCCATGCAGCGCGGATCCTTGCATTGCAGACAGCGATCGGCTTCGAGCAACGCCAGCCGCTCGGGCAGGCCGAGATTCACTTCGAGGAAATTCGCGGAACGCGCGGCGGCGTCCTGTTCCGGCATGGCTTGCCGTTTGATTTGCAACCGTTCTTTAGTGGAAATGCGGGCGGACATATCAGGCTTTCTTGGCGATTTGTTTTTCGAGTCGGCAGTTTTCGGCGGCGCAGGCGAGCGACTTTTGCTCGAACTCGCGATACGTTCCGAGCCGATCCTGCAATTCGTCGAAATTAACTTTGTGCCCGTCGAATTCCGGGCCGTCCACGCAGGCGAACTTGGTTTCGTTGCCGAGCGAAACGCGGCAGCCGCCGCACATCCCCGTGCCGTCAATCATCACCGGGTTCAGCGAAACAATCGTGTGGACACCGAAGCCGCGCGTGAGGTTGGCCACCGCGCGCATCATCGGCACCGGGCCGACGGCATAGACGATGTCCACCTTGTCGTTGGTGAGAATTTCCTTCGCCGCGTCGGTTACAAAACCTTTGCGGCCGTAACTACCGTCGTCCGTGCAAACCACAACGTTGCCGTAGCGCTTCAGTTCGTTTTCAAAAATCACCCATTCCTTCGAGCGGCCGCCGATGACGCTGGTCACGCGCACGCCACGCTGCTGCAAACCCTGCGCAATAGGATGCACCACCGCCGTGCCGACGCCGCCGCCGATGCACAGCGCATGGCCGGCCGAAATCATTTCCGTCGGATGACCCAGCGGGCCGGCGACGTCATTGATGAAATCGCCGGGCTGCAGCGCGACCAGCTCGTTGGTGCTTTTGCCGACGGCCTGGATCACCAGCGCGATGGCGCCGGTGGCCGGATTGGAATCGGCGATGGTCAGCGGGATGCGCTCGGAATTTTCCGCGAGGTGAAGGATGACGAACTGCCCCGCCTGCCGGATCTGCGCGATACGCGGCGCGTGGACGTCAAGCCGTGTGACGTTCGGGCTCAGAGTTTGCTTGGCCAATATGCGATGCATTGCGGCTCATTTTATCCCGCTTCTTAAGCACCGCTATGCGTCAATTGCCCAATGTTTCCCATTTCTTGTTGGCCGGGCGGGCGTCAACACGCCCGTTTGACTTCCCCAGGCGGCTGGTGCGCCCTCATCCGGTGCAGCAATTTCCCCGCGTCCCGTTCCGCCACCACCAACCCGCGATGCTGCGCGCGGATGAAACCCTCATGCATCGTGTGATCCAAAAATTCCAGCAGGTGCCGGTAAAAACCGCCCGCATCCAGCAGTCCAAGCGGCTTCCGATGCCAGCCAAGCTGGCCCCACGCCAGCACCTCGAAAAATTCCTCGAACGTCCCGTATCCGCCCGGCAGCGCGATGAAGCCGTCGGACAATTCCGCCATCAGCGCCTTGCGCTCGTGCATGGTCTTGACCACGCGCAAATCCGGCAGCTTCTCGTGAACAACCTCTTTGATGACGAGCTTTTCGGGAATCACGCCAATGACGTGCCCGCCGTGCTTCAACGCCGCGTCCGCCACGATTCCCATCAGGCCGATCATGCCGCCGCCATAGACAATTTCAATTTTCTCGCGAGCGAGCAACGTGCCGAGTTCCTGCGCCGCCATCGCGTATTCCGGGCGCACGCCTTTGTTTGAGCCGCAATATACCGCGATGCGTTTCATGTTTCGTTTGCGGCGCGGACGGCCTGGATGAATGCTTGGACTTTCGCCGGATCCTTTTTTCCGGGCGCGGATTCCACGCCGCTGGCAACATCCACGGCGAACGGCCTCACCTGCTGCACCGCGTCCGCCACATTTTCCGGCATCAGGCCACCGGCGAGGAAAATTGGTTTGCCGAATTTCTTCGCTTCGATGGCCAGCTTCCAGTTGAATTTTTCACCCGTGCCGCCGAGGCCGCTTTGGGAATAGGCGTCGAGCAGGAAGCCGTCTGTATTAAAATTCTCCAAGGTTTTCAACGATTCTGCGTCGCGCACGCGCAGGGCTTTTAGGCTCATCAATCCAAACTGCGTGCAAAAATCCGACGGCTCGTCGCCGTGAAATTGCAGGATGTCCAGCCCGCACACGGCGATGGCTTCCAGCACCTGCGCCTCGTCGGGATTCACAAACACGCCGACCTTGAGCACAAATGGCGGCAGCGCACGGGCAATCTCCGCCCCCACCGCGAGCGTGACATGGCGCGGGCTTTTTTCGTAAAAATTAAGCCCGATCATGTCCGCGCCCGCCCCGACGGCGGCCAGCGCATCGGCGACGCTTGTGACGCCACATATTTTTACTTTGGTTTGCATTTACGATTTACGATTTACGATTTACGCTATGGCCGGTTCGCTGTTTCCGTCAAATCATAAATCGTAAATCATAAATCGTAAATCCGAATGCCCCGCACGATTTATTTCGACTACAACGCCACTACGCCGCTCGACCCGACGGTGTGCGACGCGATGCTGCCCTTTTTAGGCGGAAGTGTCGGCGATGTCTGGGGCAATCCTTCGAGCGTCCATCATGTCGGGCGCAAGGCTCGGGCGCTGCTCGACGACGCACGCGACCGGGCGGCCAAATTTATCGGCGCGAAGCCGAGCGAAATCATCTTTACCAGCGGCGGCACGGAGGCTAACAACCTCGCCATCTTCGGCACGGCGCGCGCTCTCAAATCTAAGGGCAGACATTTGATCACTTCCGCCGTCGAGCACGACGCGGTTTTGCAGCCGTTCGACTATTTGGAAAAGAAAGAAGGTTTTGAGGTCACACGCTTGCCGGTCAATTCCGAAGGCCGCGTGTCCGTGGACGATTTGAAGAAGGCCATCCGCGCGGACACCGTTCTCGTTTCCATCATGGCCGCGAACAACGAAATCGGCACAATCCAGCCGGTCGCAGAACTGGGTGTGGCCTGCCGCGAGCGCGGAATCATTTTCCATTCGGACGCAGTCCAGTGGTTCGGCAAGGAGCCGTTTGAAAACATCGGGCAGTTCAACGCCGACCTTGTTTCCGTCTGTGCCCATAAGTTTCACGGGCCGAAAGGTGCGGGGCTGCTTTACATCAAATCACCGCTGCATCCAGACCCTCTTTTTTTCGGCGGCGGACATGAAAACGAGCGCCGCGCAGGCACGGAAAACATGCCGGCCATCATCGGCATGGTCGCGGCGTTGGAAAGATTTGTGAAGCCGCCGGTATTCGACCGGTCAAAATTAAACGAACTCTGTTTGAAACTGACGGCGGCTATTGAAAAAATTGAAGGCTGCGAAATTGTCAGCCCGCGTGAAAACTGCCTCTCTAACACGGTTTCTTTCGTCGTGCGCGGCGCGGATGGCATCGCGTTGATGGCGGGTCTGGACATGGAAGGCGTCTGTGCGTCCAGCGGTTCGGCTTGTTCTGCGGGTTCGCTGGAGCCGAGCCATGTGATTGTGGCGATTGGCAAAAAGGAAGCGGCCAATTCGCTCGTCCGATTTTCGCTTGGCCGCGATTCGACGGCTGAAGAAGTGGATTTCGTCATTTCAGTTTTGCAGGAGGTCGTCCGCCGCGCACAACTCGCCGGAAAAGCTGCCAGTCGTTTGTGAATGACTTGTTGATAGTGCCAGCAACTTTTCCTTTTTAATTTTTCTGGCTCATATAGCTTGAACTGGTCGCAGTTAAAAAATTAAGATTCGCCCGGTGGTGATTGAGCCGGCTGTAGTTGTTGGGCTTGTTCACACCCCTTAATAAGAATAGAATTTTTTAAAGAAGACAGAATATTATAACGCGCATGAACCTCACCATCACCAAAGACCAGATCATCGCCGGGCTGCAGGCCGTACAAAACGTCGTCAGCACCCGCACCACGCTGCCGATCCTTTCCAACGTCCTCATCCGCGCAGAGGACGGCCATGTCGAGTTCACCGCGACAGACCTCGACGTGACCGTCGCCTGCAAGGTCGAGGCCAAGGTCATCAAGCCCGGCGCCACCACGCTGCCGGTAAAAAAACTTTTCGGCATCGTGCGCGAGCTGCAGGGGGAAATCGAGATTGAGACAGACGACAAAAACCTTTCCAGCATCCGCAGCGGCTCGTCGTTCTTCAAAATACACGGCCTCGCCGCCGATGAATTTCCGCCGATGCCGAAGTTCAAGGACGACAAGAAAGTCTCCCAGCCGCAGGAAAACATTCGCGCGATGATCCGCAAGACCAGCTTCGCCGTCTCCACCGACGAATCGCGCTACGTCCTCAACGGCATTTTCATCAGCCTCAAGGAAGGCAAGATGACGTTTGTGGCCACCGACGGCCGCCGTCTCGCGCTGGTGGACGAGGAAGTGGACATCTCCGAAAAGAGCGCCGGCGAATTCATCGTGCCCGCCAAGGCCGTCAACGAGCTGAACCGCCTCTTGCAGGACAAGGGCGACGTGGAACTCAAGTTCGGCGAAAACCAGGCCTCTTTTGCGCTCAAGAGCGAAAATGGTTTTTCCGTGCTGCTCATCACCAAGCTGATCGAGGGAAATTATCCCAACTACCGGCAGGTCATTCCCGGCGAGGCCAAGGAACGCATCCCCGTGGGCCGCGAGGAACTCGTGCAGGCCCTGCGCCGCGCCGAAATCATGACCAGCGAAAAGGCCAACTCCGTCAAGCTCGCCTTTGGCAAGAACGTCCTAACCATCACCGCAAACTCCCCCGAAGTCGGCGAGGCGCGCGAGACCATGGCCATCAACTACAAGGGCAAGGAACTCGCCATCGCCTTCAATCCGCGCTACCTCATTGACCCGCTCAACGCGCTGACCGAGGACGAGGTGTTTATCGAGCTGATTGACGAGCTCAGCCCCGGGGTCATCAAGATCAACGGGCCGTTCCTCTACGTCGTCATGCCCATGCGGCTGAATTAAAGGGCTTCAGGTCAGACGTAAATTGGTTTGCGGGGGTCGGGTAAAGTGACGGAGAGAACGGACAGAAGTTTTTGGGAGAAGATTTGAAAAATCTTTGAATTATGGACTCTGAACCCGCCAGCGAGGGTCTTCATGATGAAGTGAAGACGCAAACCATCCGCCTTTTTGCAACCCACGAAGCCGCCGGAATCGCCGCCGCCAAGCTAGAATCAAATGGAATCAAATGCTGGGTTCATTCCGATGATTGCGCGGGGATGTATCCGAGCCTGACGACGGCCACCGGTGTTCGCTTAAATGTCCGCTCAGAAGATGCCGAAGCCGCCACCGCTTTGTTGGATGCCACCGCAACGCCTTCAGAAACTGATCAACTAGAGGGTCTGGCGATGGCTTCGCCACCGCCAAATGCTGCGCCCATCAAGAAAATAGCTTTGGGGCAAATCTTCATCGCCTTCTTTGCTGGCATAATTTTGTGCCTGCTCTTTCAAGGAAACAGCGAACTTGGATATAAAACCAATTATTCCTACACCGCCGATGGAAGATGTTATGAGGGGCTGGTGTATCGCGACGGCCATTTGATAGAAGTTTTAAGAGACCGAAGGCTGGCCGGGAAATGGGATGCCAGGATTTACTATGAACACGGGCATGTGATCCGGGCGGTTTACGATGAAAATTACGACGGCAAACCGGATGAATGGGTAATTTATTCCAACTCCTCGCCGGTTTCATCGGAAAGAGACACCGATTTCAATGGCATCCCCGATGTGTTTAGCAGCTATTCGAATGGGATCATCAAGCAGGTTGATTACCGGCCAAATGGACAAAAATTCACAACGACGAGGGAAATCTACAAGAACGGCGTGCTGACGGAAATATGGCGCGGCGGAGACAGCCATGGATTTTTCAATGAAGTTGAGAAATACGACCCCTTCTTCAACGAGGTGGAGAAAAAATATTTGTATTTAAACCCGGCCAGCACCAACGAGACCACGCCGTTTCAGTTGCTTTCGCCCACATCCAAGTAGCGATACCCGGCCAAAGTCGTCCTCACCGTCCCCACAACCTTGGCCACCAGCATCCGGCGTCTCATTTTAACCCTTCGCCCTCCGTCGGCCTGCCCAAAAGCCGGGTTTTCGGGTCAAAAACCCTAAAAAACTGGCAAAACCCGCGTTTTCCCGCTTGGCGGAGCTTCCCGGCGGCTTGGCGGAATCATTCTGCCAAGCCGTCCAGTTGCTCCGCCACTGGCTGAGGCATTCCGCCAGGCCGTCAAACGTCTCCGCCAGTTGGCGGAATCATTCCGCCAGACCGTCGAGGTGCTCCGCCAGTGGTAAAATCATTCTGCCAAGCCGTCGGGATGATCTGCCAATTGGCGGCGGCGGTCTGCCAGACCATCGAGGGGAGCGGCCAGTTGGCGGGGATGCCTGGCCAAACCTGCGGCAGGCTTTACCAATTAGCCGAGGAGTTTGGCCAACTGACTTCCGTTGCGTGGGGATATTTACCGTCGCCGGCCGCCGGGCGCGAAATGGTAGCCGCCGTGGATGCGGCCGCCGCGCACCTTGCCGGGGAAGCCAGCCGGCGCGCCGGCCTTGGGTTCTTCAAACAGCGCGGTGTAGCGGTAGTCAAAGTTTTCCAGCTTCACGCGGGGGATTTTCTGGCTGATGAAGCGTTCGATGGCGAAAACGTGCGGCGCATCCTCGGCGACCATGATGGTGAAGGCGTCGCCGGTGTTCTCGGCGCGGCCGGTGCGCCCGATGCGGTGGATGTAATCCTCGGGATGCTGCGGCACGTCGTAGTTGATGACGTGGCTCACGTCGGCGATGTCCAGCCCGCGCGCGGCGATGTCCGTGGCGACGAGCACCTCGAACTTGCCATCGCGGAAGCCTTCCAGCGCCTGCTCGCGCTCCTTCTGCGTGCGGTTGGAATGCAGGACGGCGACGGCGTGGTTCGCGCGCTTGAGCAAACTCGCGGCGCGGTCGGCGCCGTGCTTGGTGCGACAGAAGATGATCACGGAATCGTAGTTCACGCGGTTCAGCAGCTCGAGCAGCAGGTCGGTCTTCTGCATGTCGGACACGGGATAGATGACGTGCTTGACGGTCTCGGCGACCGTGCGGCGCGCGCCGATCTCGATGGTCTCCGGCTCGTGCATCGCCCATTGGATGAGCGTCTCGATCTGGGGCGGGATGGTGGCGGAGAACAGCGCGGAGTGGCGCTTGCGCGGGCATTTTTCCACGAGGCGGCGCACGTCGGGCAGAAAACCCATGTCGAGCATCCGGTCGGCCTCGTCGAGGACGAGAAATTCCACCTTGTCGAGCCGCAACGTGCCCTGCTCGAGATGATCCAACAGCCGGCCGGGCGTGGCGACGACGATGTCCGCGCCGGCTTTCAGCTCGTCGTTCTGCTTGCCGTAGCCGACGCCGCCATAGACGACGGTGACTTTCAAATCCGTGAAGCGCGCATAATCGCGGACCGCGGTCTCGACCTGCGACGCGAGCTCGCGGGTCGGCTCAAGGATGAGAGCGCGCGGGCCGACGGGATTGTGGCGGCCAAGTTTCGAAAGAATGGGAAGGGCGAACGCCGCCGTCTTGCCGGTGCCGGTCTGTGCGCTGCCGATGACGTCCTTGCCGGAAATAACCAGCGGGATGGCGCGGAGCTGGATGGGCGTCGGTTCCGTGTAGCCGGCGGCACGGACGCCTTCGAGAACCTTCTCGCTCAATCCTAGGGCGGCAAATTTCATGTCGGGCTTCCTTCCGTCGCGGCCGGGGCTTCCGGCTGAACCGGCGATTCGGCTGCGGGAGCAGCGGCGGCTTCAGCAGATGCCGGTGGCGTTTCAGCCGGCGTTTCAATTTGTGTGACCGGCTCGGCCGCGAGCGTTTCCGGCGTGACCATTTCAACGGACGTGGCGGCTTCGGCGGCGGGCTTTGCGGCGTCAACTTTCTTTGCCTGTTTCACCGGCTTTGGCAAAGGTTTCTTCGCCGTCTCCATCCGGCCGTCGGCGAATTCCAAAACGGCGCCCTGATGGATGAGCCAGTGCAAGTCCACGATGACCGCCGTCTGTTCTGGCGTCGCCTCGGGCGCGACGGGTTCGGCCGGCTTCACCGTCGGTGCGGCGGCTTCGCCTTCGGCAACTGGCGCGGGCGCGATGGGAATTTCCGCGACCGGCGCCTTCGCAATCTTGGGCGTGGGCGCAAGCGCCTCGACCAGTTTCTTGCGCGTGCATTTGGCGTTGCCGTTGATGTATTCGATGATGCGCTTGATGTTTTCCGAGACCGGCGTGGTTGCGAGGTCGAGGAAGGTCGGCCGCGCGACGCTGACGTGCGTGACGGTCTTGTTGACCTTGAAGAATTGCAGGCCGTATTGCGCAAACTGCTGGCTGAGCTTCGTCGCGATGGGCAGCGGGAAGTATTTCTGGTGCTCCCATTCCTGCCGGATGAGCCGCTGCAGCCCGTTGTCGCGCAAACTGCGGCTCGCAAGCCCGGCGACGATGAGCGTCTCGACGGGCTTGATGATCGAATCCTTGTGCGTGGCGCGGAAATGTTTCTCAACCTCTTCCATCGTTGCGAGCTTGAGCGGCTCGGGGACATTGAGGCAGACGTATTCGGTCTTGAAGCTCTGGTCTTCGATCCATTTTTTGACGATCGCCTCGTCCTTCACGATTTTCACGCGCGCCTTGAACATGTCGAACGGCATCCGCGAAAATCTTTCTGCGTGGAGCCTGCGCAACTGGTTCTGGTAATCGTGATGATTCGGCGGGCCGAGAACCTCGCCGCTCAAACCGCATTGCGCGACGAACGTGTAAACGCCCTTCGGCGGTTCTGTCGCCGTGCGTTCGGCATTGTAAAACGTGGCAAAATGATTTTTCAGGACGTGCGCGACGGCCTCGTCCTCGCTTGTCCACGGCGACTCGTCGAGCGCGCAGACGAACAGCGGTTGCCCCGCCGCGCCGGACTTTTTGGTGAGCAGGACAGAATAACGTTCGCCCTTCTGCAAGATCAGCAGCGCGATTTTGAACAGCGGATACGCACGGCCAGTCACCTTAATCTGACGGGCGAGCTGTTCGACGCCGCGGTCTTCCGGGATGAACGCGACGTTCAACTCCGGCAACGGTGCGGGTGGCGCGGGGCGTTCCGCGCGCGGCTCATCGCGTCGGTCGCCACGGAAACCGCCTTTGCGGTCGCCAAACTTGGAACCGCCGCGCGTCGGGCCGCCACGACGTTCACCGCCGCCAAAGCCGCCGGTGCCGGCACCATCGCGGCGCGGGGCGCGGCGTTCGCCGGGCTTGCCGCTGAAAGTGCGCTCGGGCTTGACACCCTCGTTGCCGGTGAACTTGGCAAATTTGTTGGGCTCGGTTTTCCCCTGCGCCCACGCGGGCTGGAAGAGGTTGTCCAAATTGAGGTCGAGATCGGAAACAGTGCTCATGTAAAACGAAAATTTGGGATGATGTAAAACTTACTTGGCTTCGGCGGCGGGCGCGGCGGCGCGCTTGATATGGATGGCCTCGACAATTTTCTTGGCCAGCTCCGGTTTTTCCACGAGCGCCTTCTTCGCCGCGTCGCGGCCCTGGCCGAAGAGTGCGCCGTCGAACTGCAGCCACGCGCCTTTTTTCTCCACCGCGCCGCAGTCAATGGCCACATCGAGAATGCTGCCTTCCTTGTCAATGCCGTGGTTGTAGATAATGTCGAACTCGGCCTCGGCAAACGGCGGGGCGACCTTGTTCTTCACAATTTTGACGCGGGTATGGTTGCCGTAAACGTTGCCGGCCGCGTCCTTGAGTTGGTCTTTGCGGCGGATGTCCATGCGGACACTCGCGTAAAACTTCAGCGCCTTGCCGCCGGGCGTGGTTTCGGGGCTGCCGAACATGACGCCGACTTTTTCGCGCAATTGGTTGGTGAAAATGCAAGTCGTCTTGGACTTGGCGAGAATGGCGGTGAGCTTGCGCAGCGCCTGGCTCATCAGCCGCGCCTGCATGCCCATCGTGGCCATGCCCATGTCGCCGTCGAGTTCGGCCTTCGGCACGAGCGCGGCGACGGAATCAATGACGATGACATCGAGCGCATTCGAGCGCGCAAGCGTTTCACAAATGGTCAGCGCCTCTTCGCCGGACGACGGCTGCGAGACGAGCAGATCATCCAGGTTCACGCCGAGTTTTTTGGCGTAGCCGGGATCCAGCGCGTGTTCGGCGTCAATGAACGCAGCAAGGCCGCCGGCCTTTTGCGCGTTGGCGATGACATGGAGCATCAAGGTGGTCTTGCCGGAAGATTCCGGCCCATAAATTTCCACCACGCGCCCGCGCGGAATGCCGCCGACGCCGAGCGCCAAGTCAATCGCCAGCCCGCCGGTCGGGATCACATCAATCTTCACCAGCGCGCGCGCGTCGCCGAGCCGCATGATGGCGCCGTCGCCATAGGCCTTGGTGATGGACGAGATGGCGGCATCGAGTTCGCGGTCACGGGCAGCGGTGGCTTTGGCGTCGGCGGCGGTGGCGACGGCTTTTTCAACGGCTTTGGGCGGCATAAAATGTGGAAACTTCTTTGTTTTACGAAGGGATACGTTAGTGAATGCCCAATGAATAGTCAAACGCCGATGTCGGCGGGAACCATTCGTCCGGCCGCCTCCCGGGGTTCCGTCCGGGATGAAAGCACCGTTCAGCCACCCCTGCGGGACTTGAGGCCACCCTTCACCGCCAACCCCCCATGAATGGCCGATTATCACCGCGCGATGCGGGCTGACGCGCTTTGGATGACCGGCAACGGGCTTGAAACCCGCAGCAACGGCCTTGGAACTCGCGCCAACGGGCTTGGGATCCACATCCACAATCTTTTAGTTCGCCAATACGGGCTTGGCGGTCGCCGGCAACAGCCTTGATGGACGCGCCAACGGGCTTGGAAGTCGCAGCAACAGGCTTGAAACCCACATATACGACCTTTTGGTTCGCCATTTGGTCTTGACGGTCGCGCCAACGGCCTTGGCGGTCACGGCAACGGCGGGGCGTTCGTGGAACCGGTGGCCGATTCCTTGAGAAATTGATCCAGCACCGTCAAATAGCCGTCGAGCGAATCGCCGGCATCCGGGCCGAGTTCGCGCTTCAGCTCCCGCAGCTCGTCGGCGGACGACTGGGCTTGGCGCCGCAGGTCGTCCACGTTCATTTTCCCGCTCAACAGGCTGGCGACCATCTCATCGTATTTGCTGGCGGCCTCGGGCGACCCTCCCAGCATCTGCTCGCGGATTTTGCGGATGACATTCGTGTCCGCTTCCGGCGGGCGCAGCGCCGCCGTGGCCGCATTGGTTTTCAGCAAGACCGCCAAGGCCGTCGCCGTGGGCAGATTCGTTGTCACCGCCATGCCCGTCGCCGGGCCGGCTGCGGCTGGCGCGACGGCGTTGGTGCCGAACGCCAGCCGCGCGACCTT
>Ga0181517_10003441_pt1 | contig 15086 bp, 16 predicted proteins | sample PEATcosm2014_Bin_31_FD_119748 | JGI IMG/M metagenome (GOLD analysis project Ga0181517, IMG submission 119748) | Peatland microbial communities from MTU Mesocosm Facility, Houghton, MI, USA - PEATcosm2014_Bin01_30_metaG | ecosystem: Environmental > Terrestrial > Soil > Wetlands > Peat | place... | reverse complement strand
GCGACAGGCTGCGGGCAACCACCCGCCAAGCGCCTTCAAGTTTGCCGGTGACAATACTGCGAGGGATCACCCGTTCCCATCTCGAACACGGAAGTTAAGCCTCGCTGGGCCGATGGTACTGCATGGGAGACCATGTGGGAGATTAGGTGATCGCCGGCATTAATATTGAACAAAAAGACCAAGCCTTCGGGCTTGGTCTTTTTGCGTTTGCGGTAAATGCTCCGTCCGTTCGAAATCCATCTGCCCTCAAAGCACCTTCGACGCATCCCTCGTTCCTTGTTCGCATCGAGGAACAGCGTTGACAGCCAGATCCAGAGAGCCGCATCCATTGCTTTGTTGCATGGGGATGGGCTCTGCCGCACCTCCGGCAAAGCATACAGTTTTCAATTTGCTAAAGGTTTGTTGTCTTTGGGAAAAGGGCCGTGCTTCTATCGATTCACGCGGTCAAATTGCGGCTGTCTTGTGCTCGAATCGGCTGAATCGAAGCGCTTGGCGGGAAGGGCAATGCTGTTCGCGGCATTCGAGCGAGCGCTGCTTCGGATTCCGTCGCAGCGCGCAGCCGGAGTTCCACCGATAGCTGTGCCGGGGCATTGCAGCGCCAGCGACGCGATCCCTGGCACTCCCCGCGATCCGCTCGGGACGCGCGATTCCCCGCGGGCAATCGCAGCATGTTGGTTGCAGCTTCAGATCCCTACAGGCAGCGGCGGCATGCCGCCCAGTTCCTTTGCCTCGGCGACAACGGCCTCCAACCCTCCCAGAACCTCGGGGACGGTCATCGTGTAGATCTCGCGGCGAGAGTCAAAGCCTTCTTCGATCAGTTGTTTCAGATAGCGTCCAGCGACCTGGACGGCGATCTGGTCGGTGATCACCATGCCGGTGCGCGTCTTCTGCTCAGTCCATGCGGTGCACGGCAGGGCGATCCACATCAAGCGGTTGTTCACGTCAAAACGCACGTCGACCGCATCGGCGTGGCGAGTGGCGATGGCCACCATGGTGCTCTTCCATCGGCAGTGCATGTCTTCGCCGGTCCAGCGATCGGTCACATGAAAGTCTTCGTACATGCAACCAGCGTATCGTTCCCGGTTCGCGAGAGCAAGTCCGGAGCGAAGCTTGACCGCAAAAAGGAACTCAATTCCTTATCGAACGCCCTGGAATCCTGATGAAACCAGGGGTTTCACCTACCGGGAAAATTCCCCTCATCGAAGGCCGACGCCTGCCGATAAGGGGTCTAGCGAGACCAAACAACAGGGAGCCGCCATGATCATTACAATTGCCGTGTCCGATACAGTCATTCGAGTCGCACAAGAGCGTGGACAGAGTGTTGAAGACTTTGTGGAAGCCTTGATCGACAAGGGAATGGCTGAGTCGACCGGCCGGCCCGCCGTCGTCGATGCCATGGAGCGCATTCGCGCGCTGCGCCAGCCTTTGAGCGACACCCGCCGTTGAGTGGGCGGGTTCGCGGACGCCGTTCGAGATGCCCGCAGCGGGGATGAAAGCGTAGCAATTGGCTGCCAGATGTTTTCTCTTTGGCAGCTCAATTGTGTGCGGCTGAATATCCTGGCTTCTCAGCCTTGGTGCTCAGTCTTGGTTCTCAGTGTTGATTCGCCGAAGAAAATTGCCCCGTGTGGACGCTCGTCTTGGCGCACTGTTAGACTAAAAAGGTTGTAGTCCTGATGCCGCCTCGCTTGCGGCCCAGCCTGCAAGTTAAAGACGAAGGACAAGAAGAGACCCTGTGGATACTCAAACCCGTCATGCCCTCAAGAAGGACAGCTTTGCCCAAGCCACCGCGACAAGCGTAAGTTGGCTCAGTGGTCACCGTTCAGGCGTTGTGCGTTGGACTGTCAGCGTCGCTGCGGTTTTGGTTCTGGGCGTAGCGGCACTGGTCTTCTGGAGTCTGCGCTCGTCGGCCGCCAACACCGCCCTGGGAGCGGCGCTGGATGTCTATTCCGCGCCTCTTGCATTGCCGGGTGCGCCCGCGGAAAAGGGTGTATACGCCACCGCCGGTGAACGCTCGAAAGCCGCGAACCAGCAATTCATCGCGGTAGCCAACCAGTATGGATGGCTCTCCGACGGTGTTAAGGCGCACTACTTCGCCGGCGTTACCTATGGCGAACTGGGCCAGACTGCTTCCGCCGAATCCGAGCTGAAGATCGCCGCCAACGCGTGGGACCGCAATCTTGCGAATTTGGCAAAGCTTGCGCTTGCCGGCCTCTACCACCAAACCTCCCGCGATGCCCAGGCTATCGACCTGTATACATCTTTGGCCGCCAAGCCTTCTGAGACGGTTACCGAGGGTGTGGCCAAGCTGGATCTTGCCGATCTTTATGCGGCGTCAGGTAAGCAGGATCAGGCCCGCAAGTTGTGGGCTGAAGTCAAGGACGCTGACAAGGATGGCGTCGCCGGCTCGATCGCTGCCCAGCGGCTCGGCGCCAAGTAACCTCACAGAAGATCGCTTGAATCACGACTCGCGAGGCCACTGGCTTCGCGAGTTTTTCTTTTGACGCCATGGAGGCGTTGCGTCTTCGCTCTCTGGTGAGCGCTCGCGCGTCCCGGTACGTCCTTTGAGTATGAGCGCGGGGCAGGCAGTATTCTTGGGGTGGATGGAGAACGCATACAACGAAGTGGCGGAGCACGCACGGCAACAGGCCGAAGAGGCTGCGCTCGCGGCGCTCGTCGCGCAGTATGCCGGAACTCTGTATCGCGTGGCATTCTCGGTGCTGCGCAACGCCACAGACGCTGAAGATGCGGTGCAGGACGCGTTTCTGCGTGTCCTTCGTCATCGCGACAAGCTCGCCGAGATCCGCGACCATCGCGTATGGCTGATCCGCATCGTGTGGAACGTGGTGCTCGATCGGAAGCGGAGAGCCAAAACCCGCCCGGAGACCGACGATATAGCCGACCTGGCCCGTGTTCTGCCCGTGGAAGGGCTGAGCGCGGAGCAGCGTGCAACTGCCGCCCAGCATCACGGCCATGTCCTGCGCTGCGTGGATAAGCTGCCTCCCAAGGAGCGCGAAGTGTTGCTGCTGTCCGCCTTCGAGGAACTCACCAGCGTCGAGATCGCCGCGGTGCTGAAGACCACGGAATCCAGCGTTCGCTCCCGCCTTTTCCGCGCCCGCAACCTCATGGCCGACCTGTTGAATCATGCAAGGAGTCCAAGATGAATCTCTCTGGTTCCAACAAACCCGATTCCGCCGAAACCGTTCGCTGCGGCAACAGCTCCGAGCAATTTGCGGACAGCCCGGAAGCGACCCTTCGGTTGGTTGCGATGTCAGATCCTCCGGCCGGGCTGGAAGAGCGCATCCAGGCGCGTCTACGCAGTGAAATGCGTGCAGGTTTCCGCATCGAAATGCCCAAGGCGCGCATTCTTGCGTGGCCGTCTGCATCCAGCCTGGCTACATCCAGCACGATAAGCGCCGGGTGGCGCGCTGCCGCCGCGGCTGCCATTGTTGCTGTAGTTGTAGGTGGCGGCTGGGGGATCGCTTCCCGCGTGCAGCCCGCGTCTTCTGCCCGAAACGTAGTAGCGCCGGTGCGCGCCGTGGGACCGGGCGGCTTCTCCAGCGCCGGCGCCATGCGCACACCGCAGACCTTCAACGGACCGGTTCTCGTACCTGCGGGCCAGGAGCAGCCAACGAGCCGCAATGCAGCCAAAAATCCCTCGCCTCGCAAGGCGAACAGCCCGGCGTCGCCCGTGCAGCAGGACGGCCCGGCAGAAAACCAAGCGCCAGGGCAGACGAAGTAGCCCGGCGCAAACTTGATCGAGCGGGGGCGCGAACGCTTACTCGTCCTTCAGAATGGCCCGGATCGCGAACCCCAGCAGCGTCAGAACTAACGCACCCCAAAACGCCGCGCCGATCCCTCGCACGCGAAATCCGGGCACCAGGCTTGACGCCCCCAGGATCATCAGCCCGTTGATGAACAGCATGGAAAGCCCGAGCGTGAGAATCCCGATGGGCAGCGTCACCAGTTTCAGGATCAGGCCTACCGTGGCGTTCAGAAAGCCGATCACCACAGCCGCTATAAGCGCCGCTCCAAATCCCTCCACATAGAATCCCGGAACAATCCTGGAAACCACCAGCAGCGCGCACGCGCTCAGCACCCATTGCATCAAAAGCCTGATCATGATGATTTTCTCTTTCCTGCCGCCGAGAGATCTTTCCTGCCGCATCCGTTATAGCATGAACCTGATCTATGCCTCGTGCGGGCCATTCTGGGCAAAGGAGAATCCATTTTGCATTTCTCGCGCATTTTGACCGTTGCAGCCTTCCTGCAAGCGGCTCTCCTGCAGACTTGGGCGGCGACTCCCGGTTCCTTTGCACAAGCAACCCAGGCCGCGCCCATACCGGAAATCCATCAGCTGATGAAAGAAGTGCACGACCATCAGAAGGCGCTCGACAAGGTCCGCGAGAACTACACCTACTCGTCCATCCAGACCACCCAGCAGATTGACCCGAAGGGCCAGGTCCGAAAGACCGAAACCTATGAATACGAGCAGTTCTTTGTGAATGGCCACCTGATCGCGCGGAAAGTGAAAAAGGACGGCCAGCCGCTCGGCGAACATGACCAGCAAAAGGAAACGGAGCGCGTCACAAAGCTTGTCGTCAAGGCGCAAAACACCCCCAGCGATCAGCCTCTCGAGGGTCAGCAGATCAGCGTGAGCCGCATTCTCGAAATCATGGAGGTGCGCAATCCGCGTCGCGAAAACTATCGCGGTCGGCCTGCCATAGCCTTTGAATTCACCGGCAACAAGAAAGCCAAAACCCACGGTCTGGTCGAAGATCTCTCGAAGAAGATCCAGGGAACCATATGGGTCGACGAAGCAGATCGCGTTGTTGCGCATCTCGACGTGACCTTCAACGACAATTTCCGGATCGGCGGCGGCCTGGTGGCCAGCATCGAAAAGGGCTCAAACCTGCATTTCGATCAAGCGCCGGTCAATGGCGAAATCTGGCTGCCCACCGGTGGCGAGGCAAACATCCAGGCCCGCCTGCTGCTGCTCAAAGGCATTCGCGAGCACGATATGGAGCGCGACTTCGATTACAAGCGCTTCCACGTCGAAGCACAGCAGATGAAGGACGCAAAGGCAATCGTGGAAAAGAAGCCCTGAGAGAATTGACTGCGGTTCCACCATTGCTCTACCCCGGAACCACTGAACTAAAGTGGCGTTTTCCCCAAGAAGAAGCCACCTCCGAAGATCTACAAAGGGCGCGTGAATTGTGGAACCGCTCTAGCAGCCGGACTGCGCGACAATAAGGGCAGACGCCATGCTTATCGCCAGCCCTCAATTCGAAGCCGCATGCCGCATCCTGACTACACTGCGCAAGAACGGCTTTGATGCCTATCTAGCAGGCGGTTGTGTGCGCGACCTGCTGTTGGGCCATCCCCCGAAGGATTACGACGTGGCCACCTCGGCAACCCCCGACGTGGTGCTGCGTCTTTTCCCCCGTACATTTTCCGTGGGTGCGCACTTCGGCGTGGTGCTGGTTTGCAGCGGCGACGGCTCCAAAGCAGATCAAGATGCAGATGCGGTTTCTGCAGATTCGGAGTCGCGCTCACTCGCGCAAGTAATCACCGAGGTTGCGACCTTCCGTTCGGATGGAGCTTACTCCGACGGACGCAGGCCGGATGCGGTGCGCTATACCGTCAGCGCCGAAGAAGACGTCCAGCGGCGCGACTTTACCGTGAATGGCCTCCTCCTTGATCCGCTGCAAATCCCGAGCGACCTGCATTCCGCTGTCATCGACCACGTGGGCGGCATTGCCGATCTGGAGCGCGGAGTGGTCCGCGCCATCGGCAGAGCCGATCTGCGCTTTGAAGAAGACCACCTGCGCATGTTGCGCGGCGTCCGTTTTGCCGCCCGCCTGGGATTCGAACTTGAAGCGAAGACGGCCGTCGCCATGCGGCAACTGGCAGCGAAATCAGCTCTGGTGAGTCGTGAACGTGTGCGCGACGAACTGACCAAAATGCTGACCGAAGGCTGTGCCCGCCAGGCCTTTGAAATGCTCGATGCGACCGGCCTGCTGGCAGAAGTTCTGCCAGAAATCGCGCGCATGAAAGGCGTCGAGCAGCCGCCCCAGTATCACCCCGAGGGAGATGTCTGGGTGCACACACTGGGGCTTTTGCAGCAGCTGGAAGCCGGGACACCGCTTGTGCTGGCGTGGGGCGCTCTGTTGCACGATGTCGGCAAGCCGGCTACCTTTCGCCGTGCCGAGCGGATCCGCTTCGATGGACACGTGGAGGTAGGCGTGGCCATGTCGGCGGAGATTTGCCGGCGTTTCCGCTTCTCCAACGACGAAACCCGGCAGATTCTGGCGCTGGTCGAGAATCACATGCGCTTCGGCGATGCGCCGCGCATGAAGGCGTCCACCCTGAAGCGTTTTTTTCAACTGGAAGAGTTTCCCCAGCATCTGGAACTGCACCGCATGGATTGCCTGGCCGGCAGCGGCAATCTGGACCACTGGAACTTTGCGCGCGAGCATTACCTGTCCATGCCGGCAGAAGTGGTGCGCCCCAAACCCCTGATTACCGGGCGCGAGTTGATTGCGGCGGGATACACGCCCGGAGCAGGCTTCCGCGAAATGCTTCACGTGGTTGAGGATGCGCAGTTGGAAGGGCGCATCCACAGCGAAGAAGAGGCAATGTGCCTGGTCCGGCAGCTGTATCCCATATTGTGACGCGGCGCACTGCCAGGTGTGATGGCTGGTGAGATAAAAGAGATGTGCACTTTTTGGCTTCGCGCGGGATTTGTGTCCCTGAACGCTCCCGCAAGCAAGTAGAAAACCTCTCTTCTTGCCGCTGTGACGCCGGTCCGGTCCAAGCCAAAGGTGCTGTTCGACCACCCTTATTCCGGAAAGCGAGAGAGTAATGACCACTGCCGCCAGTGCTCCATCCAGTGTCGATTCCAGCGCCGTTGTCGATTTCCAGGCTAGTTGGGCCGATTTTGAACTGCCCGCGCATGTGCGCGAGGTGCTCAGTGCAGCGCCCCTGGTGCAGTTCCCTGAAACTCGCCAGCAACTTCTGGACTGGTCTCTGGGCCGAACCTCTGGCGCGACCGACTGGCGTCTCGGCAATCGCGACGATCACGGTGTATTTGAGGTCATTTTCCAGGCCAAGGGTGTGGGCCGCATTGTGGAGGCCGAAATCACCAAGGCCCGCAATGGCGTGGCTATCAATTTCCCCGATCCGGCGATGCGCCGGCGCGATCCCGATGCGATGGTGATCGGCGATTCGCTTCCCACCGACAAGCCAACCTACGAGCAGCGCTTTGGAGAGCCCTTCGACAAGACCCGCCAGGAGACGCTGAACTGGCTCAAGGCGCAGGAACTGGTGGTGGTTCCGTTTTATGCCGGACCCGACACTCTCGGCTACGGCGCGCTGCTGATCGTCCCGCGCCAAGCGGCGTTCTTCGCCGCGGCGCTTGCAGATCTTCAGGGGATGATTCCGCGCAGCAAGGTTCCGGCGAATTTCAAGGTGAATGGCGGCGTCCTGTTTGTGGCCCCGCCCTTCCGCCACACCCACTTCAAGGGACGCCAGGTGGTGGTGCACGACCGCCAGGGCACGCATCAGGAGATCTACGCCTATAACCTCTATCCGGGGCCAAGCGCCAAGAAGGGCGTTTATTCCATGCTCCTGGACATTGGCGAACGCGAAGGCTTTGTCACCAACCACTGCGCCGCCGTGGCCGTTGTCACGCCTTACGAAAACCAGCTGATCATCATGCACGAAGGCGCTTCCGGCGGCGGCAAGAGCGAAATGACCGAGCATATCCATCGCATGGAAGATGGACGCTTGCTGATCGGCAAGAATGTCGTCACCCAGGACGAGCGCACGCTGAACCTTCCCGAAGCCTGCCACTTGCGGCCGATCGCGGACGACATGGCCACGGCTCACCCCAGCTATCAGGGCAACAGCGGCAGGCTCACGCTGGCCGACGCGGAAAACGCCTGGTTCGTCCGTGTGGACCACATTCACAGCTACGGCACCGCGCCCAATCTGGAGCGCCTGACCATCGACCCGCCCGAGCCGTTGATCTTCCTGAATCACTACATCGTCCCCGGCGGCAACTGCCTCACCTGGGAGCATGTGGAAGATGCGCCCGGCAAGCTCTGCCCGAATCCGCGCGTCATTCTGCCCCGGCGGATGATCGAAGACATTCTCGGCGGCCCGCAGCGTGTGGACGTGCGCAGCTTCGGCGTGCGCTGCCCTCCCACCCACAAGGACAGCCAGCTTTACGGCATTCTGGGCATGATGCACGTGCTCAGCCCGGCGCTGGCCTGGCTGTGGCGGCTGGTTGCTCCGCGCGGCCACGCCAACCCCAGCATCCAGACCCAAAAGGGACGCGACATGCAGTCGGAAGGCGTCGGCTCCTACTGGGCCTTTGCCACCGGCCGCCGCGTGGACCAGGCCAACCTGCTGCTCGACCAGATCCGGAACACGCCCGATACGCGCTATGTTCTGATCCCGAACCAGCACATCGGAGCATGGAAGGTCGGCTTCATGGCCGAGTGGATTGCCCGCGAATATCTGGCCCGTCGCGGCAGCGCCAAGTTCGCCCGCGAACAGGTGACGGAAGCGCTCTGCCCGCTGCTCGGGTATATCCCCAACCAGTTGCGCGTCGAAGGCTCCATGATTCCCCGCGTCTTTCTGCGCGTGGAAGAGCAGATTCAGGGCGGCATGGAGGTTTATCAGGAAGGCGCGCGCCAGTGGCGTGAGTTCTTTGCCTCCGAGCTCAAGCAGTTCCTGGTTCCGGACCTCAACCCGCTGGGCAAACAGATCATCGAAGCCTGTCTGGATGGAGCGACGCCCGAGGACTACCGCCGCCTCATTCCGCATCCGATGTTCCGCGAAGAATCTCTGTAACGTCGACCTCCCGGTCGGCTGTCCTGAGGGCCTCCCGGCCCTCAGGGACTTCGCCAGCATGAATTCCGGGGCGTCGCGCCGCCTGCGAGAGACTGAGATCCCGATCTTCCCATTCGCTATCCGAGATCTTTCGCGCTTGAGCCCATTGAGGGCTCGTCTTCCTTATCTGCCCGCGCGGACTATCCTGTTAAGAGACCATGCCCACTGAAACCCGCGAGTTCGATGCTGTTGTGCTGGGTGCGGGGGCGGCCGGGCTGATGTGCGCCGCGGTGGCCAGTCAGCGTGGACGGCGAGTCTTATTGCTCGACCACAACCCTCAGCCGGGGCGGAAGATCCTCATCTCCGGGGGCGGGCGCTGCAACTTCACCAACCTGCACTGCACGCCCAGCAACTTCCTCTCTGAAAACCGCCACTTCGCCAAATCGGCGCTGGCGCTCTACCAGCCCCGGCACTTTCTCGAACTGGTTGAGCGATATGGGATCGCCTGGCACGAAAAGACCCTGGGGCAGCTCTTTTGCGACCAGTCTTCACGGCAGATTCTCGACCTCCTGCTGGCCGAGTGCGAGCGCGGCCCAGGCAGCGTCGAGATTGTGCTGGATGCGCGGGCGCGTGGAGTCGATGGATCGGCGGGCAGCTTCCGCATCGAGACCAGCAAAGGCGAGTTCGCAGCCAGCGCGCTGGTGGTTGCAACCGGCGGGCTTTCCATCCCCAAGATGGGCGCGACCGGGTTCGGCTACGATCTGGCGCGGCAATTCCAGTTAAAGATCGTTGAACCGCGCCCCGCGCTCGTGCCGCTCCTGCTTGGCGGCGTGGAGGCGAACTGGGCCGCGCTGGCTGGAGTGGCTACCGAAGTGGTTGCCGAAGCGGGCAGCAAGACGCGCGGCCGGGCGAAGTTCCGCGAAAACATGCTGGTGACGCATCGCGGACTCAGCGGACCGGCGATCCTGCAGGCATCTTCCTACTGGCGGCCCGGTGAAGAGCTGCTGGTGGATCTTGCGCCGGACCAGGCCAACCTGCTGGAAGCTTTGATGCACCCCAAGGCCCGCCGCGACGAAGCCGCGCTGAAGCAGGCTCTCCGCGCTGTGCTGCCGCAAAGGCTGGCCAGCCACCTGGCCGAGACGGCGGGGCCGCGGGGGTGGTCGAACGCAGCGCTCGAAAATTGCGAGCGGGGGTTGCATCGCTTCGCCTTCCATCCGGTGGGAACGGAGGGCTTTGCCAAGGCTGAGGTCACGGCCGGCGGAGTCGACACCGATGGCCTGCAGGCGCGCACCATGGAAGCGCGCGCCGTGCCGGGGCTGTTTTTCATTGGCGAGGTGGTCGACGTTACCGGCCACCTGGGCGGATTCAACTTTCAGTGGGCCTGGGCTTCGGCGGTGGCGGCTGGCCGGGCTCTATGAGGCCTGGGATACGCCGGGCTTGCTGCGTTCCAGGCGAAAGACCCTGATCTTGCGAGCCAGGCCAACCACCTTGAGCAGCCAGATTCCATACCAGTTGGGGTCGAACTCATACCAGGCCAGTCCATGACGGGCCGACACCGGGTTGGCGTGGTGGTTGTTGTGCCAGCCTTCACCGCCGGAGAGCAGTGCGACCCACCAGTTGTTGCGCGAGTCGTCGCGGGTCACGAAGCGGCGGCTTCCCCACAGGTGCGTCGCCGAATTCACCAGCCAGGTGGAGTGCAAGCCCAGCGTGACGCGCAGGAACGCGCCCCACAGCAGCATTCCCACTGCATTGCGGGCCCCGCCGGTGAGCCAGCCGATGCCGAACAGCAGCAGCCCCGAGGCCACCAGCGGTATCCAGTGAAACTTGCTCATCCAGCGGTGGAAGCGGTCTTTGAGGAGGTCGGGCACGTAGCGGGCCAGCACTTCTGTCTGGGCGTGCAGGGCATTCCCCCAGATGAGCCAGCCGGTGTGCGCCCACCAGCCGCCCTCGCGCGGGGTGTGCGGATCGCCCTCTTGATCGCTGTGCTGATGATGGATGCGGTGTGTTGCCACCCAGAAGATCGGCCCGCCTTCCAGCGAGAGCGTGGAGAAGACGGTCATCACGTATTCCAGCCACTTGGGAACCTGGTAGCCGCGATGGGTCAGCAGGCGGTGATAGCACATGCCGATGCCAACGTTGATGGCCAGGACGTGCAGGATCAGCATCACCAGCAGCCGCTGCCAGCTGAAGAAGAAGAACGCGGCGATGGCGCCCACATGGAAGACGACCAGCACGATCAGGGTAAGCCAGTTGATGCCCTCAGGGATCGAGATGGCGCGTCCCATCAAAACAATTTGGCTGTTCGAAGAGGTCTGGCTGGCAGAAGCGCTGTGGATTGGTTCCGAGGTTGGAGACTGGGCAACTTCAGCGATTGGAGTTGCAACGCCCGGCAAGATGGCTTCCGGGAAAGGGATGGTCGCTTCGATGTTCATTCGGGAAGGGTCCTTGTGGAGCGGTTGTGCGCCCGCGCCACGACTTTTCACAACCCTAGCACGCCCTGTGGAAAACCGCCAGAGCCCATTCCGCCACGCCTGTAGCAACGGGCGCGGCGGTTTCCCGAACAGGCCCGATCAGCGGATCACTTTGAGGGCTTCGCGGAAGAGCGAGTCGAAGTCCGCGCCCAGGCCGGCGTCTTTGGCCACCGACTGTTGGATAGCCTTTTCGGCAGCGGGGCGCTGGTAGCCGAGGTTGACCAGCGCGGAGAGTACGTCTTCGGCCGCCGGTCCCTGAATGGATGGCCCGGAGGCGGGCGCTGCGGCAAAGTCGTCGAGCTTGTCCTTGAGTTCGACCACCAGCCGCTCGGCCAGCTTTTTGCCCACGCCGGGGATGCGCGTGAGCTGCGCGTGATCCTGCCCGCGGATCGCCTGCACGGTGCGCTCGCTGGAGAGGCCGCTGAGCATCTTGATGGCGAGCTTGGGGCCGACTCCGCTCACCGTGATCAGCCGCTCGAAGAGCCGCTTCTCCTCGCGTTCCAGAAAGCCGAAGAGGGCGATCTGGTCTTCGCTGACCTGGGTGTGGATGAAAAGAGAAGCCTCCGCGCCGAGGGCGGGCAGGGCGGTGAAGGTGGGAACGGAGATGGCCACGTCGTAGCCGACCCCGCCAGCCTCGACGATGGCTTGGCCGGGTTCCTTGAAGATGAGTTTGCCGCGCAGGTGAGCGATCATCGGGTTCCTTTTCCGTCCTTTAGCAAATCGTCGTTCACTGCGTTGGCCAAATCATAAACGAAATCGAAATCGAACTGTCTGCCGAGTCGTGGCTCCCGATACCGGCCATGCGCAAGCCAGTGGCGCAATCGGAACGCTGTCCGCAACTCGCTGATCAACGCCCTGGACTCTGTCACATGAGATTTCCAAGCTTCGAAGATGTCCTCATCCAATGCCACATGTCGTTGATGAGTCTTATAAACGGCACGAAAGGCCCTCGACAAACTATCCTTGAGCTTTTTCCGGCACCGAAATTCGTAATCCAAGCGAAAGCTGGCTTCAATGCTGGCCAGAGTGATGAGCATTGATCTAAGCGCAGTCTCATCGATTCGGAGTTTCAATTCTTCAGAACGCTGAGCGAGTGTGTAGCCCAGAAAGCGTTCGAGATTGTGGACGCCGCCGAAGTAGCTTCTCAACGAAGAGACAGCATCCTCGTGATATTCCGCGATTTCTCTTAGTGATAAGGTGTGACCTGCTGCGTTCAGATCGTCAGCCATTGGCGACTTCCATAATCATCTCGAAGAAAGTTTCCTGAGTGAGCTCTACGAATCTCCTTTCCGGCGGACGAGTAATCATCTTCCATTCCCACTTGATTTCGCTTGGCTCCTGTCTCGGAACCTCCGGCGGCTTGCCGCTTAAGCTAACTGTGACTCGGATCATGTCCGAGGCTCTTTTTGCTTTGCTATGAATCAATAAAATAGGTACGCTCGTGCCCATCGGGCCAACTACATCGACGCGGCCTTTACTCCCGATCAATAAAGTACCTACAGGCCGAAGCTGGACCTGCTTCCTCCCGATCTTAACGGTCAGCTGTTTTGCGGGATATGAGCCGATATTCTCCTCCTGGAGTTGGACTATTTGAGTCTCAATCTGTATTTGGCCCGCCTCAATGTAGCTAGCCAGAAACTCGCCGATCTTTGTATAAAGTTCCTCAAGGCGCAGGAGCCATTCGTTTCGCACTTGATTCCAGTCAACCGCTGGTTCAAGAGGCAATTGCTGGCTCTTAACAAAATCGTCAAAGGCTGCGTTCTTCATGGAAATGTCCTCAACTGCGAGTTTCTCCGATTCTAACGCCAATCTCCACTGGAAGCACACGCGCCTTCAGCCATTCATATGTCTCTTCTACGCCAGCACTCCGATGCGCTTCGCCACCTGCTCAAATTTCTCCAGCGCCTGATCCAGCTGCGCCTGGGTGTGTTCGCTGGTGAGGATGGCGCGTATGCGGGCCTTGCCTTCCTGCACGGTCGGGAAGGCGATGCCGGTGGCCATCACGCCCTCGTCGAAGAGCGCCCGGCTGAAGTCCATGGCCTTGCGTCCCTCGCCCACAATGATCGGGGTAATCGGCGTCTCGGTAGCCGGCGTGGTGACGCCGCCGATGTTGAAACCGGTGCGGCGCAATTCCGCCTGGAAATAGCGGGTATTCGCCCACAGGCGCTCTATGCGCTCCGGCTCGGCCTCAAGAATGTCGAAGGCGGCGATGCAACTGGCGGCCACCGACGGCGGATGCGAGGTGGAGAAAAGGAACGGACGGGCGCGATGATAGAGGTAGTCGATGAGGTCGCGGCTGCCGCAGACGTATCCGCCCAGCGCGCCGATGGCCTTGCTGAGAGTGCCAACCTGCACGTCGACCTTGCCGTGCACGTTGAAGTGATCGACCGATCCGCGGCCGTTGCGGCCCAGCACGCCCGAGGCGTGGGCGTCGTCGACCATCATGATGGCGCCGTACTTCTCGGCCAGCACGGCCAGCCTGTCCACCGGTCCGATATCGCCGTCCATCGAGAAGACGCCGTCTGTAATCACCAGCTTGCGGCCCGGTTCGCCGGCAACCTCCTGCAGCAGCTCCTCGCAGTGGGCGACGTCCTTGTGGCGGAAGACCTTGATTTTGGCGCGGGAGAGGCGAGCGCCGTCGATGATGCTGGCGTGGTTCAGCTCGTCGGAGAGGATAAAGTCCTCCTTGCCGAGCAGCGAGCTGACAGTTCCCGCGTTGGCGGTAAAGCCCGACTGGAAGACGACGCAGGCTTCAACATTCTTGAAGCGGGCGATCTTCTCTTCCAGATCCATATGGATGCGCATGGTTCCGGCGATGGTGCGGACCGCGCCCGAGCCGACCCCGAAGGCGCGGGTCGCGGCCAGGGCCGCTTCGATCAATTTGGGGTGGTTGGCTAGGCCGAGGTAGTTGTTGCTGGCCAGGTTGATGACCTGACGTCCGTCGTAATGGCAGACCGGGGCCTGCTGGTCGTCGAGCACGCGCAGCCGGAAATAGGTGCCCTGGGCGCGAAGTTCGTCGAGCGCGGCGGTCAAATGGGCTAGCTGGGGACGGGGAGCGTTGGTGGTCATTCGTTGCACCTCGGGGTGGAGTAAAACTCCAGTCCATGAGCATAACTCGAACGGGCGCATTGCGCGAAGGTCGGCGTCCTGGGTGCCGGGGGACGGTTTGGGTAGGCAGGCGGGCCGTGATTCGGAGGGCTTGCGTGTCTTTCTGGCCGGGTGTGCGTCCAAAGGAGAGGCGAGAATGGCTTCCCTTGGGCTCCGCCGGATACAATAGGGGTCTACGTAGCCGAAGCTGGGCGAAGCACGATTTTTCTTGAGATTTGGAGCAGGTGCAAGTGAGAGGGATGAACTGCCGCGGTCTGCGGCTTGAGTTGGTTGCAGGACTGGGTATCGCACTGGCGATGCCCGCGCTGGCTATGGCTGCGAATACGCAAGGCCTGGCCACGCAGACCACGCTGTCCGCGGAGACTCGCGATCAGGGCGGACGGACGCAGGCAACGCTTTTGGTGTCTGTGACGGGCGAAGACGGGCTTCCGGCTACCGGTGCTGTGGCGATCAAGGACCACGGCCGCCAGGTGGCGGGCGTTCCGCTCAACGCGGAGGGTCAAGCCACTGCTGTAGTCTCGCTGGCAGAGGGCGACCATGCGCTGCGCGCCGTGTATGTGGGCGACGACAGCCATCGGACGTCGGTTTCGCGGGCAGCCACAGTGCATGCGCTGGCAAGTACGCCGCCGAACTTCGGGATCACGGTGGCGCCGGCGACGATAACTCTGACTG
>Ga0181517_10003440_pt1 | contig 15090 bp, 12 predicted proteins | sample PEATcosm2014_Bin_31_FD_119748 | JGI IMG/M metagenome (GOLD analysis project Ga0181517, IMG submission 119748) | Peatland microbial communities from MTU Mesocosm Facility, Houghton, MI, USA - PEATcosm2014_Bin01_30_metaG | ecosystem: Environmental > Terrestrial > Soil > Wetlands > Peat | place... | reverse complement strand
CACGGTTACTCTCCAGTACATGCCGAGACAGTACATCACCTGGTGGGCGGAGGTGGGATATCGTCACTCCGATATCCCCTATTTCGCCGGGCGCGGCGGGGTCACACCTCCCGGCGGTAACAACGGCGCGCCGCAATACTATACATGCAACACCGGCGCAACGGCGGGTACCGCCGATCTCGCGGCAGCGGAAGCAGCCTGCGGAGGCGGAGCCAGCAGTGTCTGGTTCCCCGACCTTCGCCGTAGCGAGGCGAAGCTGTCTGTTGGCGTGATGGTGAAGTTTTAGCGCCGAACTTGTGCGAGTTGAATTACGGTGTAGCGTTGCGGGCGGAACCTCGGTTCGTGCTTCGCTCTTACGGAGTTACGATGCGTAATTTCCCGATGCGATCGGTCTGCCTGTTCGTGGCCGCGGCTCGCCTTATGGGAGTGGATCCGGTTTGGAAGAGCAAGCCGGCCGGCCAGTGGACCCAAGAGGACGCTAAGCAGATCCTCGTTGCGTCACCTTGGGCGAAGGAGAATAGGGCCGTTGTCACTCGCAGGCTGACCGAGGAAGAGCTGAGGGAAGGCGGACAAATGGGACAACCCCGCGGCGTCGGTAATGAGGGGGTGGACCCAAAGGGCAGCGGGCCAAAGGTGTCACCGAATGTCTTCGCGGGCCCCGGCGGCGATGACCGCAGCCTTCGGTCTCTTCCCCAGCCCATCACGTTGAAACTGCGTTGGGAGAGTGCCCTCCCAGTACGGCTCGCGGAGCTGAAATCGCACGAGATCGAGCCCCCCACGCTGGAGGGAGACGGTTATTGCATCGCCGTCTACGGCGTTCCCGGCGCCGATTTCAAGGGCGATCCCAGAGAATTGGGCAAACCTCTGAAGAACCTGGCCTCTTTGAAGCGCGAGGGAAAAAAGGACGTGAGGCCGATCGGCGTTGAGGTGTTCCAGCGCGACAACGACGTGGTCGTGGTCTATTTGTTTCCAATGTCCGCGGAAATCACCAGGAAGGATCGGCAAATTCAATTCGAGGCACAAATCGGCCGGATTGTTGTTGCCCAAACTTTCGAGCTGAGTGAAATGGAGTTTATGGGAAAGCTAGAACTTTGACGTTGAGATCTGCCCAAATCATTGGAGACGATAAATGAACACTTGCCGCATCTTGGTGGCGAGCAGTAGAGCGGAAAAGCGAGGCGAATTGCGAGCCGCACTGGAACTTGAAGGACACGACGTGGCCGAGGCGGCAACGGCCGCTGAAACTGCCGAAAGGGCTTGCGCCGAATCGCACGACGTGCTCGTTATGGAATCGGTCGTGGGCGGAATCGCCGCGCACGGGTTGTGCCGCAAGATACGCACGCAATCGAAACTCGGAATCATCGTCTGGGGCGGCAATCTTGGAACCACGGCGATCGACTCGCTGAACGCCGGGGCTGATGATTTTATCCCGGCGCCCTTCGTGTTGGCGGAGCTGCTGGCTCGTGTGCGAGCCATATTGCGGCGCGTGGCGCGTTCAAGTGAGAAGAACCAACAAATTGTCCTTCAAGACCGGGCTATTGATCTGAGATCACATAGGATCAAAGGCCCTGGCGATCGTGAGATTCACCTCACTCCCAAGGAATTCCTGGTCGTGAAGCACCTGGTCTCCAACGCCAACAAACTGCTCACCGTTCAAAACTTGGCCCAATCAGTCTGGCGGCGAGACGCAGGAGGCGAGATCGAGTACGTGCGGGTTGTGATCAGGCAACTCAGACGTAAGCTCGAACCAGATCCGGACAACCCTCGATACATTCACACGGAACGCGCCGCCGGCTATCGATTCAATCTGTCGCCGGCGGAAAGTGGAGTCGCTCCTCACGAAGTAGCCGGAAAATTAGCGGGCATCCTCACCGTACCCGTCCCTGCGCGTCGAAGCGATATCCTAGCCATGGCTCGGTCAGAATAAATCGGGGCCGCGCCGGATCGGGCTCGATCTTTTTCCGTAGTTGATTCACGAATACCCTGAGGTACTCGACTTCATCGCCGTAGTCCGGCCCCCAGACTGCCTGGAGGATTTTGTCGTGCGGCAACACGGAATCTGCATGTGTGACGAAGTAATGCAGTAGATCAAGCTCAGTCGGCGTAAGGCGCGTGACGCGCCCGTTGACTCTCACCTGGCGATCGCGGAAATTGATCTCCAAACCGTGCAACTGAAGAACACGAGACTCATCGAGGGCCGAGGTGGGCGCGCGCCGCAGCGCCGCCCGAATGCGCGCCAGTAATTCATTGATGTCGAATGGCTTGGTAACATAGCCGTCGGCACCGGCGTCCAGAGCCTCGATCCTGTCTTCGGCTCGATCGCGGACCGTCAACATGAGGATGCCCACGTCGGATCGGGCCCGGATGGCCCGGCAAGTCTCTAGTCCACTGAGCCCAGGCATGTTGATGTCCAGCAGGATCAGGTCGAATTTCTCGGCGCGCACAATGTCCAGCGCACCTTCCCCAGTCTCGGCATCGGCAACCACAAATCCAAGGGCACACAAAGTGGCTTTGAGAGCGCGACGCAATTCGCGCTCATCGTCCACCACCAAGATGCGGCTGCTGTTCACCGAAGGGATCCCGCTATGGGAAGCGAAAGCGAGAACCTGGTGCCATAGTCCGCTTCGCCTTCCGCCCACACATTTCCACGGTGGTCTGCTGCAATCGTTTTGACGATTGACAGTCCCAGTCCGGTGCCAACGGAACAGCGTTGCGCTCCCGGCGCTCTGTAGAATCGTTCGAAAATGCGCTCCCGATCGGCTGACGCCACAACTAGTCCTTGGCTTAGGACCGTAAGGATCACAGCGGGCTCCTCGACCCTAAGCCGGACCTCGACGGGAGCCCCCGGGAGCGAGTACTTCAGTGCGTTATCGACGAGTTGAACGAGGGCAGTCAAAATCAACTCCCGGTCGGCCAAAACCGGTGGCTCCTGGGCCGGAGCTGACACCTGAAATCGATCGCGGTCCGTCGGCTGCTCGAGTTCGTGAATCGCGGCCTTCATCAATCGGGAAAGAAGGACCGGCTCGAGTTGCGGCGCGAACTCCGTGGAATCCAGATTCGGGGCCCCCAGTAGACGGGCCGCCAAATCATTCAATTTCTTGGCTTCCTGATCGATCAGACTGACGAGATCGGTTTGTAGTTGCGACAGTTCACCGGCTGCCGGAAGGCCCGAACTGGCCGTTCGGATGACGGTCAACGGGGTTTTGAACTTGTGTGCAAGGGCGTCCAGCACCGCCGTTCGTAGTTGCTCCGCCTGCCGTGCCGCTTCCGCCTGACCCTGTTTCTGCAGGGTGCGCGCCCGTTCCAGTGCGATGGCGGCGAGGGACGCTACGGCGGTGGCGGTGAGCACAGTCATTTCGGTTCCACACAATGCCAAGGCGCCCACTGGCCGGCCACCAAGGCGAACCACGCAGAACCAGTTCTTCTCTTTCGCTTCGAACGTGTCCGAATCCAGAAAATACGCATCCCTCGTTCGCTTGGCAATTGCCTCGTCAGCATCACCATCCTCATACAGCTTGCCCGAGAGAGCTTCGAATACTGTGATGCCCCGAAGTTCGAACGTCTCGCGAATCAGCGATGCCACCGGGGCCCCCACGTCGCCAACATAATCCAAGAGCAGGATTCGCCGGGCGGCTTGGTACAGCCGTGCCGTATCCCGCCGCTCCGCATCAGCTTGCAGGGCGCGCCGCCGGGCCCTGTTCGAAAGTCGACTGATGACCAGAGCGGTGAACTCAAATGCGCCGAGTTCCACCCAGCTCGATATTCTATCGACGCTAAAACTGAAGATTGGCTCGTTGAAGAAGTAGTCCAGACAGGCGACGGAGACGACCGAGACAAGGGTCGCCTGCCAGAATCCGCCATGAACGGCGGCTAGAACGACAAAGACCAGGTAAAGAAATCCTACCGACGCCAGATTCTGGCCGAGACGGAACGAGATCCAGGTGCACAGCAGGATGCCCGTCGAGGAAAGAATACACGGGAGTAGGCGAGCAAACCTCCGCTTGGCAATGCGGATCACGTACGTAACTCCGACTGTGTCGAAGTCTAATATAGCACGTGGGGCATAAAGGAAATATAAAGATCAAAGATCAATCCGAATCCGTATAAGGCTGATTCAAGAGACCTATCGCTGCCCTAACGAGTTCTTTATGCCTTCCTTGGGAACCTCCGCTTAGACTGAAGCGATCCCTGGAGGTCGCCATGAATTGCAAGGGCCGGGTACTTGGTCTGCTGCTCGTCGTCATACTGACGCTTCTCATCCTTAGTGGCTGTGGAAAGGCGCAGGCAGATGCGGACCAAGAGGCGCCGCCCGCCGCCAAAGTTGTTCCGTTCGCGGACGCCGCGCTCTTCACAGTGGAACACCCGGAGCAGTTTCCGCTGGCCACGGCGACCCAACATCCCACCACTTCCGAGTTGGTCGTCACGGGGACGGTCACCGCCGATGTTTCCCACAACGTCCCCGTGGTCTCGCTCGCCTCTGGGCGCGTCAACGCCATTCACGCGCGACTCGGGGACACAGTCCAGAAAGGCAAGTTGCTAATGACCATCCGCAGCGACGACGTGTCGGGCGGATATTCGAATTACCGCATGGCCGTTGCGGATGAGATTCTCGCCCGGACTCAATTGGAGCGTTCCAAGGATTTGTACGAACACGGCGCAATAGCGCTGAACGACCTGCAAGTTGCGCAGGACACGGAGGACAAGGCCAAAGTAACCGTGGAGACGGCGGCCGAGCACTTGCGGCTGCTCGGCAACGATCCCGACAAGCCGGCTTTCATGGTGGACATCTTCGCGCCCACTTCGGGAGTGCTTACCGATCAGCAAGTGGCCGTCGGGTCGCTGGTGCAGGCATACAATACACCGTACCCATTCACCATCTCCGACCTGTCGTCCACCTGGGTTGTCTGTGATGTCTATGAGAACGACTTGGCTACCGTCCGGCTCGGCGATGTTGCGGAGATCCGACTGAATGCCTACCCCGATCGCGTATTCAAGGGAAGGGTGAGCAACATTGGCTCGATTCTCGATCCCAACATCCGCACGGCCAAGGTTCGGATCGAAGTCGAGAATCCGGGAATCATGCGGCTGGGCATGTTCGTGAGGGCCACCTTCCACGGCCAGACCAGGGAGGTGCACACCATTGTCCCGGCATCCGCCATCCTGCACATGCACGATCGCGATTTTGTCTACGTTCCCGCGCCAGACCGGAAATTTCGCCGCGTGGAAGTCGTCGGCGGGGATCTCTTGACCGACAACGTGAACCTGCAAGAGGTCAAGTCGGGGATCGAACCGGGGCAACAAGTGGTTACGAATGCATTGGTCTTGGACCACGTGCTCAGTCAGTAAGTATGACAGGCACTCCGGTAACTAAACAGGAACACAAGAAATGATTCGCTCCCTTGTAGACTTTGCGCTGAACAACAAGTTCGTAGTGTTGGCCATTGCCGTCTTATTAGCCGGTTGGGGAGCTATCTCGTTTCACAACCTTCCCGTGGAGGCGTATCCTGATATCGCCGACAACTACGTGACGGTCATTACGCAATGGCCGGGACGCTCCGCCGAAGAAGTCGAACAGCAGGTGACGATTCCGATCGAAATTCAGATGGCCGGAATGCCGCACATGACCTTTCTCCGCTCCGAGTCTATTTTCGGCCTCTCGTACGTGATCATGATCTTCGACGACAGCTCCGTCAACGATTGGAACCGCCAGAAGGTGCTGGAACGGCTCACCCAGGTCAATCTTCCCAACGGACAGAACCTTCAGCCGCAAATCGGCACGGACTGGAGCACCACGGGCCAGATCTATTGGTACACGCTAAGAAGCACAAATCCCCGATACGACTTGATGGAATTAAGGTCGCTGGAGGACTGGGTTCTTCTCAAGCAGTTCAAATCCGTTCCCAACGTGGTCGACGTTTCCGACTTCGGCGGTACGGTGCGAGAGTATCAGGTGCGCGTGGACCCGAACAAGCTGGTGTCGTATGGATTGAGCATAGGTCAAGTGGAGCAGCAGCTTTCCAGCAACAACGTCAATGCCGGCGGCAGCTTCGTCGAGGTCGGCATGCAGCAGATGAACGTCCGCGCGCTGGGCCTCTTCAACACCGTGCACGACATCGAGCAGACGGTCTTAAAGACCCAAACCGGCACGGCCCTTCGGGTGAAAGACATCGCGGACGTGATCCAGGGCCCCAAAATCCGGTTGGGCCATATGGCCAGAGCCAACCACGTGGAGGATGGGCGTATCATCGACGAGCCCGATGTCATCCAAGGCGGGGTGCTGCTGCGCAAAGGCGCCGAGGAAGAACCCACACTCGAGGCGATTCACAAGAAAGTCTACGACCTCAACCACGGTATCCTGCCGCCCGGTGTGGAGGTGGTGCCCATGTTGGATCGCAGCGATCTCCTGCATTTCACGTTGCACACGGTAATGCACAACCTGACGGAAGGCATGCTTCTGGTAAGCGTCATCCTTTTCCTGTTTCTTCTCAATGCTCGCGCTGCTCTCATCGTCGCGCTCACCATTCCGTTCTCTCTTCTCTTTGCATCCATCTGGCTCGATTTGAGCCACATCCCGGCAAATCTTCTCTCCCTGGGCGCACTGGATTTCGGAATGGTGGTAGATGGAGCGGTGGTCATGCTGGAAAACATCATGCGCCACTTGAGCCACAGGCAGAACGGGGCCTCCAGACTTCCAAGAACCAACGAGGAAGTCATCCGCGAGGCTTGCCATGAAGTGCAGCGGCCCGTCTTTTACGCCATTGCCATCATCATCACCGCCTACTTGCCCATCTTCACGCTGCAACGCGTGGAAGGCCGGTTGTTCCGCCCCATGGCCTGGACGGTGGCTCTTGCCCTGCTCGGCGCCATGACTTTTTCCATCCTCATCGCTCCCGTGCTTGCGGCTGTGTTCTTCCGGAAGGGAGTTCGCGAGCGGCGCAATATTGTGATGGACTATCTGACGGAGCGCTATCGCCGGAGGCTACGGTGGGCCGTTCAACATCGTTGGGTTGTTGCTGGCGTTGCCCTGGTTTCCGTGGCGGGGACCCTCTATTTGGGCTTTGGCGGCGTCATCGGCGCGGAGTTCCTGCCCCACCTGGACGAAGGCGCTATTTGGGCGCGCGGCACTCTGGCGAACAGCACCAGTCTCTCGGAGGGCGAAAAGTTTACCAACAAGGCCCGCATCATTTTCGCGTCGTTCCCGGAGGTCAAAACCGTCGTGTCGCAGGCCGGCCGTCCCGATGATGGAACCGACACGGGGGGATTCAGCAACACCGAGTACTTCGTCGATTTGAAGCCGCACGACCAATGGCGCCCGGTATTTCACAAAAGCAAAGAGGAACTGATCGCCGCCATGAACCGCGAGCTGGAAAGGCTCCCGGGGGCGATCTGGAATTTCTCGCAGCCGATCGAGGATAACGTCGGAGAGACGCTCACCGGCACCAAGGGTTCGCTGGCGCTCAAGATTTTCGGGGATGACTTGACGGTTCTCGAGCAAAAGGGCGAAGAAGTGACCGCCGTCATGTCGGGCATCGCGGGCATGCACGATGTCAAGCTCTTGCGCGATTTCGGCCAGCCCAATCTCGACTTAACGATCGACCGGCTCCAGGCAGCCCGTTTTGGAATCAACGTGGCGGATATACAAGACGCCGTCCAGACAGCCGTGGGCGGCAACGCTGTGAGTCAGGTACTGATCGGTGAGCAGCGGTATGACGTGGTCGTGCGCTACCAAGAGCCGTATCGCAATACCCGGCAGGCCATCGCGAAAGTTCGTCTGCTTTCCCCTTCGGGAGAGCGGGTGTCTCTGGCGCAGTTGACTAACGTAGAGGTCAAGGACGGAGCGTACGACATCTTCCGCGAAGGCAACAGCCGCTATGTGGCGGTAACCTTCAACGTGAGAGGCCGCGATTTGGGGACCACGGTGGAAGAGGCCATCAGGAAAATCGGCGAAAGAGTGAAGATGCCGCCCGGATACACCATCGGCTGGTCGGGCGAATACGAGAGCGAGAAGCGGGCTGAAGCCCGGCTGGCGGTCATTGTGCCATTGACCATCCTGGTCATCTTCATCATTCTTTACACCATGTTTCGCTCATACAAATGGGCGCTGCTGATCCTGTTGAACGTCGGCATGGCCCGCATCGGCGGCCTGCTGGCTCTTCTGGTTACCGGAACTTACCTCAGCGTGTCGTCGGGCGTCGGCATGTTGGCCCTCTTTGGAGTATCGGTGCAAACCGGCGTCATCATGCTGGAATACATCAACCAGCTCCGGGCCAGAGGGCACTCGATCGAGGATTCCGCGGTGGAAGGCGCGGTGCGGAGACTTCGTCCCGTTATGATGACCATGCTGGTGGCAACGCTGGGACTTCTGCCGGCGGCGCTATCGCACGGCATCGGATCCGATTCGCAGAGGCCTTTCGCAATTGTCATCGTAGGCGGCCTGATTTCCGATCTGCTGCTGAGCATCGTTCTGCTGCCTACGTTTTATGTGTGGATCGCCCGGAACGGCGATCATCTTCCCGCACCGGAGAACACTTAAGGGCTTATGAGCACTAAGCGCGCGATTTTGCCTATGATCGGCATCAGGGTTATTCTGGCGGCCGCTGGCGTGTTCGGTGCCTTGCTGTCGCCGGATCCGGCGTGCTCGCAGCAGGCGCCTGTCACCATTACGCTGGATCAAGCCATCCAAATGGCGCTCCAGCACAACCACACCTTGCAGGCCGCCCGGACCGTCGTCCAACAGAACCAGGCCGCGGAAATTACCGCCAATCTGCGCCCGAATCCGACGTTCTTCACCGACTGGGAATACCTCCCGCTCTTTACCCGCCCGCAAGGCCAAACCGTGGCAGACTACCTCCAGAGCTCGACCGAGGGCGACATGGGGCTAAGTTATCTGATTGAACGCGGCAACAAGCGGGCGCGCCGCCTGCAGGCAGCCAGGGACGCAACCGCTGTAACGCGCTCGCAGGTAGCCGATAACGAGCGCGGTATCGCCTTTCAGATTGGTTCTCTGTTCATCAATGCGCAGCTTGCCCAGTCGACCCTCGAACTCGCGCACATGGATCTGAAGAGCTTTCAGCAGACGGTCGACATCAGTGAGTTTCAGTTCAAAGATGGCGGCATGGCCGAGAACGACTATCTGAAGATCAAGCTCCAGTTGCTGCAATTTGAGGCCGACGTCCAACAGGCCTTGCTCAACAAGGCCCAAGCTCTGTCGGATCTCCGCCAACAGTTGGGTTACGAGTCAGTGCCCGCTACGTACGATGTAGCGGGCGAATTCGCATACCGGCCGCTGGCGGTCACGCTCGAAGAGTTGCAAGAGAAGGCTCTGCAGAATCGTCCGGATCTGCGCGCGGCGGTGTTGGGCGTCACCGCCGCCAACAGCCAATATTCGCTCGCTAAGGCCAATGGGAAGCAGGATCCCACCATCTCGGCTAATTACTCGCACGCCAACGGCATCAGTGGCGTCACCTGGTCGTTCAGTATTCCACTCGCGATTTTCGACCGGAACCAGGGCAACATTGCGCAGACCCGTATTGCCATCCGGCAAGCGGAGGAGCAGCGGCGAGCGGCCAACGGGCAGGTACTGACGGACGTGAAAGACGCGTACGAGGGGCTGCAGGAAGCCGCGCAAATAGCCCAGCTTTTGAAATCCACCTATGTCGACATGGCCCAGAGGAGCCGCGATATTAGCGAATACGCGTACCGGCGCGGCGCCCTGGCGCTTCTCGATTTCCTGGACGCCGAGCGTACCTATCGCCAGACCGAACTAGCCTACCGCCAGGCGGTGGCGGCTTACCTGGCTGCCGTGGAGCAGCTTCGCCAGGCGGTGGGAACCAGGAGCCTGCCCTGATTCTGGGTTTTGTACCAGAATGATCTTATGACAAGAGACGAGATTCGTGCGCGCATTGTAGAGATCGGAATCATCCCCGCGGTACGGCTGCACTCCGCCGATGAGGCCATGTTCGCCGCGGAAGCGGTCTGCGAAGGCGGCATCCCCATTGTGGAAGTGACCATGACCGTGCCGGGCGCCGTCGATGTCATACACGAACTGACGCGCCAGAATACCGGGATCATAGTGGGCGCCGGCACGGTGTTTCAGGTGGATACGGCGCGCCGCTGCCTGGATGCGGGAGCGGCCTTTCTGACCACGCCGGGTCTCAATCTTGAGATCGTCAACTTTGCGTTGGGGCGTGGGGCAGTGGTCTTTCCGGGTGCCCTGACGCCCACCGAGGTCATGGCCGCCTGGGAGGCCAGTTCCGATTTCGTCAAGGTCTTCCCGTGCGCGGCGAACGGCGGCCCGGCGTACATCTTGGCCCTCAAGGCGCCATTCTCGGAAGTCCCCCTGATTGCCTCCGGCGGTGTGAACCAAACGAACGCAATGGAATTCATTCGTGCGGGGGCGGTGGCGCTGGGCATCGGACGGGACTTGATTCACCAGGATGCGATCAAACGCCGGGAGCGGGGCTGGATCATCGAGCTGGCGCGGCGCTATAAGAAAATGGTGGCCGAGGCGCGCCGTATCCAAAAGGAGGCTGGGGCATGACGCGCAGACTGACGGCGGTCTTATTCGGGTTGAGCGTGATAGTTCCTTCCCGTCCACTACTCGGGGCGGATGGCCCCCAGGGGAAGGGGCCCAGACAGTCATTTGAAGTAATCAAGACGGAGCACGTGAACTTTCTGCCAGGCGGCACCATTCAGGTAGACAATTCGTACGGCTACCTGACTGTGGAAGGTTGGGATGAGCCGGAGGTTGAAATCACCGTGGCAAAGTCAACCGATCGCTTCTACGAACCCGAGCGGAAGGAGCAGGCCGGGAAGCGCTTCGAGGAGATCCGTGTGGCCACTGAACGGCGCTCCGATAAGGAACTGGCGATCTCGACTACACTCCCCGTCCGTCATAACCTCCTCAGCTCCATCCTGCCTTCGCGCCGAATCATTGTTACGATGCCGAAGCACAGCAAGCGCGGCGTCACCGTTGAGTACACGGTTCATGTGCCGCGCAACTCGCGGCTGGAAATTCACCACGACAATGGCTACGTATGGGTGAGCGACGTGGTTGGAGATATCGAGGTGCACAGCCACACTGGCGACATGATCGTGATGCTGCCGGATCCTGGTCCATACTCGATTGACGCGAGAACCCGAATGGGCAGCGTTACTTCGGACTTTATCGGCCACGGTCACAAGCAACTCCTGGTCGGCTCTCACTTTGATTACTCAGGCCGGTATCCGTCCCCGCGGGTCTTTCTGCGCATGGGCCGCGGAAGCATCACGATCAAGAGCGGCACGCCGTCCGGCCCTTTCTGGCAAAATTGACGAGGCCTCAAGACTGGCTACCGCTCGTATACAATTGAACGAATTGGGGATGAGGCCCCCGGCGGTATGGTGGAAGCGGGATGAGCGTCATCCAAGCGAAGATCCAGACCGTGGAGGAGATCGTACGCGTCCGGCCAACACATGTCTCGCCATTGGGGCGGTCTGCCGAGAAGGATTACGAAGCCTCGGCGGTCCCAGACACGCGGGCGGGGCGCGAAGGATGCCGCCGGCATGGGCGGCTCGGTCCTGCAAGTTCGGCCACGAAGTTACGGTGGCGGCTCCCTTAGTGCGTCGCTAACCAGGTGACTGAGCCATCTGGATGCTCACGGTCCTTGCTATGGCATACGGAATGAACAGGGTTCATGAAGGAGGTATGAATGCGCTTTATGGCGGTACGCGCTCGTCATAGTCGCTTCCCAGAAGCCAAATCGGCGTCCGCTTTGAACCGGTAACCAACTTGCGAATCCGTAACCAGGTACTTCGGAGAGGCAGCGTCGTCTCCGAGCTTCTTTCGCAATTGCCGGACATAGGTACGGAGATATTCCAGCTCGCCGCTGTATTCCGGTCCCCAGACCGTCGCAAGAATTCGTGCGTGCGTAAGCGGAAGTCCGGCTTGCGACATCAGCAGGTGAAGCAACTCGAATTCCTTGGGCGACAGGTGGATTGCCGTCCCCGCTTTCTTCACCACGCGCCGCGCCGGGTCAAGTTCTATCTCTCCGATCCGGATGGGGGCGGCATGGTCTGCCTGCGACGCCAGCGCGCGGCGCATGGTAGCGCGGAGCCGCGCCGCCAGCTCCCCTACGTGGAAAGGTTTCGTGACATAATCGTCCGCACCGGCGTCGAGCGCCTGGATCTTGTCTGCTTCGGTGTTTTTCACGGTTAACATCACAATCCCGAGCAGCGGCATCAGCTTGCGAAGCTTCTTGCACGCCTCGATGCCGTTCATGCCGGGCATCCCGATGTCCAGCAGCACGGCGTCAAATTGAATCGTGCGTACCAGCGCGAGCGCCTGGTCGCCCCTTTCGGCCTCCGTGATATCGAAATTCATGCGTTCCAGCGTCTTCCGCAGCGCCCAACGGATCGCGGTTTCGTCGTCCACGATCAGCAGCTTGCCGCTCCTGCCCCTATCAAGTCCTGGCAACGCCGGTTCGATCATCGGACTCATACCAGTCGCCCTCGAGAGAGCGCCGTAATTTCTTGTTTCATAGAACGCTGACCTGTAAATCAAAATGATTTTCCCGGAATCCTCATGAAAAAAGCATGAAGATCCCTGGCTGTTTCTTCATATGACCACGCCGGCGCATTGCAACCAACTGTGTTTCCAACGCCTAACGACGTTATGAAAAGATTTGATGGGATCGCTCAGGTTTTTCTCATGTGCAGCTAGATACTGTTGACTTGTAAGTTCATGCACATTGAAGCGCCAATGAAGCAAAGGAAACACAGGTAGCTGTTCTAGAACTTATCGGGTCTTCATGCGATTCTCATTACCTCCGATCTAGACTTCCATAGTGCCCGTCATGGAAGAAAAGCGGAACGACCCGGGGGCCGGCAGTGAGTCCCGTCTAAGGACTCCCGTTTTCCCCGGCAGCGCAGCCCTGCGCCGGGCACTCCGCAGTAACATCGTGTCCTTCCCATCGCGGATTTCGACTATCTTGAAGCAGCCGGAAGCCAATATCCAATGGCGGGTGGTCCTACTGTTTTTCGTCCGCGGCTGGAGTTCGTCGGCAATTGCTGCACGCTTTGACGTTCCGAAACACAGGATCCTGAAAAGTCTCAACGAATGGTCGTCGCGAGCCTTGGCGCTCGGTTACATCCAGATCATCGACCCGGAAGCGTTCGCGGCGTGTTGCCAGGTGGACGTCGAATACGGGATCAATCGCGAGAACGATGACAGGCCTGCCGATTCGCGGGCCATGAGCGCCGATTTGGGTAACGCTCTGGATGGGGCTATCGCACATTGCGCGGAATCGCGTGGCGAGTTTTGGAAGTGTTTGACCACGCTTCTGGGAGACATGAGAGAGACGGCTGCGGTCGCTTTCGAGGCCCGCCAACCGGCCCGTGGACCGGTCGGAAAGACTGAAGGGATCTTCGCCACGCTCCCGAATGGCGGGGGCGGGATCCAACACAGTTCGCGCGTACGCGAGGAGGAGCGCGTTTATCATGCGTAGAGAGAACTGGATTCGGGCCGGTAGAATCCTCGCTGCGACCGTCGTGGCGCTGGCTGCCGCATGGCTCGCCGATGCGCAGGAGTTTGTCACGCCGGAGGCCTTACCGTACCGCGCCGATTCCACGCTGGTGCTGGTACCGACCACCGTAGTGGACCGGCGCGGGGCCATCGTTAACGGGCTGCCCAGCACTGCATTCACGCTCACCGAGGACGGCGTGCGGCAGGAGATACGCGCGTTCAGCGAGGAGGACGTGCCAGTCTCGATGGGAATCGTGCTGGACCTGAGCGGCAGCATGAAAACAGTTCTGGGCGACGCCAAAGAGTCTCTGCGATCCCTGATGAAGGACGCTAATCCTGCCGACGAAGTGTTCCTCAATGCAGTGTCGACGCACCCCCGTGCATATTCTGGTTTCTCGCAGGATTTCGGCGATGTCCTGAACCGGGTCGCACTCGAGGACGCCAGCGGAGACACGGCCCTGATAGACACGGTTTACGACAGCTTGCGACAGTTGCACTCCGGTGTTCACATCAGGAAAGCGTTGCTGGTGATCTCCGACGGGATGGACAATCACAGCCGCCACTCCAGAGGCGAACTGATGGATCTCGCGGTGGAATCCGACGCACAGATTTACACCCTCGCAGTCAGCGACCCGGCGAAGCGGTACGCCAAGCCCATTGAGCGGACCGAGGAACGGAGGGGAATTCTGTTTCTCGATGAACTGGCCGCTAGGACCGGCGGGATCAGCTTCATCATCCGCGACCGGCCGGACATCGCACAGGCGGCCGCCGCTACTGGCCGGGCGCTTCGGAATCAATACACCATCGGATATGCTCCCCGCGACGATGGCCGCAGCGGCCGGTGGCACAAGATCAGGGTCACGGTGGCGGGCTCGGGAATGAAGACGTATGCTCGCACGGGGTATCGTCTCGAGTGAGCCGCCCGAATCCGGACCCACTTTTCATGCGTTCTTTATGCCTACGACGACGTATTTGCTCCACGATACGAGGACCTCAGATGAATTGGCACGGGTTTCGTCGCGTTAGCGGTGCCGAGCTCGCGGTTTGCCTGTTCAGCCGACCGCGCAGAAACACATAAGTTACGGCCGCTCAGAATTGCGCAAGGCGATGCGGGAAGCCAGTACCGCGGACCAGCGCCGAACCATGACCACCTGTTCCGTGAGGAGGAGGTCACCTTCCGCGACAAAGCCGCGGCGGAAGACAGAAACTACGAACTGTACGACAGGATGCCAGGTCCCTCGAAGTACCCCACGCGGGCGGACACCGCGCGGGCGTTTCGAGATTACCATCTCCCAAAGGCCAAGTAGATGGCGGCACTCGCCTACCGTTACGAGACACAGCTATCGCCGCTGGACCCGAGCTATCGGCACGTCACGGCGAGTGAATCCTCGGCGGATCCCCTGCTGTCTCAAAATGAGAGGATGCTTCTGGAACGGATCGAGCGCATCGAGCAGCAGCTTGGGCCGCCTAGTGGTCTGCGGCGAACAGATTAACCATTATCCAGCACGGTGCGGGCGCGCTTGACCTTTTCAAGAATGTCCTTGGCTCTGGCCGTCCACACGAACGGCTTGGGCTTGTCGTTGTGTTTG
>Ga0181517_10003439_pt1 | contig 15092 bp, 7 predicted proteins | sample PEATcosm2014_Bin_31_FD_119748 | JGI IMG/M metagenome (GOLD analysis project Ga0181517, IMG submission 119748) | Peatland microbial communities from MTU Mesocosm Facility, Houghton, MI, USA - PEATcosm2014_Bin01_30_metaG | ecosystem: Environmental > Terrestrial > Soil > Wetlands > Peat | place... | reverse complement strand
CCAACCTCCGCAGCGCGAAGTGCATCGACACCTACGTGCTCCGCGGCGAAGGGGACGAGGTCTGGGAGCCGCGGTTCACCTTTCACGGATTCCGCTACGTCGAGCTGACCGGGCTTCCTGGCCGGCCCGCGAAGGATGCCATCACCGGCGTCGTGCTCCACTCCGACGGCCGCCTGACCAGCACCTTCGAGTGCTCCAATCCGATGCTCAACCGCTTGTTCCAGAACATCGTTTGGGGCCAGCGGTCGAACTACCTGGAGGTTCCCACGGACTGCCCGCAGCGCGACGAGCGGCTGGGCTGGGCCGGCGATGCCCAGGCGTTTATCGGCACGGCAACCTACAACATGGACGTGGCCCCTTTCTTCACGGCTTGGCTACGGACCTACGAGGACGGGCAGGATGCCGAGGGCGGGTTCCCGAACTTGGCTCCAGCCGGTGGAGGCACATCTCCGGGCTGGTCCGATGCCGGCATCGTCTGCCCCTGGACGATCTACCGAATCTACGGCGACCGCCGCTTGCTGCAAGAGCGCTACGCGGGCATGACCCGCTGGATCGACTGGATGGAGAAGCACAGCAAGGAATGCGTTCGGCCGGCTGAAGGGTTCGGGGATTGGCTCAACGTCCGGGCGAAGATGCCTCGTGATGTGATCGCCACCGCCTACTTCGCCCACAGCACGAGCCTGATGATCCAGGTCGCCCGGACGCTGGACAAGCAGGCAGACGCGGCCCGCTACGAAAGGCTCCTGGAACGGATCAAGGCGGCGTTCAACCGGGCGTTTGTCGCCGCGGACGGTCGGATCAAGGGGCACACCCAGACGACGTACCTCATGGCTTTGGGCTTCGACTTGCTGCCGGCCGACAGACGGCCGTTGGCGATCAAGCACCTCTTGAGCCTGATCGAGGAGCGAAACTGGCACCTTTCGACGGGGTTCCTCGGCGTAAACCTGCTCTTGCCGGTGCTCACGGAAATCGGCCGGACCGACGTGGCCTATCGCCTGTTACAGAACGAGACCTATCCCTCTTGGGGCTATTCAGTCAGGCATGGTGCCACAACGATTTGGGAACGGTGGGATGGCTGGACCGAAGAGCGGGGCTTCCAGGACCCAGGGATGAACTCGTTCAACCACTATGCCTATGGCTCCTGCGGCCAGTGGATGTTCTCGACCATGGCCGGCATTGATACCGAAGGCCCTGGTTACCAGCGGCTGGTCATCCACCCGCGGCCCGGCGGCGGGATCACCTACGTTAAGGCAGCCTATGACTCGATCCACGGCCAGGTCGTTGTGTTTTGGCGACAGCAGGCGGGACAGGTCCAGCTCGACGTAACGATTCCTGTCAACACCACGGCCGCCATTTACATCCCGGTGCAGGATGCGTCGACGGTTACCGAGGGTGGTATCCCAGCGAAAAGGTCTCGCGGCGTGAAGTTCTTGCGGATGGACAACGGGAGCGCGGTCTACGAGATCGGCTCCGGGAGTTACCGTTTTACCTCCAAGGTTCCGCAATCGTAGTCACCGCCAGCCGAGCGGTGAAGGCCATCGCAAGCATGTGGAACACAGCCGTGCCGTAGCCGCCGGTTAGCTTGACGCTGGTCTGCGGGCTGATCATCGAGGGCATGGCGTGGGTGCGATGGGTGACCTACCTATTTTATCGCAAATGAGAGGCGATCGGCTTGGCCCCGGAGGCGCTGTCGCCACGGCCAACTTCGATCGCCTGGATCATGGCCACGCTGGAAGCAGTACCGAGGAAACGGATTGCGATGACACCGTGTTGTGGCCGGACGCCGTTGACGACCAGATCGACCGCCTTGCCCAGGCTACCGGCCGTGGCGGCGATGTCCATGTCGGCAGCTACCGGCCTGTTGCCAATCTGGATGCTGGTTGCATATCCGCCGGGCCGAGGCGGTTTCCGCGCCTGACAGAACTTCAGCCTCACATGGTAGATTTGCTCGGGCGCAACGGTGAAGTAAGCGGTAAAGTCATGGCCATGGACGCCGTAGCGATAAAGTTCGGGATCGGCCGTGCCGGCCACTTCGTTGAGTTGCGGTTCCGTCCAGAAGGCGGCGGGCACCAGGTCGACCAAGGTACCCAGTCGCATGATGAACTCGGTTGCTGGCCGCCAGACGTGGCCGTTGGAATCGACGTAGTCTTTGCGGCCCACGTAGCCGAAAATGACTCGCTGCGTTTCCGTTGGGCCGCTACCTTGCCCAAAGCCGTTCTCCCCCTCCGCGGCTGAGAACTGGGCAAAGTCCAGATAGACTTGCGTACCGTTCGAGACGGGGTTTCTCGCGCCGGCGGCCACGATCTCCAGATGGTGTTTGCCCTGGGCCAGACCGTTCTTGTAACAGACAACCTGCTGATCGCGCACCTGGGGACACCAATAATCGATGCCGCAAAGTTGCTGGATGCCGTCGAGGTACACGTCGGCCTTGCCACCGCTGGGATCTGCCCGGCCGATGAGGCGGACTTGATTGCCTTGGAAATCGAACCGTGCTCGCGCGCCTGCGCGGGCGGCGACCTTGAGCTTGCCGTCCGATGCGCCGGCATAGTCCTCCGTCGTCCACGGCCCTTCATAGTGGAGCCGGTCACATCCGAGCGTTTCTTGGGGATCGTTGCCTTCGACCATAAGGTCGCAGCAGCCGTCGTGGCGAATCGTCAAGATGCAGTCGCCATTGCCCAACGGTTTGATGGTGAAACCGTTCTGAGACAGGTCCTGCCTGAGTGGCAAGGGCTTGCCTTCGGCCAGGACGGCGGCAGGCGCAAATGCCAGCCGCAGCACGTCCTCGCAGAAGGCCGGGGCGTCGAAGGTGGAGTAGGCGATCCGGCCTTTGCCGTAACGAACCGCACGGACTATCGAACTACTGCGCATGATGTGGTTCTCGCGTGCGGGGCCGAGCACTTCTGGCTGCCAGGCGAGCATTTCCAAGACCGTCCGCAAGGGCCAGGGATGGGCTAGATTGAACCACACGCCCGTCACCTCGACACCGCCGTTGATGCGGTCTTCCACCACGCCGGTCGGGTGAACGTCGTAGGTTGTGAGTATGCTCTGCCGGCGGGCGATCTCCCTCGCCCAGGCATCATCGGCCAACACGCCGTAGCGGGCCCACGTGGCGGCCATGTGCATGGTCGGATATTGCAGCGACTTGCCGCAGCAGTTGCTAGCCTCGGGAAAGGCCCAGACGCCCGAGTAGACGCCGCCGGCGGAAGCCGGATCGACGCTTGACCGGCAGAGGAACAGCGACATGAAATTGCGGATGTCGCTTTTCCACTGCGGAAATGCCTCGCGGCGGTCCAAGATGTACTGGGCCGTGTAGCTGGGCACCGCGCAGGTGTAAACGGGATTGTTCCAGTCCCAGAAGTGATGACCGAACGTAGGGTCGCGGCTCCACTCCGGCAGCAAGACATCGCGGCAGTACTTTTCCCCGGCATCGCGGGCCTTGACGAGCGCGTCGCCCTTACCGTGGTAGCCCAGTCGAATCAAGTCGTTGAGGAATTGCAAAGTGAGTGACATCCCGGCCGTCTCCTGCGTGTTCCAGGGGCAATCCTTTGGGTTGGCGTAGCGGTTCCACGGCGCCGCGCCGGGCCGCACGTCGCAATGCTCGGCCAGTAGATCGGCCCAGTGCGTAACAGCCTCCAGATAGCGGCGATTGCCCGTCAGCTTGTAGGCCGCGAGCACGGCTGAGCCAAGTTGCGCGCTGAGGTCCAGTTGGATGAAGCCGTGCGGGTTGGCCCGGCCGAACGCTTTTCCTTTCACCGGGGCGCTGATGATGAAGTTGGGCCAGGCGTGATCGGCTGGCGTCTGACAGTAATCCAAGAGGTAATCAACGGTCAACGAGATCAAGCCGATGGCCGCCGGATCGCCCGTGTAGCGATAATAGGCCACATCGCCGAACAGCGTACTCACTGATCGCTGACCAAGGTCGGCGTTCATCCAATCGTCGAGCTTCGGGCTGACGACGATGGCGCCGTCTGGCTTGATGCCCCAACTTCCGCTGAAGACGAAATACGGCGCCGCCATGACCGCCACGCTCTTGTCGGTCCAAGGATAGCGTTTGAGGGTTTCGGCCGCGATGCGAGCGCGAAAGTCGCACTGGCCGTTTTGACCCCGATACCACGGCGCAATGACCCCGTCTTGGTCCTCGACGGCCGGATGGGCGAAATATTTGTTCACGGGTTGGGCGTTGGTTGCTGTTGCGTAGACCGGCCAGACCAGCATCACGGCGAAAAGCAACCTGGAAGACGAATGGCACATCGCTAGCTCCTTTCGCGTCAGGTGTGAACACTTATGCCGTTCTGTTTCAGAGGGCAGATGATATGCTAACGACGCGAGGCATTTTCATTGTATCACCCGTCACCGCCCGTTCGCAACCGCCGACCAGTAAAAAGCGCGGGCCCGGCGTGGCCGCCAGCATGCCTGCAAAAAAAGTGTGAAAGGCATGTTCTGGGTTTCGAGGTTCACAGCACCCGTATGTTCTGGTATGATTCCAGGAAAGTCCGCTGGTTAGAATTGGGATGAAATGACACCGATGACGGACAGGGAAGCTGAGAGTGTGTGAATCAGCGCGGGGCGTCTTGACAAGAGATGAATAGCCGAACAAACTGGATCGGCTTGAGGCTCAGTACTAATGGGAGCTATGTGGTTTATGCGACTTTCCGTTGCTTTCGCGCTGGGATGTTTCGTGGGGACTTTTCCCTTTCTCGCTGCGGGCGACACGGGAAACGGGAATGGGCGACCGCTGGAGGTCTGTCTATTGCGGCCCGACTCGTTGGCCGGTTGGGACCACGGCGATCCACCGCAGGGGTGGACGATCGCCGGCGGCCGGCTTTCTGGCGGCCCACGATCGACACCGCTCCTGTCGGGCTATTCTTTCGGCGATTTCGATTTGCGGCTGCGTTGGTCAGTCGCGCTCGGGGCGAAGTGGAAGTTGCGGTTCCTTAGAATCCCTACGGGTGATTCCGTCGATCTGACACTTTCAGAAGGCGAGGACTGCGGCAAATTCACCGACACCCCGTTTCCAGCGCCAGGCTCGGACAGCCCGCCGCCGTCTCACGGCGGCCCTATCCGGACGCCGACGGCGCAGGAGGCAGTTCCGCCCGCGCAGGGACCGCCGGCTGCACGCGACGCAATCGCCCGCGCCGCTAGTCACTCGGCCGCGTTGCACCGCCGTGGTGAGCGGCTTTCTATCATCGTCGACGGACGCCTGCGGGGCCAAGTCGAGTTGCCCCCGTCGCTCAGGCTGGGGCTCGGGCTGGCTGTCAGCGGCGGCCAGGCGGAACTCTCCGATTTTGCGGCCGAAGAGCCGCCGGGACGTCCGATCTTCAATGGCCGCGATCTGGCCGGCTGGTGGACGCCCGGCGATCTTCGCGATTGGAACGCCGACGGCGGAGACTTGGTCCTTACGCCGCACAGCGGCAATTACATCCGCACCGAGAAGCTTTTCGGCAACTTTACGCTTAGCCTGGAGTACAAGGCCCAAAAGGGCTGTAACTCGGGCGTCGGCATCCGCACGCCACGGATGGGCTGGCCCTCGGCCGACGGCATGGAACTCCAAATCTGGGACACCCCGCTCAGTTCGCCCATCGACATGCACTCAGCCATGGCCATCTACGGCAACGTGCCGCCGTTTGACCGGGCCGACCGTTCGGGCCAGTGGAACCGCGTGGTCATCAAGGCCGACGGCTGGATGATCTCGGCCTGGGTGAATGGCGAACTGGTTCAACAATCCAACACGCTCGACCATCCCGAACTAAAGCACCGAAATCTCAAAGGATGGATCGGCTTTCAAGACCACGGCAGTTGGATCCGCTACCGCGAGATTCGGGTGCTCGAAGCGCCCGACGGCGCTGGCCTAGCCGTCTGGTCACGACCCAAGCCGCTGCGGGCCACGGCCGCGGTGATTGATCGAATCATGAACCCCGAGAGCCTCTCCATGGCCGACGGGATAACTTCCGGCGCCATCACCCAAGAGATCGTGGCGGCTGACAAGCCCGCACGGGTCAGCCTTGCCGGCCCCGGCGCCTTGGTCCGCGTTACACAAAGCGGTCCCCAGGCGCGGCTGGCCTTCTACTTCGACGGCGAGCCCAAACCTCGCATCGAGTGCAAGGCCAGCGAACTCGCCCGACATGCGCCGTCGATGACTGACGACCCTTCCCCCTGCTTGACCTGCCTGACGTATAAAAGGAGGCTGGATGTCGTGCTCGGCGGCACCGGCGGGTCTGAGTGTCGTCTCGATTACGTCAACTTTCCGCCCCAATATCAGTTGGAAAGCTTCACCGCGCCCGATTCTGGTTTTCCGCGAGGGTGGCTGGGGTCGGTCTCCTATCGCCATGGCCAAGGCGCCTGGGGCATTCACCGCGAGTTCGATCCTGCGCCACGGGCGGCGTCGCCCAAGATGGACCTCGATCCCGGGGCCACCGCCGATTTGATCGAGATCCGCGGATCCGGTGTCGTCCAGTGGGTGAAACTCCAGGCGGACAACAAGCTTCTTCTGAACAACGATCTCTGGCTGGAGGCGATTGTCGATGGAACGACCACAGTCTCCGCCCCTGCGCGATTCTGGTTCCCCGCCCTCGCAGGCCAGGAAAAGGCCGACAATTTCGTGATGACCGACCGTGGCGGGCCGACCATCCGTCTTGCGATGCCCTATCGGCGCGGGTTGAAGCTCCAGGCGGCCAACCACGGGCGCCGTGCGATCCATCATTTCGGCGCTATGGTGTCCTACGAACCAGTAACGGATGAGAACCGTGCGGAAATCCTCGGCCGCATGCAGTTGCGCGGCATCTACCAGCCACCCAGCCGGTCGACTGCCGAGCTGTTCCACCAAGAAGGTTTTGGCCGCTGGGTCGGCTGGATCACCGAGTTGCCGAACCGAAGGCCGAATGCCGCCGGGGGCGGCTTGCCTGCCGGCACCGTTGGCGACGCGGTGATCGATTCACTCGGGATTGAATCGTTGCACGTCGACGGGAATGCGGCCCCCGGCTGGAACATGCCAAACCTCGACCTGCTCTTGGGCCGAAGCGGGGACTTTCGCTCTTGCTTGAGCGGTCGCCACGGCCGCCTCCTATGGCAATACCTGTGGCTTGCGCCGGTCGAATTCCAGCAGACGATCGTCCTCCGCACGACGACCAGCGACCTCGGCGGCCGCCTAGCGTGGTTCTACGTTAGGACGCCTTGATGCCCCTTCACTCCGACGAGAGACGCTTCTTCAGGAACGCCAATCCAGCCCGCAAACCGCTCTCCGTGACGCCGTGGCCCTTGCCAGGTTCGTCGAAGGCGACCATGGAAGACGGCAGTCCCTCCCTCTGACAGCGCCGCTCGATTGCAGCGACGAAATCGCGGTACATCACTACGGGGGTCCCTTCGTCCAGGCTGCCGTGTTCCAGGAACAGGGCCCGCGGGGCCACCGTCGCCGCGACCTGGTCCCAGTCGATGCCCGCGGCAACCATGCCCGGAATGTAGTGGTAAAGGCAATGGCAGAGTCGGTATTGATAGAACTGCCGCCGCAGGGTGGCAAAGCTGGCATAGCAAGCCGCCGCCAGAACCTTCTCGTTGGCCGCTGCCAGGATGTAACTCTGCGTGCTCCCGCCGGAATGGCCGATAGCGCCCAGCCGGCGGGCACCCAGGTGTTCGACCATCTCCAGCGCGCGGGAATTGTCCCACACCGATTTCCACGCCAGCGACAAGCCGCGGGCGCAAAGTTCGGCATGCGCGAGAATCTCATCGAAAAAGTCTCGCGAATAACCCCAGGTTGCGCGGCGCTCGCCAAAGCCCAGCGCGTCGGGGGTAAGCACCCGAATGCCGGCCAGCGCTGCGTGATAGCTGTATTGCACCGGGTCGTCCGCCTTCGGATGACAGTGGAACCCTTTTCCCTCCGAAAAGATCGTGCCGTGGTCGTGGATCGAGAGCACGCCCGGCGCATCCGCTGGCAGGCCGCCGCGGAAGAGGTGATAGGCGGGCACTCGCTCCCCCGGCGCCACGTCGTATTCAATCCGTTGACGGACAACACCGCCGGGAAGCGCGATCTCCTCGGTGACTGCTGGATTAAGCGGTACGCTCGCTTTCGTAAACTCCCCCAGGATTTTCAGAAAGCGCCGCTTCACTTCGGCGTTTGGCAGATCCTGGGGATAATCGGGCGGACAGCCGATCAGTTCTTGCGGGACCGGCGGTTTCGCTGCTGCCGCTTCCGGTTGGCCGGCCCGCGCGTTGCTCCCGACGGCCAAGTTGCCGTTTAGGGCCAGGCCCGCCGCCAACGCGGAACTGGCGGAGAGAAATTTGCGCCGCGTGGAGCGCGGCGAATCGCTTGCAATAAATCGTGGTGTCAAGGTTGCAGCCCCTTTCTTGATAGGCTGGCATGATGGACGCGGAATCCCCCTGTCGCTGACCTCATGAGATGGCACCGATTAGTCTTCTCGGATATCGACTCGCTCCCGACGTGTTGTAAATACAACAATGGCAGGAGACAGCGCCGGGCGACAACCGAGCTTATACCACATGCCACGCCGCGGCGCCAACGCCTTTGCGCCGTCGCGTAGTCGGGTACATGGCCAGTTGACATGCTGAACGCCTGAAAATAGAATTAGGCATTCCCGCCTTCCGATATCTCGCCACACCGTAGGAAAACCAATATGTCTTTCCGTGCCGCCGCCGTTGCACTTTTCTCCATTCTCGCCTCCTCCGCAACTTTCGGGGCCGAGCGGATCGTTTGGCAGATTGGCAAACCGGACCACGACTATTCGGAGTTCGCCTTTGCGGCCGACGACCCGGCCTACGCCAGGACGTTTGGAGCGAAGGCGGTCGTGTTCGAGGTTGGCCGCAGCGACGCCTCGCGCGACTGGCCGTTCATTCAACCCGGCCCACTTGACCAATGGTCAGCGGCGCGGGGAATGCCCCGGACGATTCGTTTCGAGCTTCCGCGTTCGCCGCGCGGGACGTTCACACTCCGCATCGAGTTCGTCGACGTTCATGGCGACATGCCACCGAACTATGTTGTAACCGTGGGAAACCACAGTGGTGCGTTTCAGCTTGCGGCGGGGGCAGGTCCAAAATCGTTGCACGACCCGCGCGCAGGCAAGCCGCAGAAGATCGATCTGCGCCTTCCCGCCGCTTATTTCCGGCAAGGGACGAATGAAATCCAGTTGACGTGCGCCGAAGGCTGCTGGGCGCTGTACGACGCGATCACGTTGCTGAACGACGCGGAGGCCTCCCTTGGGCCGGCGAAAATCCAAGACGTGACGGCCGAGTCCGAACCTCTCTTCCTTCGTGGCGCGGGGAGCCCGCGACGGGCGGTGCTCGTCAAGGTCTCGGCGACCGCGCCGCTCAGCGAGGCGTCTCTCCGCGTCGAGGCGGGCGGACAAACATTCTCCGTCCCCACTAAGGCGCGTTACCCGATCAACATGGGGATTGAGGAGGAGGTCGGCGTGCCCGATTCGCCCGAGCCGATGGACGTGAAAATCACCGTTACGGTCGGTGGCGACGAGAAGACGGCGACGGTCCGTGTGCTACCGGAGCGGAAATGGAAGGTCTACATCGGCGCCAGCGCGCACACCGACATCGGCTACACGGAACTCCAGCCGAAATGCGCTGAGCGGCATTGCCAGAATATCGACACGGCGATTGGCCTCTTTCCCCGCTTCCCCGATTTTTGCTGGAATCTGGAAGTCGCCTGGCAGGCGGAAAACTACGTTCACAGCCGCACCGGCAAGCAACTGGACGATTTCTACCGCTGCGCCCGAAAAGGAAAGCTCGGCGTGCAGGCGTTGTACGCGAACATGCTCACTGGCCTCTGCTCGACCGAAGAGGCTTGCCGCTTGACATGGTTTGCCCATCGCTTGGCGAGGGAAAAGGGGGTCTTGTATCGCAGCGCGATGATCACCGACGTACCGACGCAAGAGGCTTATTTGCCGACGATTCTGAACAAGGCTGGGATTCGCTATTTCTGCAGCGGCGTAAACCACTTTCGGGCAGAGACCTTCGTCGAAATGCAGAAACGGTGCCCCTGCTGGTGGGAAGGTCCCGATGGCAGCCGCGTCTTGATGTATTATTCCCCTGGATATGCGTTCGCCATGCTCTGGGGGATGACTCAGAATATGGATACAACTCGACAGGGAACCGTCGACAAACTGCGAGAGTACGGCCGCCGGGCGGATTATCCCTTCGACGCCGTCTTTCTTCATGGGGCCGTCCCCGACAACAATCCGTTTCCGGTCCGACTGCCCGAGATTATCCAGCAATGGAACAAGCGGTATCAATATCCGCAGATGATTTTCGGCCGCAACGACGAATTTTTCGAGTACATCGAGCGGCACTGGGGCGACAAGCTGCCGGTCTATCGCGGCAGTGCGGGCGCGGCGTGGGAGGACGGCGCCGCCTCGGCGGCCAAGGAGACGGCGATGGCCCGCAATTCCCACGAAACGCTGGCCGCCGGGGCGCAGTTGTGCGCCCTGGCCGAACGGCTGGGAGCGTCGGCGGCGTACCGCGCGGAGGAGGTCAACGACGCCTGGCGCAACTGCCTCCTCTACGACGAGCACACCTTTGGCGCGTGGGATGCGATCCGCGATCCGGAGAAAGAGTCCGTGAAGGCCCAGTGGAAGATCAAGTCTCAGTTCGCCGCGAATGCGTCCCGCCAGGCACGGGCGATCTTGGACCGTGGAACCGCTGCCGTGGCCTCGTTGATCCGCAGCGATGGCCCGGCGCTGGTCGTCTTCAATCCCACGAGTTGGACGCGCGGCGGCGTGGCGGCGGTGAAGCTGCCCGCCGGCCTGACGACGGCCGACCCCAACGCGACAACGATGTCCCTGCGGGGGCTAAGCTGCGTTGAAGTCAAGGACGTTCCAGCTTGCGGTTACCGCGTGTTCAAGCTTGTCTCCGCCGGCGCTCGTCCCTCTGCTTTCCAACCGGCCGAGGGCAACGTCATTGAAAGCCGCTATTACCGCGTCGAGTTCGATTCGGTCAGCGGCGGGATTGTCAGCATTCGTGACAAGGAACTGAACCAGGAATTGGTCGATGCCAAGGCGCCGTTCCAGATGAACCAGCTTCTTTACGTCGCCGGCGGGAACAACAATACCTCGATCGTGATGGGGTCGATCAAGCCAGCGGCCAAGTTGATGGTCACCGCCTCGGGCAAAGCAGTCCTGGCGCGGAGCGTTTGCCCGGCGGTCGGCCAGCGGATGGAAGTTCGCGCCTCGGTGCCGAAGTTCTCCAACCTCTCGCTGGCCGTCCAGGTCTGGGACGACGTCAAGCGAATCGACATCTGCAATTCGTTCGCCAAGGAGAAGACGTACGACAAGGAGGCGGTCTATTTCACCTTTCCCTTCGCGGCCCAACAGCCAACCTTCCGCTACGACACGGCCGCGGCGATCGTCAACGCTAACAAGGACATGCTCCCCGGGGCGTGTCTTGACTGGTTCGCCGTGCAGCGGTTCGTCGAGGTGGAACGCCCCAAGGCGGCCATCGCCTGGGCGACGCCCGACGCGCCGTTGGTCTGCTTCCAGGACATCAACCGCGGCAAGTGGATGAAAGATCTGCCGATGCGCAACGGCCATCTCTATGCTTACGTGATGAACAACTACTGGTGCACCAACTATGTCGCCGGACAGGGAGGGGATTCTACGTTCCGCTTTGCGATCACCAGCCGGGCCAACAGCGACCGCGTCGCCTCGGCTCGCTTTGGGGCTGAAGTGTCCAACCCGCTTTCGGCCGTTGTCGTCGACGCCAATCGGCAGGGAATCCTCCCTGACACGCCGACGAGCCTTCTTTCCGTCGACGAGCCGGGCGTGATGATTACGGGCGTTAAGATGCCCGACGAGGGACGCGGGTTGATTGTCCGCCTTCGGGAAACAGCCGGGCGGGTGACGACCGCCCATCTGCGATTGCACCCGCAGCTTGCGGCCACAAAAGCTGATACCTGCAACCTGGTCGAGGATCTGCAAGGGCCCCTCGAAGTCCGCGATCAGGCGGTTGCGGTCCCGATTCGCGGCTCGGGGCTGGCGACCGTGCGGATCGAGTGAGGAATCGCAACGCGCAAATATCGCCTTGAATTCGCCGGTTAGAATCCCAATCCTGGTCCGATGAGCGCGCCTGTGCCCACGGTTCCGTTGCTTATGCGGAACATCGTGGGAAACCGCTCGGTCCAGCCACGATTGGTGGCGGGGCAGTACTGCCGCCCGTTGCCTTCGATGGCCGCCACGCCGGGAATCCGCGCGGCCAGCGAGGCGGAATGCAAGAAGGAGGCGCCGGGGCAAGTCAAATCCTGGACGCAAAGGAACATGCCGAATTTCTGCGCCGCCGCGGCCATCAACAAGGCCTCGCTCTGCCCCTTGCACGCCTTCAAGGCGACGCCCGAGTAACCCAATTCTCGCGCCAACAGTAAACTCTCGTAGTCGACCAGCGATTCGTCGATCACCACCGGCTTGATTTTCGCCGCGGCGTCCACCCGCTCGCCACGGCCGGCTTTGAGGTCTCGCGGCATGGGCTGCTCGATGTACTGCAACCGGCGCAGCGCCGCAGGCGAACCCTGGCCGATCCGCGCGAAGAACTCGACGACGTATTCCACGCTGCCGCACTTCTCATTGAAATCGGCCGAATATCGCCAATCGGGACAGCCTCGGGCCGCCTGGGCCTCGGCCGCTACGCGTTCGATCGACAACACTCGCTGAACGTCCCACTCCAAATCGTCGCCGTTGAGCTTGATTTTCAGATGCGTGAGCCCATCGGCGGCGATCCACTCGGCCAGCGTTTCCGGCAGGCCGTCGCCAACAGGGCTGGCGACGTCGACATCGCTAAGCGGATCGAGCGCGCCAACGAGGTGATACAACGGCATCGTCGGCCGGGGCGCACGGAGGGTGTAGCGTTCGAGATATTCACCGGCAAACCGCTCGTCCAAATACGCCGCTAGGTCGGCGTTGACCCATTCCGGCCCGAGGAGGTCGAAGCTGTTGCGGCCGAGGATTTTGCCGAAGGCGTCGTGGATGGCCGCTTCCAAGGGGCTGGCGGCGACGAGTTGCGCCAGCGGCGGGATTGCCTCCGGCAACCCGGCGGAGACGGCCACGCGGCGCGATGTTTCCGCATGAGAGGCGGCCAGGCGGCGAGTGATCTCCAGTGGATGGCCGGGCTGGCGATCGTCGTTGGCTTGTCGGACAAATTCTTCGGCCAGCGCGAGCATGACGTTTTGCGTCTCCGCCGGCGATGCAACTGCGCTCGGCCATGCCCAAACGTTGCCCAAGGGCATCGATCCGAAGCCGCGGCCGTGGCGTCCGTCGCGGGTTTCGGCTTCGACCGCCGCGTCCACGACCAACATCTCGCGCATCACCCGGCCGCCAAACTTGATTGGCGTCCGGAAGGGCACGAACTGGGTGGAAAGTGTCGCCTCGCAAAGGCGCAGATCGCTGGGCTTCATTGCTGCCGTTCCCGGTGAAATATGCGACGTGGAATGCGAACGAGTCTCACATCGAAGAACTCAGATCAGTTTCCCGTTGTCTCGGAGAGACTCTTGAGCCGCAGTCGCCGCGCGCGGTCCAGGTACGTGTCCAGCGTCTCGATCTCGAACTCCCGGACCATGTCGTGGACTGACTTCTCAGGATGAAGCGAACTGAGAAAATAGACTGCCTCGGGGCTGGCCGTCTCCACCTTTACGTATGGTCCGTACCGCTCCTTCAAGCGGCGCACCCGGTCGACATTGTAGTCGATGTGCGCCACACAACAGTCGAGATTGATTCTCGCAAAGATGATCTTCCCATAACGGCTCGATTCCGCCAGCGTGCGTCCCAGCGGATCGACGATGACGCCGTTTTCTTCGGGCACCGCGCTAGCGATGAAGCATTGATTCTGCAATGCAGCCGCGGGAATCTTTTTACCGGCCCGATAAGCCGACAGGAAGCAGATCATATCGACGCCCAGCTTCTTGTACTCCGTAAGGAGTTCAGGAAAGTTGAAGTCGAAGCAGATCATGGCGCCGATGCGGCCGAAATCGGTGTCGAAGGCAACAGCGCCGCGGCCGGGAAGAATGCCGTCCTCGATCTCGCCAATGCAGGGAAACGTCTTGTCGTAATACCCAACGAGCTTTCCTTGCCGGTCGAGCAGCACCGCACTGTTGTATCTTGCCTTCCCTTTCGGTGCCTTGCGATAATAGCCGGCAATGATGTACGTATGATGTTGACTTGCCTTGCGGGACAAGAAGCGTGTGATTGGTCCGAATTCCGGGAGCGGGTCGGCCTGAGCGGATTTCTCTTGACCGCTGGACGAACCCGGCGCGTTCTGCATGCAACCTTCGGTCAGAAGGATGATGTCGGGCTTGTCCAGCGCCGCAGCGTCGATCAGTTTTTCCGTCTCCGCCATGCTGAGCGAATCGGGATGGCAGATGCAGGAAACGCCAACGAGGCGGCGGCCCAGTGTCCCTTGCCTCTTGGCGTGTTCCGCGCCCGGGGCATCTGCGCCATCCGCAGCCAGCGCGAAAAGCAGGATGATCGACGATGCTGCGACTAGCGTTCGCTGAATTGGTTGCCAGCTTCTCACGGACAGCCAAGGCGACAAAATGCCTGGTGATTCAAGGACGACACACCGTACTGCATAATTCATGAACATTTCCTCCACACCGACTATACTCCAACCACGTTATCAGGGCAACGGCCCGAAACGACTGCCGGCAACTCCACAAGAACTCCGTCCAAACGCCCTGAGCAACTCAAATCACGTCCTCGATGACATAAGGCTTGCGGTATTGCCGACGGCAAAGCTCCGTCGCCTGGTCGTTGCCGATAATGCTCTCCGTCTTCGGGTCGATGAGAAGCTTCTCACCGCCCAGCCGATAGCTGATGTTTGCTAAGTGCGACAGCAGCGCGCTGCGATGGCCTTCTTCAATCGGGGCGTTCGGGATCGCTCTCGCCCGCACGCCGTGGAGGAAGTTTTCCTTGTGCTCGGGATCGGAATGGCGGCCCTTGCACTGCGCCTTGACCACGCCGTCGTGGAGTTTCGGCCGTCCGAAGACCTGCCAGCCGCCGCCGTGCCGGCCGACAACCATGAGCCCCTCGCTGCCGTAGATTTCGATCCGCGTGGCGCATTGCGGCCAGTAGGGAAACTCCGTGTCGCTTTCCCGGATG
>Ga0181517_10003430_pt1 | contig 15111 bp, 13 predicted proteins | sample PEATcosm2014_Bin_31_FD_119748 | JGI IMG/M metagenome (GOLD analysis project Ga0181517, IMG submission 119748) | Peatland microbial communities from MTU Mesocosm Facility, Houghton, MI, USA - PEATcosm2014_Bin01_30_metaG | ecosystem: Environmental > Terrestrial > Soil > Wetlands > Peat | place... | reverse complement strand
GAACACGGTCGGGCCGTGGATCACGCCCGCCTTGGCCAGCAGGTCGGCGATCTGCATGGTCGAGGCGCCCGCCGGCACTATGACCGTGACCGTGCGTCCCGGCTTGCCGGGCGGGTTCACCTCGTTGCTGATGTGGACGAACCCGAGGATGCCGGCGACGACCAGCACCACCACCACGGCCCCCACCACTTTGAGCACCCGGTGGCGGCGGCGGGCCACCACGACGGGGCGGGCGCCCAGGTCCTCAGTGCCCGGCCCGCCGCCCTCCTCGTCGTAGCCCGCGCCGTACTCACCCTCGCCCTCGTACCCCTCGGCGCCCTCGTACCCCTCGGCGCCCTCGTACCCCTCGGCGCCCGCTCCTTCGGGGCCCAGGTCCTCGTACTCTCCCTCGCCCTCGTACCCCTCGGCTTCGTAGCCCTCGGCCTCCTCGTACCCGGCCAGCGGGTCCCAGTCGTCGGCGGGGCTGTAGCCCGCGACGTCGAAGCCCTCCGGCTGGTAGCCCTCTTCATCAGGCTCATGGCCCGGTCCTAGGGGCGCGTAGCCTGCGTCATTTTCCGCATCTTCGTCATTTTCCGCATCTTCGCCGTCTTCGGGCCCGGTCCCCTGTGCGAGCTCGTCACGGCGGCTGTCAACGTCGCCGTCCGACGCTCGCCCCCCCGGTGCCGCCACTGGTGCTGCCACTGGGGCCGTCTCCGGGCCGGAAGGCCCTGGACTTGGCGTGGGGCCCCCCAGCGGGTCGCCCGGGCTCACTGAGCCGGGGTGGCCGGACCTGCTTGCGGCCACGGCCAGTCCCGCTGGCGGTCGAGCCACGTCTGGAGGATGGCGGCCGCCGCCACCTTGTCGACGACCGCCCGGCGGGCGGCGGGCCGACGACCACCGGCGGCCAGGGCGCGGCCGGCGATGACCGTGCTGTAGCGCTCGTCGCAGCACTCGACGGGCACGTCCAGGACGTCACGCATCTCGGTCACCTCGGCCATGACGGCCTGGGCGGCCGGTCCGGCCCCGCCAGACAGCGACAACGGCAGGCCGACGACCACCATGGCGGCACCCGTCTCGGCGACGACGACCGCCAACCGCCCGTGGTCCTGGCCGTGCGACTCTGCCCTGCTCAGCACGGTCAGGGCACTGGCCACGCGCCGGCCGTCATCAGAGACGGCCACACCGATGCGCCGGCTCCCGAGGTCGATGCCGAGCACACGCCCCGTGGTTGCCCGCCGTTCGTCGGCCGTGGTCTCTTCGATGGCGCGGTCCACTCAGCTACCTCCGCCCGGTGCGCCCGGCCCCTGTAACCGGGCCTTCACCGTCTCCAGGGCCTCGTCCAGGCGAGCGACATCGCGGCCCCCGGCCAGGGCCAGCTCGGGGTTGCGACCGCCCCCGCCCCCGCCCACCAGCCGGGCCGCACCGGAGACGAGCTCGGGCGCCGGTACCGCGAAACCCTTTTCGACTGCCGCCACCAGAGCCACCTTGCCTGCTTCGGGGCTGCCCCCGAGCACCACCGCCCGGGTCCCCGGCCGGCCCAGCACCGCCTGCGCCAGTTCGCGCAGCGCGTCGGCGTCCAGCCCGTCCCGACGGGCGACGACGGTGCCATCGACGGCTTTGGCCGCCAGGCCGGCCGCCTCGCCCGCGGCACCGGCTTGGCGCGTGGCCTTCAGCTGGTCCTGGAGCTCTCGCAGCTCCGCCAGGCGACGCTCTATGGCCGCGCCCAGTTCCTCGGGCGTCGCCTTCAACAGGCCCGCCGCATGAGCCAGGCGCTCTTCGTTGGCCCGTAGTCGTTGCAACGTGGCCGTACCGGTCAGGGCCTCCACCCGGCGCAGGTTGGAACCGATCGAGCTCTCCGAGACGACCTCGACCGGGCCGATCATGCCCAGCCTGTCGACGTGCGTACCCCCGCACAGCTCGACCGAGCGCTGGCCGGCGTGCACCACCCGCACCCGCTCGCCGTACTTGTCCCCGAAGAAGGCGATGGCTCCCTTGGCCTCCGCCTCGGTCCGGGGCAGCTCCTCGGTCACGACCTCCATGTCGCCCAGGATCTGCGTGTTCACCAGGTCCTCGATCTTGTCCATCTCGGCCCGGGTCACGGGGGCGTAGTGGGTGAAGTCGAAGCGCAGGCGGTCGGGGGCCACGAGCGACCCCTGCTGCTTCACGTGGGTGCCCAGGACCTCCCGTAGCGCCCAGTGCAGCAAGTGGGTGCCGGTGTGGTTGCGCCGGATGGCCGCCCGGCGCTCGAAGTCCACGGCGACCTCGGCCTCCTGGCCGGCGGTGATATGGCCCTCGTCGATGACAGCCACGTGGCGGTGGAGGCCGGGGAGGGCGGCGGTGGTCTCGATGACGAGAGCGGACCCGGTGGAGGTAGAAATCGTCCCCGTATCGCCGACCTGCCCACCCGACTCGGCATAAAACGGTGTGCGGTCGACAAATACCTCCACCGCGCCCTTTTTGTCGCCCTCCAGCACGGCCAGCACGCGCGCCCGGCCCTCCAGGGCGGTGTACCCCGTGAACAGCGTGGGGCCGAACTGCTCCACGATCTCACGGTAAGCAGGCAGGTTGGCCTGGTCGCTTCCCGGTTTGCCCCTGCCCGCCTCGCGGGACTGCTCGCGTTGGCGCTGCATGGCCAAGCCGAAGCTTTCGTCGTCCACGCCGGCCCCTCTCCCGGCGGCGATCTCCCTCGTAAGTTCGATAGGAAAACCGTGGGTATCGTGCAACTTGAAGGCGGTCTCGCCCCCGATCACCTCGCCCCCGGCAAGCTCGGCTTCGAGCAGGGCCATGCCCGAGCGCAGGCTCGCCCGGAAGCGCTCCTCTTCGCGCGCCGCCACCCCGGAGACAAAATCGGCGTTGGCAGCCAGGTCGGGATAGGCCTCGCCCATGACCTCCACCACGGCCTCCACCAAGCCCGGGCACACGGGCCTCGTCGTGCCCAACAGGTTCGCCCGTAGGACGGCGCGTCGTATTATCCGGCGCAGCACGTAACCGCGGTCCTCGTTGGAGGGGAACACCCCGTCGGAGATCATGAACGAAAACGTCCGGGCATGATCGGCCACCACCCGCAGGGCCACGTCGACCTCGGCGTCGTCGCCATAGCGCCGGCCCGTCAGTTGCTCGGCGCGGGCAACGAGCGGCCGTAACACGTCGGTTTCCCACAGAGAAGGGACGTCCTGGAGGACCGTCAGCATGCGCTCGAAACCGGCGCCGGTGTCGATGCAGGGCTTGGGGAGGGGTACGAGCTCGCCGGAGGGCTGACGGTCATAAGTCTGGAAAACGAGGTTCCACAATTCGACGAAGCGCGCCTCACCGCCGCCCACCGGCCCGCCGCCGGCGCCCCACTCCGGGCCCCGGTCAAAATGCAGCTCCGAGCACGGCCCGCACGGGCCGGTGTCACCCATTTCCCAGAAATTGTCTTCACCGGTCCGCTGTATGCGGCTGCGGGGGACGCCCACCACGTCCACCCAAATATCGGCCGCCTCGTCGTCGTCGTCGAAGACCGTCACCCACAAGCGGTCACCATCGAGGCCCAGTACCTCGGTCAGCAGTTCCCAGCCCCAGACAATGGCATCGTGCTTGAAATAGTCCCCGAAACTGAAATTCCCCAGCATCTCGAAAAACGTGGCGTGCTTGGGCGTACGGCCGACCTGTTCGATGTCGTCGTGCTTGCCCCGCACCCGCACGCACTTTTGCGAGCTGACGGCACGGCGGTAGGGGGGGATCTCCTCGCCCAGGAAGTAGGGGATGAACTGGTTCATGCCCGCATTGGTGAACAGGGGCGCCCGCGGGTGGTGCGGTACGAGCCCGGCCGAGGGGACCTCAGTGTGGCCACGCGCCACGAAGAAGTCCACAAAGGCGCGACGAAGCCCGTTGGCATCCATACCCCTCAAGGTTACTGCCCGGGCCGGCCCCGACTGGAACTCGGGGCGCGCCGCCCCCTCAGGAGAGGTTGGCCGAGGCCAGGACCTTGCCGGTGGGCCCCACGACCCGGGCCTGGCTCAGGCGCCCGGCGGGCTGGGCCACACTGGCCGCCCACGCTCCCTTGCCCCCCGACAGCCAGAACTGCCCCAGTACCACGGGAGGGCCCTGGTCGAGGACGACCTCGCAGCGCAGGGTCCCCTGCCAGCTGGCGTCGTCCATGTACATGAAGAGCCACGTCGGGTTGCCGGCGTAGACCATCACCCGCCCGACGGCCCGGCCCCTGGCGTACAGGGCGGCGACGTGGAGGGGCTCGCCGGCGGCGACCGCCGCGGGAGAACGGGCCCGGCTGGCGCCGCTCGTCCCGTAACCGAGCAAAGCCCCGAGCCCGAACGCCACCACGACGGCGGCCGCCGCTACGGCAAGGCCGAGCTTGGGCCTCCAGATGGACCATGACCGCCAGCCCACGGGGCCGGGGCGCAGCCCCAGGCGTTCGAAGACGCGCGCCTCGAAGCCGACCGGGGGCTCGACGGCGGGGGCCAGATGGAGCAGCTGGTCGGCGGCCGCGGCGAGCTCGTCGACTTCGGCGGAGCAGCGGGCGCACTCCTCCAGGTGGGCCAGAGCAGCCACCCTGTCCTTGCCGGTGAGGGCGCCGAGCGCCAGTTCGGCCAGGTCGGGGTCGATGGCGGCGCACGCCGGCGGCAACCCTTGGCCGGGCGCTCCCCCCACGTCGTCCCCAGCGTCGTCGGGGTACCCGTCGGCGTGGTCCTTCACGGCTGTGCACCGCCCTTGGCCACGTCGTCGGGCCCCCTCAGGTCGAGGGGCCGCCCCGAGCGGCTGCCCGTCACGTCCCGCGAACCCGTCAGGTCCCGGGTACCCGTCAGGTCCCGGGTACCCGTCAGGTCCTGGGCGCCCCCGGCCAGCTCGCGGACCGGTTCCGAGGCCCGCAGTTTCTGCAGGCCCCGCCGGACACGGGTCTTCGCCGTACCGAGGGGGACGGACTCGACCTGGCTGATCTCGACCGCGGTGTAGCCGTAAACGGCCGCCAGCACCAGCGCCCGGCTCTGCTCGGGCGGCAGCGAGGCCAGGGACCTCGAGATACGCCCCTGCAGGTCGGACGTCTCGGCCCTGTCCTCGGGCGAGGCGGCGCCGGCGGCCAGGCTGGCCCACATCGAGTCGGCCGGGTCGGTCACCACCGGGCGTCGCAGGCGAAGGGCGTCGATGGCCAGGTTGCGGGTGATGGTGAGGATCCAGGTGCCGACCGAGCCTCGGCGGCGGTCGAACACCAGGGCATGGCGCCAGGCCCGCAGGAAGGCCTCCTGAGCGATGTCCTCAGCCAGGGCGGCATCGCCCACCATGCTGAGGGCCAGGCCGAAAACCCGTCGCTGGTAGCGGCGGACAAAGGCCACGCCGGCGCGTTCGTCGCCCACGCCCATCCCCGCCAAGAGGGCCTCGTCGGACGCACCGGGCTCACCGATGTCTTTTCGGCTCACGTACGGGGTACGTGGCGGCGGTCGGAATAGATTGTCGGCGCCTTAGCCTGCCCTGGGGGCGAGAGAACAATGGTCGGCAAAGGAGCCACGCATGAAACGTACGACACCCGCCACGGCCCCGTCGGGCATGGTGACGGCAATGGCCGTCACCGCCGCGCCTGTTGCCACTGCTGCGCGTGTTGCCGCAGCCGCGCTGGTGGCCGCCGCGGCGCTGGCTCTGGCCGCGGCCCCGGCGCCCGCTGGCGCGGCGCCGCTTGGTCGCCGCCCGGCCGAGATCGGGGCCAAGGTCCTCGTGAGGACGACCACGGCCCACAAGTACGGCAAGATCCTGGTGGACCAAAAAGGCCTGGCCCTGTATTTCAACAGGGCTGACGACCCGTCGCACTGGGCCTGCACGGGCGCCTGCCTCGTCACCTGGCCTCCTCTCATCCTCCCCACGGGCGAGGCCATGGCTCAACTGAGCAGCGACATAAGCGGTCTGGGCACGGTCTCAGGGCCGAGCGGGCGCCAGGTCACCTGGCACGGCAAACCTCTGTACAGGTTCAGGCACGACAGCGCGGGCACCGTGAAAGGCGAAGGTATCGCCCACACCTGGTACGTCGTCCAACTTTCCCACCCGTCCGCCGGCGCCAACTGGGCCTGATGAGGATCGACCATGCCCAGGAGCACGCCCTCGAGTACGCCGCCTGCCGCGTAGGCTCGCTTTTTTGGTACTGCCAGGACCTCTAAGAGGGGGCCGGCGATGTACGGTACGACCGGTCGCCGCTGAGCCAGCGCACACGGAACGGGCCCAGGGTCAACAGGTGTTCTGCTTGGGGGTCGAGCAGGTCGACGACCGGCCCCAGGTCCAGGGCGCCGAGGAGGGCTGGTGCGGCGTGGACGGTTTGATCGGAGACGTTCGCCAGCCCCAGCAAGGGACCGAAACGGGGGTGACGGCGAGCCCAGGCGAACACGCGCCGGTCGCCGCTGTCAATGACCTCGACCGTGCCGCTGCCGTGCAAGGCCCGGCACGACTTGCGGGCGCTGGCCAGGCGGCGGAAGCCGGCCCATACGGCCCCGGCCACGGTTTGGATGTCATTGCGCTCGGCCACCCGGTCCTCGTCCATCGCCGGGCGGTGGTTCCAACGGCTGTCACCGGCACGCTGCGGGTCGAGCTGATGGCTCTTGTCATCACCGAGCCCGAGCTCGTCGCCCATGTAGATCATGGGCACCCCTCCGAAACCGAAGGCGAGAGCGTAAAGCAACAACAGGCGAGCGATGCCGTTGTCGACCTGTACGTCATCGCCCGCCTCCAACCCGGCGGCGACGCCACTGAGGGTGGAGGTCATGCCGCAGGTACGCTCGTCACCGGTCTGGGGGTTGGCTGAGAAGGCGGTACCGCGACCGAACGACAGGGGGAAGTCGCCCCGGTAAAACTCAGCCAGGAACCGGCGGTGAGCGGCGCCGTCCAAGCCCACGGCGGCCGTATCCCGGTCGGAAACGGCCCAGCCGATATCGTCGTGGCAACGCACATATGTGAGCCACGTCGTCCCTGGAGGCGGTTGGGGTAGCCGGGCCAGAGCGGTCGTGGCCAGGGTGGAGTCGCGGCTGGCGAGCATGGACCATCCCTGCACCATGAGCTGGTTGTGGTAAGCCAACTGGCACTCGCGCCGCTGGCGTTCATGCTTGCCCAGGTAGGGGACCAGGTCGTCGGGGCCGACGATGGCTTCGGCCAGCAGGATGCTGGCCGGGGCGGCGATCCCCAGTGCGGCTCGCAGCGCCTGGGCGATCAGGTGGGCCTCGGGTTGGTTCTGGCAGTTAGTGCCCACGCGCTTCCACGTAAATGCCACGGCGTCGAGCCGGATGATGTCTACGCCCAAGTTAGCCAGGTGCAGCAGGACATCGGTCATTTCCACCAGGACATCCGGGTTGGCCCAATTGAGATCCCACTGGAAGTCCCTGAATGTTGTCCACACCCACGCCTGCATCTCCTCCACCCAGGTGAAGTTGCCCGGCGACATTGTTGGGAAGACCTCGGGCAGGGTCGCTTCGTAGGTATCGGGCACGGTGCGGTCGGCGAAGGCCAGGTACAGGCCACGGTGGTAGGCGGATCCCAGGCGGGCCTGGACGGCCCACTGGTGCTCGGAGCTGGTGTGGTTCATGACCAGGTCGAGACAGGTGCTGATGCCGGCGTCATGCAGGGAACCGATCAGCCCTTCGAGGTCGGCCAGGGTGCCCAGACGCGGATCAGGGTTCCGGTAGTCGTCTATGGCGTAGCCGCCGTCGCTGTCACCGGCCCGGCTGTGAAGTACCGACATCAGGTGCAGGACATCCACGCCCAGCTCGCGCAGGTAACCGATGCGCCGGCCAATACCTTGTAGGTCTCCCCCGAAACGGTTGGCATAGGCGGCATAACCGACCCGCCCCGGTCGCAGGTACCACTCGGGGTCCCGTTCGCGGCGGCGGTCGAGGGCAACCAGGGGCGCGCCCCGGGCACGGGCGGAGGCGGTGGCCCGGGCCACCACGGCAGTATGAACGGCCCGTGCCTGTTGCGGGTACAGGCCGGCTAAAGCAGAGGCGAGGTCGTCGTGCCAATCCTCGGCCCGGGCGTCGATTTCGTTGTCGGTCAAGGTCTCTTTGGTCACAGCTTGTGAGTTAACGGGCCGTCATCCCAGCAAGTACCCGGCGCCGGGACAGGTCATCCCTTTACCGCTCCCGCAGTCAGCCCAGAGACGACCGACTTGCGGAACACGAGCACCAGGATGGCGATCGGTACCACGGCGACCACGCTGGCGGCGAATATTGTGCCGTAGGGAACGGTGAACTGGGACCCGAACGTGGCGATCCCCACCGGGACGGTGCGGAAGTTGTTCTCGATGTTGAACGACAACGCCATCAAGAACTCCGTCCAGCAGGCGGTGAAAGTGAACACACCGGCGGTAAAGATGCCCGGCTTCACCTGGGGGACGATTACCGACACTAATGTGCGTACCGGTCCCGCCCCATCGACGCGGGCGCTCTCCTCCATCGACATCGAGATCCCAAGGAAGTAATTACGCAGGATCCATATGGCGAAGGGAAGGTTAAAGGCGGTGTACGGGAAAATGAGCGCCTCGTAGCTGTTGAGCCAACCCAGGTCACGCATGATCAGGTAAAGCGGGGCGATCACGGCGATCTGGGGGAACACCGAGATCATGAGCAGGGTGACCATCATCGGGTATTTGCCCCGCACTGGTAGGCGCCCCAACGCGTAACCGGCCAGGATGCCCAGGACGAGCACGAGGGTGGTGGCGCAGCAGGCAACTATGACGGAGTTGAGAATGTAGCGGCCGAACGTGTAGTCGCCGAAGGCGACCTGATAGTTGGACGTAGTGACCGGGATCGGGAAGTACTGCGGCGGGCTCGACCCCACGCTGGCGGTCGTCTTGAAGCTCGAGGTCACTAGCCAGTACATGGGCAGGAGCACGAACAGGGCGATCAGGAGGGAAAAGAAGTTGACCCAGTTGACCCAGCGCCTCCAACCATGACGGGTGCGGTTACGCATTGGGCGTCTCCTTCCCTACCTGGGCCTTGAAGACCCGCAGGAATACCAAGGACATCACCAACACGATCAAAGCGGTGCTGGTGGCTACGGCCGTCCCCGGACCGAAGTCCAAGTCGGTGAACATGGTGTTATAGGCCAGCATGGCCAGGGACTCGGTGGAGGTGCCCGGGCCTCCAGTGGTGAGCACGTACGGGAGGTCGAACAAACCGAACGCCTGTAGGACCCGGAACAACACGGCGATGCCGAGCGTCGGGCGCAGGAGCGGCAAGGTTACGCGCCAGAAAGTCTTCCACCCGCCGGCCCCGTCGACCTCAGAGGCCTCAAACAGCTCCGTAGGGATCATGACCAGTCCGGCGAGAACGATTATCGTCACAAACGGGGTGGTCTTCCAGATGTCGGCCACCATAAGAGCGATGGTGGCCGAAAACGGGTGCCCCAGCACGTTGGGGAAGAGGCCTTCCAGCAGGCCGTAGCTGGAATTGTAGATGTACCCCCACAACTCGGCGGAGACCACCGTGATCAACGACCAGGGTATGAGCAAAAGGGCCATCATCGGCCCGCGTCCGGCGGTGAGCCGTTCCAGCACCAGGGCGAAGAGCGTGCCCAGGACGATTTCAGACAGCACCGTCACCACGGTGTAGAGGGTGGTAAACCACAAAGCGTGGTGCCACAGGGCGGCTTTTATCACGATGGAGTAATTGGACGCGGTGAGGCCGCTAAAGCTGAAACCGGAACCGGAGACGTTCACCTTCTCGAACGAGACGATGATGGAAAAAAGAATGGGGAAAATCGTAAAGGCCGCGATCACAATCAAGGCCGGGGCAGTGAAGCCCCAGCCAAGGCGAGCCAGGTTGCGGCGGATCAAGTCCTCGTGGCTCACCCGTGGGGGCCCGGGGAGCGTGGCCGGCGGGCCGGGCGCTATCTCGGTAGGTGCCAACATGTCCTCCTCGGCGTGGCGGGAGGGCCGCCGGTGGCACTGAGGCCACCGGCGGCCGTACCTGTTGTTTTACAGTCCGCTCGAGCCGAGAGCGGCTGACAATTGGCTGGCCATGTCGGTGGCTGCCTTGCTCGGGCTGGTCGATCCGGCCAGGGCCGAGTTCATATTGGTGTAGATGGCTTGGGAAATCTTAGGGTAGTTGGGGTTCTGCGCCGGGCGGGGGACGAGCCTCGTCTTGGCCAAAACGGCGAAGGGGGGGTTGAGCCGCGCTACGGCGGGGTTGGCCCGCACGGCGGCGTTAGTGGGGATCTCCGAGAACTGGGTAGCCATAACTGTCTCGGCTGCTGTCCCGGTCATGTAGTTGATGAAGCTGGTGTCGGCGCTGACGTTCTTCGAATGGGGGTTGATGTAGAGGTTCCAGCCCCCGATGTTGGAGTAGCCCGGGTACGCCTCGCCACCGGCAAAGGTCGGTAGCGGGGCAACTCCCACTTTGCCAATAACGTCAGAGCCCTTGGCCTGGGCGGCCGCGTACTGGTAATCCCAGTTGCGTATGAAGGCGGCGTCCCCGTCCTGGAAGGCGGCGGCCGCTTCGGGCTCCTGGAACGTGTCCACGGCCTGGGGCGAGGCTCCCGAAGTGACCAAGCCGCGCATGAAGGTGAGGACCTTGGTCACGTCGGCGAGGTTCAGCACCGAGGCGCTGTCGCTGGCGTTGAGCACTTGGCCACCGGTGTCGGCGTAGTACTCCATGAAGTCGCAGGTGCCGCCCTCGTAGGCGTCGCCTTCCCAGACGAAGCCGTACTTGACCTTATTGGCTTTGACCAGGGTGACGGCGTCTGTCTGCAGCTGCTGCCACGTCGTGGGCACGGCCATGCCGGCCGCTTTCAACAGGTCGGTGCGGTAGTAGAGGAAGCCCTGGTCCTGAAAGAAGGGTGCCCCGTAAACCTGGCCGTTGTAGGTGGCACCGGCCACCAAGCCGGAGGCAAAGCGAGAGAAGAAGCTCTTGGGCATGACCTTGGTGAGCGAAAGGGCCAAAGAGTGGGCCCCGAACTGACCGGGCCAGATGACGTCGCCCATGAACACGTCAGGCGTGTTGGCGCCACCGGAAATGGTGGTCACCAGGTCGGCCCGGTTGGTGTCGGTGTCGGTGGGAGCTGTCTGCAGGTTGACCTTAATGTTGGGATAGGCCTTTTCGAAGTCGGCGATCAGTACCTTGCGCAGGTCCGGCCCGCTGGTCGATATGGGGCTGGCCCACCAGGTGATGGTGGTCACGGACGAAGCGTTCTTGGCGGTGGCCGAGGCGCTGGGTGCGGCGGCGAAGGCGGCCACGCTCATGGCGATAGCAGATGTTGCCAGGATCCGGGAACCGGTGGTCCTGTGCGGCGCGCCCTTACGCCTAGCTGGGCTCTTCATTAGCAAAGGCTTCATTATTTTGCCTTTCTCCTTTCATTTGGTGTCTCAAATCCAATGCTGTTCGGGGGCTACAGGATCGCCCTGACGGACGTTTACGTTGCCAGCGGATGCTGGCTTCTCCTTTCTTTCTTGTCCCTCGCCGGCTGTGAGGAGAGGGCGCGGGGTAGGAGCCTGGTGCGGCCCTTGGAGGGGCCGTCCCTTTCTCCGCCGTTCTTGTCCGCGGCCACGCGGTCGACGCGGGCCCGGCCAGGTGCCGGCGACCACGGGTGCTCGGGCCCGAGTACCGCGGTCGTGCCCCGCACGACCAGCCGGGTAGGGGCCCGGAGCTGTTTCGCGGGCACCTCGCCGGGCCGGGATACAGCGCGAATGAGCTGCTGGGCGGCCTGGCGGCCCTGGTCGCGAACGTCCTGGGAGATTGTCGTGAGATCGAAATATTCGGCCATGGGGTGGTCGTCGAAGCCGACCAGGGAAATGTCGGCCGGCACCCGAAGGCCCACGCGCCGCAGTGCCCGCAGGGCGCCGAAGGCCATCTCATCGGATTCGGCGAAGATGGCCGTGGGCAGCCGGCTGCGGCCGAGCAGTTGGACAGTGGCGTCGTCACCGCCCCCGATGGTGAAGTCCCCGTGCACTTCCAGATCCCGGTCAGGGGGGACGCCGGCCGTTTCCAACGCGACGCGGTAACCGACACGACGGTGCACGGGCACCGTGAAGTGCATGGGCTCGTCGGGGGCCCCCGATATCAGCCCGATCCGTCTGTGGCCGAGGTTCAAGAGGTGGCGGACGGCGGTGGCGGCGGCTTCCACGTCGTCTATCCGGATGCTGGAAAAGCCCTCGACGTCCGTCCCTACCATGCACACCGGGACGTCGAGCGCCCTTACGGCGTCGACCTCGGGGTCGGTCAGAGCCAGCGTGACCAGCAGCACGCCGTCGACCCGCTTACGCAGGAGGCCGGAGGAGAAGTAGCCCTGACGGGTCTCGGTATCGCCCAAATGGTGGACCAACAGGTCGAGCCCGGCTTCCCGCACCACTTGCTCGACCCCGCCGAGCAGCTCGGCAAAAAACCACCTAGTCAGGTTGGGCATCACTATGGCTACCGTGCCCGTGCGCCCGGTAGCCAGGCGAGAGGCGGCCGGCGAAACGCTGTAGCCAAGCTGTTCGGCGGCGGCTCTGACACGCTCTGTCGTCTTGGCCGACACGCCACCGGCATCACGCAGGGACCGGGACACGCTCGAGGGGGAAACGCCGGCCAAGCTGGCTACCTCCTCAATCGTCGCCTTGGCCATCCCACCCCTCGGCTCCCCCTAAGCCCAACCCTCCCCGGGCCGGGCATCCCGAAGGGTGATGGTAGCCAACGGCCCATCGGTGCGCAAGCGCTTGCGGTAACTTTTTCTGAGGATCTTGGCTAGCCTGGCTCCGCCGGTTCCAAGCACGGCCCAAGCGCTTGCGTGATCATCGCGGCCTTGTGCACCGGAGGCTCGAGCGGGGCCATCGCCGGATGCGCCTCGGGCCCCCCAGCCGCGACCCGGGCCCGCCAGAAGTTGGCCGCGTCATACCCCACGAGGGAATACCTACCCGTTTTAGGCTCAGCTAAGTCAGACCTGGGGATGAAGCCGTGACCTGGCGGGCCCGGAAAGCAACTGCGGCCTAACCGGGGCCTGGTCTAACTGGCTCTCGAGGCGCTGTACCCTCCACCTGGTTTTCGCTCAGCTCCCAAAGCCGCGCCCCGACACCCTCCACGGCGGCGCCGGCCGGCACCGGGACCTTCTTCTTGTCGAAGTAGAAACCACCACTTTCCAGTACGGCGTCGGGCGCCTCGGCCAGCCATACCAGCGTCTCGGCGCCCTTGGCGGGAGAACGGGAGAACGGCTTTATGATCGCCATGGCCAGGCTCATCAACGCCCCGTTGTTGTGGTTGAAGTTGGTGGCAACGGTCCCGGGATGGAAACTGTAAGCAGTGACGCCCGAGCCCTGTAGGCGCCGGGACAGTTCGGACGTGAACACGATGTTGGCCAGTTTCGTTTGGCCATAGCGGCGGAACCCGCGCCCCGAACCGACGCCATGGCTGTAGGCGGCGGCACCATCGAGGTCGTCGAAGGGGATCTGGGCATTTTTGGCCGCGTCCGACGCCGTCGTTATGACCCGGGCAGGAGCCGAAAGGCGCAGTTTCTCCGATAACAGGGCCGTCAACAGGAACGGCGCCAGATGGTTCACGGCCCACGTCTTTTCGATGCCGTCGACGGTCAATTGCCGGGAGGCGAAAAGCGCCCCGGCGTTGTTCACGAGGATATCTACCCGGTCGTAGCGTGAGCCGATCTCCGCCGCCAGCCGGCGGACGTCGGCCTGCGAGCTGAGGTCGGCCACCACCACGTCGACCACCCCCCCAGAGCTCGCGGCGCGGGCGCGGGCAGCCGCCGCCTCCCCCCGGTCCTTGTCCCGTGCCACCAGGGCCAGGTTGGCGCCCCGGGCGGCGAGAGCCTCGGCTGCCGCCAAGCCGATCCCATTGGTGCCGCCGGTAACGACGACCTGCTTACCGGCCACTGCGTTGTTTGGCCCAGGCTCCATCTGCTTTGCCTCCATACCGCTGCTCCCCGGGCTCGGCCAGCTTCCACTGCCGGCGCAGCTCGGCTTCCCGGGCGACCATAGTGCTGCGCCCCTCATCGACGGCGGCGCGCAGGTCGGCGATCTTGGCGACGGCAAGTTCCCGAGCCTTGTCGGCCAGCTCAGCCCCGGTGTTCAGCGGTGGCTGTCCGGACGGGAAGTAACGCGACGGGAGCTGATGGGAGGGGAAGTAACGAGCCAAGCGGCGCCGAGCCTTGCGCTCGACCCATTTGGACGCTACAAACCCGGTCACCAGCCCAGCCCCCATCCACGTCACCCGCTTGAACATCAGCGGGGTGCCCCTTCGCCGGCCGCCACCCTTCTCAGCCCGGGGCCCGGGTCAGACCGCGTGCTCGACCGGACGGGCAAGGCCTTGCCCTCGCCTGCCGCGCTCCTACTTGCCGCGGTCCTGCCTGTTGCGCTCCTGCCGGCCCGGTTCCTGCCGGCCTGGTTCCTGCCGGCCTGGCTCCTGCCGATCTGGCCCCGGGCCCGATTGCGCCGGCGACCGCCGTCCCGGCCGGCCGGTACCAGCTCCGTCGGAGCCGCGCCCTTGACCAACCGAAGGCCCCGGGCCACCCCGGACCCCAGCGCCACGAGCTTGATGAAGGGGGAGGCTACGGCCCCACCCACCAGACGGGAGGCCGAGCCGACGGCGTCGCTGATAGCCTCTGCGCTGCCGACCATGCGCTCGACCCGTTCGACCTCCAGGCCCGCTTCGCGAACTGTGGCGCCGAGCTCGTCCAGCAGCTCGCCCGCCTCCCGGCGCAGGTAGTCCGCTTGGTGGCGCAGGTCACGCACCGCACGTAGCAGAGAGGCGACCGCCGCCAACAGGGCCACCACGACCAGCGTGGCGACCACGGTCACGCCGACGGCTACGACGTCGGTGGCCGCCAGCAGGGGAAGGTGCATCGCCGTGCCAGCTTACTGAGCGCCACCGGCACCGCCGCCGGCCTCCCGGCGAACGTCCTCGCCCCGCCCCGTGGGCTCCCAATAGGAGCGCCCCTCGAGGTGGTCGGGCCGGTACTGCTGGGCCACCCAACCGCCGGGCTCGTTGTGGGGGTAGACGTATCCCTGCCCGTGGCCGAGGCGGGCGGCGCCGGGGTAATGAGCGTCGCGCAGGTGCCTGGGCACGGCGCCGGCGGCCTGCGAGGCGACGTCCTCCCGGGCCCGGCCGAGGGCGGCCGTGACCGAGTTGGACTTCGGCGCGTTGGCCAGGTGGACAACGGCGTGGGCCAGGTTGAGCTGCGCCTCGG
>Ga0181517_10003426_pt1 | contig 15131 bp, 11 predicted proteins | sample PEATcosm2014_Bin_31_FD_119748 | JGI IMG/M metagenome (GOLD analysis project Ga0181517, IMG submission 119748) | Peatland microbial communities from MTU Mesocosm Facility, Houghton, MI, USA - PEATcosm2014_Bin01_30_metaG | ecosystem: Environmental > Terrestrial > Soil > Wetlands > Peat | place... | reverse complement strand
CGCGACCCGGACCCTTGGTGCTGAACGACGACTGGAAGAGTCGCGCCCGCGTCGCCTCGTCCAGCACGGCGTCGTTGCGCACGCAAATTACCACGTCGTCGTCCTCCGGCCGCGCCGTTATGGCGATCCGACCGTGCCGCGGTGTCGCCTCGAGCGCATTTTTGACGAGATTGCCGACGACCCGCGAGAGCAGCGTCCGGTCGGTCTGCATTGCCGTCGGCGCAACGACGTCCAGAACGATCGATTTGTCGCGGCCGACCGTTTGTTTTTCGTAGATTTCCACCAAGTCGCGCAGCACATCGTCCAGCGCAAACGTCACCGGCTTCTGAGTCAATTCATTTCGTTCGCCGGCCAGCAATTGCCGGTGGCTTTTGATCTCGCCGATCAGCGCATTCGACAGCTTCAAGACGCGCCGCACCGCCGCCTTGTCGGGAGCCGCGTCGTCGCTCGCCATCAATGTCAACAACCCCTGAATCCCGCTGGCCGTGTTGAGCACGTCGTGAAAAAACGTGCGCTCCAGCGCCTCGCGGCGCCGCTCGGTCTCGGCGTCGGCCGCCGCACCGGTCCTGGGCGGCAACGGGCCGGCTCCGGCCGGCGGGTTCTTTCCGTCCGGCTGCGACCGCGGCGGCGCGTTGACCAAATGACGGCGGCGGCGATCCCGCCCCGCCTCGCGGGCCGAAGGCGCCCCGGACGCTTGCCCGCGCCGCAAGGCGGCGGCGGGCGGCAGAGACGGCGGCGCCAAGCGGGCGACGCCGGCGGCGGTTTGCCGGCGCCGGTTCCGCCATGCTCTGGTACTTTTTCCGACCGGTCGCGTCGCCGCCAACCCGCACAGGACGAGCAGAACCATCGCCGTTTCGATCGCCAGTGCAAACACCCTCGTATCTCCTTGCCCAACTCGCGGTCCCGGCATTTTTCGCGGCCGGGCCGAGTCGGAAGTTTCGCGAAATGTCAGTGGGTTCCTTTGTCGGAAGGCGGCGGCGTCCGACGCGGCGCCGTCGCGCCGAACGCCGCCGCACCCGTGAAAAACAGGATTGCGCGGTTGCGATTTACGCTGTTTCCTGGCGCCGGGACCGGCTCGTTTGGTTCAACTTGACGTAGTACGGGTCCGCCCCGAGTTCGAACGCCGGCAAGGTTTTGAACCGCGTGCCATGACGTTTCATGGCCGGCCGAAGGACAGCTTCCGCGTCCGCTTGCGGGTCGCGGCGCCATTTCGCGTCGAGCGCCCCGTTCGGCTCAACGTCGCCGGATTCGGCGCGCCGGCCTTTGTTGACGAGCTCCAGCACACGGCCTTCGTCGAGGCGGCGACGATGGTCGCGCGCCAGATCCTGATACCGGCGCATCGTCGCCAAGAGGAGGCAGAAGGCGCAAAAAATACCCGTGTTGACCACAGACTCCAGCATGGAACTTTCTCCTTCGTTTGCTTTGTCTGATTGGAGCCCGCAATACGTAGTCCGGGACAATCAGCGTATTTTTTTCATCGGCGCAATTTCAAATACTTACCGTCACAACCCTCACTTCGAGGCCTCGCTGGAATCGACAAGGCTCCGTGGGGAAACGCTTTTCCGCCGCCTCGCTCGCCTCAATCTTGCCGTTCTTTTTTTCGGCGGCGGACCGGCGAACACAGCCCGTTTTTTCGGCCACGCGCTGTGCCAATCCTGCCGGTCTGTGCGCCGCCGTTCACGCGTCGCGCGGTCGTCCGCCGATGCCGAGGGCTTCGGGTCGCGGGCGGACATGCGCCGGCGCGGATTTTTTCAGCCCCTCCTTTCCGGACCGTATGATTAGTTATTTCAAAATCCGAGCCAACAAGTGAACTTTATTGATTGCTAACGTTTTCAGTTAGTTACAGTAAGTTACTTAATCTAGAATCTTCGATGAAAGCGAGAAAAAGAAACGTCGAATTACTTTTTGTGAACTTGGATCACGAGTTTTTGCGAGGCAAACCGCCGCCACCCCAATGCGTTGCGCCGGGCCGAACCGGGCCTCCGTCGTCGCGACGATCTCCTCCGCCCCGATTCGTGACGAATCGCACGCTATTTTCTTTTGAGATGGGGAAGTTGAGCTAGCGCCAATAGGCGAGGATCATCCCCATGACGACCAGGCCGATGAGCTGCCAGCCGGCGCCGATGCCGAAGAGCTTCCAACTGCGGCGTTCGAACGCAACGCTGTTCAGCATCACCGGCACAACGAACCCGAGCCAGGAGAAAAAGGCGGCGAAGAACCCGTACGCCGCCGGCGAGCCGTCCTCGCCCGCGTTCCACGCCGATGGCCGCCAGCCCGCCACGTTCCACGCCAAAACGTAGGCCATCAGCAACGTGCCGAAGATATTGAGGCCCATCGCCCTGACGATTTCCGCCCGCGTCGGTTTTTTGTCGGCCGACATGCCGATTTCCTTCATCCAGGCCTTGCCGAACAGCGGGCCATACCAGAGGCTGCCGAGCGCGAAATTCGCGACGATGCTCACTACAATCGCCAACCAGTTGAGATGAATGTTCGGTTGCATGCCGTCCTCCCGATGGATGGGTTCACGCCCCGGCTCCCTGCCGGACGCAAAATCGCTTCACAAAGTAAGTCGCCGCCAGGCGATCGTCCACCACGCCGGCCGCCCCGCGTGATTCACTTTTAGCGAGGTTCGATTCCCGAACTCGCGACCGCGCGAGAAAAAAGCGAATCCTATTGTTCACTGTTCATTGTTCTTTGTTCACTGCTCGCTGTTCACTGCTCGCTGTTCACTGCGCGCTGGATGCGCCGGCGCGCCGCGCCTGCCCTGCCCGCCGCGCGGCGAACACGCCCCCGAGAAAACCGAAAAGATGGCTTTGCCAGGAGATTCCCGGTTGCGACGGCAGGACCTGCCAAATCATGCCGCCGTAAAGAACGCCGATCGCCAGCGAAAACAGCAGCGAAAGAAGGCGTCGTTCGAACCAGCCGCGCAACAGCAAGAATCCGAGGAACCCGAAGATCACGCCGCTGGCGCCGATGTGCACCGAATTCGCGGCGCCAAACAGCCACGCGCCCAGGCCGCTGCCGAGCGCCGCCCAGAAAAACACCAGAAAAAAATCGCCGATGCGGCGCACCATCGTCAGCCAGCCGAGGATCAGAAACGGCATGGTGTTCGCCGAGAGATGCGCGAAGCCGCCGTGCAAGAACGGCGCGAACGCGATGCCGGCCAAACCGCCCAGCGACCGCGGCCGAACGCCGAAGTTGCACAGGCCGCCCCGGAAGATCGCCACATTGACAATTTCGACCAGCCACATCAGCCCGACGAAGAACAATAGAGCGAGCGCCTCTTCCTCGAACACGCGGCCCAACAAATGCCGTTGTTTCTCCGCCATCGCATCCTCCTGAGATGGCGAATTATAGACAAATGCCAGGCGCCGCGCCAACGCCGGGCGGCGACAGATGCTTCCTCCGCCGCCATTCGTTCTGGCGTGGCAAGCCGCGAGAATCGCCGACTGGCTTCTGGCAGCGGCCATCGTTCCGCCGGCGTGGTCGGACCGGCCCTGGTCTTGCGCGATCCGATCTCACCCGCCGAGAAGATCGCGAACGAACGGGTCGAAATACGAAAGCCCGTATTCATTGCCGCCGTCGTCCGATGTCGCGACGACCGTCAGGTTGGCGTCCAGCACTATGTAATAGGGGACATAGCCCGGGTTGATCGCGCCGAAGACCGTTCCGTCATCGGCCAGCGCCGGAAAGGTCAGGCCGTAGTCGCTCGCCCACGTTTCCAGCTCGCTCACCGAGGGCGTATTGTCGAAGTCGTCCGAGTTGAGCAATTGCAGAACGACGAAGCCCGGGCCTCGATTGCGGTACGGCAGGTAGTATTCCGTTTCCAGAAGCGGCGTGTCGCCTTGGCACACCGGACACCACATCGCCGCCAACTGCAGCAGGATGACCTTGCCCTTGTGATCGGTCAGCGACACCATCGCGCCGCTATTCGAAACCAATGTGAAATTCGGCATTGTGTCGCCGTCAGCGTAACCAGGGACGCCCGCGGCCTTGACGCCATGGTATTTCGAACTCGCGATGCTGCCCGCGCCGCCGCCGCACGCAACGGCAAAGCCGAACGCCAGGAAAACAATCATAACGAAAAACCACTGCCTGATCATGAAATCCTCCCGGCGTTCATTTGTCCCGTCGGCCTGACGACTGCTTTCCGGTCGCTCGGAAAGTGACTGACACTCCGATTACACGCCCGCGCTCCGTCCCCGTCAACCGCGGCAGCGGACGTTCGGCGGCTGTCGCCGCTCCGGGCGAAGTGCTATATATGACCGCGCTTCGACAAGTGCACCGACTGCGAGGAACGTCCCGATGCGACCCAACGTCAGAGCCGCCTTGGTCTTTTTGTTTTTCGGCGGTTTCTTCACGATTTTGTTGGTCGCACACTCCCTGCAGTATTTGCCGTTTTTGGATGACGACGCGCTCATTTCCCTGCGGTATGCCCAACGGCTGTTGCACGGCCAGGGTTTGACCTGGACCGCGGGCCGCCCGGTCGAGGGATACTCCAACTTATTATGGGTGCTGGCGATCGCGAGTCTCGGCGCGTGCGGCGCAGATTTGGTCGATGCCGCCCGAATCCTCGGCGTTGCCGGCGTTGTTGCCGCTCTGATTGCCACGCTGTCGTGGGGTTTGAAGCTGGATCGTTTGAAAACGGTTTGGGCGCCGCTGGCGGTCGGCCTGTCGTTCTACTGTTTGGCCGCGCCGGTCGCGATCCGGGCGATTGGCGGGCTGGAGCAACCTCTCGTTGCCGCCTTGCTCGCCGCTGCGATTCCGTTGTGTTTTCTCGTCGCGGAGCGAGAGAAAGCCGCGATAGCCGCCGTTGCTTTATTGTCCTTGCTGTTCGGGCTGCTTTCGATCACCCGTGTGGATGGCCCGATTTTCGCCGCCGCTGCCGGCCTCGTGTTGATTCCCCGCTGGCTTGGCGTGGACCGCCGCGACGGACTGCGAAAAACGGCCTTGCTATTGGCGTTCCCTATCTTGTTCTATGGCGGACAGATCGCCTTTCGCGTAGGCTATTACGGTGACGTCCTGCCGAACACCGCCCGGGTCAAACTCTCGCCCTCCGCGCACCACTTGACCGAAGGGTTGGAGTATGTCGCGCGCGGGTTGCTGGCCCTGGCGCCGTTCGCCCTGACTGGCATCCTTTCGTTGACGGCCGGCCTGATCGTCCGCGAAACGCGAGTCCGCGCCGCGTTGCTGCTGTCGATGCTGGGATGTTGGGCGTCGTATCTCATTGTCATTGGAGGCGATATCGCGCTGGGTTGGCGGCATTTTATGCCGATTATTGTCATGTTCACCTATGCGACAATTGACGGAGTGCGGCTGGCTTGGCTCACGCTGCAACGGCGACCGCCGATCGTTCGCGCCGCTTTTGTCATTTTTTTGGCGCTGCTGCTGGCGGTTTTCGTCATCCAGCAACCGCGCGTTCCCGAAATCGCGCTCGCCAAGCACGAACTGGTCGTGCCGCGCGGGAAGAAGCTCGGCTTGCTGCTCAAAACCGCGTTTGAGGCGCAACGGCCGCTGATCGCCGTGACCGCCGCCGGGTGCCTTCCGTATTGGTCGCAGTTGCCGGCGCTCGATATGCTCGGCCTAAACGACGACTACATCGCGCGCCATCCGCCGGAAAATATCGGGCGGGGATATCTCGCGCACGAGTTTGGCGACGCAAAATACATACTCCGCCAAAAACCGGACATGATCATTTTCGGGGTTGGCGATTTCGAACCGTGTTTTTTCGTCGGGCGACGATTGGCGGGCGAGCCGGAATTCTTGGCGCAATACACGCCTGTGCGAGTCTTGTTGAATGATGTGGCGGCGTCCGAGGCGACGATTTGGTTTCGCAAGTACGGAGAAAACATCGGCATTCGGGCGACGCCGGCGGATATTCGGATTCCCGGTTATTTTTTGAGTTCCGGCCCAGACTCAAAAGCGGTCGTCAACCATGATGGCCGTCTCGTGGGATGGCTGTCGCCCGGGCAGTCCGCCGCGGTGGCGCTGCCGCAGATGCCCGATAGACCTTGGGCCGTCGAAATGGTCGGTTCGCCGGCGGGCGGAATTGAAACGGAAATAAAAACGGTCGACGAATTCGCTGGACGGTGGGCGTCGCCTGGTTTTGAAGCCGTGGTCAATTACGGACCGACGACCGTGGTGAAACTGACGTCAACCGTTGGCGAGCCGCGGGAGATCGAAGAAATCGTACTGAGACCGGCAGGCCCCCGGAAGTAATTCGACGCGAGAAGGGACACGATGACCGAGCAACTGGCCGGGCAAGTGCGGCAGGATCATCTTCGCCGACGCGGAGACCGGCCGCTTGCTGGCGCTGACCCGGCAACTGGCAAGGACACGGCCCTGGCGACGACAGCGCAGCACAGAGCCCCGCGTTGTTTACGCCGGGCGCGTTTCTGCGATTCGCGCAATCGGGACGCCGGTCGTGAACGGGTTACGCGCCCCGCCCCCCGGCGCGGCGAGGCCGGCCGCCGATGACGGCCTCGATGCAGGCCGCGATTTTCGCGCAAGCGCCCGGATTGTCGATGATGCATTGGGCGATGGCGCCGCTCAGCCCGTAGCCGTTGACGTTCTCGGTGCAGGACAGGACGACCTCGGCCTCCGGAATGTCGTCGCCGTTTGCGTCTTTGAAGGTGTCGCCGCAGGTAATGTAAAGCTCGTTATAGACGCTCTGGCACGTCGGCGCGGCGTCGTCGTCCGGCGCGCTGTCGTCGTCCGGCGCGCTGTCGTCGTCCGGCGCGCTGCCGCCGAACAACCACACGCCCGAGACGAAGGTCGCCGCCGGGTCGTCGCCGGTCAGCGTCCAGGCAAAGCCGTCGGTGGCGGCGCCGTCGGTCGTCGCGTCGAAGCTGAAGGTCAGCATTTCGCCTTCCCGGATGTCGCCGACGTCCTCCGCCGTGCTCGCGTCTTCGAACTCCCAGGTGATTGTCGCCGTCACCGCCGAATAGCTGACTTTCCAACTGCCGAGGGTCGGGTGCAACGCCGCCGGGGCCTGCAAGTCGCCCGCGTTCAACCCGTAGGACTTGTTGGGCAGCGAGATATCGACTTTCTGGATCGCGATCCCGCCGCCGTCGGAATTGAAAACGTAGAACGCAAAATCGTACTGCGTGTTCGCGGCGAGTCGAATCGGATATTTGCCGTTGGCCGTCCCGGTCAAACCGAAAATGTCCGCCGAGTCATCGTCGTCGTTGTCGTCGTTGTCATTGTCGTCGTCGTCATCGTCGGCCGGCGAGGCGTCGTCGTTATCGTCGTCGGCGCCTGGCGAGGCGTCATTGTCGTCGTCGTCAGCGGGCGACGCGTCGTCGTTATCGTCATCGAAGTAATTGTTGATCGTGGTGCGGCCCTTGCCGCCGCCGCATGCCGGCAAACAAAGGGCCGCCGCCAAAGCAAGAAAAGCGACAAACGCGAGACGAAAGATTTGAGGCATAGCGGTCTCCCCCGCGTCCAATAAAGTCTTTTCGTCGTGATTGCTGCTTTCCGCGCGGCCGGAAAGACGGATGCCGACGTATTACACGCCCCACCGGCGGCGCCCGTCAAGCCGGGCTGACGACGTGGCGTTGGCGACGTGCCACGCGCCGCGTCCGCGGCCACGCCACGCGCCGCGGACCGTCTTGAACCATCGCCCGCCGGTTCCATTCGGGCAGCTCGTTGCGTCGCAGACGCACGCGCCGGCCAGGCACTTTTGGCCCGCGGAACAGGTGACGCAGGCCGCGCCGAACTGGCGCAACCCCTTGCTGTCGTTGCTCCACCGGAGGGACTCGACCCCCCGACCAATCCCGCTCGGAGCGGGATCGCTCTACCGAACGAAACTGTTCTCGGCGAGAAATCGCCGGATGCCGCGCTTTTCTTGTCTGCCGCTCGCGCAACGCGGCATCACTCCGTGACACATGGTCCTTTGACCAAACGACCGTCCACGGCCTTGCAACGTGTTTGGTTGTCGTGCTTCCGGTGTATTCGGGGCCGTTGTGTTGAGGGACCCGCAGCCTCAAGACGCGAACAATTCGAATGGGCATTTCTCGCCCTGTTTCTGCCCTTGACTTCGGTGCTCTGAATTCGTTATAAGAAGCGCCTGATTTTGATCTGGTCCTTGCAATTATTCCACAGTAGCTCAGTCGGTAGAGCGATCGGCTGTTAACCGATTGGTCGGGGGTTCGAGTCCCTCCTGTGGAGCAATGAAAACAAGGGGGTGCGCCAATGCGGCGCGGCCCCTTTTTTTTGGAGTCACCACAGAGTCGCCACGGAAAGGCCAAAAGCCGCCGCGACGCGCGTTCGTCGGCGCTCCCTTGGCGCGCACGCCCGCACCGTGCGGGCATCTGGCCGAACGCTAGTTTTGAGCCCCCCCTCCCGCCTCCGCCGACATGCGGCGATCCACGCCGATCCGTTTCACTCATCCGACATTACAAAATACCTGTATTTCTGGGAGGCCCGCTACACGGCGCGCATGATGTTCCCGAAGTCGTCCTCAGTCAGTTCCCCGGACCTCTCCGCGGCGAGGCCCGCCTGCCGGACCGCTTCGAAGTTCTCCGGCGTGCCCGCCGCCCGCGCGTCCGCGATCAGTTTCCGCAACAGGTTTGCGCTCATGTCGTCCTCCCTGACGACAGGAAAAAGCCAAAGCCAATCCTGGTCCGGCATATCCGGCGCTTCATCTTGTTTCCCGCCGGCTGCTGTCCCGCCCGGGCGGCGTTTTGCTCGTCGTATGGTTAGCGGCGCCGGCCGCGGATTTTCCCGACAAGTGCGGGCGTTTGCGCGCCGATTATTCGCCGAGCCCGAGCAATTGGCGAACGATCGGGCCGAAATACGACAAATCGTGATAATTGCCGCCGTCGTCCGACTTCGCGACGATCACCATATTTGCGTCGAGGACCCAGAAGAACGGGATGCCGCCGTCGTTGATCTGGTTGCCGACTTGGAAGTTCGCATCGGCCAGCACGGGGAAAGCGAGGCCGTACGTAGTCCCCCCCCAGGCCTGTAGTTCCGCGACCGTCGGCGTGGCGTAGTTGCAGTCCTGCCCAAGCAGTTGCAGCACCATCAAGCCCGGGCCTTGATTCTGATACGGCTGGTAAAACTGCGTTTCGAGCAACGGCGTTTCGTAACGGCAATAGAGGCACCACATCGCCGACGAATCGAGCAGCACGATCCGGCCCCGGTAAGCGGACAACGAAACCGGCGAGCCGCTGTTCGAGATCAAGGTGAAATCCGGCATCGTATCGCCGTCGTCATAACCGAGGGGCGGCGTGGCGTCGTCGTCATTGTCGTCGTTGTCGTCATTGTCGTCATCATTGTCATCGTCGTTGTCGTCATTGTCATCGTCGTCGTCGCCGTAATGCAAAATCACGCCGTGGGAGCCGTCCCCCCGGTCATATCCGACGGCGTACACGTTGTCGAAGGAACTGCCCCAAACGGCGGCCAGCGTCGTCGTCGTCGTGGCGCCGCCGGCGTCCATCGGCGACCACACGGCGCCGTCGTAGTGCAGGATCGTCGCGGCGTCGCCCACGGCGAAAACATCCGCCCCCGAACTGCCCCAAACGCCCCACAACCAAGACTCCGTCCACCCCGAGTCCGTGGCCGACCACGCGACGCCGTCGTAATGCAAGACGGCGCCGGTTTGTTGTTGCTCGCTGTTCACCGCGGAACCCACGGCGAACACATCCGACGCCGAGGTTCCCCAAATGCCGTTGTACTCGCCCGCGACGGGCGTGTTCATCCAGGTCCACGAGGAGCCGTCGCCGTAAAGGATCATGGGGCCGGCGGCAAACATCTCCGTGTCCGAAGCGCCCCAGATGGCATACATATAGGCCGCCGCGTCGCCGTCGATCGTGGACCACGAAAAACCATCGTAGTGCATGATGACGCCCAGGTTGAGGTTGGGTCCGCCGGCCGCGAAAACATCCGAACCGGAGGTTCCCCAAAGTCCGGGCCACGTCGAGGCCGTCTCGCTGGTCATGTCCGACCAAGCGTGGCCGTCGTAGTGCAAAATTACGCCGAGCGGATTGGCGGCCGAGATGTTGCCGGTCGCAAAGACGTCCGAGGAGGAAGTTCCCCAGACAGTATGCAGCCAATAAGTCGTTGAGACCGTCGTCGTCGACCACGTCGCGCCATCGTAGTGCAGAATCAACCCCTCGCTGCCGACGACGTACACGTCGGAAGCGGAGCTGCCCCAAACGCCAGAATACAGATAGCCGGCTTGCCCGGTCGCGATCACCGACCAGTGGGGCGTGAAGTCGTCGTTGTCGTTGTCGTCGTCATCTGCGGAGGAATCGTCGTCCGTTGCGTCGTTGTCGTCGTCGGCAGGGCTGGCGTCGTCGTCGTCCGCGACGCGGGCGGCGCTAAGGCCGTTGCCGCTGCCGGACGAGCACGAGAATAAAAAAATAATGGCAGCGAGGGCGATCAAAAAGAAAGCCCAGGACAAGCGAGAACTCTCCATCGGCTCCTCCTGAAGGACCGGCTGCCGCAGCATTTTCTTTGTTCGATCCCTGTTGCGCACGGCGATTGTCCGGCTTCGAACTGGCGCCGTCAATCCCACTTCGGGCCGCCGGGCGTTTCCGCACGTATGAGCGTGGGGCCGGGTTAAACACGCGTCCAAAGGTCGGTTCGCTTGACTGCGAGAAACGCGGCGCCTACTTATATGGAAAGGGAATCGGTTTCCGTGATGTTCCAGGTTCGGAACAGGCTGACTTTCGGAGGTGTCGCGATGAATCGCAGCAGTTGGTTTCTGTTTCTCCTGTTGACGACGGCGGTGCTGGCCGGCGCGATCGCCTGCGGATGACGACAACGACGACAACGATAACGACGACAATGACGACGACAACGACGATGACTTATCGTCCGACGTGTTCGCGGTGGGCGACCAAGGCGCGATTCTGCACTACGACGGCGCGTCCTGGCAGACGATGGCCAGCGGAACCAGCGTGAGCATTTACGGCATCTGGGGAACGTCGGCTTCCAGTGTGTTCGCGGTGGGCGACGCCGACACGACGCTGTTTTTCAACGGAACATCGTGGGATGTGGAAACGACCGGAACCGCCGCCGAGCACCTGGCCGCGGTCTGGGGAGCGTCGCCTGCCAACGTATTTGCTGTGGGCTCGACCGGCACGGGGGGCTCCTACGCTGGCTTGATTCTGCAATACGACGGATCGTCGTGGACGCCGATGACGGTCCCGAGCGGAGTCGCGAACCTCTACGGCGTTTGGGGATCGTCGTTTGCCGACGTGTACGCCGTGGGCAACGACAACGCCGCGCCTCTGCCCAACGGCGTCGTGCTGCATTACGACGGCGCGGCCTGGACGTCGATGGCCACCGAAACGGTGATGCCGCTCGCAAGCATCTGGGGAACGTCATCCGATTTGTACGTTTTGGGCCGCGATTATAACACCCCGCCCGACGCGGAAATCCTCCATTACAACGGGTCGTCCTGGTCGACGACGATGGAGGACTTGATGCAACTCGCCGGCATCTGGGGGGCGTCAAACACCGACATTTTCGCGGTGGGCATCGAATATTCCACCAACCCCTACAACGGCGAGATCGTGCAATACCAAGGGACGTCATGGACGCCGACGCAGGCCGGCGGAGACTCGTTTATTTACGGCGTCTGGGGGAATTCGGCTTCCGACGTGTTCGCGGTGGGCGAAAACGCCGTGATCCTGCATTACGACGGCGCCTCTTGGCGTTCGATGACGGCTCCGAACGGCACGCCCGAACTTTTCGCCGTCTGGGGAACGCCGCCGTAAGCGCCGACGTTTTCGTTCGACCCGCGGCGGCGCCGCATGGCGAAAAAAATGCGCTGCATTTCAGCTAGTTAGGCCACAAACCGTCGTTCATTGCCGCAAACTCGCCGAAAGTGCGCCAACGCGCCCCATTTTTTGGTCCGGGCGCAGAGCGCAAGAAGTGGCGAATTATCAACTAGTTGGACTGCAATGAAAAATACTTGGAGAATAGTACAAAAAAGAGTTTGACTTTTGTACATGCATCTGGCAAAAATAGTTCCCACGTGGCCACGTGCACAAAGTGAATCGGGCAGCCTGAATTAGTCGTTCGAGCGCGACTGGGGGCTGCAACGGAAGACACGGACCAGTTTCTTCCGGCCGATGCGTGAGCTTTGACGAAAGGAGCGACCGATGCACGTCTCCGAGTTCCTGAGCCGTTTGGATTCGCCGCGAAAAAACAGCCACGGCTGGCAGGCGCGCTGCCCGGCGCACGACGATCGGCAAGCGTCGCTGTCGGTGTGCGAGGGCCGCGACGGCCGCATTCTGCTGAAGTGTTTCGCCGGGTGCGCGGCGCCGGACATCGTCACCGCGCTGAGCCTGTCGATGAAAGACCTCTTTCCCGCGCCGCCGCCGGGCCGCGAGCAGCGGCGGCGCCGCACGCCGGCCGGCCCGCCGCTGACCGTCGCCGCGCTCGCGGAGGATAAATGCCTGCCGGCGGATTTCCTGCGTTCGCTGGGCCTGCGCGACGACCCGCGTTACGGCGTGGTGATTCCGTACCGCGACGAATGCGGCGCGACGTTCCGCGAGCGGCGGCGCAGCGCCTTGAAGGCCGGCGACGGCAGTTCGTGGGCGCCGGGCGAGGGCGTGATCGCCTACGGCCTCGATCGCCTCGCGGCCGCCCGGGCGGCCGGCTCGTTGACCCTCGTCGAGGGCGAAAGCGATTGCTGGACGCTCTGGCATTTCGGCTGCCCCGCCCTGGGCGCGCCGGGCGCGACGATGACCAAAACGCTGTCGCCCGATTTCCTGGGCGGCATCCCGCTCGTGTACATCGTGCAGGAACCGGACGCCGCCGGCGCGCAATTCGCCGCGGAGGTCGCGCGCCACATCTGCTCCGGCTGGATCGGCGAGGTGCGCATCGTGCGGCTCGACGGCGTCAAGGACCCGAACGACCTGCTCCAGAAAACCGGCCCCGCGGGTTTCGCCGCCGCCTGGCAGGCCGCGCTCGCCGCCGCCACGCCGCCGGGGCCGCCGGCGCCGGCGATCGCGCCCTTGACCGACGCGGGCAATGCCGAACGCTTTGCCGCGCAGCATCGGCAGGAAGCGCGCTACGTGCCGGCGTGGCGGGCCTGGCTGACCTGGGACGGCCGGCGCTGGAAGCGCGACGAACAGGCGGTCCACGTGCGCGCGATGGCCAAGCAGACCGTTCGCCGGATCGACGAGGAGACCCGCGCCGCCGCGTCCAAGGAAGAGCGCGCCGCCTTGTGGAAACACGCGATGCGGTCCGAGAGCGCGCAGCGCCTGGACTCGATGTTGCGGGTGACCGAAGCCGAAGCGGAGATGCAACTCGACCCCGAGGACCTCGACGCCGATCCGTTCCTGCTCAACGTGCAAAACGGCATCCTGGATTTGCGCACCGGCGAGTTGGCGCCGCACGATCCGGCCCGCCGCCTCTCGCAACTGGCCGGCGCCGCGTTCGATCCGTACGCGCGTCGGCCGCTATGGGACGACTTCCTCGACCGCATCTTCGCCGGCGACCGCGCGTTGATCGACTACGTGCAGCGCTTTCTCGGCTACGGCCTGTCCGGCGAGGTGCGGGAGCACGTGCTGGCGATCTTCTACGGCACGGGCGCCAACGGCAAATCCGTGCTGCTGGAGACGGTCAAGGGCGTGTTCGGCGGCTACGCCCGGCAAACGGCGCCCGGTTTGCTGCTGGACCAACACCACGAGGCGCACCCGACGGCGACGGCCGATCTGTACCGCACGCGGCTGGCCGTCGCGACCGAAATCGACCATGGCGACCGCCTTTCCGAAGCGCTCGTCAAGCAGTTGACCGGCGGCGACGAAATCAGCACGCGGCGGATGCACGAGAACTTCTGGACCTTCCGACCGACGCACAAGTTCGTCATGGCCACCAACCACACGCCGATGGTGTCCGGGCAGGACGAAGGGCTCTGGCGGCGGCTGCGCCTCGTGCCGTTCAACGTCACGATCCCCGACGCCGAACGCGACAAGCTGTTGACCGAGAAGCTGCGCGCCGAGCGCTCGGGCATTCTGAACTGGCTGGTCGAGGGCTGTCTCCTCTGGCAGCGGCAGGGCCTGGCGGACTCGGCGGCCGTGAAATCGGCGACCGGCGAATATCAAGAGGAGTTCGACCGCCTGGCGGATTTCCTTAGCGAATGCTGCGATCGCGGCGCCGATTGCCGCGCGCCGGCGAAAGCTCTGTTCAATGCGTACGCCGCCTACAGCGACCGGCAGGGAGTCAAACACCCGATGTCCAATACCGCCTTCGGGCGCTGCCTGACGGAACGGGGATTCCATAAAGTGAAGAGAAACGACGGCTATCATCGCGTCGGGCTGGCCCTGAAATCGCGGGCGGACGATTGATTCCGGCCGTCAAAGTGACTGGTTGTGACCGGTTTGCCGGAAGTTCCCAAGAAGCAAACCTATAGGAGCACCGGCAAACCAGTCACAACCAGTCACCGGCGGTCGAACCCGACCCAAGAGATTGATTGCGCTCGGAGCCCGAAACTCGTAAAGCGTTTTAGCGGCTCTTCGCCGACGCCACGAAACGGCCGCGGGCGGCGGGAAGGTGCGACAACAAGGCCACCAGTTGGTCGGCCCAGCGGTCGCCGATCGCCGCGGAAACGGCCGCCCACACGCGGTCGCCGCGGATCGCCGGCCACAGCCCGGGCGGGTTTTTCGTGCGAATGGCCATTTCGACCGCGCGCACGAGCACGCCGGGTTCGAACAGTTGGACGGCCGTCGACGCCTCCTCGCGCGGGTAAACGCGGCGTTCGACGTTGCCGGGGCCGTTGCCGCGCAACGGCGCGACGGCGTCGCCGTCTCGCGGCCGGACCGGCACGGGCTCGACGTACACGACCTGGACGCCGGACGGCGCCAGTTCCTTCGCCATTGCCAGCGAAAAGGCTTTGGCCCCGTCGCCGCACAGGCGGCCGACGATGCGCGGCAGGTTCCGCGCGCCGGCCGTGGTCGGGCAGATGTTGACGATGCGGCCCCAGCCGCGCGTCCGCATTTGCGGCGCGAACGCCCCGATCAAGGCGACCATGCCCTGAATGTCCTGTTCCAGTTGCGCGCACATGCCGCGCAGCCCGGCCGGCCCCGACGCTTCGCCGCAAGCATCGCAACCGGAATTGTTGACCAGCACGTCCGGCCCCAGGTTCTGCGTCTCGCGGTTCATCCGCTGTT
>Ga0181517_10003423_pt1 | contig 15138 bp, 11 predicted proteins | sample PEATcosm2014_Bin_31_FD_119748 | JGI IMG/M metagenome (GOLD analysis project Ga0181517, IMG submission 119748) | Peatland microbial communities from MTU Mesocosm Facility, Houghton, MI, USA - PEATcosm2014_Bin01_30_metaG | ecosystem: Environmental > Terrestrial > Soil > Wetlands > Peat | place... | reverse complement strand
TCTGGCGCCCGCTGGGCAATTCCGAAATCGAAATCCAGATGCCCCTGTCCGGCGATTCGGAGAAGAACCAGGACATTCGCAACGCTTTCACCAAGGCCAGCCGGGCCATCGAGGACACCAACGTCTATTCCAGCCAGGCGCTGGCGGCCATCAACCTGGCCCAAGCCCAGCCCCCCGCCACCGAGCCCGCCGCGGCAACGCAGGCCGCTGGCCTTGTCCCGGCGACCCAGCCTCTGAATCAACTTGACCTGGTGAAGCTGTCCAAGGGAAGTCCGACGCGGCTGGAAATCCTCAAGCAACTGGCCGACGCCGTCAATCGAAAAACCAATGCCATCGCACAGGGTGATCCCGAAGCTCTCAGCAAGGCCGATCTCGATATCGCCGATCTGACCAAGAAGATCGATCTGACGAACATCACGGCCGATGACGTGCAGGCGGCACTGGCAAAGCCCGAGGCCGATCCGGCGAAGGTGATCGCCGAATTCAAGAGCCGCGATCCAGGCTTTACCGAGCGCAATAAGGATCTGGACACATTTGCCGCGGCGTTCAAGCAGTATCAGACGGTTCGCAATTCGCTGGACGATGCGGCCGGCCTCAAGCGGCTGATCCAGGGCTCGGGCGTGCTCGAGTTCCATATCCTGGTGATGAACCCCAACACGCCCGACGCACTGGCGATGCTGGCGCGTCTGGGCCCCGACGGCGCCGGCCCGGCCATCCAGGCCCAGGACGAAATGGAATGGATTCAGACCGATCCCAATCATCCCAGCGAATTCGCCACCAATCCCACCCTTCGCTCCTGGCACGACAAGCAATACGTCCTCTGCTGGAACAGAGCCGACAAGGCTCTCACCAAAGCCATTCCCGGCTGGGCGCTGGAAAGCGCCAATGCCGGCACCGATACCAACAGCGGCCAGAACATCGTCGAATTCACGTTTGACAATGGCGGCGCCGCCGCCTTCGGCGCCCTCACTCGCGCCAACGTCCATGAGCCGCTGGGTATCGTCCTGGATAACGTCATCCTCAGCGCCCCCAACATCAACGAGCCGATCACCGCCGGTCGCGGCCAGATCAGCGGCGGCAGGGGCGGCTTCACGCCCAGCGAACTGGATCGCCTGGTCAAGGTTCTCAACGCCGGCAGTCTGCCGGCCCAGCTCAACGGCGAGCCCATCAGCCAGCGCACCGTCAAATCGACTCTCGGACACGACAATCTGATGAGCGGCATGCTCGCCTGCGCGTTCGGACTGGTGGTCGTGGCCGTGTTCATGTGCAGTTATTACTACCTGGCCGGCGTGGTGGCGACGTTCGCCGTGGTGATGAATATTGTGCTGATCCTGGGCACGCTGGCGGCCTTTGGAGCGACGTTCACGCTGCCCAGCATCGCGGGCATCGTGCTCAGCGTGGGCACCGCCGTCGATGCCAACGTGCTGATTTTCGAACGTCTGCGCGAGGAACAGCACCGCGGCCTGCCGCTGCGCATGGCCTTGCGCAACAGCTACGCCCGCGCCTTCAGCGCCATTTTCGACTCCAACATGACCAGCGTCATCACCTCGGCATGTCTGTATGCCAAGGGCTCGGAAGACGTTAAGGGGTTCGGACTGACTCTGCTGATCGGCATCGCCGCCAGCTTGTTCACCGCCTTGTTCGTCACCAAGACCATCTTCGGGATCCTGATCGATCACTACGGCCTCAAGAACCTCTCCAGCCTTCCGCTGACCTTCCCCAAGTGGGACAAGTTCCTCAAGCCCAACATCGACTGGATGGGAATGGCCTGGGGCTTCTACGCCTTCAGCATCGTCGCCATCATCGGCGGCCTGATCTGCTTCTTCGTTCAACTCCGCGCCGACAAGATGCTAGACATCGAATTCGCGTCGGGCACCAGCGTCGAGGTTGTGCTCACTCAACCCATGACCCAGGGTGAGTTGGGCGACAAGATCACCAGAACCAATACCGTGATCCCGTCGCCCACCATTGTTGCCGTGTCCGACAACCCCGGCGAACAGGACCGCGATTACGAAATCATTACCCCCAACCCCGACGCCGCGGCCGTCAAGGAAGAACTGCTCCGCCGCCTCAAGGGCAATCTGCAACTGAACCTGGCGTCGAAGTTCGACGGGTTCGGGGCCAAGTTCGAGGATGCCGACGACCACCAGATCATCCCCGTGACCGACAAGCCCACGCTGCCCGCCTATGCCCGCAGCGCCCAGGTGGACTACTTCGGCGGCGCCGCCATCGTGCTGGAACACATTTCCCCCGAATTGTCCGCCGACGACATCCGCAACCGCATCGACCAGCAAAGCGCCGAGGAACGCAACGTCGCCGCGATCCGCGATTTCACCGTCGTCACGTCCGCCGGAACAGATAACCCGGCCCAGAAGGCGGATTCGGCCGTCGTCCTGCTGAACAATCCCGCCATTCCATACGTGAAGGATCCGGCCAACTGGAAGGAAGAAGTGGCCAAACCGGCCTGGCAGTGGGTGAACGACGCCCTGGGCAAGCAGGAGGATTTCCGCAAGGTCACCAGCTTTGACGCCTCGGTGGCCGGTCAGGCCCAGCAGGATGCGACCGTCGCCCTCATCCTCTCGATCCTGTTTATCATGGCCTACATCTGGGTGCGATTCGGCAACCTGAAATACGGCACCGCCACCGTCGTCGCCCTGTTCCACGACACGCTCTTCACCATCGCCGCGCTGGGATTTGCCCACTACATCCCGGCCGACACCGCCATCGGCCGATTCTTCCAGCTTGAGCCGTTCCGCATCAACATGACGGTGGTGGCGGGCATTTTGACGATCATGGGGTATTCGATGATCGACACGATCGTGGTGTTCGACCGCATCCGCGAGAACCGGGGCAAATACGGACACCTGGATCGCCAGGTCATCAACGACGCCGTGAACCAGACTTTGTCGCGCACCTTGCTGACCTGCGGGACCACAACCATCACCGTGGCGTTCATGTATTTCATTGGCGGACCGGGGATTCACGGCTTTACTTTCGTCCTGCTCATTGGCATATTGGTCGGCACATACTCGTCGGTCGCCATCGCGGCCCCGATTTTGCTGTTCCATGCCGAGCGGGAACGGGTACCGGATTCGGGAAATCGCCCCGGCCTGCTGCAAGGAGCCTGATCGCGATCGATGAGCCTGTAATGGACCGCCAAGTCGTGCGGCCGCGACAACTCAATACGGGAAGGAGTCCCAATCATGCGCAAGGATGTGAAATTCGCTCTGATCATCGGCGGCGTGTTCCTGGCCGTCCTCATCATCTATATCAGCGTCAATCAGACCGGCGACAAGGGCCGCAACGATGTGGCCCTGGTTACGACCGGTGGAACAGTCACATCGGGCGGCTCATCGCCAACTCCCGCCGTCACGCCCCCAGCGCCAGCACCGGCCACCGCAGGCCCCAAGGCTCCAGCGCCCAAGCTCACTGCTCCTGCACCGGCGGCTGAGGATCATGTGGTCGCAGTTGTGCCGCCGGCTCCCGCGCCCGCTGTCGTCGATCATTCCGCCGATTTCACTCCCGCGCCGCCAGTCCGCAGCGAAGTTACGCCGGCCGCGCCGGCCGTCGATCCGGCCAACGATCCCTGGCATAGCGCCCTGACCTACGGCATGCTCGACACCGTCAAGCCCGCCGTCGATATCCGCCCCGATGCCGCCGGTCCGCAGGATATCGGCCCGATGGCCTCGCAACCGCCGTCCTCCGACGGATCGGGCACGAGTCCGGATTCCGCCGCCGGTGGTCCGATTGTCACCGAGACACCGTCGATGTCCGGCGGGCCTATCGTAGCCGACGCCACACATATCGGCGCGCCGGCGCCCCTGCCGACGGCCAGCTACTCGACCGAACCGCCAATGGCGTCCGCATTGGCCAGTCCCTCAACGCGACCCGTGCAGGCCAATACCGGCGCCCACACCCACGTCGTTGCTTTCGGCGAGACCTTCAGTTCGATCGCCCAGACCGTCTACGGCAACAGCAAATACTGGAGCCGTATCGCCGATGCCAATCCGCAAATCGAACCCAGGAGCCTCAAGCCGGGAATGACGCTCATCATCCCCGCCTTCAGCCCGCCCGTCGTGCCCGCCACTCCCGCGGCCGTCGCTCCGGCTCCCATCGATCCCAAGACCGAATACCGCGTCCAGACCGGCGACAGCCTTTACAAGATCGCCGTGCATCTTTTCAACAACGGCCAGTGGGCCGACAAGATTTACGAACTGAACCGAACCGCGATCGGCGCCGATCCGGCCAAGCTCAAGGTGGGCCAGGTTCTCAAGCTCCCGCCGGCCCCGGCCGCCGCCGCTCCCGCGCCCGCAACGCCGCATTGATTGCGCCTTGCATGCCCAAGGACAGCGCCTTTTAATAGCCTGTGCTTGGTCCGGAGAATTCAAGACTCACAGGAGAATCCCTTGGCAGAAAAAATCCCCCTGTCCCGCGTCCATCAAAGCCCCCTGATCGAGAAACGCATCCTCGATGTCGTCCGCGGCGGCAATTACATCCTCGGCCCTGAGTGCAAGGCCTTCGAAGCCGAACTCGCCGCCTATTTCGGCGTCAAGCACGTCGTCCTCTCCAGTTCATGGACGGCCGCCGTTCACCTCCTGCATATCGTGCAGGGCCTCAAGAACGGCGATGAAATCCTCGTCCCCTCGCTGACGGCCTTCCCCAGCATCGAGCCCATGATCCACGTCGGCGCCAAGCCCGTCTTTTGCGACATCGGCACCGACTACACCATCGACCCCGAAGACGCACGCCGCAAGATCACGTCGCGCACCGTCGGCATCCTTCCGGTGCATCTCTACGGCCGGCCCGTCAACCTTGACGCCATCATGAAACTCGCGGCCGATCACAATCTCTGGGTCATCGAGGATTGCGCCCAGGCCCACGGCGCCCGCTGGCGCGGCAAGCGGGCCGGCTCCATCGCCAAACTGGCGGCTTTCAGCTTCTATCCCAGCAAGAATCTCACGGTTTATGGCGACGGCGGCGCCATCGCCACCGACGATCCCGAGATCGCCCGCAAAGTCACCATGCTCCGCAACCATGGCCGCAAGGATAAATACCTCCACGAGAAAGTCGGCTTCAATCTCCGCTTCAACGAGATTCAGGGCGCCGTCGGCCGTGAACAACTCAAGGTGCTCGACGAGCTCAACGCCGGGCGCCGCAAGGCCGCCGACGCCTATCGCCGCGAACTGGCGGGTATCCCCAATCTGGCCCTGCCGCCGGCCGACGAACCCGGCGTCACCGAAAGCGTTTATCACATGTTCGTCATCCGTCTGGACGGCCCAAACGGCCCGGAGCAGCGCGAGACACTGGCCCGATATCTCAAGGAAAAGGGCATCGAATCGGGCGTGCATTACCCCGTCCCCAACCATCGCCAGCCGGCCATCGAGGAACGCTTCGGCAAGCAACCCGCCCTGCCGCGAACCGAAGACGCCGTCCGCAGAATCCTCAGCCTGCCGATGTTCCCGACCCTCACCGATCAGGAGGTCCGGCTTGTCGCCTCGGAAATCCGGGCCCACCTCCGGGCCTGACCGGCCGGCCCCCCAGATTCGTCTTGCCTCTGCGCCATTGCGCCTCTGCGAGGGATATTCTCTTCCCGTACGGACCTGGGAGAAGAGTATCCCTCGCAGAGGCGCAATGGCGCAGAGGTCGGCAATATTGGTGTTTCCAGGATTATTCCAATTTCTTCCATAACTTGGATAGACCATGTCCGAATTGCTTTTGATCTACACCGCCCTGTCCGTCCTGCCGACGCCGGCCAATTTCCACATGCCCCTCCAGGACAATTACTGGTTCTGGAAAATCATCGGCTTTTCCGGCATCGGAGTCTTCGGCACCCGCTTCCTCATTCAATGGCTCTATAGCGAAAAGCACAAGGAAAGCCGCATTCCCACCATCTTCTGGTGGCAAAGCATCATCGGCACGCTCCTCTGCCTGGCCTACTTTCTCCGCCAGCAGGATTCCGTCGGCGTCGCCGGGTATCTCTTGAATATCATCCCCTATTCGCGAAACTTGATCCTCGTCTATCGGAAGAAAGGCCAGACGAAAGCGGCTATGGCATCGGGCCCGGCCGCGACCAAGGACGACCACTCGTGAACGAAACGCCCAACACACCCGCCGATCCATCTTCTGCATCTCCCGCGCCCGCCGTGCCAACTCTCAGCATCTGCGTCCCCGTCTTCAACGAGGCCGAGAACCTCCCGCTTCTGCTGGAGGCCATCGTCCGCGTTGTCGATCCACACAAAATCGCCACCGAAGTCATTTTCGTCGATGACGGCAGCACCGACGCCAGTTGGACAACCATCGAATCCCTCGTCGCCAAAGACGCCCGTGTGCGCGGTGTGAAATTCGCCTTTAATTGCGGTGAAACCGCCGCCAGCGACGCCGGACTCCGCGCCGCGCGCGGACGCTTTGTCATGACCATGGACGCCGATCTCCAGAACGATCCGGCCGACATCCCCAAATTCCTCGAAGCCCTCAGCCACGGCTGGGATTGCGTCTGCGGTTCGCGTGTGGCCACGCGCGGCAAGGGCGACAACATCATCCGCGTCATCAGCAGCCGCACCGCCAACTGGGTCCGCAACAAGCTCTCCGATGAACAAATCTCCGACGCCGGCTGCACCTACCGCGCCTTCCGCCGTGAATGCGTCGGCAAGCTCAAGCTCTATCGCGGCCTGCACCGCTTCATCCCCACGCTGCTGAAGATGGAAGGCTTCACGGTCACGGAAATCGCCGTCACCAACAATCCTCGTCTGCACGGCGAAAGCAAATATGGCGTATGGAACCGCCTCTTCAAGAGCTTCCGCGATCTGCTGGCCATTCGCTGGATGAAGACCAGGCTCCTTGGCTATCAGATCGCCAAAGAGATCGAGCAACATCCCTCCAATCCGGATGCCGCAGCCACCCCTCCAGCATTGACGACTCACGCACCATCAGCGGCGCCGCCGCCAAAACCGCGACGCCCATCCAAACGACCGCGTTTGCAGATCGCCGCCGGATTGCTCCTCATCATCGCCGCCATCCTCGCCTGGGGCAGCTTGCGAATCCCCGCCGGCGACGCCTCCGGCACATCCCTCACCGGCCCGCCCGCCACGCGAAAGGCCGGCGATATTCTTCACGTCGCCGCTTTCAACATCGCCGGCGGCGTTAGCCCCTATTACGACGATAAGACCCCCGATCTCCACCGAACTGTCGCCGTTCTCGGCGGTTACGATCTGATCTCCCTGGAAGAAGTTCACGGCTCTCTCACCGGGCCTGATCAGGCCGAGTTGATCGGCCAGCAGCTTCATCTTCCCTGGCTCTTTGCCCCCACCGAGCGGCAATGGTGGCATGATTCCTTCGCCAACGCCCTGCTCACCGATCTGCCGGTCAAGTCCTGGCAACGCACGCAAACCTCGGGCCCGGCCTCCTCGACCAACCGCAACCGCGTCGTCGCCACCGTCACCTGGCACGGACAAACCATCACCGTCATCCTCAGCCACCTCGATCGCCACGCCGACCGCGAAAACGAATTGCGATCGCTTATTGACTTTTTCCGCAAGGCCCCCGCGCCGGCCATTCTCATGGGCGATCTGAATACGACGACCCTCGACCCCATTCTGAGCGGCCTGCGCAACGACCCCGCCGTCGTCGATTGCATCACGCGATTCGACAGCCCAAACCTCTCTTCCGGCAATCTCGACTGGATCTTTTCGCGCGGGCTCGATTGCACGGGGGCCGGCCTGCGACTGGACGATGCTTCCGATCATCCCGTTGCCTGGGCTGATTTTCGGGTATCATCCGCATCGACACAGCCATGAGCCAATCCGCGACGCCCAATCTCGCGATCCTGGACCCAGCACAACCTGTCGCCTCGCGAAAATGGTCGCTTCCCGCCGCCATAATCCTCGTCGCCATTGTCGCCGCCCTCGCGGTCTTTACCAACCTTGGCGGCGCGCGAGTGCTGACCCGTCATGAAGTTCTCGCGGCCGAACCGGCCCGCGAGATGACGCAATTCCCGTCGTTTCAGATGTTCATGCTCCCCAAGCTGGCCGGCGCCTACCGCACCGCCAAGCCGCCGGGAATGATGTGGTTGATCGCCATCAGCATCACCGCATTCGGCGAGGCATCGGCTTTGGCGGCCCGATTCCCCTCCGGACTGGCCTGCGTCGCGTCGGCCGTCCTGGTCACGGCCTTCGCCGCACGCTGGTTTGATATCGCCGTGGCCACGCTGGCGGGACTTTTCCAGGCCACCATACTCATTACGCAGCTTCAAGGCCGGCTCTGTGAAGCGGATGCGACCCTCGGCGCCGTCGTCCTGATCGCCATCGGTGCGCTGGCGCTGGCCTGCGTCCCATCGCCACGCGGGCGGATGTCCACATGCTGGACCAGCACGCTGTTCTACATGGCCATCGCCGCCAGCATCTTGCTCAAGGGCCTGATCGCACCCGCCTTAATGCTGCTGGCGATCGCGTTCTATTGGCTCGTGCGTCGCGACCGCCGTATCCTGCAATTTCTGCTCAATTTCAAGGGCATCGCGATCGTCCTCTGCACTTCGCTGGGCTGGGCCGCCATCGCCTACACCATCGACCCGGCCATCATTCACGACTGGTTCAGCGAGCAAATCGGCACCGCCACCGGAACCTTCGGCTCCGACCCGTGGTATTTCTATTTCCATTCCGTCCTGTTCGATCTTCTCCCCTGGACGCCGTTCGTCTTCGTCGCATTTTTCATGGGAATCCCGCGCCGGCCCGTCCGCAGGGGCCTCCCGCCGCCCGCGCCGTCCGCGTCCGCCAAGCCAGCGCCGGCATCTCCCTTGCCAATTCTGGAATACGCATGGCCGGACACGCCGCCACAACCCAACCTGCTTGTCCGCTTCTGGCGCTGGGTCAAGCCCGCCGATCCCATCACCCAGTTCCTCGCCTGCTGGTTCGTCCCCGGCATTATTTTTCTGTCGGCCATCAAGCACAAGCACGGGCACTATCCCATCCCGATTCTGCCGCCGCTGATCATCGCCTCCGCCGCCGGGATGGTGCATTTCGTGCGCTGGCAACGGCGAATGCCGCCGCGAATTCTGATAACCATCGCATGGACGATTGTCTGTCTCGCGGCCGGTGCTGTTGGCGCCCGATGGACGCTCCATTGGTCCAAACTCCCCACCGCCGCATTGCAGAAGGACATGGCGATCGTGGTCGGCGTCATCGCGGCCGGGTGCATTCTGGCGGGTTTGCTCGACTACTTCCGCTGGCACATTGCCCAGATCGCGTGCATCATCGTATGCGTGCTGGTCGTCGAGATTTCCATTCAATACACGGTCATTCCCGCGCTGGATGATTACCGCCCGCAAGCCGAACTCGCCCTCCGCGCCGCCGCCGAAGTTCCCGGCAGCAAGACGATTTTCCTCCTGGGCCGCCGCGAGGAGGAACACGAGGCGCAATACACCTTCTACCTGCGCCAGCCGATGCAGCGCTGTGACGAGTTCGCTTTCTTCCCCAAGCTGGCCGCACTCAACCGGCCGCCCTTTTACGCGATCACTCCCGCCATTCTGATCCCCGATCTCCGATCCCGCTGGAAAGTCACCCTCCTTGACACGGCCTCCCCGATTCGCTCCGGCGAAACCGAAGACGACCACCTGAACCTCGTCCGCCTCGACCCGATTGCCGCTTCGCGCCAATAGAGCCGGCGAGCAGGTATGAAAATGATGGCGTCGCTCGAGAACTTTCTGAGAACTGGCCGATTTGGACTTGTTTGTCTCGGAACGACGTCGCGGAGTCTAACAGAGCTGCTGGGATACCCCGATGACCGCTCCGTGGAAGAACCTGAAATACGGAAATATGGCAACCTCGAAATCGTTTTTCGCGACGGTCTTGTGCATATGATCGCCCTCTATTTCCGCGATGGAAATTTCATCTCGCCTTTTTCGTTCTCGGACTATTGCCCAAATGACCAAACTTCGCTGTCAGACATGGAACATTTCCTTCGAACAAATCAAATCTCGTACTCGCCGGAAGAATCGTTGACCTTTGATTCTCAATCGGGCTTGAGAATTTCGGTTAGTAATGCAACCTTGGTATTCTCGCAGGGGCGTCTCTACGGTATCTTTGTGTCTGCTTGGGACCGACCGAATCCCTCGACAGCTTGAATCTGTTGCGACCTGGGGCCATCACAGCTCGCCGGCTCAATTCCGCACCAATTGCGTATTACCGCATCCAACGGAATTCGCTACGCCGCCGGCTTTTCCGCCAGCACGATTCGGGCCTTGGCCTGCAACAGGGCTATCACGCTGGCCGTCGCAATTAGCGCTTCGTATTCGGCACGCTGTTCGGCAGTAAGGCTGCCGTCAATGGCGCGGTCGGCCAGTTCGTCGATCTTTGGCTTGGGCATCAGCGTCGGCCCGTAGTGCCACCAGCCTACGGGCCGCCTGGGGGGATAACGCTCGCCCGACCGGGTCGAGCAGGCGGTCGAGGAGATCGGCGCTGGTCAACATGATCGCCAATACACCTTGCCTGGGGCCATGTTTGGGAGCATCGTCTACGACGCGACCGTCGTTCACACCCCCGTCAAAAAGTCCCGCGACGCGATCAGCCCCGCCATTTCGCACTCGGGCGTGCCGTTGAAATCCTCATCCTCCAGTTCCACGCTCAAGAACCCGCGATAATCATTGTCCGACAATATCCGCAATATCTGCGGCCATCGCGACTGGGCGTGTCGCCGGTAACGCCGACGTGGCAGCGATTGAGCGATGACGAACTGCTCGATCGGCTTTCCGAAATCGGCCAACCGGGGGCGATCGCCACCGTCAACGGCAGGCCGACGCTTGTGCTTCTGCATCCGCAGCCCCCGCCGGACGGCATCTGATCGCAACCGCCGTTTGACGGCGCATGCAATCGGCCATAGACTCGCCGCCCGGTTGGCTTGGTGGAGAGTTGCATGAGTTTTCAATGTATCTTGATCACGCCGGAGCACTTGGTGCTTGATGAGACTGTCACGCAGGCGATCGTGCCGGCATTCGATGGGCTCATGGGGGTTCTGGATCACCGGGCGCCGATCCTGGTGAAGCTGGGACTGGGGCCGCTCAGGCTCGATTTTGCCGGGGGAAAACAGCGGCTGTTTCTCGTCGAGGGTGGCGTGGCGCAGATGAAGGGATCAATGCTGACGATTCTTACGCAATCGGCCATTGCGGCCGAGGATATCACTCCTGAATCGGCCCGCGTGGAATTTGCCGAAGCCTCCGCGCGGCGAATCACCGATGAGGCCAGCTTTGAGAAGCGCCAGGCCGGACTGCGCCGAGCGGCCGTCAAGGCCGAGCTTGCCGGCCGCGGCAAGTGATCGATCTGGCGATCGATTCTGTCATCAATACTTGAATTCGACGCCCAGACCGCCCCAGATGACGTTGTCGGCATCGAGGACGCCGCGGATCTTGCCGGTATCGACAAACCGGCTTGTCAGGTCGAATTCGCCGTAGCGCTCCGGAATATTCATGAGCGTGTTGAGCGAGAACGTGACCAGCACGCCGACGTCGTAATGCTGCCAGCCGGTGTCGTCCTTGTTGTTGATGAAGACGAACTGCTCCTGGAAATTCCAGATGTACGCGATGTCGGCATAGGGCGAAATTGTCACGCCGGTCTGCTCGATCGGAAAATCGTGCCGAACCGCCGCCTCGAAATACCAGCCCTTGTTCTTGTTGTAGTCGTAGGCCGTGTAGATCGACGGCGAAAGAATCGGCTTGTCCAACCCGAAGACATATCCGTCGTCCAGCTCGATCTTGCCCCAGACTTCCGACGTGTCATAAGCGACGCGATCGGGGTAGAGATAGGCGTTATCCCCGGCCGTCAGCGTGACCGGCCGCAAATTCAGGCTGGTGCCGAAATAGGGGCGGAATTCCTGGAAACGCGAGACGGGATCGGAATCGAAGACATTGGAGAAGACCCCGACAAAGGGCGTGAACGGGCCGATGTCGAAATTGATCTGCGACTGTATTTCCAGATTGGCCGAGTCGCCGCGCCCGCCGACGGCACTATGATCCACGCCGCGATAGACGTAGTGATTGTAGTAGTCGAAATCGAGCTGCACGTGCGTGCCACCGGCGTTGACGCCCGGGCGCTGGGTGGGAATCTCGGGCTGCCCGTAAACGGTTTCCGGCGGCGCGGCGTCCATCGAGAACGGGCCTGGAAAATCAGCCGCATTGTCCGGCGATGCCGCGGCGGCGTTGTCGCTGCTGACGTGCAAAGCCGGATCGAATCCGTCGCCGGCCAGGGCCTTCCCCGCCGACAGACCCGCCGCGGCGGCGATAATCATCGCCCGAACCAGCCAACCATCCCATACCGGCCGATTGCGCATCGATCGCTCCTTGACAGCCGGTGGCAAAAGTCCAGCGGATCTTTTTGCCGCGGGCTGATAGGTGAAATGTACCGGCCTCGAGTTCCCTTGTCACGAACGGGCGACCGGCGACTGGCAACGCCAACCCATTTGCCCGTATCATGCCGACAGCCCGTCACTATGAGCCGATCTTCGCAAACCTCCGCCGAGTCGCCCGCCGCTAGCCCCGGCGCGCCGCCGCCCTCCACCAGCCGGTTGATGACCCGGTTCGTCGAATCGTGCATCCAGACGGTGGCCGGATCGGCTGTCGCGGTCGAGCAGGGTTTCAAGGGCCGGCCCAAGGCCCGCCGTTTGCTTCGTCTGCTGGCCGACAAGCATCGAATCCTTGTGACCGCCCATCGGCATCCCGACCCAGATGCCCTGGCCAGCGTGCTGGCCATGTCCAAGCTGCTGGAGGCCAAACTTCCCGACGCGGCCGTCACCACATCCGTCCAGGGTCATGGCGGCAGCGGCGGCATGAACGAGGCGTTCCTGCGGCTGGCGAATCTCAAGCTCGATCCGTGGGAAGAAATCGACCTGAACTCGTTCGATGCCATCGTGCTTCTGGATTGTCAGCCGGGGTTCACCTATTCGCCGCTGCCGCCCGATTCCTACCCTCTGGCCGTCATCGATCACCATCGCGCCCGCGGCAAGCGGCCGGCGTCGGCCTTTTGCGACATTCGCACCGACGTCGGCGCCGCCACCAGCATCGTCTTCAGCTACTACATGGATCTGGAAGTGCCGATCTCGCCGGACCTGGCCGCGATCATGCTTTACGCGATCGAGTCCGACCTGGCCGGCGCCGCCGGAACGCCCGGCGAACTGGACAACGTCGCCCTCTCGACGCTCACGCTGCTGGCCAACACGCGCAAGCTGTATCAGATGCGGTATGTCGATCTGCCGCAGAGCTATTTCATCGTCTTCGCCAGTGCCCTGGCCAATGCGGTCTATTACGAAACCGCACTGATGTCCCACATCGACCAGATCGAAGCCCTCGAACAGCCCGCCGTCATGGCCGATTTCCTGCTGCGCTTCGACAAGGTGCAATATTCTCTGGTGACGGCCGTTTATGAGAACCGCCTGCTGCTGAGCCTGCGGACCAGCGGCTCGCGGCTCAGCGCCGCCGACCTGGCCCGACGGCTGCTGCGGCGCATCGGCGAAGGGGGCGGCCACCGCTGCAAGGCCGGCGGCTACATTCCCCTGGAGACCGGCTCCCCCACCGAGATCGAGCGCAAGCGCAACGTCCTGCGCCGCCGTTATCTCCGCGCCCTGAACATCCGCCAGCCGCGCGGGATCAAGTTGGTTCCAACGGTGAAATAATCGTCCCGTTTCCCCCATCCCGCCCGCCGGGTACATTCCCGCCATGAGTACCGACCTTCCCAAAAACTACGATCCGGCCGCCGTTGAATCGGCCACGCATAAACTCTGGCGCGAGAACAACAGCTTCGCCGCCGATCCGGCCCGGCCGGGTCGGCCGTTCACCATCGTCATGCCGCCGCCCAACGTGACCGGCGCCCTGCATCTCGGCCACGCCATAAACAACACGCTTCAGGACATCCTCATCCGCCAGCACCGCATGGCGGGCTTCAACACGCTCTGGGTTCCCGGCATCGACCACGCGGGCATCGCCACCCAGGCCGTCGTCGAAAAGCAGCTCAAGGAAAAGGAAAACAAAACCCGCATCGACATTGGCCGTGAAGCCCTCGTCAAGCGCATCTGGGAATGGAAAGAGCAATACGGCAACCGCATCCTCGAACAACTCCGCCGTTTGGGCTGCTCCTGCGACTGGTCTCGCGAACGCTTCACTCTCGACGACACCTGCGCCCGCGCTGTGCGGCAGACGTTCTTCAAGCTCTTCAAAGACGGCCTGATCTATCGCGGCAAACGCCTTGTCAACTGGGACATCCAACTCCAGACCAGCATCAGCGACGATGAGATTTATCACGAAACCGTCAAGACGAGCCTGTGGCACATCCGCTACCCCATCGAAGGCTCGGATCGTGTGATGACCATCGCCACCACGCGCCCCGAAACCATGCTCGGCGACACGGCCGTGGCCGTGCATTCGCAAGACCCGCGCTGGAATTGGGCCATCGGCAAGACCGTGCGACTACCGCTTGTCGATCGGCTCATCCCGATCATCGCCGATGATATTCTCGTCGATCCGAAATTCGGCACCGGCGTGGTGAAAGTGACCCCCGCCCACGACCCCAACGACTATGCCACCTGGCAGCGGCATCTGAACGCGCCCGACAAGATCGACATCCTCAACATCCTCGACCCCGACGGCACCATCAACAAAAACGGCGGTCCATACTCCGGCATGAAACGTCACCTCGCCCGCAAGAAGATCGTCGAAGACCTGACGGCCGCCGGACTGCTGGAAAAAGAAGAGCCCTACGAAACCCAGGTCGGCCACAGCGACCGCAGCAAGACTCCCATCGAGCCGATGCTCTCCGATCAATGGTTCGTCAAAATGGCCGATCTGGCCGAAAAAGCCATCCAGGCCGCCAAAGACGGCCGGGTGAAATTCCATCCGGAGCGCCATGCCCAGCAATACCTAAGCTGGCTCGGCGAAAAACGCGATTGGCCGATTTCGAGACAGCTTTGGTGGGGACATCGCATTCCGGTGTGGACCAAGACGACCAGCGATCGGGAGATCTTTCATGAAATCGATCAGCTCACGGACGACTCGCTGGAAGACATCTTGATTGCCAAAGGCGAGAATGACTCCCTGCAAATTATTGACGCAGATACAGGGGAATCATTGCGCCCGACGGTACTTGAGTTCAATCACGGACTAAATCG
>Ga0181517_10003418_pt1 | contig 15148 bp, 13 predicted proteins | sample PEATcosm2014_Bin_31_FD_119748 | JGI IMG/M metagenome (GOLD analysis project Ga0181517, IMG submission 119748) | Peatland microbial communities from MTU Mesocosm Facility, Houghton, MI, USA - PEATcosm2014_Bin01_30_metaG | ecosystem: Environmental > Terrestrial > Soil > Wetlands > Peat | place... | reverse complement strand
GGCTGCCCGGTTGCGCCGACCGCACTCGAATCACCCATCATCAGCCCACGCCTACGCGCCGCTGCGACGCGGTGCTTCGACCAATGGGAGGGCCTTATCGCCGCACGGCTTCGGGCTGACGGATGGCCAGAGCCCTCCGTCACGGAGACGGCCTCGGCGGCTCTTGCCCTCATCGAGGGAGCGTTGCTCCTCGCCCGGGTGAGCGGGCGGCTGAGCCACCTAGCTAACGCCAAGCGCGCCGCGTCATCCCTGCTCGCCCTACCCGAGGTGGAGGGGTCTAAGCAGCTCACACCCCGGGCTTCGGGTCGCCAACCCGAAGGTCGCGACGGGGCGAGTTTCTCGGGGCCAGAGAGCTAGTAAGGGTCATTTTGAAGAGACGGCCCCCTGGCGGCTGCATATGCAGACGCCGCCTACCAGCGACTTCGTTGGATCTGTAAACCAAAAGTCGCGCGATTCCTAAGAGACATTGCCTATCTGCTCCCCATGGGGTGGTGGCCGAGATGGGGGATCGGCTACGCCGTGATCCAGGGCAACCCGGGGTCACCCTTCGACTCCTCGGTCCGCAACAACGGCCTGCTGCTCGACACGGTTGCCGGTCCCGGAGCGCAGTCGCACGCCCTCGGCAATGTGCTGGTTGACGGCGCTGATGGGCCGGTCGCAGCATCATCGGGCGGGCAGCTGGCCATCACGGTGAACTCCTTCGCCGAACCGGTCTGGCAGCACCAGCAAGCCGAGCGCTGCTCACCGGTGACCTTTAGTTGCATACCGCTGCCCGAGCCCGCTGCCACTGTGAGCATGGACGCGTTGTGGTCGCCCGATGGGTCCAAGCTCAGCTTGGGGCGAGGCGACATCCCATCCTTCCCTTTCACGGGCTTTGTGAGGCCAGCCAGTGCGGACTCCTGGGACGAAGCGTGGCTGGCAACGGGGGACCCGGAAAGGGATGCGTACATCGCCCTAGACAGGCTGTACGCCCTGTTCGGACTGGTCGCGAGCGATAACCCCTATGTCGAAGGTGACAAAGTCTCGACAGAAAAGTTGATGGCGGCTTTCCGGTGAAAACGACCGTCACCATTCGAGTCAGATCAGGCGCCCCCGCGTGCCGGTCCACCGACGTCCTTGCTAGCGGTTCGGGGACACTTAACGGCCGCACCAGGTCAGTCACCTTCGACCGCCTCGACGATGCCCGGCGCTTCCTCGCGGGCATGGGCGGTGGGTTGGTCCGTGGCGAGTTCGTAGACCCGGCGCAGGCCCGGACGCGTTTCGACGACTGGGCCGAGGCGTGGTGGCAGACCACCACGGGCTTGAGGCCGACGACGAGGCGGATTAAGCACGGGCGGCGCAAGCTGGTGACGACACGGCGGGACAAGGACGCCACCGCCGCTCCCGACCTGGTCGAACGCGACTTCAGTGCGAAGGGCAAGGACGAGCTCTGGGTGGGCGACATAACCTATGTCCCCACCGGCTAGGGCTGGCTGTTCGTGGCCTCTGTGCTGGACGTTTTCTCCCGCCGCCTGGCGGGGTGGTCGATAGCAGACCACCTGCGTACCGATCTGTGCCTAGACGCCCTGCAGGCGGCTGCGGTCAGCCGTGGCCGGCTGCGCCTCGTGGGCACAAAGTTCCACTCCGACCACGGTTGCCAGGGCAGACAGGCCCGCTCGGGCTAGTCCGCGCCCACCGGGTCAACGCCTTCTCGAAGGACGCCGAGATCCTCGTCTTGCGGCACCAACTGGCGGTGCTCCGCTGTTTGCGTACGACGGGGGCGAGCCGGTGAGCGCGCCCATCGCCCTTCGTCAACGCAGCCGGCTACGCAAGTCGTCGAGTTCGGCGATCAGTGCCTTTGGCAGGTGGTCACCGAAGACGGCGTAGTGCTCCTCGATGCTCTCAACTTCGGCGCGCCACTCCTCGCGGTCCACCTTCAAAAGCTCGGCCAGGTCGACATCGAGCCCGTCGGTGCCGAGGGACCGGGGGACCAAGCCGATCGGCGTCTCCTCGGTCGCGGCTTGCCCCTCGCAGCGTTCGAAGATCCACCGCAAGACCCGGCTGTTCTCGCCATAGCCGGGCCATAGGAACCGGCCGTCCGCACCTTTGCGGAACCAGTTGACGTAGTACAGCCGTGGTAGGGACCCGGGAGACATGGCGTCCCCCACGTCTAACCAGTGGCCGAAGTAGTCGGCCATGTTGTAGCCGCAAAACGGTAACATAGCGAAGGGATCGCGCCGCAGCTTCCCGACCGCGCCAGCCTGTGCCGCGGTCGTCTCCGATGCCATGACCGACCCGAGGAACACTCCGTGAGACCAGCTGCGCGCCTCGGTCACGAGCGGTACCACGTCCGAGCGCCGGCCGCCGAAGAGGATGGCCGAGATAGGGACGCCAACAGGGTTCTCCCATTCGGGGGAGAACGACGGGCATTGCGTGACGCGGACCGTGAAGCGTGCATTCGGGTGGGCCGCCTTGCGGTCCGAGCCGCGCTGCCACGACCGGCCCTGCCAGTCGGTCAGGTGCTCGGGCGGCTCGTCGGTCATGCCTTCCCACCACGCGTCGCCATCGTCGGTGAGAGCGGTGTTGGTGAAGATCGTGTCGTGGGACAACATTTCCATGGCATTGGGGTTGGTGTGCGCGCTCGTCCCCGGGGCCACGCCGAAGAAGCCGGCCTCGGGGTTGACCGCCCATAGCCGGCCGTCGGGCCCGATCTTCATCCAGGCGATGTCGTCGCCGATCGTGGAGACTTGCCAACCCGGGACCGTCGGGACCATCATGGCCAGGTTGGTCTTGCCGCACGCAGATGGGAAGGCGCCGCACATGTAATGGGACCGCCCCTCGGGGTTGGTCACTTTGACGATGAGCATGTGCTCGGCCAGCCAGCCCTCGTCCCGGCCGATGACCGAGGCGATGCGCAAGGCGAAGCATTTCTTGCCCAGCAGGGCGTTGCCGCCATAACCCGACCCGTACGACCAGATCTCCCTGGTCTCGGGGAAGTGGGCAATGTACTTGGTGCCGGGGTTGCAGGGCCAGGGGGCGTCCGCTTCGCCGGGGGAAAGAGGCGCGCCCAGGGAATGGACGCAGGGCACGAACGAGCCATCGTCACCGAGGGCGTCCAAAACGACCTTCCCCATCCTGGTCATAATGGACATGCTGACGGCGACGTAGGCGGAGTCGGTCAGCTGGGCACCTATCTGGGAGATGGGCGAACCGAGGGGGCCCATGGAGAACGGCACCACGTACATCGTGCGGCCCTTCATACTGCCGGCGAACAGCGCCCTCAGCCGGTCCTTCATCTCGGACGGCTCGGCCCAGTTGTTGGTGGGCCCGGCGTCCTCTTCCACCTTGGAACAAATGAACGTCCGGTCCTCGAGCCGCGCCACGTCCCCCGGGTCGGAGCTGGCCCAATAGCTGCGCGGCCGCCTGTGTTCTGACAGGGGGACGAAGGTCCCGGCCCGCACCAGGAGGTCGCAGAACTGTTCGTACTCGGCAGCCGAACCGTCGCACCACAGGACCCGGTCAGGCCCACAGATCTGTGCCCAGTGGTCGACCCACTCCAGCAAGTCGCGGTTAGTGCTCAATAGATGGGTGGTTGTCAAAGTCGGTCCTGCTTTCTTTAGGAACTGGCCGATAGCGGGCGGGTCAGGCGGTGGCCTGGAACTGGGCTTCTTCCGTCTCGAACTGGGCTTCCTCGGTTGAGCCAGCCAGGGCGAGCGTCGACGCCGACCCGCCGCTGAGCGTTGTCATGACGTCGTCGAAGTACCCGGCGCCCACCTCGCGCTGATGGCGCGTGGCGGTGTAGCCCTCCACCTCGAGGTCGAACTCATGTTGCTGTAGCTCCACGTAGGCGCTCATGCCCCGGCGGGCGTAGCCGTGGGCCAACTCGAAGGTCGACTGGTTGAGGACATGCCAGCCGGCCAGAGTGACGAACTGGAAGGTGTAGCCCATGGCACCCAGCTCCCTCTGGAAGCGGGCGATGGTCCGGTCATCGAGGTTCTTCTTCCAGTTGAAGGAGGGGGAGCAGTTGTAAGCCAGCCTTTTGTCTGGGTACTCGGCCTTGACGCGCTCGGCGAACTCACGGGCCTGCTCCAGGTCAGGCGTCGACGTCTCGCACCACATCATGTCGGCATATGGGGCGTACGCCAAGCTGCGAGCGAGGGCGACGTCCATCCCCGGTCGCTGGTAAAAGAAGCCTTCGGGGGATCGTTCGCCGGTGCAGAACCGCCGGTCGCGCTCATCGACGTCGCTGGTGAGCAGGTTTGCCCCGAGCGAGTCGGTGCGGGCCACGACCAGCGTCGGGACACCGCACACGTCGGCGGCGAGGCGGGCGGCGTTGAGGGTACGGATGTGCTGCGACGTGGGGACCAGGACCTTGCCGCCCATGTGCCCGCATTTCTTCTCCGAGGACAGCTGGTCTTCGAAGTGTACGCCCGCCGCCCCCGCCTCGACCATGGCCTTCATGAGCTCGAAAGCGTTGAGAGCACCGCCAAAGCCGGCTTCGGCGTCGGCGACGATAGGCACCATCCAGCGACGATGGGAGGCGCCGCTCGGGTGGGCAGAACTTCCGGCTCGTTCGGCCCATTCGATCTGGTCGGCACGGCGAAGGGCGTTGTTGATGCGACGGACCACGGCGGGGACGCTGTTGACGGCGTAGAGGCTCATGTCGGGGTACACGTTCTCGGAAAGGTTGGCGTCGGCGGCAACTTGCCAGCCCGACAGGTAGATGGCCTGGAGGCCGGCCTTGACCATCTCCACGGCTTGGCCGCCCGTCAGAGCGCCGAGGGCACTGACGTAGTCCTCGTTGTTCAGCAACCACCAAAGGTGCTCGGCGCCCTGGCGGGCCAGGCTGCACTCCACATGGACCGAGCCGCGTAAGCGGACGACGTCAGCCGGGCTGTAGGTGCGCTTTATGCCGGCCCAGCGGCGATCATGGGCCCAGTGCCACGAAATCTCGGCGGCGGCGGTCTCATGGGGGGTGGTCATGGGAGGGGTTGGCCCGTCGGCAGTGCCGGCTGACACCTCGCCCCGGAGGAATCCTTTGAACACGGTCATGGGAGGGTTTGGTCCTTTCGGAGTGCGGGGGTTTCAGGGCCTCAAGGGAGCAGCTCGTAAGCCGCCAGGGTCAGGAAGGTCGGGAAGTCGTCGGCCAGAGCCACCTGCTCGAACACGTCGCGGGCTTGGCTCAGCAGGTCGGCGTGGTAGGTACCGTCGGCGGTCAGCTGCTCGACGATTTCGTCCAGGAGGTCGCGGACCAGGTCTTTGGTGACCACGGTCCCGTCCGGCCCGGCGAGGGTCATGCGGTGGTGGGCCCATTGCCAAACCTGGGCCCGGCTGATCTCGGCCGTGGCGGCATCCTCCATCAGGTCGTCGATGGCGGCCGCGCCGGTCCCCGACAGCCATGAGGCCAGGTAACGGAGACCGACCGAGATGTTCGTAGCCAGCCCGGCCGTCGTGATCCCGTCCCGCGGGTGGTCGACCGTGAGCAACCGGGCCCGGCCGACATGGATCTCAGGTCGTTGGCGGTCCAGCTGATTGGGTTGGCCACCGAGGACGGCGTCGAACTCGGCCATGGCCGTAGGCACCAGGTCGGGGTGGGCGACCCAGGTCCCGTCGAAGCCATCGGCCGCCTCGCGCTTTTTGTCCTCGGCCACCTTCGCCAGCGCCCTCTCGGTCACCTCCGGGTTGCGCCGGTTCGGGATGAACGCGGCCATGCCGCCGATGGCGTGGGCGCCCCGCCTGTGGCAGGTCTGGACCAAGAGGTCGGTATAGGCCCGCATAAACGGGGTCGTCATCGTCACCAGCGACCGGTCCGGCAGCACGAAGGCGGGATCGGCGTGGAAACGCTTGGCGACACTGAAGATGTAGTCCCACCGGCCGGCGTTGAGACCGCAGATGTGGTCTCGCAGCTCGTAGAGGATCTCGTCCATCTCGAACGCGGCAGTGATCGTCTCAATGAGCACCGTCGCCCTGATCGACCCGCGGTCCAGCCTGAGGGTATCCTCGGCGGCCGACATGACGTCATCCCACAGCCGAGCCTCTAGGTGGCCTTCCAGCTTGGGCAAGTAGTAATAGGGCCCGAAACCCCGGGACAGGGCCTCGCGGCCGTTGTGGAACAGGTACAACCCGAAGTCGAACAAGCTGGCCGAGATGGGCCCGCCGTCCACTTTGAAGTGCTTCTCGGGCAGGTGCCAGCCCCGGGGCCGCACCACCAACGTCGCGGTCTCGTCGGCCAGTCTGTAGGTCTTGTCCGGGGTGACTAGCTCGATCGTCTCCTGCACCGCATCCTGGAGATTGACCTGGCCCTTGATGACGTTGTCCCAGGTCGGGGAGTTGGCGTCCTCGAAGTCGGCCATGAAGACCTTGGCCCCCGAGTTGAGGGCGTTGATCATCATCTTTCGTTCGGCCGGTCCGGTGATCTCGACCCGTCGGTCCGACAGCGTCTTGGGCGCCTCCGGGACCGTCCAGAACCCGTTGCGGACACCGACCGTCTGGGGCAGGAAGTCGGGGCGCCCCCCCGCATCGAAGCGGGCTTGGCGCTCCGCCCGGGCAACCAGGAGGGCCCGCCGGCGAGCATCGAAGGTCCTATGCAAGCCAGCGACGAACTCGACCGCCTCCGGCGTGAGGACCCGCTCGGCGTCGGGATGAGGGACGTAGCTGATACCTAGCGTGTTGCGCATGAGCAACACATTGCCGAAGAATCGTCGTTCTATCGAGTCAAACATTCCGAAGACTTGCGCTTAGACCAAACTAATGCAATACTTTTGGCAGTGGGAACTTCCGACGCCCTTGACCCGCTTGTCTTCGGGCACTGCCTCCGGCACCTGCGGCGCCAGGCAGGAATGACCCTCGGGGCCTTGAGCCAGGCCGTGGGACGGCCGCCCTCGTACTTGTCGCAGTTGGAGAACGGCCGCTGCGAGCCACGTCTGTCGACCATCAACCAGCTAGCAGCCGCGCTCGGTTGTCGCTCTAGTGACCTGCTGGCAGCGAGCACTCCCAGCCGAAGGGCCGAGCTGGAGGTGGCGCTAGCGCACATGCAAGACGATCCTCGCTACCAGGCGCTGCGGCTGCCATACCTCCGGCCGAGCGCCCGCCTCGACAACGCGGCGTTGGAGCACGTCGTGACCCTGTTTGCCAAGGTCCGAGAACTATCGTCGTTGGGCCCCCCGACTGCGTCGACCGGTGCCCCTGGGGTGGGCCCGGCCGGGGCTCGCGCTGCGAACGCCGCCATGCGCGAGGAGATGCGCGGGCGCGACAACTACTTCGAAGAGATCGAGCAAACGGCTTCGCAGGGGCTCGCCGCCGTCGGCTACAGCGGCCCGGGCGCCGTACTCGAGGGCAACCTGACCGACGTGGCTAGGTACTTCGGGTTCACGATCGCCCGGGTGCAAGACCTGCCAGCCTCGACCCGGTCGATCAGCGACGTTCGGCGCCGGGTGATCTACGTCCCCCAGCGCAACGCCGCCGGAGGGAGGCGCTCCTCGCGGTCGGTCATTGCCCAAACGCTCGGGCACTTCGCTCTTGGTCACGAGGATCCTGTCGACATCGAGGGTTACGTGCGTCAGCGAGTGGAGGCCAACTACTTCGCTGGTGCCCTGCTCGCCCCCGAGGCGGCTGCCGTTGGGGTCCTCGGCGACGCCAAGGCTCGCGAAGACATCTCGGTCGAAGACTTCAGCGAGGTCTTCTACATCTCCTACGAGATGGCGGCGCACCGGCTCACCAACCTGATCACGCGGCACTTCGGCGTGCGCGTCCACTTCCAACGGTCCGATCCCGACGGGGTGATTTGGAAGGCGTACGAGAACGACGGCGTCCTCTTGCCGTCCGATAGCGACGGCACCATCGAGGGCCAGCGGCTGTGCCGGTGGTGGAGCTCGCGTCAGACGTTCGAGTCGGAAGACTCCTACGCCTTGCACTACCAGTACACCAAGACGGTGACGGGGACGTTCTGGTGTGTTACCCACGTCGACCTTGACCGCAATGACGGTGATGCCGTCACAGTGGGCACGCCGGAGGCGACGGCTCACTGGTTCCGCGGTTCCGACAGCAAGCTACGGGCGGTGTCGACTTGTCCGGACCCGTCGTGCTGCCGTAGACCAGCGCCTGATGCCGCGGCGCGCTGGGCGAATATGGCGTGGCCGTCGGCACGCGACCACAGCAACTTCGTGTCGGGCCTGCCGAGCGACACGGTCGTGTTCCGCCCGCAACTCGGAGTGGACCTCACCGACGTTTATAGCTTCCTCGACCGCCACTCAGGAGCAGTGGGCGCACACTGACACCTCGCGTGTCTTGCCCTGGCCTGGCGGCCTGGCCAGCTGTTAACGGCCCAGTTTAAGTCGCCGTCCGGCGGTGGCGGCGCTTCCGCCTCTCCCCGCCGGAGCATGCCTCCGACGGATGACGGACCTTACCGGCCCAAAAAGTCTATGTGGCCACGGACACCACTCCGGCCAGGCAATACGGGGCACCAGCGGCCCGCCCTTGGCGAGGCCGCGCTCAATACCGACCAAGCACTAGGTCTGAGACGGGAGAGCTTGTTGGTTCGGGCGAGCTTGCACCGTGGCGAACAGGGCGGTACGAAACTTGGTTGGGCCCGGTCGACCGCGGGCTCGTCACGGGCGGACGCTTGATATATAGAGCATTTGCCTACTATACTAAGCATGACAGCCCGAGAGAGGAGTCTGACATGACCGAACCCACCGCACCCAGTAACTCCAAAGTCTCCGTACAGGCAGAGGGGTCCGTGAAAGCCGAGACAGCTGAAGGTGAAGGCGGAGCGGCTACAAGCGAGGCCTCTCCGGCAAAGGCGAACCAAACCGAAAAGGCGAGGGAGAGCGACGCAGCCCGTCCGGCAGCGGTTGTTGCCACCCGCCGGGCCGGGCGAAGCGGCACCTCCCGTTCTCGTGAAGCCACTACGTCACATCGGCCGGCGGCGCCAAGGGTGCGCCGACTTCCAGATAGGGCAGCTAACGTTGCCCCCGTCGACCTTCCCCGGCCCACCAGGCCCGCGGCCAGTGCCCCGAGGGCCGCCGTGCTCTCTGCGGCCGTTCTTGACGAGCTCATTGCCTCGGCAAGCCAGGCGCAAAGCTTCACCCTGGACGTGCTGACCACGTGGGTCGATGTAATCGGCAAGGTCGTACCCAGGTTCCCAGGCTTTCCCTTCGTCCCGGCACGTTCCGACGTCGTCGAGGGCCTCGGTGCGGTCTTCGAGGTGGCCGAGGAGCTGTTGGCCTCGCAACGCAAGTTCGCATCGGACCTCGTCAGCGTGCTCACTCCGGCCCGCTGAACCGCCCAGCGCCGGGTACAGGGCCGGGCGGGTAGTGCCGGGCCTTGGGTCCATAGCAAGCCGCCGACCTGGGTAATCATACGTACAGGACCGCTTCCGACAGGGCCACGCCGGTTGGAGCTAGCGCGTTAATCTTGCCCCCGCCACCAGAGACGTCTTCGCACTTGGGACGTCAACATCTTCACATTTGGCAGTGACCGTTATGGCGGGAGCGCGGTAGCCACTGGCTGGCGGGGCCCGGGCGCACCAGGTCAAGCCTGGCTGTGGTGGACCTCTCCCCATGACGTCAGGCCCGTGCCGCCGTCGGGGCCCCCGCACCCCGGTGGGGTGCTGTGCGTGCGGGGCTTAGGGCCCGGCGCCCGCGTCGGCGAGCTCGGCCAGGGCGTGGCGGCGGCGCTTGCGCCGGCGGGGACCGAGGCCGTTGGCGGCCCGCCGGGCGTCGTCCGCCTCCCGGGCCTCGAAGGCGTCGAGCACTCGCCAGTTGCGCACCACCAGGCAGCAGGTCAGCAACACTAGCTCGGCCGTGGTTTGGTCATGAGCGGCGATCTCTTGGGCGCTGGCATCGCGAGCCAGCGGCACCAGGCCGAGCAGGAGACACCATGACGAGCGCCCAACACTCGAAGGCGCAGAAGGGACAATAACTCTGCGCCGACGAACAAGACCTAGGGCCTGCCGCTGGCATCGAGAGGGCTGTTGCTGGGTGGCAGGACGCTGGCCGAAGAGTACCGGTCAACGGAGCTGGGCGAGCGCGCGCACGTCATCGATCGGCAGGTCTCCTTCGACGGTAGCGGTGATGGTCATCGGCCCCAGGATGACGGGGGCACCGTAGCTGGAGAGGAACGAGGTATCGGCGGCATCCCGGCCAGTGGCTATGCGGACCAGTGACTGGCGCGGCGCCAGGAGAGTACCGTCCACGACGTACCAGGCACCATCGAGGCAGGCCTCGGCGACGGCGTGGAAGTCCATCGGGGATAGGCCGGGGGCGTATACGGCCACCAACCGGGCGGGGATCTCCATGGCCCGCAGGAGCGCCACAGCGAGGTGCGCGTAGTCCCGGCACACGCCCCGGGCAGCCAGGAGCGTGTCGACGGCGCCATCGGTGGGCCCGCTGCTGCCCGAGACGTATTCCAACTGCGTACCAACCCAGGAAGACACAGCGGCAAGGACATCGTGCGGTTCGTTGATGTCCCGGAAATGTCGGGACGCGAACCCAATGAGCCGGTCGGACTCGCAGTACCGGCTCGGGCGTAGGTACAGCAGTTCTTCGACGGCATCGGCCGGCGGGGCCTCGGGCGAGGCCGTGAGGGTGGCCCTGTAGTCGACCCGCAGCACGCCGGGCCCGGCGTCGACCAGCCAGATCCGGCCACTGTGCGGTGCGCCCAGCTGGCTCCATTGGACCCCGTGGTCGTCGAGGGTCATCGTGATCGTCTCGTCGGCTCGATATCCGTCGGGGTCGGCCACCGCCACCTGGACAGCTAGTCGGGCCGGGGCTAGGACATTGACCTCCAACGAGGCGGTCACGGTTCGGTTCATCTCCCACTCTGCCCGCTAGCCCGGGCGTGCTACCGGACAGGGGCGAAGCAAGGATGGGCGTCAGGCTCCTTCGTAGGTGTCAGGGTTCGGGCCCACCCGTCCACCTCCTCCCTTGTCGAACGCGTCGACCGATGCGATCTCGTCATCGCAGAGCTCGAAATCGAACACGTTGATGTTCTCGTGGCACAGAGCGGACGCCGACGGTCTGGGGTGTCGGCGAACACCCCGGCCGTGAGGGAAAAGAACAAGACGGCCGGGAGGGAAAAGAACAAGGCGGACAGCAGGCTCGCGGTCTGGACCAAGGCCACGAGGGAGGCATCGCGGTCGACGAGGAGCCACTGGTCCGCGACTGCTTGCATCCAGGGCCCGACGTTCGATCCCAATTGGGCCAGCCAAAGAACCCGGAACCTGCGGAAGCGGAGCGGGGCCCAAGGCGACGGTCGTCGCTTCGTCTCGGTCTTGGTGCTTTCTTCGGGAGCCGGACCGTGCCCTTGATATTAAGGATCCGGTTCAGAGCTCGGCGCGCTCCAGGCAGGGAGGGTGGGTGCCTTTCTGCCGTCCGGGTCTCCGACGTCGTGGAGTCTCTCGTCGTTCGCGGGCTGAACGGGGAGGGTCCAGCCATGGACCCGTGAACTGCTCTTCGAAGGCTCGCAGGCTGGGGTGACGTCGAACGCCGAGAACTGGGACACTCCCAGGTGCAAGGCAGCCGATCTGGCGCGACAATGCAACCAGAGCCGACCAGAGGAGACCGGGATGAGCACCGTCGACGGACAGGATGGCGAAACCGGCGGGATGGCAAACAGCGCAGCTGTCGACCTGAAGCTTGAGGTGGTCGTCATCCCCGTGGCTGACGCCGACCGCTCCAAGGTGTTCTACGCCGGCCTCGGATGGAGGCTCGACGCCGACTTCTCCTACGACAACGGCTTCCGGGTCGTGCAGTTCACGCCCCCCGGTTCGCTGTGCTCCGTGCAGTTCGGCACCAAAATCACGGGTGCCCCACCCGGTTCTGCCCATGGCCTCTACTTGATCGTGTCCGACGTTGATGCCGGGCGTGAGGAACTCATGAGCCGGGGAGCCAAGGTCAGTGAGGTGTTCCATTCCGGAGCGCCGGGGGCGCAGCTCGATCCCGTGGGGGCGAGTGGTCGGGTCGGCGGGCCGGATCCGGATCACAAGAGCTATAGCTCCTTTGCGACGTTCGAAGACCCGGACGGCAACAGCTGGTTGCTCCAAGAGGTGACCGAGCGCCTCCCGGGCCGGCTCGCTCCGACCATCACTTCGTTCAACTCTGCCGGTGACCTGGCCGGGGCGCTGCGACGCGCCGAGACGGCCCACGGCGAGCACGAGAAGCGGCTCGGCAAGGCTGACCCGGATTGGCCCGACTGGTACGCCGAGTACATGGTGCGCGAGCAGAGCGGTCAGGAGACGCCGGAGTGAGCGATTTCGACGTGATCGTGCTGGGCGGCGGCGCACCAGGCGAGCACTGCGCGGGCGCCATCGCCGCGCGAGGGCTTCGGGTCGCAGTGGTCGAGCGGGAGCTGGTCGGCGGCGAGTGCTCCTATTGGGCCTGCATCCCGTCTAAGTCTCTCTTGCGCCCGGGGGAGGCAGTCCAGGGCGCCCGCGACGTTGGTGCCAGTGCCCAAGTGGACGTAGAGGCGACGCTGGACTGGCGGGACTTCATGGTGTCCGACTATTCCGATGCGGGACAGGAACGATGGCTGGCGGACCGGGGCATCGCTCTCATCCGTGGCGTCGGCCGACTCGCCGGGCCCGGAGTGGTCGAGGTGAACGGCACCCGGCACACTGCTGAGCACATCGTCGTCGCGACTGGCTCGGATCCTGTCGTGCCGCCCGTCCCCGGGCTCGACGGTCTGGACGGGGTATGGGGCACGCGGGAGGCGACGGGCATGAAGGCCGTCCCCCGCCGCCTGATCGTTCTCGGCGGTGGATCGGCCGGTGTCGAGATCGCACAGGTGGTGAGGCGGCTCGGTGGCGAGACGGTGCTGGTCGAGGCCTCCGATCGCGTCATTCCCCGAGAGCCCGCGCCACTGGGCAAGGCGCTCGCCGAGGCACTGCGGCGGGACGGGATCGAATTGCGCCTTGGAGTCCGCGCGTCCGAGGCGTTGCGGGACGGGGACGACTACGTCTTGAAGCTCTCGGACGGCACCGAGGCGCGAGGTGAGCGACTGCTGGTGTCCACCGGCCGGCATCCGCGTGTCGAGGGGATAGGGCTCGAGACCGTCGGCATCGAGGCCGACCCGCACGGGATCCGGGTCGACGAATACCTGCGTGCCAGCGAGCGGATCTGGGCCATCGGTGACGTCAACGGAATATGGCCCCTGACCCATGTCGGCGAGTACGAAGGCGACGTCGTGGCAGCGAACATCGCTGGAGAGAGCCACCCGGCAAACTACGAGGCGGTACCACGCGTCACTTACACCCACCCTCAGGCTGCCGCGGTCGGCACCGCGGAGGCGCCCTACAGCACCACGATGCTCTTATCGGAGTTGCCCAAGACCGCGACGTACACCCACTCCTACGCCGAGTCGAACGGCTTCTTGACCTTGCTCAGCGACGGCGTCCGCTTGACCGGTGCCTATGCCCTCGGACCTGAGGCCGGTGAGTGGCTGCAGCAGGCGACGCTGGCCATACGTGCCCGCGTCCCGCTGGAAGTGCTGAGCGACACCATCCAGCCGTTCCCGACCTTCTCGTCGATCTTCGACTCGGCCTTCAAGGCGCTCCGCCTGGAGATCGCCAAGATGCCCCCGCCCACGCGACCAATGCAGGCGCAGGTGGCACGGCCATGACGAGACAAGATCCGCGTTCGTCATCACATTGGCCGCTGAGCCCGTCGCAGGCGGGCGATCGACCCAACCCGTGGAGGTAGCAGATGGCCGAGCTCCCACCGCCCCCAGAGGGACTTGTGCTGGCCCACTTCATCGTCTCGGACGATGTCGAGCGCTCTCGGCGCTTCTACACCGAAGTGCTCGGAGGCAGGATCGCCTTCCTCGGCCCCGGAGGGCTGACCTATGTCGCACTGGCGAACAGTTGGATCATCATCAATGTAGGCGGAGGCCCGACCGACGACAAGCCGGAGGTCACCCTGGAGACGCCCGGCGATCCCAACCGGGTCAGCAGCTTCCTCAATATCCGGGTCGCTGACATCCACGCTGTGTACTCCGAATGGAACGCACGGGGTGCTCAGTTCCTGACGCCGCCGAAACAGCACCAGTACGAGATCCGTTGTTACATCCGCGATCCCGACGGTCATCTGATCGAAGTGGGGCAAACCACGGATCCAGAGGGGGACTGGACGCCCGATCACTGGCCATCTACCACGTCCGCCGAGGGGCCCGAGTGAGCTCCTGCTTCGGTCGGAGGGTGAGCCGGCGGGGACGCTGATGCTCCCAGGCGCTGTTGCTAGCTCGGTGACGCTGAGAGAGCTTCGATCATGGCTACCGCGATCATCGGCACGGGAGGGACCGGATCAGCCATCGCGCGTCAGCTTGCATCCGGTGGCGAGGCCCTGAAACTCTGGAGCGCCGACAAGCAGTCGGCACAAAGGCTGGAGGCGACCGAGACCAAACCAGGAGTGAAGCCGTGAACAGTCACCTTCCCGATCCACGCCTGGACCTGATCTACCGCTTGGAAGCGAGTGTCGGCGATCCCCAGGATGTCGGCGAGATCTCCGCTGGTCACCGGCGCATCGTTCCGTTGACCGGCGGGACCTTCAGCGGACCTGAGCTGCGCGGGACACTGCTTCCGGGAGCGAGCGCCGATTGGCAGATCATTCTTCCGGATGGCACAGCACTCGGCGACGTCCGCTACACGCTTGAAACCGAACGCGGAGATTTGCTCTACGTTCAATCTCAAAGTGTGCGGCACGGAAGCACGGCGGTCCTCGAGCGGCTCGGACGCGGGGAAGATGTCGACGCAAGTGAATACACGTTCCGCACCGCCGTCAAAATCGAGACCGGGGCCGACAGCCTCGACTGGTTGAACAAAGGCATATTCATCATCGTCACCGGAGCCTCTCAAGGCATCGGCGCAGGCCTGGTAGAAGGGTCCCGTAGCGCCGGATATGCGGTCGTTGGTTCGTCGCGCTCGATCGACCCTTCCGACGCGCCCGATTTCATCACGGTGAGGGGTGACATTGCAGACGTCGAGACCGCTCAGATGATCGTGGAACAGGCGGTCAATCGCTTTGGACGCGTCGACAGTCTGATCAACAACGCGGGGATTTTCATCAGCAAGCCATTCACCGACTACACACTCGAGATTTCCACTCTCCAACTGATGATCGGGAAGAAGGTGGCATCCCAATCTCGGTGTAAATTGGTGATGGGCGCGGGTTCTTGG
>Ga0181517_10003417_pt1 | contig 15150 bp, 14 predicted proteins | sample PEATcosm2014_Bin_31_FD_119748 | JGI IMG/M metagenome (GOLD analysis project Ga0181517, IMG submission 119748) | Peatland microbial communities from MTU Mesocosm Facility, Houghton, MI, USA - PEATcosm2014_Bin01_30_metaG | ecosystem: Environmental > Terrestrial > Soil > Wetlands > Peat | place... | reverse complement strand
TTTCCTCGCGCGTTGCGGCGCCAAGTACCGGGTCATCGGCCAGAAAGAGGTTGAGTACTTCAGCTTTGAACAAGGGCTGACCGCGCTGCACACGGCCACGGGGCGCTTCGCGATGGACCCGACCCTCAACGTGCTGGAGAGCCGTCTCGATCCCGGCCAGTTCTTCCGCATCTCCAGGAGCGTCATCGTCAGGCTGGATGCTGTCCTTGAGGTGGCTCCCCTGGTTGGCGGCTACGGGGAGGTCCGGCTCCGCAACGGCATGCGTTTCCCGGTGAGCCGCCGGAGATTCCGCAAGCTGCTCGAAAAACTCGAAGGGCGCCGCGCGGCCGAGCCTCGCTGAGGTACGACAGCTTAGGCCGGTTGTGCTCGCCTTCGGGCCGCTCGTCGCTCCTGCCGACCGTCCATCGTGAATCGTTTGGCGCGAGCCTTGTCCTATCCTTACGATTGGTATGCCGGGTGCTGGCTGGAGGACAAAGAACATGAAGCAACTCATCGCGTTCTTCTCAGTAGGTTGCCTGACACTGCTCTTGACCGGCTGTCCCGATGATTCGGAGCTTCCGACTCCGCCTCCGCCTGTCCCGCTCGATCCCCAATACGTAGCGTGCATTTCGACCGTGCCAGTCAATGCCGGCAACCCGAACGAGCCGGTCATCGCGCTGATCGGTCCGCGGGTCATCAGCCAGCCGCTGGGTAGCGTTTACGCTGACGCAGGGGCAACTGCCAGCGATCCGCACGATGGCGACATTACGAGCCAGATCGTGGTCACCGGACTGGCCGACCTGAACACGAACGCCATAGGCGACTACCTGGTTAGATACAACGTGGTGGACAGCTCCCAGTTGCCGGCAGTCGAGGTGGTGCGGGTAGTGCGCGTGACTGACGGCACATTCACGGAGCAAACCCCCAGAGACATCGGCAGCACCAGCGCCCATTTGCCCTATTACGAGCACCTGCCGGTGAACTACAGCAACAACCCCGCCGAGACGTTTCCCTTACTCGTCTACCAGCACGGTTGGAGCGGGGCGCGGTTTACCCCCGACGGGACCGCCGTTCAGTTGCCTCTGTCCGGGCTGGCGAACGGCGACCTGGTGGGATTGATCAACCATGGGCTTTGGGACGATTCGCGTCCCTTCATCGTGCTCTCTCCGCAGAGGTGCGTGGATCCCCTGACTTACGTCGTGACCGCGTGGGAGACGAAGCTCTTCATCGACTACGCCATCAACACTTACAAGGTCGACCCGTCGCGCATCTATTTAGGCGGTTTCAGCCAGGGCTCCGGCGACACATGGGACTATGTTACGAACTTCCCTCACCAACTCGCGGCTGTAGTTCCGATATCCGGTCCCTACGGAACTTCGTCAGGTTGCCTGCTGAAGGATACGCCGGCCTGGGCGTTTCAGGCTGCCGACGACCCGTACGTTCTTCCTCAGGGCCAAATCGATACGGTCAACTCCATCAATGCCTGCAATCCGCCCGTACGTGCCAAGCTAACGCTTTTCCCGACTGGCGGCCACTCGGACCAGACCATGAACCTTGCCGGTCTCGGACAGGGCCTGGCGCCTTACGATGTCTACGACCAGAGCATCTATGACTGGCTGCTGACGCACAGCCGCTTGACGGTGACCCCGTCCGCGATCGCGTTGGGCGGCTCGGCCACGTTGAACTGGTCGGTTGCGGGCGCCACCTCCTGTGTGGCATCCGGCGACTGGGTAGGGTCGCGGGAGACGGGTGGGACCGAATCCGTTACGCCGGCCGCTCGCGGCTCCTATCGCTATGTGTTGACCTGCACGGGATCCAGCGGCCCGGTCGTGCAATCGGCGGCGCTTACGGTAAAGGAAGCAGAGCCGCCCCCTGCGCCGGCGGATCCAGGGGTGGAGTTGCGCTAGCTCCGATGTGAGCCCCGAATCGACAGAAGTGTATCCATTCGTCCGTGCAGTTAGGGAAAAGCATAGCTGCACCTGGGGTTGCGACGAAAGCGCGGCTATAATAGAAACGTCGTGGCCAAGCCCAAAGACCTCGAGGTGCGCCTGGAGCGCACGGAACAGCAACTGCGCCTCTTCCAGAAGATCAGCCGGTTCATGGTGCGGGAAATGAGCCTGCAGGAGGTTCTGCAAGGGGTGGTTTCGCTGGTGGTGGAGTACACGCAGTGCGATTCCTGCCTGGTGTACCTGGCGGATGGCGAGGACCTGGTGTTGTGCGCCTCCAACACGCCGCACCCTTCCACCATTGGCAAAGTGCGGCTGCGGCGCAAGGAAGGCCTGACCGGTTGGGTGGCCAGCGAGCGCCGGCTGGTGGCGATCTCTCGGGAGGCTTACAAGGACCCGCGCTTCAAGAAGTTCGGGGAATTGCCGGAAGACACCTATGAGGCGTTTCTTTCGTCTCCGGTGATCGCGCGCAACCGCGTGGTTGGGGTCATCAACGTGCAACACCGTATGCCGCACCAGCACACCGGGAGCGAGATGGAGGTGCTGACCACGGTTGGCGAGCAGATCGGGTGCGTGCTGGTGCTGGCCCGCATGTCGCCGGACGCGGTGGATTCGGCGAACCATGTAGACCTGGTGCTTTCCTCCGGCCCGGTTTCGATGAAACAATAGGAACGTGAGCTTCAGCCTGTTTCGATGGGCCAGCGCGCTGGCGGCGTCCGCGGCGCTGGTGGCTCCGCTCGCCGGCCAGCGATGGGAATCTCAATACGTCTACGATCAGGACAAGTCCGGGCTGGTCTTCACGGACATGGCTTTCCCGTCGGCGCAGCGCGGCGTGGCGGTGGGCTACATCGCGGATGGGAAGCGCGAGGAGCCAGTCTCGCTGGTGACCTCGGATTCCGGCGAGCACTGGCTGCGGCAGCCGCTCACGGAGATGCCGGTGTCCTTGTTCTTCCTCAATGAGAACCTGGGCTGGATGGTGACCACCAAAGGCCTTTGGCGAACCACGGAAACCGGCCGCAACTGGGTCAAGATGCCCAAGCCGCCGGCGGAAGTCCTCCGTGTCGCGTTTCTCGATGAAAAAAACGGGTGGGCCTTAGGCGCGCGGAAGTCGATTCTGGAAACGCACGACGGGGCGCAGCATTGGAAGCCGGTGGCAGGGGCCGCCGTTCCGCCGGGTGATCCGCTTTACAGCGCCTATACGTGGATTGCTTTCGCCAATCCGGAGACCGCGCTGATCAGTGGCTGGAACATACCGGAACGCCGTTGGGGCGACCAGGCGCCCGATTGGGTGGACCCGGAGGCGGCGCTGCTGCACTCCGACCTGCCCCACCTGAATTACACCCTGACCACCCACGATGGCGGCAAGACATGGACTTCCCGTGCAGCCTCGTTGTTTGGCGAAGTGGAACGAGTGCGCCTCCTGCCGGACGGGCGCGGCCTGGGGCTGACCGTCTACGCGCAAGGCTTCCACTACCCGGCGGAGGTCTACCGCATCAACTGGCACACCGGCAGGAACGTCAGCATCTACAAGACCCCGGACTTTGCCGTCAGCGACATCTGGCTGGCTCCGAATGGCACGGCTTACCTGGCCGGCACGAGCGTGCAGGGGAAACTGCGCGACGTGATCCCGGGCAAAGTGCGGGTGCTGACCAGCACGGATTACGTCGTGTGGAAGGACGTGCCGGTGGATTACCGTGCCGAAGGTCATCGCTCGATCCTGGCGGCGGTGGATGAAAACAATATGTGGATCGCGACCGACATGGGCATGATTCTGAAACTGACGCCGGCCAAGTAGCGTCTTCCGATTTTGAGATCCGGTTCCCTTCCCAACCGCCGCGCCTGGGGTTATAATCCAACTGATTCACAGCAGGAATTTTGGGAGGACTATTGCCATGAACCGATGCGGTCTTTGGATGGCGGTTTTGCTGGTTGCCGGAGCCGCCGTTGCCGCGGCCCAGGATGTGGACACCGACTATCAGGCCTTGCAGGATGCGGTAAACAAGAAGGATGTCGCGACAATCAAGAAGCTGGCCGCCGAGACCAGCGCCCTGGCTCGCCAGGAGATCGCCAAGCCGGGCGACACCGCCGATCCGGATGCGGCGAAGAAGCGCCTCGATGACTTGCACGCCATCGACACCTACACGGAATACGCGCTTTACGCTACCGCCGCGCAGTCCGAAGCGCCTGTAATGGTGGACCTGATTGCCACTCTGGAGAAGCAGAACCCCAAGAGCAAATATCTGGACCTGGGCTATGGGCCATACCTGGCAGCTCTCGCCAAAACCGGCGCCGCAGCGAAGATTCCGGAGACTGCCGAGAAAGCCCTGGCGAACTTCCCCGAGAATCCATACCTGCTGGACCCCCTTTCCCGCAACGCGGCCTCGCATGGACAGAACGATCGCACGATAGCCTATTCCACACGCCTCATTGCGCTGTGGAGCTCGCATCCCAAGCCGCCGGAAGGGCTGAGCGAAGCCGAATGGAACCGCGAGCGCGACGCGACGCTCGGCCCCTCCTATTACATGGCGGGCATGGCTTATGCCGCCACTTCGCACTGGGTGGATGCCGACAAGAACCTGCGCGCCGCTCTGCCTTACGCGAAAGGTAATCCAACCACGAACGCGAACGCCCTGTTCCAGCTTGGTATCGCCAACTACCAGTATGGCAAGATGACCCTGAACAAGGCCAGGGTTCTGGAAGGCGCCAAGTTCAGCGAGCAGGCCGCCGCCATACCAAGCAGTGTTTCGCAGCAGGCCTGGAAGAATGCCCAGGTCATGAAGGCCGAAGCCGACCACATGCGCTGACCGGCCGGCGCGGCCGCGCGCGTAAAGTACAATCAAGAGTCGGAGTTAAGTGCCTGACCGACCGCTCCCTTTGGTCGCGGCTCCGATGCGTTCAGAGCCGCGACCAAAGGGAGCGGTCGTCTGCAATGGAACCGATTACTCCCTGACGGATACTTAGACTCGTGGCTACTCGAAGAATACTCGTGACCGGCGGTGCCGGATACATTGGCTCGCACACAGTTCGTCTGCTGCTCGAACGCGGCTATGACGTGGCGGTGGTGGACAACCTTTCCAGAGGGTATCGGCAGAACGTTCCAGCCGGGCGCCTCTATGAAATGGATGTCGCCGACACCAACGCGCTCACCGGGTTGATGCGTCAACGGAAGACCGAGGCGGTGGTGCATTTTGCGGCCTTCATCGCGGTGGGCGAATCCATGGTGGTGCCGGAGCGGTACTTCGTCAACAACGTGGCAGGTTCGCTATCGCTGCTCACCGCCATGCTGGGCGCGGGCGTGAAGCATATCGTTTTCTCCTCCACCGCCGCCGTGTACGGCAATCCGCACGCGGTTCCGATTCTCGAAACCTTCCCCATTCAGCCCGTAAATCCCTATGGCGAATCGAAGGTGATGGTGGAAACGGCGCTCGGCTGGTTCGATCGTATCCACCATCTCACCAGCGTCTGCCTCCGCTATTTCAACGCCGCCGGGAGCGCGCCCGATGGCGCGCTGGGTGAGCAGCACGAGCCGGAAACGCACCTCATCCCGCTCATCCTGCGCGCCGTACTCTCCGGCAAGCCGGTCACGGTTTTTGGCGAAGATTACGATACCCCCGATGGAACCTGCATCCGCGATTACATCCACGTGGAGGATCTGGCTGAAGCCCACATTCTGGCGCTCGAATACCTGCTGGCAGCGGGATCGAGCGACCAGTTCAATGTGGGAACCGGCTCCGGCCATTCGGTGATGGAAGTGATACGCGCGGTGGAAGAAGTCACCGGGCAAAAGGTACCGTACATGATGGGAACGCGGCGCGAGGGCGATCCGGCTCGCCTGGTGGCCAGCTCCGATAAGCTGCAGTCCAAGCTGGGCTGGCAGCCGCGATCGAGCGACTTGAAGACCATCGTGACACACGCATGGAACTTCGCGCGGCAGCACGCCTAGGGTTCGCGCGGATCGGAACGCGGGATGAAACCGGCATTCTTTCAATCGGCGGCGGACTTTCGCGACTGGCTGGGCCGGCACCACGCCACCGTGCGCGAGCTGCTGGTCGGGTTCTACCGGAAAGAGTCGGGCCGCGGCGGCATCACCTATCCGGAGGCGCTGGACGCAGCGCTCGCGTTCGGCTGGATCGACGGTGTCCGCAAACGGCTCGATGCGGAAGCGTATACGATCCGGTTCACGCCGCGGAAACCGGGCAGCACCTGGAGCGCGGTGAACATCGCGCGGGTTGGGGAGCTTACCGCGCAAGGGCTGATGAAACCTCCGGGGCTACGCGTGTACGCCGAGCGCGACGAGCGGAAGACGCGGCAGTACTCGTACGAACGCGAGCAGGGACAGCTCGATCCGGCGCTCGATGCAACCTTGCGCGCCAACCGGAAGGCGTCGGCGTTTTTCGATGCACAGCCGCCTGGCTACCGGAAAACCGCGACCTTCTGGGTGATGAGCGCGAAGAAAGAAGAGAAGCGCGCGCGGCGGCTGGCCCACCTCATCGAGCGCTCGGCGAGCGGAGCCCGTATCGATCTGCTCAAGCCGAACCGGAAATAGTGGCACAGCACCGGCGGTCTTTGCCGCCGGTGTCTTGCGGTCGAAGAAAAGGAACCGTCGACAAGATCGCCGGCACTACCGCGGCGCCGGCAGATCCTGCGGGGAAATGATGCGCGCTTCCATCCAGCCGGCCTGGCGCAATCGCGCGGGCGAAGCGGTGAACGCCAGCTTGTAGCTGGTTTCCTCGACCGGCCCCTCCACCGCGGGCCTCGGTTGCGGATAGACCAACGCCAGGTACCGCAGGATGGCGTAGATGTCGCCATCCTCGGGCTGGCGCAGGCTGTAGCCGTTGGAGCGGAAATGGACGGAAGTGCCCTGCGCGGAAAGTCGCCATGCCAGGAACGCGCAGCAGTGAATGGCGTGTTCGAACCAAACGTCGAGGCCGGGCGGCACATCGCGGTCCAGGAACAGCTCCACGGTGCGCTCCTGCTCGCGCGCGAATTCCCGCACCTGCAAGGCGCTGGTGTGCGCGGTGGCCTTCCAGTCGACGTGGCGCGAGCTCTCCAGCGCTTCGTAGGGGCGGATGCGATAGAAGTCGCGCCCGAGGCCGCGATAGTATGCCTCCATTTCCTCGCCGATGGCCGGCAGCATCTCCTCGAAGCCGGGCAGGGGGTCGAGCGGCGGGTAGACCAGCGTCTCGCGGAGCAGGGTGACGCGCGCGGTTTTGCGGAGGAATCCGAACGGGAACGAGGTGGAGAACGCGAATCCGTTTTCGCGGTAGGCGCCACGGCGCGGAAACCGGGCTTCCACGGTCTTTTCGAGAGTGACTCCGGCCGCGATGAGCGGGAAATACACGGCGGACTCCAGGCACGCAGCACTCGCGTCCGGGATGCCTTCCACGCGAATGGAAAACGAAGGCATCAGCCATTTCACGTTGCGCACGCGCATTTGGCCGGGAAAGCCGCGAGTGGCGAAAACGTGCTCCGGCGCCACGAAATCGACCTCCAGCCCGGCCAGCGAGAGGCTGCCGAGCAGACCGGAAACCAGCAGCGTCGAGAGCATCGCCGCCAGCACCAGAAACAACAGGTTGTTGGCGGAGACCACCGCACCCAGCGCGGTTGCCGCAAGCGCAGCCAGAAACCACAGCCCGCGGCGCGTGACGCGATAACGAATGCGCCGCTCCAGAGCGTGCCGGAAAGTGTGCCACCGTTGGCGCATGCCCAGAGCCGATTCTACCGCCCGCGGCCGGGCGGTGCATTACAATCGTGATGTATGCGCCGCAGTCTTGTTCTCGCGCTGGCTTCCGTGGCGATGCTGTTCGCCCAGAAGCGGCCGTTCGATGCGAACGCCCTGCTGGAACTCAAGCGGATCGGCGATCCGCAGATTTCGCCCGATGGCAAAACGGTGGCGTTCACCGTGCAATCCGTCGACCTGGCCGCCAACCGGAAACCCCAGCAGGTCTGGACCGTGCCGATCGATGGCGGTGCGCCGCGCCAGATCACGCACGACGGCGACAACAACACCCGTCCGCGCTGGTCGCCCGACGGCAAGCGGATCGCGTATATATCGAACCGCGGCGGCTCCGCCCAGATCTGGCTGATGGATCCGGACGGCGGCAATGCGAAGCAGGTCACCAGCCTGGCGACCGAAGCCGACGGGGAGACGTTCTCGGCCGACGGGAAGTACCTGGTTTTCTCGAGCAGCGTCTATCCGGAATGCGGCGCCGACGACGCCTGCAACAAAAAGAACCTGGACGACGACGGCGCCAATCCGGTGAAGGCGCGTGTCTACAAGGAGCTGCTCTACCGGCACTGGACCGCCTGGGCGTCGCGCCGCCGCAGCCATCTGCTGATGGCACCTGCCGCCGGCGGACCCGTTCGCGATCTGACGCCGGGCGACCGCGAAGTGCCGCCGTTTTCGCTTGGGAGCCCGGACGATTACGATATTTCACCCGATGGCGGGGAACTCTGCTATGCGGTGAACCTCGATCCGGTGCCGGCTGTCAGCACCAATACCGATCTGTTCGTGTTGCCTCTGGGTGGCGGCGCGGAGCCGCAGCAACCCGTGAAGATCACCAGCGGCCCGGGCGCCGATGACACGCCGCGCTATTCTCCCGACGGCAAGTATCTCGCCTGGCGGGCGCAGGCGCGGGCCGGTTACGAGAGCGACCGCTGGCAGTTGATGTTGCTCGAACGCGCCACCGGAAAAGTCACCAACCTGACCGAAAGCATCGACCGGTGGGTGAACAACTTCGTCTGGGCGCCCGATTCGAGCAGCCTGTTCTTCACCACCGGAGATCGCGGGAGGCAAGCCATCCAGTGGATCTCGGTGAAGGGTGGCGCGATGCACGTAGCCGCGGCCGGCGACAGCGAACTGGACGACATGATGCTGACGCGCGATGGCAAGACCATGGTCTACACGCAGCAGACCGGCGAATCGCCCGTCGAGATCTACCGCGCCGCTTCCTCCGGCGGCGCTCCTTCGGCGCTTACCCATTTGAACGACGCCGTGCTGAACTCGCACCAGCTCACGCCGCTCGAGGAATTCTGGGTGGACGCGCCCGATGGCGCCCACATTCACAGCTTCCTGATCAAACCCTATGGCTTTGACCCGGAGCGCAAATATCCCGTCATCATGTTGATCCACGGCGGCCCGCAAGGGAACTGGGGACATAGCTGGACCTACCGCTGGAACGCGCAGGTGTTTGCCGCCGCCGGTTACGTGGTGGTCGAGCCCAACCCGCGAGGCTCCACGGGCTACGGGCAGAAGTTCATCGACGAAATCAACGGTGACTGGGGTGGCAAGGTATTCGACGACATCATGGCGGTCACCGACCATGTGGTGGCCAACATCCCGTACGCCGATGGTAGCCGCATGACTGCGGCCGGAGCGTCTTACGGCGGCTACATGATCGACTGGATCCTGGGCCACACGCAACGCTTCAAGGCGCTGATCACTCACGATGGCGTCTACGATATGACCAGCGAATTCGGCGCCACCGAGGAGTTGTGGTTCCCGCTGTGGGAAAACGGCGGCACACCCTGGGACAAGCCGGAAGATTACCAGAAGTGGTCGCCGTCCAGCTACGTCAAGGAATTCCACACGCCCACGTTGGTCTTCCACGGCGAGCTGGATTTCCGCGTGCCGGAAACGCAGGGGCTGGAGCTGTTCACCGCGCTGCAGATGCAAAAGGTGCCCTCCAAGCTGGTGGTTTTTCCCGATGAAGGACATTGGGTATTGAAGCCGCGAAACAGCTTATTCTGGTATCAGACGTTCCTCGATTGGCTGGATAGCTGGGTAAAGAAATGAGAATTGCTCTTGCGGCGGTACTGGCGGCCTTACTGATTGCCGTGGCGTTGCTGTTGGCGCTGTCCGGCCACACGGCGATCCAAGTGAGCCCGGCGGTGACGAGCATCGGTATCAGCACGCCGGTCACGGCCCGGCTTGTCAATCCACACGGGGTGCGCGCAGTGCGCGGATTCGTGGCGCAGGGAGGTGCCGAGTACCCGGTGTTCGAGTCCAGGAACGCCGCCACGCGCCTGCTCTGGCACCGGCACGAAGCGCCGCTGACGGTGATCTTCGACGCGGGCAAAAGCCAGGCCGCGAATCTGAAAGACGGGCCGGCACAACTGGTGGTGGAAGCCGTATCCAACGATTTCGCTGGCCACACCGATTCGGCGTCGTTTGACGTCACCGTAGTACTGGAACCGCCGCGGGTGGCCGCCGACGGCCAGCGGCATTACATCAACCAGGGCGGCGCGGAACTGGTGGTCTTGACGCCGGGCGGCAACTGGAACGAAGCGGGAGTGCGCGTCGGCAATTACACCTTTCGCAGTTTTCCGATGCCCGACCACTCTGCGCAGCGGTTCAGCATGATCGCCTATCCCTGGGATCTGCCCGGAAACGTAGTGCCGGTGGTGTATGCGCGCAATGCGGCCGGCGCGGAGGCGACCGCGCCCGTGACGGTCACCATCAAGGCGAAGAAGTTCCGCGCGCGCGATTTTGACTTGACCGATGCGCTGGCGGAAAAACTGGTACATTCGGTGGATTCGAGCGGCACCCTGGCGCCCGGCAAAGACCTGCTGGCGCGCTTTCTTTTTATCAACGGCCCTATGCGCCGCGCCAACAACCAGCAGCTTGCCGATCTGCGCCTGCAGACGGAGGAGAAGATTCTCTGGTCGGGCGCTTTTATGCACTGGGGCAAGGAAGAAGCCAACTTCGCCGACTTGCGCGACTACATCTACCATGGCCAGAAAGTGGATCAGCAGGTGCACCTGGGCTTCGATCTTTCCGATGTCGCGCATGGGCCCGTCTTCGCCGCCAATAACGGGCGCGTGGTGTGGGCGCGGGATTTGGGAATTTACGGCAACTGCATTGTGCTGGATCACGGATACTCGGTCCAATCCATCTATGGCCACTTGAGCGAAATCGGCGTCAAGGCGGGCGACTGGGTCGACAAAGGCCAGCGAATCGGAGTCGCGGGTGAAACCGGTCTGGCCGGCGGCATTCACGTGCATTTCGGCATGCAGGTGGATGGCGTCCAGGTCAACCCGCGGGAATGGTGGGACGAGCACTGGATCCATGACCATGTGCTGATCCGGCTCCAGCCCGAAGCCAGCCATAGCCCGAAAGCCGCCGCAGCACCCGCGCCGGCCAAGCCGCACCATCACAAGAAGAGGCGTTGATTGCGACACTCAAAACACCGGCGGCAAAAGACCGCCGGCGCTACCGCAGTAGCTCTCAGAGAATCTGTTCCATCACCGAGATGAGGTAGTCGCGGTCGAACGGGCCGGAGTGATACGTGCGGGTCTCAAAGTAGCGCCACATGTTGCGATTCCGCTCCAGGGTGTAGAACAGCGGCTGCTCTTCGATCAGATCCTTGTCCAGCATTTCCTGGTTGAAAGCGCGGACGGAACCCTCCAGAATGTAGGGAATCCGAAAGTCCTCGGTCGAAATCAGCTCCGCGGTGGCCGCGTACGCAACCTGCAGGATGCGGCCGTGGACGTTGATCTGCAGCAGGTTGGGCGCGTCGTCGCTATAAGAGGCGGCGCGATATTCGGGCGGGTCCAGCAAAACCACGCGGTCTTCGAGCATGCCATTGACGGCGGCCACAAAGTCCGCGCAGACCGAGTGCAACTCGCGGGCGGCGGCACGCCGCATGGTTTCCACTTCATGCACGCGGCGCAAGCGGCCTTCGTCTGTTTCCGCCAGCGATTGAATGCGCTGCGCCAGCCGATGCAAACGGTCCTGTTTGGGCCATGAGCGCAAGCGCCGCACTGGTGTGTCCTCCCGTACCATAGTGCCCGACCGGGTGTGGGCAGCGCAATGCCCGCATTGGTCTAACTGAACGAACGGCGCCCCAGGCCCTCGACCAGTTCGCTCGAACGGAACAGATCCACCGTGTCCAGGTGTACTGCCATGAGAATGGTGTCGGCCGCATCCATGGAAAGCGACCTTTTCCCTTTCAGGACGTTATGGATATGAGGTTGGGAAAGGCCGGTCAACCGGGCGGTACCCCGCTCCGTGAGTTCGCCGCTGCGGATTCTTTCCCGCAGCGCCGATAGCAGGCGCGATTCGAGTTGCCTGAAGCCGGTCATATGGCTGGACGGTCGCCGGCCCTATTTCTAACTGAAATAGTCCAGTACTAAAGCCATTGAATCTGCGTTTGAATTATCACACAGAAAAATCATAGGACAATGGCGCGGCAGTTCCAGTAAGTGCCTAGTAGTACTGGAGATAGCGTGAAGTAATACCTTCGGTTAAATAACTATTTATATTAAATTGATTTTAATTAAATTGACGTTTTATATTGTCGGCGTAAATATGTGAACAGCTTAGGAAAATCGGGGCGGCTGAACCTGACGGGTGCCGTCACCGGGAAGGACATTCTCTAAAACATGCGTTGGAACCGATCAAACGCGGTGGGTGTCGCTAAGGCATCGTGCGCGTACTGCCATGGATATGGCACGCGTTTTGTAAGGATTGGAAAGGAAGTGCCCTGCAACTGCGCCTTACGGACTATCTTCAGGGCCTGTTTGGCGCGTTTTCGCGATTGCGCCGAATCCGGCGCCTATCTGGGCACGGTGTCACTGGAGTTTTGCAGCGGCCGTAACAGCCGGCGGGTTTATTCCCGGAAGTCGGAAGAGTACATGGCGGATTTTTGCCTAGTCAGCCGCCGGGTGTTGGACGATGAGGAGCACCGCATATTCCGCTATCATTTTCTGTTGGGCGCGGACTGGAAGCTGTGCTGCCGGCGTTTGAACATGGACCGCGGCAATTTCTTTCACGCGGTCTACCGGATCGAGCAGAAGCTGGGCCGGACCTTCGCGGAACTGGAGCCCTATCCGCTGTACCCGCTCCGCGACTACTTCAGCGGCGTGATTCACCGCCAGGTGTTGCCGCTGTCGGCCTGAATTCCGCGGCCGCGGCCCGGAGACGCCCGCCGGGCCGCGGCCGCGCGGAGACCCGCAAAGCGCGCGGACGCCACGCGCAATCGCCACAGCTAAACTGGAAAGATGCCCGCGCGCACTGACGAGGTCTGGAAGACATCCGCTGTCGCCAAGGTCTACCTGGAGGGTGTTCGCGCCGCGATCCCGCTGGCGCAAGAACAATTAGACGTGATGCTCCGGCTGCTGGCGGCCGGCGAACGGCCGGTGCGGGATTTTCTAGATCTCGGCTGCGGCGACGGTGCGCTCGCGGCGGCGATCTTCGAGCACTTCCCACAGGCGCGCGGCGTGCTGGTAGACTTCTCCGAACCGATGCTGGAGGCGGCCAGGGCCCGCTTCGCGCGACAAAGCGACGCCGTGCGCTGCGTCAACGCCGACTACGGAGCCGCATCCTGGACCGCGTCCGCGCATGCCTTTGGCCCGTTTGACGCCATCGTGTCGGGTTATTCCATTCATCATCAACCGGACGGCCGCAAGCGGGAAGTGTACGGGGAAATATTTGGGCTGCTGGCGCCCGGTGGCCTGTTCCTCAACCTGGAACACGTCGCCTCGGCGTCGCCCTGGGTGGAGTCGGTGCACGACGGCCTTTTCCTCGATTGCCTGGAGCGGCATCACGCCGGCCGCAGCCGCTCCGAGATAGAGAAAACCTATTATGCCCGTCCCGACAAGGCGGCGAATATTCTGGCACCGGTCGAAGCGCAATGCCAGTGGCTGCGCGAGATCGGCTACACCGACGTCGATTGCTATCTGAAGGTGTTCGAACTGGCGGTGTTCGGCGGCCGCAAGCCAGCGGCCGGCGCGCCTTAAACCGTTTTGCGGCCGCAACCAGACTTCTGACCTCTGACTTCTGACTTCTGCCTTCTGTCTTCTGCTACCGCGCGATGCGGGCGCCGCCGCCGCGCATCAGGCGCAGCACTTCATCGAGGGTCGCCATCGAAGTGTCGCCCGGGGTGGTCATCGCCAGTGCGCCGTGGGCGGCGCCGCAATCCACCGCCCACTGCGGCGGCTGGCCGGTGAGGAACCCATAGATCAATCCCGAGGCGAACGAATCGCCGCCGCCCACGCGGTCGAAGATCTCCAGGTCCGGCCGGTGTTTGGCTTCGTAAAACTGGCCGTCGGCGTAGCAGATGGCGCCCCAGTCGTTGCGCGTCGCGGTGGTGGCCTTGCGCAGCGTGGTGGCGACCACGGCGAAGGGAAACTCGCGCAAAACCTGTTCGATCATTTGCCGGAACGAGGCCACTTGAAAATCGCTCAGGCTCTCATCGACCCCTGGAACGTCGAAGCCAAGCGCCGCCGAAAAGTCCTCCTCGTTGCCGATCATCACGTCCACCAGCGGCGCGATGCGGCGGTTGACCTCCTGCGCCTTCGGCTTGCCGCCGATGGCTTGCCAAAGCGAGGCGCGGTAATTGAGATCGTAGGACACCACCACCCCATGGCGGCGCGCCGCCTGGATGGCCTCGATCGCCACGGCGGGCGTGGATTCGGAGAGCGCGCAAAAAATGCCGCCGGTGTGGAACCAGCGGGCGCCGTGCCGGCCGAAGATGTCGTCCCAATCGATCTCACCCGGCTGGAGCTGCGAGACGGCAGTGTGGCCGCGGTCGGAACATCCCAGCGCCGCGCGCGCGCCGAATCCGCGCTCGGTGAAGTTCAGCCCGTTGCGCACCGTGCGGCCGACGCCGTCGAATGGCGCCCAGCGCACCAGCGATTGGTCGACGCCGCCCTGGTAGATCAGATCCTGCAGCAGCCGCCCGACCGGGTTGTCGGCGAAGGCGGTGATGATCGCCGTGTCCAGTCCGAAGCAGCGCTTGAGGCCCCGAGCCACGTTGTATTCGCCGCCGCCTTCGTAAACCTCGAAACTGCGGGCCGTGGCCACCCGCTTGTCGCCGGGATCGAAGCGCAGCATCACCTCGCCCAGCGCCACCAGGTCCCAGCGGCAATCCTGTTTAGGTTTGATCGACAGTGGCATGGTTGTATTGAATCGCTAGAATAGCAAGCCGCGGCCGCGGGTGAGCGTCTGTTGGGATGCTCTCTTCAGACGCCCGACAGTGGTCCCTCAACCCCGCCCTTCCGCCTCTTCGGCCAGCACCAGTGCGCCCAGCACGCCGGCGCGGTCGCCCAACTCCGGAAGCACGACGAAGCTCTCCATCTCTTCAACGATCTCCGCCGCTTCGATGTATCCGTTCAGCAGCCGGGTCAACTCCGCGCGCACCATCGGCAGCAGGCACGGTTGGTGCGACACGCCGCCGCCGATCACGATCCGCCGCGGCGAAAGCGTGCACACCAGGTTGTGCAG
>Ga0181517_10003416_pt1 | contig 15156 bp, 11 predicted proteins | sample PEATcosm2014_Bin_31_FD_119748 | JGI IMG/M metagenome (GOLD analysis project Ga0181517, IMG submission 119748) | Peatland microbial communities from MTU Mesocosm Facility, Houghton, MI, USA - PEATcosm2014_Bin01_30_metaG | ecosystem: Environmental > Terrestrial > Soil > Wetlands > Peat | place... | reverse complement strand
GCCCCAACGCTCTGCGCACTTGAAAACCAGGTGCATGATTCCCCGCACATGAGTCTTTGACTTTGGGGCCAATGGCAAATCGTGCAGCCACTGCTCCATTGCCATCGGCTTCATTTTGTCCACAGGGTATTCCCCCCAACGTGGGCGGATGTGAACCCGGATATTCGACAGATGCGACTTCCGGGTTGAGTAGCGTTCCGAGAGCTCCTTCTCGACATAGCGGTCGAGCAAGGCTCCGAAAGTTGCCGCCTCCACCTCCGCACGTGGAGACTCTTCGTTGAGTCGAAGAAGAAGAGCTTGCGTAGCCTTCCGCGCCTGGGTCTCCGTCACGTAAAGATTGCGATCCCCAAGGATCACACTCTGCCGTTTCCGCTCGCCCTGGGAGTCCGTTTCGTAGTAGCGAAACTCCCACACATCAGGACCGCGCTCACGCTTCCTCAGCCGTAAACTTCCGTACTGATACCGTGTCCGAACAAACAAGGGTTACCTCCTCCTTTGTTGCGGGCACGAGTGGTTAAGAACAGAGTACCGCTGTTCGAGTTGAGAGTCGATAGCGGTGTGCTCCCCGCCCTGCGACCGGCCATTGAAATCCGATGCTCGGAAACGCCAGAACTTACTGATGTCCAGACCGGCAACGCCGCCGGTGCGCGTGTGACGTGGTCGGGATTTTGGATGCACCTTCACGAGGGCCGCAGCCTGTTCGCTGTCGAGTAGAGGTTCAAGAATATGGCGAGAATCGAACATCGTTCGGACACCCCTATTCACCACGATGCATCAGATCGTTGGGCGTGTCTACATTACACATAGGCTCTCGCGAAGACATTAATGGAAACCAGAGTTGAATCAAGTAGCAGGAAGAACCTGAAGGTAATTTCAGGAACAATTGGCGCAGAAAAATATTTATTTAATTGAAGCAAAGTAGGTCGTCTAGGCAAAAATCCTCGGGATATTTCCCGGATGGCCAGAGCATGGCCGAGACACGGTCTGTGTTAAGGGCAGGCTGCGCGCGCCGCTTTCGCGGTCGGAGAGCCATGACACGGAACCTTGCGCCTCGGCTTTTTATTCAGCCATTCCGTGAATGTCATTTTCAACGCGGCCGGTCGGAGAGACGGTTATCGTGCGTCTATGCACAAACGGAACGCTTCGTTTTCTTGAGCGACCACCGGACCCGCTCCGCAATGAAACTTGCAAAGGGCCTTGCGTCCACGTCAATGCTCGCACGATCCAAAGCCTTCAAATACTCTGTGCGGTCCTCAACGCTAACCACCGTCCACGGATACCCACCCGAAGCCAGCAGAACATTCATCAGGAAGCGGGCCATACGGCCATTGCCATCGGGATACGGATGAATATATCCAAAGAGCCAATGACCGAGCACGGCCCGAACAGATGGTTCCGGTTCCGCCTCGATCAAATCGAACAGTGCGGGCATGGCATCGCGCACAGCTTCCCAACGCGGCGGAACATACCTTGAATTCCGCAGATAAACGGCGTCACTCCGGTAACCAGCCAGGGCCGAGGCAGGGATCAGGCCGGACACTACGCATGGCTCAAAAAGTTCTCTGTACCACTCTTTGTGATCCGCTCTGGCAATCGCTCCCGGATTCTTACCGGCGAGCACTTCAGACACACTTCCTTTCACTTTTTGAAAAGCTTGCCAATACCCACGCGCAGCCAGCGCATCCCGGCTTTGCCGGTCTGCTTCGTGATGCGCCGGGTCCCATGCTCCTGACATGACCCTCTCAACCAACTCAGGGCTGACGCGGTAGCCTTCGATAGACAGCGAATGATAGGCATCGCTCTGGTAAATCCCATCGACAAAATCCAGATACGCCGCCTGCTTTTTGGGCAACCCAGGCGGTTTAGGAAAACTCTCAAGCACTGCATCCCGCGATGCTGACCAGATAGCTTGAAGCCTGCCAACGATGGGCGCTTCCGTAGCCCCGCCGATTGCGAAAACACGCTGCGCAACTTCAAACGGGTCTGTTTCTCGAACGTCATATCCCGCAGCCTTCATCGTCGAAAGAATCTCGCCAGCCTGTTCCGCGCGGCCGACTCGGCGCAAAGCACCTGCCAGACGGCCAGCAACAGCAGAGTGCCCACCGTCCAGAAGAGGCCTAAGCAGTTCAGATGCGTCTCGGATGCCCGCCAGGACAACTTGGGTTTCAATCGGGTTGCGAACAAAGAAGGATTCCGGCGTTCGAATCAGTGCTGCGGCTGGGGAAAAGATTCGCAGTCCATTGCGGACAACCAAGTCGTTGCGCGATGGGAATTGCTGTTCCTTCAGGTCGTACAGCGACGTGCGAAAGAGCAGCTCGACTGTGTTGTTATGGCCTTTCGGGCTGTAAATGATTGCCTGGGCTGGAATGATCGTGTTTTCAGCGTGGAGCAGCAGCGATTGTTCCGGTGAGAGATGCCAGTCTTTCCCGAAACGTTCGTCGCAATATAGGGCGCAGAACTCCCAGAAGGACGCAAACCACGGCGTGCTGTCTCCGGACCGCACGCCTGGGCTGGCTGAGATCAGCCAGCCTTTCATGACCGCTTGCATGAATCCACGCTTCAGCAGCCGGTCTCGATGAACCCGGCTCAGTTCACTCGACTGAAATACACGCCGCCCGTCTTTCTGGAGTTCCTGGAGAACGCTCAGAGATGCCGCCAATTTTTCATTCGGTGTCGCCATTTGCGCCCGTCCCCTGCGAGTGAATACAAGTTTATCGAGCCGTGCCATTGCAAGTATATACTGACGTTCTATTACAAGTAAACTATGCCGTAGGAGTGCAAGTGCTTTCGGCGGACAATGGGGAACTGCTTGCCAATATTCGACTCTGCCTGGAGAAAAGCTAATGCAGCAATGAAAGTGGCCGAGTTTGCGTTTGCCTACTACTCGCAGGGAACCCGCCTGGGGGCTGGAACTCTCACTGAGCGCTTTGGGCTGGCAGGGAAACTGAGAATACCGAGTAGGCCGATTCGCGAACACTGGGCGACTTTTCGTTAGTAATTTGATCTGGCAAGAGGATCGGGCTTCGATCCCCGGCCCTAAGAAGCGAGGGAACGGTGGCACCCTCTTTGTGTTTAATAGGACCGAGGGATCGGGTGCCACTCCCCATTGAGGGATTGAAAGAAGACTTGATGAATCGAAATAATAAGGTAGGAGCTTAGAATTCACAAATGGCAAAGTTCACCTGTACCCTGCACGGCGACCAAGCCAACGCGCTGGTCCGATATTGGAATAAGCAGCACAAACGGGAAGCCAAAGCGAGGCAATGGTTCATGGCAGCTATGGCGTTAGGCTGCCTCCTTGAAGCGTGGCTCTACGCCTACTTCATCATCTGGGGTGGCGACGACGGCAACGATCCTGCAAAGGATGAGCAGATTCCAGACGGCCTGGTGCTGAATGACCTGCTTGATGGCGCGAAGCAAGTTGACCTATTGACAACGGTCAAGTTCAAGGACAAGTTTGGGGATCACGCGGTTCAGGATGTGGTGCACGAGATTCGCCATCTGCGCAACAACATCCACGCGGGCGTGGCACTCAGGAAAGAATTCGATCCGGCAAGGTTCACAAAGAAGGACTACACGCGGCTGAAGAGAATCTTTGCCGCCGTCTGGGACAACTTTGAGCTGGCGCTGTAGCCCAAAACTGGATCGCGTCTTAATCAAAATAGAAACCGGGGACAGCCGGAACGCATTCATTTTTCGACAATGGAACCAGGGGACGTTCCGTCTGTCCCCCGTTTTCTCTAGGATAGAGACTATGGCTGCGAATCCTTCCAATCCAGAAGAGCTGTATGCAACTTTCCTTACGACCGAATTGGCCGGTCTAAGCAGTGCCGAGTGCCTTGAAGTCATCGGGGGGCTCATCGATCTCTCGGGTGACCTTGGGAAGCCTGATGGAGCGCACAGGGCCTTGGAATTGTCGGACCTGTTGGAAGCAACCGAGCTCCCGGAGGCGGACGCAGCCCTTCTGGAATACTTCCGTGCTAATGCGTGGTCCGTCCTTCAGCGGCATGAGGCTACCAATCTTTGGGATTGGGAGCAGCCGGCGCTCGGCAAGCAGATCTTCTATCTCCGGAAGTGTGTCTGTCATACCGCGTTCTCCAAGTTGGATAAGCTGCGCCGCTGCCAGGTCTTCACCAACCTTGGGAACTGTATGGATACAGTTGGTCGGTTTATCGAAGCACAGGAGTATTGGCGGCAAGCGCTCATTTTGGAGCCGAGGTTCGGTATGGCTGTTGGGAACAAGGGTTGCGGTCTCGAAGCCTATGCCCGAGCACTTCACGACCCTGGCCATCAAATGCTGTTCGTCAAATTCGCTCACACGGCTCTCAAAATGGCACTCGGGAAAAAGGTCCTATTCGATGGGGTCTATCCGCAGGCACTGGTTCACTTTGAATCAGTCAAGAACCGTATTGAGTCACTGGTGCCCAATCTCAAAAAGGTTAAGCTCCATGACCATCCGATGGGCAAGACTGAGGCCGAGAGAACCTATCGAGCGTGGTGTCTGGAGAATCGGCTATTCCTGAATCCGCTCAATGATCTGGGATCCCATTCGGTCGCCAATCGTGACATAGTGATGTTGCCCACCTTCACGACAAAGGCAAACGAGCCGCCGACGCTAGTTGGCTTTTTCAACCAACTGAAGCAAGAGTACGTGTCGGCGCGGTGGCTCCTTTACGAGGGAACTCAAACGGAGAAAATGCATTTCTCCGATCGCGACGTTCTCTTGTACAACACGCTAGACTACTCTTGCCACGCTCTTTCCGTCGAGAAGACGAGAATCGCATTTCGGATGGCATACTCGCTGTTCGATAAGCTGGCCTTCTTCTTGAACGAATACCTTCAGCTCGGAACCAAGGATCGCGACGTCTATTTTAAGACCATCTGGTATCAGCATCAGCAGAGGAGCAGTAAGCACTTTCTTCTCAAGCCGAAGTTTATAAACCTCGACAACTTGGCTTTCCGCGGTCTCTTCTGGCTAGCAAAGGACCTGTTCGACGAACAGTACAGCGATGTAATCGAGCCGGAAGCGCGAGATTTCTATGTGATTCGCAACCGCCTGGAACACAGTAGCCTCAGGGTTTACGAAGACTTCGCTACCGGACTGCCTTCCGATTTGGAGATATTCTCAAACCGTCTGGCCTACTCCATCACTCGCGGCGACCTAAACGCCAAAACTTTGAGGCTCTTCAAGCTGGTACGTGCAGCCATGATTTACCTGCTTCTTGGAATGCATCGCGAAGAGGCCCGTAGGGTTCACGACGAAACGACTCCCGCGTTTCCCATGGAAATAACCACACTAGAAGATGATTGGAAGCAGTAGCGCTTCCTTCACCTTTAAGCGCCTTACCCAGCGAAGGGAGGTGCAGACCGGCTAAACGGCGAATACCAGCGAATGCTGCACTAAGAACGGATTGATACCGGTAAACGCCCATTGCGCCAGAATAAATCCTGGATTTATGCCAAATCGCCAATGCGCTCACCGACGAAGGAGGCAAGACCAACGCTATCGTCGTTCCATTAGCTCCACAGTGTTTCTTGGGTCATCCTCATCGGAACATTTGCCATCTCAGTTGATGGTGATCGCGGTTGGAGATTCTCATCCCTACGTTGTCTTTCTGCCATGCCGAGCCCCGAACTTCCAAACCCGTGCAAAATATGCGATTACATCGTATATTGCGCATAATCTCGGAAATTGGGCCAATCCGGATAATGTCCCGTCTCTCAAGTCAGTATGTGGGGTCACCTGTAATACCATCATTCGGTGAGGGTAGTGCTCGATACGTTGGTTCCTATCACCGGCCCATTCCCATATCGTGCCGATGTCCATCCTTTTTTCGCAGCATTGACGGTTCGATGGTCTGCAAGGGCGACTGCGCAGGAACACGCTTTGACACGGGTTGAGGAGGCGTCTGTTCCCTTGCCAGTTCAGTTGCAGATGGCCGCGCTGTGGAGACGCCGAGCAAATTCCGCAGTTGCTCACGGTCACTGGTCACCACGACAATTTCCTGGCGGCCACGCGAGGCCCCGACATAGAACAACTCCTGCTTCATCGCATCGGCGGAAAGAATCACCGCATCCACTGTCTTTCCTTGGCTGCGATGCGCGGTAACCGCATAGCCGTGATCGAACTCGTGATAATTGGCCGGTAGCGTCCGGCCATCTTCAAGGTGAATGCGGCCGCCATCGACATTATGCACTTTTACCAGTTCGCCGTTAGTGGCTCGGAAGCCCGCACCGCCGCGATTGCCCGTCAGCAGCAACTTGTCGCCGGGAGCCACCTCGATCTGCTGGCATTCATGCACAGAAAAGGAACGTGCCTGTGATGGACTCACCGTGCGCTCCATGCCATGCTGGTCTCTGGCGACGATGCACGACCTGTCAGTCCGCTCGACGGTGAGCGCCTCATGCTTTTCGATTCCACGCGAAGAGCGATGGAAGAGCAAAACTTGCCCTGACTTATAGTTCGCCAAATCTTTCTTTTGCGCCTCGGTCCATTGCAGCGGCATATAGCGCTCGGAGACAACGCCGCGATCCAGTTCGCCGCGCTGCTTCATGTCCTTTCGGATGGCCTCGGTAATCTTGCCGATCTCGTCATGCGTGCCGGCAACGACGAGAACCGTGCGACTTGAGTCTGAAGTGAGCGCCCGATAAGCGGGCGCCACCGCTTGCGCTCGCTCCAGATAGGGAACCTCCCGAACGGCGCCAAGCTGCTCCAGCTTTTCAAACCCCTGCTCCGGCGAATGCCGTAGCGTCTGTATGGCATCCCGATATTGCGCCTGCGTCTGTCGTTGCACGGCCATGAGCGACACGCTCTTCATCTGCGATTCCTGTTCCAGCATACGCAGGGCATCCGATGCCTCGACACTCTGAAGTTGTCGCGTATCCCCGGAGAAAAGAATCCGAGCGTCTTCGCGCTCAGCCAGTTCGAGCAAGCCTTCCATCTGACGGCCTGAGACCATGCCCGCTTCATCCACAACCAGCACTCTGCCATGTAGCGCGGCCTGCGCCTTTGGGTCATCCAGCAATCGAGAGATCGTCATCGCATCGCGAAAGCCGACCTTCTGTAACTCCTCAACCGCGCCGCGCGTTGGCGCAACCGCCAATACTTCCCTGCCAGCCCCGCGTAAACCACGGGCGATTTCCGTGAGTGTAGCGGTCTTGCCGGTCCCTGCGGCTCCGCGTAGATTGACTGCGAAGTCCTGCGAGTCCAGTATCTGATGAACGGCCCGCAATTGTTCCTCTCGCAGCCGTTCAGATGGGCTAAATTCGCGCTTCCCGCCCAGACGTTCATAGCGCCCGATGCCACCATCCACCGATGCAATCATGCGCTTTTCGCGTTCCAGACTTTCGCGTGTGGCCAGATTGTTCCCGGCCCGGATAAGAGTACCCTGCGACTGTTCCAACTCCAGGGCACCACGCAGTTGACGGCGATCAATCTTTCCGCGCCCATACCGCAGGGCCTCCGTCATCAACTCATGTTCGCGCACTACTGAGCTACGCTCAAAGAGATGCTCTTTCGCGTATTGAAGCGATTCCGCTGCCTGAGTTGGTTCATTCGGAATTTCGCCAGCACGATCAACAGACTCTTCATGCAGATGCTTCAGGGCGTGGCTCTCGTCAGGCAACAGTCTTGCCTGCTGCTGTTTCCGCAATTCCGCCGTAGAGATTTCCGCCAGTTTGTCAGCACGGGATTCACGGACGAGCACGGCGACTTCGTTATTGGTTGGCTTGCGGCCGTGCTCCGCCGTGAATCGTTCGATGGCGGCGTCCCGCTGCGCGCTCCGCACGCTGTACTTTTCGAGCAACTGATCCGAGACGCCGCGAATCTCGAAGCCGTGATCTCTGCCTTTGGAATCGCGGCGCGGCTCAATTTCATATCCCAGGCCATATACTTCACGCGCCAGTGCGTTCCGGTAAACCTCAGTCAGGTACGCACGGCGCTCATACAGTCCCGATGCTTGCAATGCTTTCCAGCGCCTCTCCACACCGTCATAGGTCAAATTGGCTGTGACAGCATGGGTGTGCAGTTGCGGATCAAGTTCACGGCTGGTGTCGTGCCGGTATGCGGCCACAATCCAGTTGGTAGTTGCCCGATCCTCGTTCGCACCATTCAGCCGGACACGCGCTGCGGCATAGTTTTCTGCCTCAGCGAGCGCCTCCCGGACAGCTTTGTCATGGGCAGCAATCAACCGCTCATCCCCGCCGACGAGCGCCTGAATCGAAATCGACTTCGGCGCGGAGAAGGTAAGATCGTACAGGGATCTGCCTTTGCTTTGTTCGCTTCCATTTGCATCAATGCGGTCAGCACTGTGGCGAGGGCGGAGGAATTCTCCAGTCTCTGGATGCAACCCCTCTCGAACTGCTTCAAATTGCTCCCGCGTTACCTCTCCACGCAGACCCAGCAACTCCGCACCCTGGCCATGCCATTCACCTTGGACACGACGGCATTCATCGTAATAATCGCTGTGTTCCAGATGCCGTTGAGCATATCCAGCACCACCCGTCATGGCCCGCAAAGTCAGCACAACCAAACGGTAACGCTGTTCGAAATCCGAATGCAACAGCCGGAGTCATTACGCCCTGCTTATAAACAATCAGGTATATGAACCCGAAGAGCGCATTCTACAAGTCCTCGTGGCATTCGGGCGGAACGTAAGGATGCAGCAGAGGCCAAGCTAACATCGCGCCCCCAATTGCAGTCAAAGGCACCTGATTCTGCGAGCTTCATTTTGAGGAAACAACCAGAAAACCACTCTCGCTGCGCTCGCTTTGAAGGAAGACACCATCCCTAAGCCTGATGGCTTAGCGATGGTGACGTAATCCACAAAGATCGAACGGAATTCGGACAACGTCGAACAGTGTTCGAAGATGATCGAAGATTGTTCGCACTGCGTTCGAGGATCAAGAAACCAGCCGGAAGGGCTTCCAACGGCTCAATCTCTAACACGGCGACGATCTGCCGCACACACACAGCACCTGCCTGAGCACCGGCATTCGGGTACGAATGCTGCTCGAAAGCGCCAGCGCCCTCTCGCTTAAAAGATGCGCTGAAGAGACTATGCTGGAGTAGTCTGTGTTTGATTCTTCAGTTTATGGACGAAGGCAAAGTAGGCCACCATCACCCGAAATGCCTTGGACCGATTCACCCCGCCGAGAACCTCTCCGCCCACTCTTTCCAGTTCGTCGGCGATCTCGAACGTCAAAGGAAATACGAAAGCGGTGTCAATACTCTGGAATGGAATGTTCAGCCACTGGTTGTTGTAAAAGGCAACAAGCTGCGCCTGCGCAGCCTTGGTTTTGAAACTCATGATGATGTGTTCAGCCAGGGCGTTCTTTCGCCGGATTTTGAGCACGGCAAAAAGTTGATTGAAATGGGCCTTGGTGAATTTGGAATCAACGGTCAGCCGGAGTTGAGTCCGCTCCTCTGCGGGAGAAACGATTCTGCGCTTCGGTCGGGTTGTGGCCTTCTTCGCGGTAGGCATATGGCTTCCTTGTCGATACGTATCTTACAGCATTAGTATATGAGCAGAGAAGAGCAATCTGCAAACGATTGTTGCAAATAGAGTTCGCGCGAAGGATGCGCCGGGGGAGTAGTGGGTTCATTGCATGAAGATGCGGTGATTGCAGCCGCATGAACCACAACAAATCGAACCGTGGGGGGGAAGAGAGAAAAGGAATTGATTCTCCGCGCCAACCCAGCGCGAGACCTATGATGCCGATCTGCGCAGATTTCACGAGCAAGCCCAAAAGCAATTCGCTGCTTGGGCATCGTCGCTTGATCCGCATCAATCCCGGACGGATTCCTCAAGGTTCCCAAGGGAACCCCGGACACCCTATCTCCTTGAGACGGCTCACGCGCTCGCAGGGTATCCGCAGGGTTCCCCTGCACGACCCTTTGAGGGATGGAGTATCGCAGTCATTCCGGCGCGAAGCGCCGCCCGCTCCAGGCTCCGGCGGCGCGGCCTGCAACCGTTCTTCTCTCGCCGGACTCTTCGCAAGGATTTCGAGAGCCCGCCGCATCTTGTTTGAGTCAGACCACTCGATCAGCTCACGGCTCACCTGCTCCGTGATCGGCTGGCGCGCGCTTAGCTTCAGCATGAAGTTCAACAGGATAGCCCGCATCGCCAGCATCTCGGCCAGGATCGCCCGCTCCGCCGCCATCGTGCCCGCCTCCACGCTCGACCCCAGCAGCACATCCCGAACCCACTCCGACAGCGTCAACCCGGCCCGCTCCGCCCGCGACTCCAGCACGCGCAGCTCCGCCTCCGACACCTTCGTACTCACTGACTTGGATCGCAGATCATGTTTCACTGCGCACCTCCGCCGCTCGTTTTTTGAAGATCAGATTTTCTTGCTCAAGGCAGGAACGCGCGAAGGCCGCACGGATCACCGTGCGGCCCTCGAACCATCAAAACAGGCTGCTAAAGAGTAAGCGTCTTGTGTTCCCACCCTCGACAAGTACTCGCGACATTGCAACGATGGGGCATGGAAACGACGAAGGCGCGAGTACGGCGAACAGTAGCGGAGAAGCGGCGGATTGTTGAATTGACATTGCTGCCAGGGGCAAGCGTGGCGCGAGTTGCGCAGGCCGAGGGTGTGAACTCGCATCAGGTATTTCAGTGGCGTCGAGCCTATCGCGCCGGGAAGCTTATAGAGTTCAGAGAAGACGCATCGACGCTGTTGCCGGTAGTGCTGGCAGCAACGGATTCCACGGTGCAGGCTCAGCGAGAGCGGGCCGTCATTGCTGAGGCGGAGATCGCGGCGGGTGCGATTCATATTGAGTTTCCGGGCCGCGTCTCGATCACCGTGGAGTACGGTGCGGACCGCGCAGCGTTGCAAGCGATTCTCACCACCCTTGCAAGCAACGATCGCTTGCAAGGGAACCCGGCACTGGAGAGCTTGCGCAAGTGATCGAACTGCGGACGGGCACGCGCATCTGGATCGCTGCGGGCGTGACCGATATGCGGCGCGGCTTTCCGGGGCTGAGTGCGCAGGTGCAGATGATTCTCAAGCAGCAGCCGTTTTCCGGACATGTCTTTGTTTTTCGCGGACGCAGAGGCGACACGATCAAGATTTTATGGGCCGATGAAGACGGTTTGTGTCTGTTTGCGAAACGATTGGAACACGGACGCTTCATCTGGCCGCAAGCGAAGGAAGGAACGGTTTCTCTGTCGCGGGCACAGCTCTCGATGCTCATGGAAGGCATTGATTGGCGCAGGCCGGAGAGAACCTGGACACCGCAGATCGCAGTATAAGTGACAAGCATGATTCTCCTGTATACATAAGCATTTTATGGATGACTTATCCATAACTTCATGGCATACTTATTGCATGGATGTTGGCACGCTTCCAGACCTCGATCAGCTCGATATCGAAGCATTGAAGGCATTGGTTGTTGCACAGCGTGAGAGCCTCGATTCACACACCCAACAGGTTGAGCATCTGAAGCTGGTCATCGAGAAGTTGCGCCGCATGATCTTCGGCGCCAAGAGCGAGAAGGCTGTCCTAAAGGTTGAGCAGTTTGAACTGCAACTGGAGGAGACAGAGACGGAACAGGCTGTTGCTGAAGAAGAGATAGAAGCGCCTAGGTCAGAGGCCAAGCCTGGTTCCAAGTCCCGTCCATCGCGCAAGCCGCTTCCCGCACATCTTCCCCGTGAAGTCGTAACGCACCATCCAGAACAAGACTGGTGCCCCGATTGCGGTGGCCAGTTGCGCAACTTCGGCGAGGATGTGGCCGAGATGCTGGAGTACATCCCGGCTAACTTCAAGGTTATTCGCTACGTGCGGCCGAAGTTTGCCTGCAAGAAGTGTGAGCGCGTTGTCGAAGCTCCCGCGCCATCGCGCACCATCGAGCGCGGACTTGCCGGACCGGGATTGCTGGCGCATGTGCTGGTGGCCAAGTATGCCGTTCACTGCCCACTGTTTCGCCAGTCGGAGATATACGCTCGTGAAGGTGTCGATCTTGATCGCTCCACGCTGGCCGGTTGGGTGGGAGCTGCCAGTGAGTTACTTGCGCCGTTGGTCGATGCGCTGCGCAAGCATGTCTTATCCGCGACGAAGATTCATGCCGATGACACGCCGGTTCCGGTGCTCGCTCCCGGCAACGGAAAGACCAAGACGGGTCGCCTCTGGACTTATGTGCGCGACGATCGCCCTGCAGGCTATTCAACTGCTCCAGCTGTGTGGTTCGCCTACTCGGAGGACCGCAAGGGCGAACATCCCAGGCTCCATCTGAAGAACTTCAAGGGCGCGTTGCAGGCCGATGCCTACGCCGGCTTTCACCATCTTTATGAAGGCGGCGCCATTTATAAAGTGGCGTGCTGGGCGCACGCCCGGCGCAAGTTCCACGACATCCATGTGGTTCATGCTTCTCACATCACTACCGAGGCCATCGCTCGCATCGGCGCTCTGTACGGGATAGAAGAAGATATTCGCGGCAAACCGGTCGAGGTGAGACACGAAGTTCGCCAGGCCCGTGCAAAGCCGTTGCTCGACGATCTGCGAAACTGGATGGAAAAATCCCTGCGGCAACTGTCCGTAAAAAGTGAGACCGCGGGTGCGATCCGCTATGCGCTTGCGCACTGGCGGGCGCTCACACGCTATGTTGACGATGGACTGCTGGAGATCGATAACTCGGCAGCCGAACGGGCGCTGCGTGCCGTTGCGCTTGGACGGAAGAATTATCTTTTCTGCGGCTCGAACTCTGGTGGCGAGCGCGCTGCCGACATTTACTCGCTGGTGGGCACCGCCAAGCTGAATGGATTGGACCCGGAATCCTATCTCCGCCAAGTATTGATCCGCATCGCCGAACATCCAATCAACCGCATCGAAGAACTGCTTCCATGGAATCTCGCCGACGACCTCCAACCAGCCGCCAAAGCTGCCTGACCGGTGCTTCCCGAAGTGTCCACTTAAAATAAGTGGACACTTCACAAATCAGTCTCTACCTCAAATACACGCACCGCCCAATGGTCAATATGGCCAGACCAAACGCTTACGATTGCCCAGCAACCGGCTGTCGGTGACTGAGATCAGGCGGTTGAGTTCATCATAGGCGTAGCTGACCAGAACGCCGCCCGTGTTGGAGGAGGTGATGGTTTCCACTTTGCCGCTCGCGTAGTAAGTATAGCTCAGAGTACTATACTGAGTTCGTGGTCTCCCACTCATCCACGATAAAACTGTGGATGAATGGGGCACGGCAGTTCGTGGTTATTTTATGACCGGGCCACCTGCCCACCTGCCTCAGGACTCCTCTTGGTCGATTCTTTCTGACTCGCGAGCGAGTGATTCCTTAATACTCTGGCTCAGGAACCTTCTTCCATCCTCCGTCAACATCTTTCTTTCGTCCATGACCTCTCGGCGTGATTTCGCGCTTCGAGGGGCCTGGGCGGCATAGTCAGCGACTAGCGTCCGTGTATGCATCCATTGGAGAAACATGCGACAGGACGGCAAATTCATACCTGCAACCACACTAGAATCAAGCAAATCTGGCACGGCTCCACTTTCGATTGCCTTGATCCAATCGCGCATGGGCATCCATCTGAGTCGCCAAATATCTTGACATTCTTCCAGATGCTTCAGCACGGACGCCCTGTACCCTGCCTTGAGCAGCCCATCAGCTAGGCGAAAATTGGGGGCACGGAGTCCGCAACTTAGAGAGGTCGATCCATCCGTAAGGCACGCATCCGTCGACTTTTCCAAGCAGCTAACAGCGCCTCTCCAATCCTCAGAATCTAGCAAAAGAATCCCCTCAGCGATGTAGAGGTTGTAGAGTTCCCATCCATTTGGCATCCATTCCCAAGATTCTTGAAGGAATCCTCGTAGCGCATCATGTTCGCGAAGTTCGCTGGCAAATCGCACTAGCTCGACGAGGAGTGCTAGACGGGCGATTCCGCCTACACGCTTGGAAAATATTCCCATTCTTTCCAATTGATCGTCAGCGCGTGGGCAGAGATCGAACACACCGATTTCTTGAAGTAGTCTGAGTAGCGACACCTGATCGCCAGATTCAAAAGCGTTTATTATCGAACTCGAAATTTTCACCACATCTGAGAATCTCGGCATTTGCACTTCATCAACATAAACGTTACCGAGATTTCTTGAGAGCAGGTCCAATTCATGAAGATTAAAATCCTCCACCCCGAGCCTAATGAAGAGCAAGTATGCGGATTTCATGGCGTAGAAGGTAAAGAACTCTCGTGACGAGGGGACAGATTGGTTGCAATGTTCCTCACTTTCTTTGATCACATCCCGATAGTCCATGAGCAACGTTTCAAATTGCAAATCACACAGCAACTCATGTCTGAACATTTCGACCCCACCTTGACCTTCTTCATCACGTGCTTAGTCTTCTATAGCATTCCGGCAGACCACGCCGCGCAAACCCCCTTTGCAATTGCATAGGCAAAGGGAAGTGTGCTTCCTGATGCGACATCGAAACCATAATCGTACCCCAATAATTCCATCATCGCCTCCATGCACCCGTTGTAAGCATCCTCCCGAACCATTCGCTCCGTTGCTTCAATCTCTGCCGTAATTTGTTCGTCAGCATCAAATTCGAACAAATCGGCGCGCCCGCGCGGATCAATACGATTCACCGGATCACCACTGGCATACAGATACTTGTGCAATGTAGCCGGAATCTTGATCGTGCCCTCTTCCGGGTCTCTGGACATGAACCTTCCGGTCGCCGGGTTGTAGTATCTGGCGCGCAGGTAATACAGCCCCAAATCGCTGTCGAACTGCTCGCCGCGATAGAGGTAATTGTTCGGCGTTGTGCCTTGCTTGGTAAAGCTGTTGCCGTAGGCGTCGTACTCGTACTCGTCGGTTACCTTGCCAGTTGCATCTGTGAGCTCCCTTACGCTTCCGCCACCATCGTATACATAGAAGCTGGTAGTCCAGGTATTATTGATGACCTGATTCTCGCTGATACGTTGCAAACCATAGGTGTACTGCCTTGTGACCGCACCATTGACCACTTCTTCGACTACCTGCGCGTAGCCGGTGGGGTTCAGGTCGTCAACGAGATATTGTGTTGTTACTCCACCGACTATCTTCGCAACCCGGTTGCCATCTCCGTCATAAATCATCCTCACTTGCCCGTTATTAGCGGAGATCATGTGATTTTCGCTGTCATAGGTGTAGGTCTTGCCGCCT
>Ga0181517_10003415_pt1 | contig 15157 bp, 10 predicted proteins | sample PEATcosm2014_Bin_31_FD_119748 | JGI IMG/M metagenome (GOLD analysis project Ga0181517, IMG submission 119748) | Peatland microbial communities from MTU Mesocosm Facility, Houghton, MI, USA - PEATcosm2014_Bin01_30_metaG | ecosystem: Environmental > Terrestrial > Soil > Wetlands > Peat | place... | reverse complement strand
CGGCGGCGGCGACGGCGAGGGGTTCTGCGGTGGCGGTGGCGGCAGCAGCGCGATCATCATCGGTACCGTTCCGGTGGTCGCGGCGGGCGGCAACGGCGGGCTTACTGGCGGTTCTCGCAGCCCGGCGACGAGCGGTTCGTGTCCCCTCGACTCCGGGGAAGGGGTCGTCGTCTATGTCGGTGGTGGTGGTGGTGGCGGCGGCTCCGGAGGGGGCGGCGGTGGTGGGGCTGGGTACTTCGGCGGTGGCGGTGGCGGAGAAAGCGGAGGAGGAGGAGGAGGCAGTGGCAGCGGCGCTGGCAGCGGCAGCGGCGGCGGTGGTAGCGGTGGTGTTGGCTGCCCCGGCTACGGCGCTGCTGCCGGTGACGGCGGCTCCGGCTACGGCGGCGGCGGCTGCAAGGCGGGTGGCGGCGGCGGTAGCGATGGCCTCGGAGGCACCGCTGGCAGCGACGGCAGCGGCAGCGGCGGCAGTAGCGGCGGCGGTGGTAGTGTCGGGGGCTCCAGCGATGTTGGCGGTGGCGGCGGCGGTTGGGGCGGCGGCGGCGGCGGCTGGGGGGGCGGCGCCGGCCAAGGCGACGGCGGCGTTGGAGCCATCGACTTGAGTGAAGGCACGGGTGTTCCAGGAGCGGGAGGGGACCAGTGGAGCGGTGGCAATGCCGGCCTGGTCATCCTGACGTACACTCCTCCGCCCGACGCCGGGTGCCAGCTGTAGCGAGACGCTCGTCGACGTGGTCGTACGAGCTTGCACGGCGGCTCCACGCGCGTGCATGGTGGCTCTGGTCGCCGGTTGCGGGCCGTCCCCGCAGGGGCCCGTCTAGCCCGCGGCAGGGCGCGTGATAGGATGCGGCGCAAGACAGAGGGCGATCGATGACGATGGGCAGCAACACCGACCCCGGGCCGGCCGTCCACGAGGGGGATGTCCTGGCCGGCAAGTACCGCGTCGAGAAGGTCCTCGGCGCGGGGGGGATGGGGGTCGTCGTGTCCGCCCGGCACCTGCAGCTCGACGAGCGGGTCGCCATCAAGTTCCTCCTCCCTGACGCGCTCAAGAACAGCGAGGCCGTGGCCCGCTTCCACCGCGAGGCGCGCGCAGCGGTGAAGATCAAGAGCGAGCACGTCGCGCGGGTCATCGACGTGGCGACGCTCGACAACGGCTCGCCCTACATCGTCATGGAGTACCTCGAGGGGAGCGACCTGTCGGCGTGGGTGCGGCAGCGCGGGCCGTTGCCGGTCGATCAGGCCGTCGAGTTCGTGCTGCAGGCGTGCGAGGCCATCGCCGAGGCCCACGCGCTGGGCATCGTCCACCGCGATCTGAAGCCGGCGAACCTGTTCTGCATCCGGCGGGCCGACGGGCTGCTGTCCATCAAGGTGCTCGACTTCGGCATCTCGAAGATGACCGCCTTCGGCTCCGGCGCGCCCGAGATGGGGATGACGCGGACGCAGGCGATGATGGGCTCTCCGCTCTACATGTCGCCCGAGCAGATGCAGTCCTCGAAGAACGTCGACGCGCGGACCGACCTCTGGTCGCTGGGCGTCATCCTCTTCGAGCTGGTGACCGGCAAGGTCCCCTTCGACGGCGAGACCATCACAGAGCTCGTGCTCAGGGTCGCGCACGAGGCGCCGCCCTCGCTCCTGCAGCTGCGCGCGGACGTCCCCGCCGGCCTCGAGGCGGTGGTCTTGCGGTGCCTCGAGAAGGACAGGAACCGGCGCTATCTGAACGTCGCCGACCTCGCGGTGGCGCTCGGGGAGTTCGGGCCGAGGCGAGGGCGCGCCTCGGTCGAGCGCGTGTCGCGCGTGATGCACGAGGCGGAGCTGTCGACGACCCTGCTCGCCTCCTCCACCATGACCGACGCGCCGGCGGGGGCGGCGGGGCCGGGAACGTCGTGGGGACACACGGTGGGCGGTGCGCGCGCGGGCAAGACCGCCGTCGCAGGGATCGCCGCCGTGCTCGCGGTGGGGGCCGGGGCCTTCGTGGTGCTGCACCGCTCGCACGACCACGCGCCGGTCGTGACCCTGACCGCGGCGTCGTCTGCTCCGGTCAGCGCCGCGGACGCTCGGGCCACGGCGGCGCAGAGCGCGGAGCCTGAGCCGGCGGTCGTCCCGTCTGCTTCGGCCGTGGTCACGCCCGAAGCGGCGGCGGCGCAACCGCCCGCGCCAGCGGTCACGGCGCCACCGGTGCGCCTGCCGCATCACCGCTCGTCGCCGCCAGCGCAGACCGCCAGCGCGTCCGCGCGTCCGACGCCGCCCCCGACGCCTCAGGCTCCGGCGTCGGCCCCCCCCGCCTACAACCCGCTCGACCACCTGTAGGCACTAGTCGCTGAGGTACGTTTCGCGCTAGCAGGGTCAGTTGCGGAGTGGTACGGCTTTCGAGGGTCGTCCTGCTGCGGAACCCGGAGAAAACCATGACGCGTGTCGTTCTTTGCTTCCTCGCGGCGCTGCCGCTCGGTGTCCTCGCGTGCGGCTCCGACCAGACGCCCACCTACACCCTTGACGGCGGCGACAGCAGCGTCGCGGGCCAGGACGGCTCGAGCGGCACGCACGACGGGTCGACGGGGAAGGACGCGAAGAAGCCGGTCGACGGGACGCACCCCACGGACGTGACGCAGCACCACGACGGGACGTCGCCCGAGGCGTCGCACCAGGACGGCACGTCCCCCGAGGCCGCCCCGCCCCGCGACGGTCCGCCCCCCACCGACGCGCCGACCTGGGACGGGGCCGTCCCCACGACGTGCGCGCAGACCTTCACGCTGCCGGACAACGGCTACACGTCGGTCACGCTCGAGACCGACTACAACAACTGGGCGACCGGGACGCCGATCGTCATGACCAAGTCGGGTTCGTCGTGGCAGGTCGTGACGCCGGTGCCGTACGGCAAGCAGGTCCAGTACAAGTTCATGACGAACGGGGGCACCTGGCTCATCAACCCGAGCGACCCGTACGTGGAGCTCCCCCAGCTGACGACGGGGACCAACGTCAACAACATCCTCGAGCCCGTCACCTGCGGCGCGCCCGCCGGAGGCTCGCTGGCCCTCGTGGGCGGCACCGTGACGACGAGCGCGAGCAGCTACTCGTTCCAGGTCCAGTACACGCCCGGCGTCGCGGACCTCGACACCTCCAAGACCGTCATCCAGCTCAACGGCGTGACGCTCGCCGCCGGCGCGGTGCCCTACGACGCCAGCTCGCACACCTTCTCCGTGTCGGTCTCCTCGGGCGTCACCTCCCCGAACAAGTACGGCTACGTCTTCCAGGTGGCCGACAAGAACGGCATCGCCTCGAGGCTCTTCGTGCCGTTCTGGATCGGATCGACGTCGTTCGAGTGGAGCGACGCCTTCATGTACGAGGTCATGATCGACCGCTTCTACGCGAGCGGCACGACGAGCAAGGCGGGGCCGAGCGGTCCGCCCACCGTCGACGCGGGCAACTGGCAGGGGGGCGACTTCGGCGGCGTCACCGCGAAGATCAACGCCGGCTACTTCGACGCCATGGGGGTCAACACCCTCTGGCTCAGCTCGCCGGTCCTCGGGACCAAGCTGTGCGAGGAGGGGACGGCCGTCAACGCCGGCTACTGCCTGTCCGGCTACCACTCGTACTTCCCGATCGCGACCGGGTGGACGTACGGCTCGGAGAGCGACCCGATGTTCGTCGACGCCGGCATCACCGACCCCATCGACCCGCACTTCGGCGAGCCGGCCGACCTGAACGCGCTCGTGAACGCGGCGCACGAGCACGGCATCCGCGTGCTCACCGACCTCGTCGTCAACCACGTCTTCGCCGACTCGAGCCCGCCCGGGCCGCAGAGCCCGCAGCTCGGCCCGCTGTGGACCGCGCACGAGGCGGACCCGACGTGGTTCAACATCCCCTACAGCTCCAGCGCCAACGACTGCGGATCCAACGGCAGCCTGTGGGACGTCACCGACTCTCTGAACAGCTCCTACGAGTTCAACGACACCTGGAACCGCGTGGACTGCTGGTTCGACCCCTACCTCCCGGATTTCAACACCAGCAACCCGACGGTCAACGACGCCATCGTCAACCACGCCATCTGGCTGATGGAGCAGTTCAACCTCGACGGCTTCCGCGTCGACGCCGTCAAGCAGGTGATGAACGACGTCTGCGTCGACATGCGATCGAAGATCGACGCGGCCATCTCGACCAACCTCCCCTTCTACATGGTGGGCGAGGCGCTCGGCGGCATCGAGGCCAACGTCTTCGACTGCGTGGGCACGACCATGCTCAACGGCTCGATGGACGACGCGATGCACAACACGATCGTCGGGACCATCCTCCAGAGCGACACCTCGAGCGAGGGGCCGGCCCAGGACCTCTACAACGGCGTCGTGGCCGACGAGGGGCCGAGCTGGACCGGCTCGGTCCCGGGCGCGCTGATGGGGCACTTCTTCGGCAGCCACGACACGGCTCGCGCCATCAGCTTCGCCGCCGGCGACAACAACGGCAACCCCTGGAGCGGCGCACCCCCGGCGCAGGAGCCCGACGGCAGCCCCGCCTTCAACCACCTGCAGCTCGCCCAGGCGTTCCTGCTCACCTACGACCCCATCCCCGTCATCTGGATGGGCGACGAGTTCGGGCAGCCCGGCACCATCGACCCCGACTGCCGGCGCATGATGCGGTTCGACGGCGCGCTCAGCACCTCCGAGCAGGCCACGCTCACCAACTTCCAGAAGCTCGGCACGGCGCGCGCCGCCCACTCGGCGCTGCGCCGAGGGCCGCGGACCAACCTCTGGGTCGACAGCACCTTCTACGCCGACGGCCGCGTCGACAGCTCGAACGGCGACACCGTCATCGTGGCGCTGAACCTCGGGACCGGCACCACGACCCCCGCGCGCACCATGAACGTGGGCAACATCGGCCTCACGGTGGGCACCACGCTCACCGACGCGCTCTCGGGCGCCACCGTGACCGTCGCCCCTGGCGGCGTCGACCCGGACGGCGGACAGTGGCCCGCGTCGGTCACCATCTCGCTGCCTGCGCTGACCGCGGCGGTCTTCACGAAGTGACCGCGCCGCCGGGGCGCGACCGCGTCACGGCGTCGACGTGAAGGTCACGGTCCGGGTCTGCTCGCACTGGATAGACCCGCCGCCGCCGTAGCCCGGGTCGAGGTTGCCGACGCTCGCCAGGGTGATGGTCAGCGTCATGTTGCAGGTCGCGGCGCCGATGTCGCTGCCGGTGTCGATGGTCCCGCGGGCGATGGTGAACGAGCCCGAGCTGCCGGCGCTCTCGGGCCCCTGGCTGAACGCGCTGTCGCCGCAGTCGCCCGAGAGCGAGTAGCTGACCGGGTCCGAGGCGCCCGACGTCGCGAGGTTGACGTCGATGTCGGAGCCGGAGCGCGAGAACGTGGCGCCCGATGTGGGCGCGGTGATGGTGAAGGCGGCGGGGAGGGTGCAGGTGCTGTCGGGGGCGCTCGTGTCGTTCAGGCGCCGGAGCCCGATGGTGTACTCGGTGCCCGCCGAGTCCTTGCCGGAGAAGGTCGTGGAGTAGGTGACCTCGTTGAAGAGGTTGTCGTTCTCGGTCATGGTCTGCGAGTCGCCGTCCACGGTCGTGAACAGCGTGTCGCCGTTGCTGAGCGTGACGAAGTCGGTGGAGCTGTCGTCGACGTTGAGCTGCGCGGTGGCGGTCGTCTGACCGGAGCCGTCGGCCACGACGGTGATGGTCGCGGACATGCCGGCCGTCTTGAGGTCGGCCGAGGCGAGGTCGGTGCAGCCGGCAAGGGCGAGGGCAGCGGAGGCGGCGAAGCACAGTCGGGAGGAGGAGCAGCGCATGGTCGGGTGGTCTCCGTGGATAAGTTCGTGTTCGAACCGCCTCGCATGCGAGCAGCATGCCACGCGGCCTGCGGTCCGGATGACCCTCGGGATGCGCGAAAAAGGCCGGTCGGGTGCGAACCCGGCTGGACGGCGGCGTGACACGCGGGTCACTGAACGCGAGACGGACCACCCCCCGGCACGGTTCGCTCCCGACGGCCCGCCGAAGGGCGAACGCGGTCATGGAACGCGATGCCCGGAGGGTCACGCCGTGTTATATGCGCGCCGGTCCCATGCAACACGATATTGCCCCCGTCGAGGGCATTCTGGCGCGCTACCCGCGCGACGAGTCCTCGCTGGTCATGGTGCTTCAGGACGTGCAGGCGCACTACCGCTACCTCCCCTGCGAGGCGCTGGAGCGGGTCGCCGACGAGCTCGCCGTGCCGCGCTCGCGCGTCTTCTCGGTCGCCACCTTCTACAAGGCCTTCAGCCTCGAGCCCGAGGGGCGCGCGGTCATCCAGGTCTGCAAGGGGACGGCCTGCCACGTGCGCGGCGCGCAGCTCATCGAGGACGCGCTGGTCCGCAAGCTCGGCGTGCCGGTCGACGGCACCACGCCCGACGGCGCGGTCACGCTGCGCACCGTCAACTGCGTGGGCGCGTGCAACATCGCCCCCGTGGTGGTCGTCGGCGAGCAGTACCTGGCCGACTGCAGGCCCGAGCAGGTCGACCGGATCATCCGCCGCGCCAGGGAGGCCGCCGTCGTCGAGGCGCCCCCGGCTCCGGTCGCCCCGACCGGCGAGCGGTTCGCCTCGCCCGCCGCCCTGCTCGCGTACGCCGAGCGCACCGCCGCCGCCTGGCAGTCCCTGGTCGGGTCCATCCGCGTGTGCGTCGGCCGCAGCTGCCTCGCCGGCGGTTCCCGCGCCCTCTACGCCGCGCTGCGCGAGGCCGCCGCCGCCGCGGGCGTGGCCGTGAAGGTCGAGCTGTCCGAGTGCCAGCACCACGACCGCCTGCTCACCCACACGGGCTGCCAGGGGCTCTGCCAGACCGGCCCGCTGGTGCACGTCGTCCCCGGCGACGTCCTCTACGCGCACGTCAAGGCCAGCGACGCTCCCGCCATCGTGGAGGCCGTCGCCAAGGGGACGGTGGTCGACCGGCTGATCAGCCCCGAGGGGCGCGGCCGCGCCGAGCACCCCTTCTTCAAGAGCCAGAAGCTCATGGCCCTGGCCGCCTGCGGTCAGGTCGATCCCGAGAGCCTCGACGGCTACCTCGCGGTCGGCGGCTTCCGCGCCCTCGTCCGCGCGCTGACCGGGCTCGATCCGGCGAAGGTCGTCGACGCCGTCGACCAGTCGGGGCTGCGCGGTCGCGGCGGCGCCGGCTTCCCCACGGGCCGCAAGTGGCGCTCGGCGCTCGCGGCGGCAGCCAAGGCGGGTCGGCCGCCCTACGTCCTGTGCAACGGCGACGAGGGCGACCCTGGCGCCTTCATGGACCGCGCCATCATGGAAGGGTCGCCCTTCCAGGTGCTCGAGGGGATGATCCTCGGCGCCTTCGCGCTCGGGGCGCGCGAGGGCTACCTCTACGTCCGCGCCGAGTACCCGCTCGCGCTGACCCGGCTCGGGCGGGCCATCGAGGCGCTGCGCCACGCCGGCCTGCTGGGCGAGCGCATCCTCGGCTCCGACCTGTCGTTCGACGTCCGCGTGTCGCGCGGCGGCGGCGCGTTCGTGTGCGGCGAGTCGACGGCGCTCATGCGCAGCCTCGAGGGGAAGGTGGGGGAGCCGCGCGCCAAGTACGTGCGCTCGGTCGAGAAGGGGCTCTACGACAGCCCCACGGTCCTGAACAACGTCGAGACCTGGTCGCTCGTCCCGGGCATCGTGCTGCACGGGCCCGGGTGGCTGTCGTCGATCGGCACGAAGGGCTCGAAGGGGACCAAGGCGTTCGCGCTGGTCGGCCAGGTGCAGCGCACGGGCCTGGTCGAGGTGCCGATGGGCACGACCCTGCGCGAGCTGGTCTTCACCATCGGCGGCGGCGTGCGCGAGGGGCGCAGGTTCAAGGCCGTGCAGACCGGCGGTCCGTCGGGCGGCTGCCTGCCCGAGAGCCAGCTCGACCTGCCCATCGACTTCGACGCCCTCACCGACGCCGGCTCGATGATGGGCTCGGGGGGCCTCATCGTGATGGACGACCAGACCTGCATGGTCGACGTCGCCCGCTACTTCGTCGACTTCCTGAAGGAGGAGTCGTGCGGCAAGTGCGGTCCGTGCCGCCTCGGGCTGCCGCAGCTGTCGTACCTGCTCGGTCGCGTGACGCACGGCAAGGCCTCCGCCGCCGACCTGGCGGCCATCGAGGACGTGTGCCGGGGCATCGCCGACAGCAGCCTCTGCGGCCTCGGCAAGAGCGCCCCCAACCCCGTGCTCTCGACCCTTCGCTACTTCCGCGACGAGTACGAGGCGCACCTCGAGGGGCGCTGCCCGGCGGGCGTCTGCCGCGATCTCATCCGCTACAAGATCACCGCCGAGTGCACCGGCTGCCTGGCGTGCATCAAGCCCTGCCCGGAGTCGGCCATCGCCGGCAAGCGCAAGGAGCTGCACGTCATCGACCAGACCAAGTGCACCCGGTGCGGCATCTGCCGCTCGGTTTGCAAGTTCGCCGCCGTGTCCGTGACCCCGGGAGGTGCCAATTGAGCGCCGCCACCGCGATCGTGAAGCTCACCATCGACGGCCGCCCGGTCGACGCCGCGCCCGGCAGCACCGTGCTCGACGCCGCCCGTCGCGCCGGCATCGACATCCCGACCCTCTGCCACCACCCGGACCTCGAGCCGGTCGGCGCCTGCCGCCTGTGCGCCGTGGAGGTCACGCACCCCGACTGGCGAGGCTGGACCGGCCTCATGGTCGCCTGCCTCTACCCCGTCGCCGAGGGGATCCGCGTCGAGACCCAGAGCGCGAAGGTGCGCGACGCGCGCCGTCAGGTGCTCGCCCTGCTCGCCGCCCGCTGTCCGGGCTCGAAGGCCATCGGCGAGCTGGCCGCCCGCTACGGCGCCGACACCGCGGCGCTCAGGGTCACCCCCGACGCCGACACGTGCATCCTCTGCGGCCTCTGCACCCGCGTGTGCGACGCCTTCGCCACCAGCGCCATCACCACCCACGGCCGCGGCAGCGCCAAGGCGGTCGGTCCGTTCGCCGGCCAGCCCCCGGAGGAGTGCGTCGGCTGCGGCGCCTGCGCGCTGGTCTGCCCCACGGGCCACATCGTCGGCAAGCGCACGGCCTCGGGCTACGAGATCTGGGGCCGGAGCTTCGACACCGACGTCTGCGCGGTCGACCAGGACCGCTGCTCGGGCTGCGGCGTGTGCGAGGAGCTCTGCCCGTTCTCGGTCGCCCGCGTCGGGCTGCGCCCGGGCGGCGAGCGCGTCGCCAGCATCCCCGCCGAGCACTGTCGCGGCTGCGGCGTGTGCGTCGGGGCATGCCCGACCGGGGCCATCGACCAGCGAGGTCAGCCCTGGCGCGCGCTCACCGCGCCGGCGGCGCCGCGGACGGGAGGTGACTCGTGACCCGCATCGCCGTCCTGGCCTGCACCCGCTCCGACCTCGGCCACGACGCGCTGCCCGGCGACGTGCAGCTGCTCGAGATGGCCTGCACCGGACGGGCGAGCGCCCCGCTCCTGCTCGCGCTCCTGGCGCTCGGCGCCGACGGCGTGCTGGTCCTCGGCCGCCACCAGGGGACCTGCCGCCTTCGCGGCGCGGAGGACTCCGCCCACGCGCTGGCCGAGCGGGCGGACCGCCTGGCCACGCTCATCGGCCTGCACGCCGGCCGCGTGCGCTTCGAGGTCTCCGACCCTGGCCCCGACGGTCCTCGCCGGTCGGTGGAGACGTTCCGGTCGGTGGTCGCCGCGCTCGGCCCGAGCCCGCTCGCCGCGCGTCGTCCGGACGACGCCTTCGGCCGCGAGGGGCTCGACACGTCGCTGTCGCTCTGCGGCTGGATGGCCGCGCAGCCCGGGCTGCACCCCGAGGGGGCGGCCTGGCTCGACCGTCACCACCTGCCTCTGCCCGTGCCTGGAAGGCCGGTGCTCGTGGCGGGCAACCTGCCGTACCTCGACCTGCTCGCCGACCGGCTCCTTCGTCCGGTGAGCCTCCCCGAGGTGCTTACCGCGGCGCTCGACACGCTGACCGCGCTCGGCGTGGCCGACGCGGGCGTGTGGCCGGGCGTCCCCGCGGGCGTCGCCCTCACCCTGGTGCGCCAGGTGCCGGCGGTCTACACGCTGTCCGCCGACGACCAGGCCGCGCTCGTGGCGGCCGGCGTCCCGGCGGTGCACCTCTGCGACCTGATGCGCGAGCGACGCGCGCGCCTGTCGGCGCCGCCGGCGAGCGTCGGCGTCGCCTGCGACGGCGCCGGGCGACAGGCGGACCTGGTGCGCCTGCTCGGCTACCAGCCGGTGGACGTGGGGCCCGACGACCTGCCCGACCGCTTCGCCCTCACGCCCGCCGAGCGCGCGAGGGGGGAGGCGCGCCTGGCCGCCGCCGAGCACGCGGGGGCGCAGGCCATCCTCGCCCCCGGCACCCTCGGGCTCGCCCGCATGGCGATGCTCACCCGGCAGGGGACGTGGCGCTCGAGCCGCGTCCGGCCCGTGACGCCGAGCCAGCTCGCGTGGCTGGCGCGGCGCGGCATCCCGCTCACCCCCCGCGCGCTCGCGGCGGAGGCTGCCCATGTCTGACCTTCGCATCAAGGACCACCCCATCCTGCGGCCCGTGGCCGAGCCCAGCGTCCGCTTCACCTTCGACGGCCGCACCATCCTCGCCTGCCCCGGCGAGATGGTCTCGTCGTCGCTCTACGCCGCCGGCATCTGCACCTTCGGCCACCACCACCGCGACGGCGGCGCGCAGGGCATCTTCTGCGTCAACGGCCAGTGCTCGCAGTGCACCGTGCTGGTCGACGGCCGCCCGCTCAAGGCCTGCATGACCCAGGCTCGCGAGGGGATGGTCGTGGCCAGCTGCGACGGCTACCCGACCCTCCCCGCCGACGACGCCCTCGGGGTGATCGGCCGGCCCGGCGAGCGGCGCGTTCGCGTGCTGGTGCTCGGAGGCGGGCCGGCGGGGCTGTGCGCCGCCATCGAGCTCGGGCGCGTGGGCGTCGACGTGCTCGTGGTCGACGACAAGCCCGAGCCCGGCGGCAAGCTCACGCTGCAGACCCACCAGTTCTTCGGCTCGGTCGCCGACTGCTGGGCCGGCACGCGCGGCATCGACATCGGCCACACGCTGGCCGGCGAGGTCGCCACCCTCCCGTCGGTCGAGGTGTGGACCAACGCCACCGCCATCGGCGTGTTCGCGGACGGCAAGGTCGGCGTGGTCACCCCCGCGGGCTACCGGCTCGTCGAGGCCGACGCCATCCTGGTGGCGCTCGGGGCCCGCGAGAAGAGCCTCGTCTTCCCCGGCTGCGACCTGCCCGGCGTCTACGGCGCCGGCGCCTTCCAGACCCTCGTCAACCGCGACCTGGTGCGCGCCGCGCAGCGCCTGTTCGTGCTGGGCGGCGGCAACGTCGGCCTCATCGGCGCCTACCACGCGCTGCAGGCCGGCATCGACGTGGTCGGCCTGGTCGAGGCGCTCCCCGAGGTCGGCGGCTACAAGGTGCACGCCGACAAGATCCGGCGGCTGGGCGTCCCCATCTGGACGTCGCACACCGTGCTGCACGCCGACCGCGGCCCCGAGGGCGAGCGGGTCAAGAGCGTCACCATCGCCGCCGTCGACCGGAGCTTCACGCCGGTGCCGGGCACCGAGCAGACCTTCGAGATCGACACGCTGCTCATCGCCGTGGGCCTGAACCCGTGCGACGAGCTGCTGGCCAAGGCCAAGGACCTCAAGCTGAAGGTCTACGCCGCCGGCGACACCGCCGAGATCGCCGAGGCCTCGGCCGCCATCTTCAGCGGCCGCATCGTCGGCCGGCAGATCGCCAACGACCTGGGCGTCCCGGTCAGCATCCCGGAGAGCTGGCCGGGGATGGCCGCCGTGCTTCGCAGCCGACCGGGCCAGAAGCAGGACCTCGTGCTCGTCGACCGGCCGCTCGCCGTCTTCCCGGCCATCCGCTGCGTGCAGGAGATCCCGTGCAACCCGTGCCAGGACGCCTGCCCCGAGGGGCTCATCACGTGCGAGTCGATCATGTCGCTGCCGAAGTACGACGGCGTCTGCCTCGGCTGCGGCAAGTGCGTGGTCGCCTGCCCGGGCCTGGCCATCAACCTGGTCTTCAACGACTACGACCCGAGCGGCGCGCGCGCGCTGCTCATGCTCCCCTTCGAGTTCAACGTCGAGGAGGTCCCCCTCGGCCGCGAGGTCGACACCGTCGACATGGAGGGCAACCCCGTCGGCAGGGGGCGCGTGGTCGCCGTGCGCGAGCGCCCCGAGCAGAACCGTCGCCACGTGCTCATGGTCGAGGTCCCCGCCACCGACAAGCTGCGCGTCGCGGGCTTCACCGTGCGCGGGCCGTCGGTCCCCGTCGAGACGCTGGACGAGGCCGACCCCGACCCCATCGTCTGCCGCTGCGAGCGCATCCGAAAGAGCGCCATCGTGCGCGAGATCCGCCAGGGCGTGCGCGACATGAACCAGCTGAAGGCGATGTCCAGGGTGAGCATGGGAGGCTGCAGCGGCAAGACGTGCGGCGAGCTGGTGCGGCGCATCTTCCGCGAGGAGGGGGTCGCGCTCGCGGCCGTCACGCCGGGGACGGTCCGCCCGCTGGTGGCCGAGACGCCGCTCGTGATGTTCGTCCGGTCGGAGGACAAGGCCAATGGCTAGCGCGCGGACTTACGACGCCATCGTCGTCGGCGGCGGCTCGGTGGGCGTCCCGTCGGCCTACGCGCTGGCCAGCCGGGGCCTCAGGGTCCTGCTGCTCGAGAAGCGCACCGCCGTCGGCCAGGGGGAGAACAAGGCGGCCATCGGCGGCGTGCGCGCCACCCACTCCGACCCGGCCAAGATCCTGCTCTGCATGCGCACGCTCGAGATCGTGCGCACGTGGAAGGAAGACCACGGCGACGACATCGGCTGGAAGCCGGGCGGCTACTGCTTCCCCGTCTACACCGAGGGCCACGAGGCGACGCTGAAGGGGCTCCTGCCCATGCACCGCGGCTACGGCATGGTCAACGACTGGCTGGGCCCCGACGCCATCGCCGAGCTCGTGCCGGGGATCAACCGCGACGGGCTGCGCGGCGGCACCTACTCGCCGGGCGACGGCCAGGTCTCGACGCTCCTGCTGCAGGTCGTGCTCTCGCGACACGCCATACGCATGGGCGCCGAGGTGCGCGTGAACGAGCGCGTGACCGGCTACGTGCGCGACGGCAGCGCGGTGACGGGCGTCTGCACCGAGAGGGGCACCTACCACGCCCCCATCGTGGTCCTGGCCGCCGGCTCCGACGCCGCCGAGCAGGGCAAGATGCTCGGCATCGACATCCCGGTCACCCCCGACGCGCACGAGGCCGGCATCACCGCCCCGCTCGAGCAGTTCCTCCGTCCGCTGGTGGTCGACATGCGACCGGGGCCCGACGGCAAGACCGCCAACTTCTACTTCGGCCAGAACCACGAGGGGCAGCTCATCTTCTGCTACACGCCCAAGACGCTCTTCGTCGGCCAGCACCGCGAGAGCCAGTCGGAGTTCCTCCCCATCCTCGCCGCCCGCATGATCAACCTCGTGCCGAGGTTCCGGCACCTGCTGGTCCGTCGCGTCTGGCGCGGCTGCTACCCGATGACCCCCGACGGCGCCCCCATCATCGACAACGTCGAGCAGGTCCCCGGCCTCACCCTCGCGGTCGGCATGTGCGGCCAGGGCTTCATGCTCGGCCTCGGCGTCGGGCAGGAGGTCGCGTCGCTCGCCCTCGACCACAAGCCGATGCTCCCGCCCGAAGGGGCGAACGCGGTCCGCTTCGACCGCGACTTCCACGCGACGCAGGAGAAGCTGAAGTAGGGGGGTGGGCGGTCAGTCCCCTCGCGACTACCGCGTTCTACCCGGTGATCGTGACGGTCCTCGTCGCCACCGGCGCCTCGACCGGCGTCGCCGCTGCCGGTTCCGCCGGCGCGGGCGCAGCGGTCTGAGCCGTCGCCGCCGCCTCTGCCTCCTGCGCCGCCTTCCTCGCCTTCGCGTTCTTCCTTCGCGTCGTGATGCCCTGGTTGGCGACCAGCTTCGGCGCCTCGAACATCTCGGCCAGCCCCCGGTAGGTCATCTTCAGCGCGGTGTCCCTCGTGGCGGCGGCGAGGAACGCTGGACGGAACGAGGCGAGGAGCGTCGCCGCGCTCTTCCACGCCATCGCGTCCTGCGCCTTGACGTACTCGGTCCACGCCGCGGTGCGGTCGCGCATGAGGCGCCACGCGAGCGCGAGCTGCAGGACATCGAGGATGCTCTCGGCGGTCGGGGCCGTCGAGCCGAACGTCGTCTGGAAGTCGCTGGCTCGCGTGAGCTCCCCGACGATGGTGCTGGCCGACGCCACCTCTCGCGAGGTCGGCCGGAAACCGAGGAAGTCGTACGGATCGGGGGGCACGAAGCCCCGCGGCGGGGACGGGAACGTGATGTCGGGGGGCGGGTGCACCAGGTTGGGTGCCGTGGCTGCGGTCGGGGGGGAGGACATGGTGACTCCGGAGGACACGGGCGGCTGGACGAGTCGGGCAGGACCGACGCCGTCGGCCAGTGGACCATGAAGACGACAGGTCGACCCATGACATGGATAGGTCAACGTGCCACATTCATGGGTAGAGCAGAGACAGGCATGAGTCAAGCTGTCAAGACGATAGCTTGACCTATGACATCCACATGTCTGCGTGTGAGGTCGATAGCATGACCTGTGACATTCACACGTCAAGCCATGACAGTGATAGGTCGATCCATGGCCACGGCAGGTAGACCTGTGAAGTTGATAGGTCGACCCATGAAATCGATGGCTACATGTCGATCCCAGGCTTCGTCCCCGCCGCGCAGCGGGTCACGACCGTCTGCACGCGCTCCTTGTTCAGCGCCGACCAGCCGCTGTCAGGCTTGCGCGGCGTGAAGCGGTACGCGTGGCGGTCGTCGTCGATCGACTGCACTCGCCCGTCGATCCAGCCGAAGCAGAGCGCCTCCTCGACCGCCTCGTCGTAGGTCACGCTGGCCCGCCCCGTGTGCTTCTTGTGGAAGACCAGCCATACCTCGCTGCAGATCTCGTGGTGCTCCTCGAGCCACCGTCGCCAGGCCGCCCGGCCCGCAGCCTCGAACGTCTCGCCCATCTTCGCCATCGCTCCGCTCCCTCGGCCGCTGCGGGTCACCCGTTGTCGGTCGCGGGGGTTCATGGTAACCCGCGGCCCATGAAATCAACTCTCTTCGCCATGACCGTCGTCGTCGGAAGCCTCTCCCTCCTCGCGTGCAGCTCGTCGTCCAGCAACACCACCCCCTCGGGCGATGGTGGCAAGGACAGCG
>Ga0181517_10003413_pt1 | contig 15160 bp, 12 predicted proteins | sample PEATcosm2014_Bin_31_FD_119748 | JGI IMG/M metagenome (GOLD analysis project Ga0181517, IMG submission 119748) | Peatland microbial communities from MTU Mesocosm Facility, Houghton, MI, USA - PEATcosm2014_Bin01_30_metaG | ecosystem: Environmental > Terrestrial > Soil > Wetlands > Peat | place... | reverse complement strand
GATGCATGCCATGGTGCAAACGGATCTGAAGCGCATGCTGGCTTTCTCAACAGTGAGTCAGATTGGCTACATGATGTTGGGGCTGGGAATCGGCACACCGCTCGCCATTACCGCCGGCCTGTTGCATTGCCTCAACCACGGCTTCTTCAAGGGCGGCCTGTTTCTGAACGCCGGTGCGGTGCAGCATGGTGCGGGCACGCGCGACATGAACCAGCTCGGCGGCCTGGCGCAGCGCATGCCACGCACCACGCTCTGGTGGCTGATTGGCGCCGGCAACATGATGGGCATCCCCCTGATGAGCGGATTCGTAAGCAAATGGATGCTCTACGCCGCTGCGCTGCAGGCGGGGTGGGTAGTTCCCGCGATGGTTGCCTGGGTAGTAAGCCTGGGCACGGTATTCCTGTGCGCGAAGGCCACCAGCGCCGTATTCCTGGGCCCTTTAACCGACGCCACCAGCAACGCGCAGGAAGCCCCTCCGACGATGCAATGGGGCATGGGGCTGTTGGCAGCGGGCAGCATCGTTCTCGGTGTCGCGCCGCAACTTGCGGTGAACTACTTTCTTAACCCGGTTCTGAGCGCACTGTCACTTGGTGAAGGCATGCGGGTAACGTGGTTCGGCCTGTTTGCGGGCGCGGGAAGCTTCTCAACGACGGGGGGACTGGTATTAGCGATCGTCTCCTTGGTTCTTGGAGGTGCGATCTACGCCGTGGCCTACGCGGCGCGAACGGCAACCGCGGTTGCCGTTGTCGGCGGAGGCCCAGTGTTGGCCGCGGCCGGTCATGGCGTCTTTACCGGCGGCGAGCCACTGTCTGACCAGGGGCGGCTTTCGGCAGGAGACTTCTCCGCAATCTTCCAGCAGAACTGGCAGGCATTCTTTCGCTGGTCCAATGTCGATCGTGTTTATCTGGGCGTCTGGACCGGCTTGCAGGCAGCCTCGCGCTGGCTGGGAGTGGCAGTCGCGTTGATGGAGCGCCGTGCGGCGGCGCTGGTCCTGGTGCTTGCGGCGGTGGTGCTCGCTGCCGCGAAGTGGCTCAGGCCGGGGGAATACGCCTGGAAGGCTTACGCCGGGAAATGGGAACTCGCCGCACCGATTGCGATTCCCACTCATGTTCCCGCACCGCTGGTTGCTGCTTGCGTCGTGGCCTCAGTCGCATTGATCGTAGCCGCGCTGAGTCAGAAACACTGGCGCAGGTTCGTTCCTTTGATGGTTCTGGCGGGAGCCTTTACGACAGCAGGCTTGATGGTGGCCGATCCCCGCATGCGCATCGGCCTTTTGGAATTGGGAGCATTTGCATCGGTCGGGCTGATCTGGCAGAGTGCTCGCTCGCGGACCGCAAAGTTTACCTACCTTGCGGTTGTTGCTCTTTCGGCTTTTGCGGCTGCGAGCGAGCTGATCAGCTCGGATCCATTCTGGATTTGGGCATTCTTGCTCACTGGCGTGTGCATCAAGTTGGCCGCGATCCCGTTCCTTTTCTGGCTGTTGCTCCTGGCCGACGAAGTTCCGGCCCTGGTTCTGGGCCTGATTATTGCGGTCGTGGACATGGCCGCATTCGGCGAGTTTTTTGTTACATCGTGGTGCCTTCCTGACCATGCCGGCTTCGCTCCGAGCGCACTCCTGTTGAGCGTAGCCGCGGTTACCTCTCTCATCGCAGCGTTGCTGATGCTTTCGCAACGAAGCCTCAAAAGGCTGCTGGTGCTGTCGACCATCGAGGATGTTGGTTTCCTGCTATTTGGCGTCTTCTCGTTGAAGACCCTTGGATATAACGGGGCAACCATCGCCGCCTCGACGCACGCGCTTGCCAAGGCGCTCCTGTTCGCGTGCCTCAGCGCTCCTGAAGGCGACGGCGCTTTGAATGACGAGTCTGTCGGATTGGCCAGGCGCTATCCAATCAGCGCATTCGGCTTCCTATTCGGAATGCTTGCGATGTTGGGAGTGCCCCCCACCCTCGGCTACATCGGCCGCTGGAGACTCTACGAAACGGCTTTGCAGATATCGCCTTATCTTCTTGCGGCATTCATCCTGTCTTCCATATTTGCTTTGATCGCGTATGTGCTGGCATTGACGCGCAACTGGTGGGGACCGGAACGCGAGGGGATTCCGCTGGCGGAATCGGCTGGGGCCAGAGAGCCGATCGCATTGCGCGGGACCATCGTTGTTTTGGTGGTATTGCTGCTGGTGGCCGGACTTTGGCCGCATGGATTGAGGATCTTAGAGCAGGTGACGCGATGAGGCTCTGGAGCAAATTGTTGTGTTCCTGCCGGCGCCGAAGCCCGTGGCTCTTCCACATGAACTCGGGGAGCTGTAACGGCTGCGATATTGAGCTGATTGCGAGCCTTACGCCTCGATACGATGCCGAGCAACTGGGCGTTCGCCTGGAGGGAAGCCCCCGCCACGCAGACATCCTCTGCATTACCGGCCCTGTCACCCACAACGCAGTGCAGGCAATCAAGACTGTCTACGCCCAAGTGGGCTCACCAAAGGCGGTGGTGGCCATCGGTTCCTGTCCGGCGACGACGAATGTTTTTATTGACAGCCGTACACTGGACGGCCCGCTCAATCGGCACATACCGGTCGATGTGTTTGTTCCCGGCTGTCCTCCGCGCCCCGACGCAATAATTCAAGGCATCGCCAAGGCCGCGGAGATCTTGGCGGAGAGATCTGCAGTATCGCAAGCCATTTCTGGGGCGCCTTCACCGGAACCGCAGCCGGAATTCAGAGAGGTTGAGCCATGAATCTGACTTCCGCCCTGGCGCGCCTTCTGATTTTTCCCGGCTTGCTCTTTGCTGTTCCTGCGGCATGGTTTTTTATGTGGGTGGAACGCAAAGCGGTTGCTGTGATGCAGCAACGCATCGGCCCCCCCTTTATGCAGCCCTTCTTCGATTTCATCAAGCTGCTGGGCAAGACAACTCCAGAACGTCCCGGAATCAGCGGCCTTCTGATGAAGGCTTGGCCGCTCATCGCCGTGTCCGCGGCAGCGGGCGCGGTTGGCCTGCTTCCTGTTTTCCCGTCCTCGGGCGGCTTTCAAGGCGACCTGATCCTGCTGCTGGCGCTGCTCGAAGTCCCGTCGATTTGCATCATCGCCGCGGGCTTTTCGTCGCGATCCATTTTCAGTGAGATTGGGTCGGCACGTGAAGCTTCTTTGACTGTCTCGTATAACGTTGTCTTTCTGCTGGCGATTGTCTCCATCGCGGCGGAGCAGCATACGTTCCGTCTCGAGGCTCTTGCGCAACTTCCGCCAACGCCGCTGCGCTGGCTCGGCGTGCTTGCCATCCTCATCTGCCTGCCGGCAAAACTGCATATCAACCCCTTCTCGCTGCCCAATGCCGAGCAGGAGATCTATTCCGGCCCGATGATCGAATACGCCGGTCCCGAACTCGCGATGTGGGAGCTGTCGCATGGGCTGGAGTGGGTCGCGGCCACAGGCCTGGTGGCCACGCTCACTGCTCCGCAAGTCGGCTCGTGGTGGCTCGCGGCTCTCCTGTTCGTGGCGCTTAGCTGCATAACCGTCTTGGCGTTGTCGGTTCTTGCCGCCGCCACCGCGCGCCTCGCCATCGACACCACTGTTCGCTTTTATTGGCGTTGCACTTTGCTCTTCGCAGTTCTGGCAATTTCGTCCACCTTATTGATGAGGATCCGGTCATGAATATCCTCACCTTATTGTGGAACAACGTAAGGCGCGGCGCCGTCACATTTCGATTTCCGAATCGCCCAGTGGTCAGCCAGGGATACCGCGGCCTGGTCCGCTTCAATCCGGAGCTTTGTACGGGCTGCGCTATATGCAGATTCCGCTGCACCGCGCGAGCGATCACGTTTTCAAGTGCGAAAGGCGAGTTCACGTGGAGCTACGATCCCGGCCAATGCACCTTTTGCGGCCGATGCGTGGAGGGCTGCAAGACGCATGCTCTCAGTCAGGCCAGTGAATGCCCGCCCGTGTATCTGAACATCGGCGAGTTGAAGCGTGTTTACACGCTTGCGCGTAAGCCGCCTGCGCCCAAGGCGGTAGTGGCCGCCGCTGCAGTTGCCGGTGGAGCGTCGGCCGACCGCCCCGAAGGAGGCTCGCAATGAGTGTGTTCCAAAACGTACGCGAGCAGTTGGGAACAACTGAACAGTGGGTGGAGAGCGGCGGCGTTCACTGGCTCGCCACCAACGGCCTCAATGTGCGTCAGGTCGCCGCGGTCATGAACGAAGTCAGTGCTCGTTTTGTCACCATAACTGCTACCGAGTTATCCGGCGAACCAAGGTTTAGTTTGGAGTATCTATGGGACCATGCGGCCCAGTTACTAGGATTTCGCTTTGATATATCCGGTAACTCGTTCGAGAGTATCTTCGACTTATGCGAAGCCGCGGACTGGATCGAGCGTGAGATTCATGAAGGATTCGACCTTGACTTTCTTGGACGCGAATATGAACCGCTTCTCCTTCGGTCCGGAGACAAGCCTGGGGTGAACCTCCACGAGGAGGTTAAATGAGTTACAAGATTCCCATGGGGCCTTACCACCCCGCGCTGGAAGAGCCGTACAAGCTGGACATGATCTGCGAAGGCGAAACTGTTGTCGATGCCAAGTTGCATATCGGCTTTAACTTCCGCGGCATTGAGCATCTGGCCGAGTCGCGAAACTATGTTCAGGTCATTGCGCTCGTGGAGCGGGTGTGCGGTATCTGCTCCAACATTCACACGCTCACGCTCTGCCAGGCTATGGAGCAGTTAACAGGCCTCACCCCGCCTCCGCGGGCGCTCTATATTCGCGTTGTCATGGCGGAGTTGGAGAGACTACACTCCCACGTGCTCTGGGCCGGAATTGCATGCAAGCTCATGGGCTTCAAGACCATGTTCATGACCTGCTTTTCCATTCGCGAAAAGATCATGGACATACTCCAGGCGATCTCGGGGAATCGCGTCAACTATTCGATGAACTGCATCGGCGGCGTCAATCGCGACATCACCGATCCTGGCGAAATATTGGCTGCTCTTGAGCAGCTCGAGCGCGAGATGGTTCGGACGGTGATCCCGATCCTTACGACCAGCACTACGGCGCGTTCACGGTGCGCGGACATTGGTGTCTTGACCCATGAAAGGGCAATTGCCTGTGGTGTCGTGGGGCCTACCGCAAGAGCCTCCGGCGTTTCTCAGGATCTGCGCCGCGATGCTCCTTATGCGGCCTACGGTGAGATGGAATTCAATGTGCCGGTTGAGGCAGCGGGCGACGTGCGGGCGCGCCTGCTCGTTCGAGCCCTTGAGATCATGGAGAGCTGCAGCGTCCTGCGGCAGGCGCTGGCAAAGATGCCATTGGGCGACTGGCACGGAGGAGATCGAAAGGTCGTCTTCTCCACCGGAACGGCCGTGAGCCGAGTTGAAGCGCCGCGCGGAGAGGTTGTGTACAGTGTCTCCTGGAAGGAGAATTCCAGAAATCCCGCCAGGGTCCATGTGCGTACCCCGACGTTCCAAAACATGCCGGCCATTCGCTGGATGGTTGCGGGCGCCCGACTCGCCGACACGCCTTTGATCCAGGCGTCCATCGACCCGTGCTATTCATGCACTGACCGGTAAGTGATCGGTGCCCCACCGTTGGGCCGAACGCAATGTCAGGGTCCAGCAAAGTTGAAGCGCCAATCCTAAGTGCTTTTGCTGGTGTCGCTTAAGGGCCAAAAGGGCGTTCTTTCATCCACTCAATCGTACCCAAGCTGTGCCGAGAATTTGGGTGCCGGATCGAATGAGCCGGTCAGCCGGTCATTCCCGTGTCAACGCGACGCCGGGTCTGTTTGCTTAACCTCCTCCTTCTGTGTGGTCTCGTTCGATCTGAATCCTGGATCAGCTCCGCTACGCCGTTCTCACACCCGATCCATCAATCGCCGTCCCTCTTTACAGCAACCCTCCGAACAGTGAACTGGGTCACATCGATTGCACTTTACCGGGCGATACAATTTGTAGTTTGCCAAGGAGAGCTTCGGCGTAACTCAGGGAACCAGACGCTGAATGCGTGATTTCGCCGTGCGGGGTCCTTGGGAAACGGGTCAGCGTTCAAGCCGTGTGAAGATTGCGGCAGCATGATCCAGGGAGAAGGAATGGCAAAGCTGCAAGACCGCGCCGGAACAATGCAGGATCGTGTTGACGACCTCCAGGCTAGACGCGCCGAACTCGAACTGGGTGGCGGCAGGGATCGCATCGCCAAGCAGCACGAGTCGGGCAAACTCTCAGCCCGCGAGCGCATTGCCGGTCTCGTCGACAAGAAAAGTTTCGATGAAATTGGCATCTTCGCTCGCCACCGGGCCACCTACTTTGGCATGGCCGGCAAGGAACTGGCCGCCGACGGCGTCGTCACCGGCTGCGCCACCATCGATGGCCGTCTCGTCCACCTCGCCAGCCAGGATTTCACCGTCGCCGGCGGCGCAGCCGGTGAAACGCACTGCAACAAAATCGCAGATATGATGGCCATGTCGCTCAAGACGGGCAGCCCTTTCATCTTCATTAACGACTCCGGCGGCGCACGCGTGCAGGAGGGCATCGACAGTCTTGCCGGGTATGCGCGCGTCTTTTACCACAATGTCATGCTCTCTGGCACCGTCCCTCAGATCGCACTCATCTGCGGCCCCTGCGCTGGTGGCGCTGCCTATAGCCCCGCATTGACCGACTTCGTTATTCAGACGCAGCAAGGCCGCATGTTCATCACCGGCCCGCAGGTCATCAAGCAGGTCACCGGAGAGGAAGTCAGCGCCGAAGAGCTTGGCGGGCCGCAGTCGCAAATGAACAATTCCGGCGTCGTGCACCTGATCGCGCAGGACGACGCGGAAGCCGTCCAACTCTGCCGCCGCCTTCTCAGCTTCTTCCCTTCAAACAATCTTGAGGATCCACCGCGTGCTTCCTTCAATGGCCGCCTCAAGCCGGATTCCGACATGAACTCACTCGTTCCTGTCGATTCCAAGGTCGCCTATGACGTTCGCGAAATCGTCAAGCGCGTCCTCGACGATCAGGACCTGCTCGAAATCCAGCCTGGATTCGCGGCCAACATTGTTATTGGCTTTGGCCGCTTGCAGGGCCGGCCTGTCGGCGTAGTCGCTAACCAACCCTGCGTCATGGCCGGGGTTCTCGACATCGACGCCTCCGATAAATCGGCCCGTTTCGTTCGCTTCTGCAACGCCTTCAACATCCCGCTGCTCACGTTCGTCGATGTCCCTGGTTTTCTTCCCGGAATCGAGCAGGAGCGCGGAGGCATCATCCGCCACGGCGCAAAACTGCTCTTCGCCTACTCGGCCGCTACCGTTCCAAAAATCACCGTGGTTCTCCGCAAAGCCTATGGCGGCGCTTACATCGCCATGTGCTGCAAGGGTCTTGGCGCGGACCGCGTTGTAGCCTGGCCCACCGCCGAGATCGCCGTGATGGGCGCTGACGGTGCTACAGAGATTGTCTTCCGGCGGGAAATCGATGGGGCAGACGACCAGGATGCCCGGCGACGCGAACTCGTAGAGGAGTATCGCGAGACCTTTGCCAATCCCTACATCGCAGCCGGGCGACGCCTGGTCGACGACATCATTGAGCCTGCCAACACCAGAACGTACCTGGCACAGGCGCTGGAGTCCCTGCATGGCAAGCGCGAGCTCCGGCCCCAGAAGAAACACGGACTGATTCCCCTATGAAGAGGAACTTCAAGTGAAACTAAATTGGATGTACCTCGCTCTTGTCTTCGCGTTCGTTGCCGCGGGATTTGCCATCGCCGGGTTGGTCCTGCTGCGCAGGCTCCGCCAAACCGTTGCCGACAATCGCCGCCAGGTAGCCTCGCTCACTGAATCAGTGTTTGCCCTTGAAGCAAGCTTGGCCGAGTCTGACCGCGCACTTGCCGCTCCCGCGCCTGAGCCCGCTCCGCCAGAGCAAGACTCAATCCCCTCTGAGATTCGAGCCGTGATCACTGCGGCTGCGTTTACCCTCCTCGGTCACAAAGTTCGGTTAAGCCCTGCTCGCCCGCTTTCTTCCCAGGCCGGTATCAGCCCCTGGTCGCAGCAGGGCCGTGTCATTGTTCAGACCTCCCACAACCTCGGCCCCAGAAGATGAGGGTTGGCCAGAGGTCGAACGCGAAAGGAACCTGCACGTGAAGTTGCGGATCACGATCGATGGAAAGACCTACGAAGCCGAGGTGGAAGTCCTCGACGACGAGGCCGAATCCGGCGAATCGTCCTTTGACCCCTCTCCCATCGCTCACCTACCCGCACCGATTCCCCATTCGGTGTCTCCAACCCACGACGACATCGACGGCGATGCACTGAAGTTCTGCCGCAGCCCCTTCGCCGGCCACGTCATCGCGGTGAATGTCATACCCGGTCAAACGGTGGAGCCCGGCGACGTCATGATTGTTCTGGAAGCGATGAAGATGGAATCGCCCCTGACCGCATCCCGCGCTGCCACCGTCAAGAGCGTGCTCGTGGCTGCTGGCAACTCGGTAAAGGCGCACCAGGTACTCGTCGAATTTGAATAGGGGATCTCGATCCGCCATTCGCTTTGGCGGACTTCACCAGAAAGCGGGTTTCATGGATCGCGGCTATCAGGAGTTAAGCAAGGTTCCCGGAATCAAGTTCGTCGATCATGTAGCTATTGCCATCCACAGGGGCGAACTGGACGCCCAGGTCCGAGCCTACGAACTCCTCGGCTTCCGCGAGATTCACCGCGAAGATGTACTCGGGACCGATCAGGTGCGCGAGGCCCTGCTGCAGATCGGCGACGGGCCCAACCTCCTTCAGTTGCTCGAACCCCTCAGCCCCGACTCGCCTGTTGAAAAGACGATTGCCAGGAACGGCGGACGGGGCGGCCTGGCCCACATAGCGTTCCGCGTCTCCAGCGCGCAACTGGCGTTCGACGCCATGAAGGCCGCCGGGTTCAACATCATCGACCCTGCGCCTCGCCCTGGCTCCCGCGGAACCACTGTCTTCTTCGTCCATCCCAAATCCCAGGCCGAGGCCCCTTTTGGAGTCCTCATTGAAATCGTTGAGGACCCGCAAGGCAAAGGATGATCATGCCCACCGAATCGCTCCTCGCCGACTTTCCGCCCGTTACCACCGACGAGTGGGAAGCTGCCATCCATCGAGACCTCAAGGGCGATGACTACGCGTCCCGGCTCATCTGGCACGCGGAAGAAGGGATCTCAGTCAAGCCCTATTACCGCGCCGAAGATCTCCACGGCAGCACCGCGCTCGATTCAGCACCCTTCCCATTGGCACGCTACGCCAGCACGACCAGTGGCTGGAGGATTCGGGAAGAAGTCAACCAGGTTGACCCCGAGGAAGCCAACCACGCCGCCCGAGAAGCCGTAGCTGCCGGCGCTGAAGAGATCGCTTTCACCCGCGCCGCGATTGCCGGCCCTTCCGATCCAGCCCTCCTGCTGGCCAACCTCGCCGAGATCCCCGTCCACTTCGAGAGGGTTGACGCGCACGGCATCCATCTCCTCATCGATCGGCTCGGTAAGGTTGCGGCCCCCCACTCTGCTTCCCTGTCCGCGGACCTTGACCCCTTTGCAGATCTTGACGAGTCATTCGACCTCCTCTCCAATCGCCCCACATGCCTTGCCCCTTTCGTCCTGCACGCGGAGCAGTTTCAGGAATCCGGCGCAACCTCAGCCGAGGAACTCGGATGGACCCTCGCCGCGGCGGTCGACTTCCTCGCTGAGATGCAGCAGCGCGGCCTCAGTCCGGAAGACGTCGCCGGCTCAATCACCTTCTCCTTTGCCCTCGGCCCGCACATCTTTATCCAGATTGCCAAGCTCCGCGCGTTTCGCCTCCTTTGGGCTCAGGCCCTGCAGGCCTTTGACGTCGCTCCCGAACACGCCCCAGCGCGGATCCACGCCCGCACCGCGCATTGGAACCGTACCGCCCAGGACCCGCACACCAACATTCTTCGCGGAACCACGGAATGTGTCTCCGCCATCCTCGGCGGAGCGGACTCTGTCTATGTTGCCCCTTTTGACGAGTGCTGCGCAGAGCCAAACGAAGCCAGCCGCCGCCTCGCCCGCAACATTCAGCTCATCCTCAAGCACGAAGCATTGTTCGCCCGCGTTGTCGATCCCGGCGCCGGATCGTACTGCCTTGAAGTACTCACCGATTCCATTTGCAGCGAGGCCTGGACGCTCTTGCAGGAAATCGAAGCTGGCGGCGGCTACCACAAGGCGTCTCCAGCGGCCAGATCAACCCTAACCAGCGACTCAAGCGCCTCACGGTAATGAAGGACTAGCCATGCGCCCGGACTTTTCAAGAATTCACTTCAACCGAACGGCCGCTCCTTCGCCCGCGCACCCCCCCGAGGAATTCCTTACTCTCGAGCACATCCCCATCAAATCCTTCTACACCGCCGGTGATTTGGAGGGCGTCGAACACCTCCACTACGCAGCAGGAATCCCCCCATATCTGCGTGGCCCTTACAGCACCATGTACGTACTCCAGCCCTGGACGATTCGCCAGTACGCCGGCTTCTCCACCGCAGAAGAGTCCAACGCGTTCTATCGCAGGAACCTGGCCGGGGGGCAGAAAGGCCTCTCCGTAGCATTTGACCTGGCAACCCACCGCGGCTACGACTCCGACCATCCCCGCGTCACGGGCGACGTCGGCAAGGCCGGAGTGGCCATCGACTCGGTCCTCGACATGAAGATGCTGTTCGATCGCATTCCCTTCGATCGCATGTCTGTCTCCATGACCATGAACGGCGCAGTCCTGCCTATCATGGCCTTCTATATTGTCGCCGCGGAAGAGCAGGGCGTCCCTCCCGAGAAGCTGAGCGGAACCATCCAGAACGACATCCTCAAAGAGTTCATGGTCCGCAACACATACATTTATCCGCCTTCCGGCTCCATGAGCATCGTTGGCGACATCCTCCGCTACTGCGCCGCCCGCATGCCCCGATTCAATTCAATCAGTGTGAGCGGCTATCACATGCATGAAGCCGGAGCCACCGCTGACATCGAACTCGCTTACACCCTCGCTGACGGGCTGGAGTACCTGCGCACCGGCGTCAAGGCCGGTCTCGAAGTGGACGACTTTGCGCCTCGCATGTCGTTCTTCTGGGGCATCGGCATGAACCACTTTATGGAGATTGCCAAGATGCGCGCCGCGCGCCTGCTCTGGGCCAGGCTCGTCAAGAGTTTCGGAGCAAAGAACCCAAAGTCGCTCGCTCTCCGCGCGCATTCGCAAACCTCCGGCTGGAGCCTCTCTGCGCAGGATCCGTATAACAACGTGGTCCGCACCTGCGTTGAGGCCCTTGCCGCGGCCTTCGGTCACACCCAGTCGCTCCACACCAACGCGCTCGATGAAGCCCTCGCCCTTCCCACTGAGTTCTCTGCGCGTATTGCCCGCAGCACCCAGATTCATCTCCAGCAGGAGACAGGCATCACCCGCATAATCGATCCCTGGGCCGGCTCCTACTATGTCGAGCGCCTGACCCACGAACTCCTGCACGCTGCCTGGGACCTGATTCAGGAAGTCGAGCAGCTCGGCGGCATGGCCCGGGCGATTGAAACCGGCATTCCCAAGATGCGCATCGAAGAAGCCGCCGCCCGCCGCCAGGCATGCATTGACTCGGGATCCGACATCCTTGTCGGCGTCAACGCCTTTCGCGCTTCTGAGGAATCCCGAATTCCTATCCTCGACATCGACGATGCCGCAGTCCGCGCCGCGCAAATTGCGCGCCTCGAAGAACTGAAGCGTACCCGTGATTCCGCAGCCGTGGAGCTGTCCCTGCAGCAGCTCGAGCAGTGTGCATCCACTGGCAACGGGAACCTCCTCGATTGTGCGGTTTCCGCCGCACGCCATCGCGCTACGCTGGGAGAAATCTCCTCTGCCCTCGAAAAAGTCTGGGGCCGCTACGAGGCCGTTTCCCGCACCATCTCCGGTGTGTACGCGTCCGGCTCCGCCAACGCCGAGGAGTTCCGGACCGCGCAGCGGATGGTCGTCGAATTCGAGCGCGAAGAAGGCCGCCGCCCGCGCATCCTGGTAGCCAAAATGGGCCAGGACGGTCACGATCGCGGCGCCAAGGTCATCGCCACTGCCTTCGCCGACATCGGCTTCGATGTCGACATCGGCCCGCTCTTCCAGACGCCGGCCGAAGTCGCTCGACTCGCTATCGACAGCGATGTCCATGTTGCCGGTGTATCCTCTCTGTCCGCCGGCCACAAGACCCTGGTCCCGCAACTCATCGCCGAACTCCGTGCCCTGGGTCGCGAAGACATTCTCGTGGTCGTCGGCGGCATCATTCCCCAGCAGGACTACGACTTTCTTTATCGCGCGGGCGTTGCCGGCATTTACGGTCCGGGCACCGTCATCCCCACTGCGGCGCAGCACATTCTTCACGCCCTCAGCCCCGCGCTGGCCGGAGGTCATTTCTGACATGGTCAACGACGGCGAAAGCACGCTTCACGTCCTCCCCGGCTGCCCGGTTTTCGAGCCGCCTGACCCGGCTCAAGGTATTTCCGCGCGCCGCCGTGTTCTCTCTCGCAGCCAATATGTCGATGGCATCCTCAATGCAGATCGTTCTATCCTCGCCCAGGCCATCACCCTCGTTGAAAGCTCGCGCCCCGCTCACCGCGATCTTGCCCAGCAGATCGTCGAGGACTGCCTCTCTTCTACGGATAACTCCCTTCGCCTGGGCATTACCGGGCCGCCCGGCGCCGGAAAAAGCAGCGTTATTGAAGCCCTCGGCAGTCATCTCGTCTGTGACCTCAAGCAGAACGTCGCCGTCCTCGCCATCGATCCCTCCAGCGATCTGACGGGCGGCAGCATCCTGGGCGATAGAACTCGCATGACCGCCCTCTCCGCCAGTCCGCTCGCCTTCATCCGTCCTTCTCCTTCGCGCGGTGGATTTGGCGGCGTCGCCGAGCACACGCGCGAAGCAATCCTGCTCTGCGAGGCCGCCGGCTACCAGAACATCCTGGTAGAAACGGTTGGCGTTGGCCAGTCGGAGATCGCCGTACATGAAATGGTTGACTGCCTCGTCCTCATCCTGCTCGCCCAGGCCGGCGATGAGCTGCAGGGGATCAAGCGGGGCGTGATGGAATGGCTCGACATTGCGGTTATCAACAAAGCCGATGGCGCTAATGTCGATGCAGCCGGGCGCTTCCTCTCCGACGTCCGCAACGCGTTGCACTTTTTTCCGCCATCGCGCTCCGGCTGGACGTCTAGAGCGCTCCTCTGCTCAGCCCACTCCGGCCTGGGCATCTCTGCCCTATGGGACTTGGTCCTCGAACATGCATCCACAACTCGGCAGAACGGCTGGTTCGCTCGCAATCGCCGCCAGCAAACTCTCCGCTGGATGCACTCCACAGTTGACCAGGAACTGCGCCGTTTTTTTCAGGATCACACCCTTTTCCGCAGCACCATGGATGCGCTTGAACGCGACGTCCTCGAAGGAAGAACCACGCCCGTTCAAGCCGCCCGCATGCTGCTTGATGTGTTTTCAACCCAGGTCTCACGCAATCTGACCAAGCCGAGGCACTCGCGTAGCTAGCCTGCAAACCCTTATTTGAGCGAGTACTCACTAGGCTGGCTGTCAAGTGATGGAAAAGTGCGCAGAGAGCGCCCAAAATCCTTGCGCTAATTGAGTGCCATCCGTTGCGCCCCATAAGATATCTCAATCCCGGTTGACCATATCAACTTCCGGTTTGCCGGTGATTCAGGCATCACGCGGAGCGCGGTACCTATTGTTGATCATCTTTGTGTGGCGCGATCTACGCCCCATTTCGGGCCATTCAGGGTCTGAGCAGCCCTCTTCCACCCTGCTTCTATACTGATGCTGTGACCCTACCGCCCAGCCAGCGAGTGCCGAAGCCAAATTATTGGGTAGGTTTCCAGGGGCTATACTCACGCTTCTACGCATGGCTGCTGGGACGCATGCCCAGCGAGCGGCAGCGTCTGCTGGCCGTAACTATTCTGGCCGGCGGGCTTTGCGGACTGGCCGCCGTGGCCTTCCACCTGAGCATCATGGGGCTCGAGGCCCTGTTCATTGACCGTGCAAATACCGCCTCGGGCCACAGCTGGATTCTGTGGACGATCGTTTCACCCACAATCGGTGGCCTCGTGGCCGGGGTCGGCCTGACCTACTTTGCTCCTGCCGCAGCGGGCAGCGGCATTCCCCAGGTGAAGGTGGCCTACTCCCTGCATCACGGCATGGTCACCATCCGCGAAACAATCGGCAAGTTTGTGCTGTGTGCACTTCAAATCGGCTCCGGCGCGTCGCTGGGCCTTGAAGGGCCCACTGTCCAGGTGTGTGCGGGAGTCAGCAGCATGCTGGCGCGCCTGGCCCGACTCGGCCCCAAGAACTCCCGTCGCATGGCTTCGGTAGGCATGGCGGCGGGCATCGCCGCTGCCTTTAACGCGCCCATCGCCGCCGTAACCTTCACTCTTGAGGAGCTGATCGGCGATCTGGATCAGACCATGCTCTCCGGTGTCATTGTTGCCGCCGCGCTGGCAGCCGTTGTCGAACACTCGATTCTGGGCTCCACCCCCGTCTTCCATGTCCAGGGCAACTACGCGCTCACCAAGTCTTCCTCGCTGGTGGGGTATGCGCTGCTTGGCCTGCTGGCGGCCATTGTTTCAGTCGCCTTCACCGATTCGCTGCTGGCCGTTCGCGCCTGGTTCCGACGGCTCACCGGCGTGCCGCGCTGGGTGCACCCGGCAATCGGCGGCGCAGCCACTGGCGGCCTGGCGGTCGCGGCGCTGGCGTTCTTCCACCTCAACGGCATCGCCGGCGACCCGTATAAAACACTCACGCTGGCTCTCACCGGCAAAATGACGGTGACCGCCATGGCCGTCTTCTGTGTCCTCAAGCTTGCTGCCACCGTCAGTTCCTACTCGAGCGGTGGCTCGGGCGGCATCTTTGCGCCTGCGCTCTTCATGGGTGGGATGCTGGGCGGCGCGGTAGGCTACCTCGACGTCATCGTCTTCCACCATTCGGCCGACTCCATTGGCGCATTTGCCGCGGTCGGCATGGGCGCCGTCTTTGCCGGCATCGTCCGCGCCCCCATGACCAGTGTGCTGATCATCTTCGAGATGACCGGCGGCTATGGGCTGGTGTTGCCGCTAATGATCGCCAACATGAGCGCCTTCGCGCTGGCGCGCCACTGGCGGCGCACCCCGGTCTACGAGGCGCTGCTGGCCCAGGACGATATCCACCTGCCACACGGCGGCGGCCCGCTC
>Ga0181517_10003412_pt1 | contig 15168 bp, 8 predicted proteins | sample PEATcosm2014_Bin_31_FD_119748 | JGI IMG/M metagenome (GOLD analysis project Ga0181517, IMG submission 119748) | Peatland microbial communities from MTU Mesocosm Facility, Houghton, MI, USA - PEATcosm2014_Bin01_30_metaG | ecosystem: Environmental > Terrestrial > Soil > Wetlands > Peat | place... | reverse complement strand
GCTAGGGGCGGCATCTTTGTAGCCACGAGGCGCACCCATTCTCCTTTTTGTGTTTTTCAGCAGCGCGGATGAGGCGGTCCTCCCTGTTGGCGGTCCTGGTCCGCGCCGCTGAAAAACAAAAAAGAGAATCAGTCGGACCGGCTTTCTACAATGATGCCACCCCTGACGGGGTTGAGGGCTGCACCGGCCCCAGGTAAAGGCTCCCGCTCTGGTTGGTCCCGAGGAAGACGCCGCAGCCGGTGTTCTGGTTTTGCAACAGGGCGCCGTTGAACGATATGGCCTTTTTCGTGGCGGGGTTAACCACGCTGCCGCTGAATAAGCCTGCTTTGGTCCCCGACGTGGTGAACGTCAGCTTCAAACCATTCGTGGCAGTCACTTTGTCTCCGCTGCCTATCTCGAAGCTGTTGGTGATACTCTGCGCCAGGTTCCCGTTCTGCAAGATTACGACTCCATTGGTCCAGGCCAGCAGGGGCGTTTGATTCGTAAACGCCGATCCGAACGCGTTGTAGGAGGCCTCGTCGTACGGCCAGTCGAAGCCACTCGGGTAGGGGTTCTTGGCTGTGCCTTCGGGTTTAATCCAGGCAATCTCACCTTCCAGCTCGTTGGTCGCCGCAACGTCATTGGTGAAGGTCATCCATCCCAGAATCAGACCCTTTTTGGAATACAGGGATGAATAGAGGGGCCATTGCCCTTGAGCGGAGACGAACGTGGTCTCAGTCACCGTCGAGCCGTCCCCGAGCGTGCCGCTGAGGGTGACGATTCCCAACGGGCTGACGCTGACGGCGGCGGCTCCGTTGCCGCCGGGCAGGCCGGCAAAATCCTGGCTCCCGGGAATGACCAGCGTGTAGTGGCCGGCCCAGGGCGCCGGATTGGTTTTGGAATAAGCCACCAGAGTGGCTGTGAGCTGGGCAGTCCATGCGGCATTGCTGATGGCGCCGATGATCTGGTTTCCGCCGCTCAGGTTCAACTGGAGCGATGCGCTTAGGCCGGGAGCCCCTTTGATGGCATTGGTTTGCCAGAGACCGTCCGAAGAGAATTGGCCGGAGAAGGAGACTGTTTGGCCGGGTTCCTGGAGGCTGGCGGAGAAGCCGCCGGTGGGGGTCACCTTGGCGGTGACATAGCCCGCGTTGCTCACGGTCACGCCCGCGGCGTTGGTGTCATAGAACAGGCCGGCGTAATTGCCGGCTACGGACGTGAAGGGATTGGTCACAAAAGTGGCCACAAGACTGCAATTTGACGAGAGGGTGAAAGTGTAGCCAGGCGAACTGGCCACGACCGATCCATTCTCGGTCCAGCCGGCGAAAAGGTATCCCGAATTGGCGGAGGCTTTGACCGTGTGGGAACTGCCCGTCTTGAAAGTCCCGGCGCCGGTCACGGTGCCGGCCCCGGTTGGCGAGACGCCCAGGGTGATGGTGGCGGTCTGGGTGGCAGACGCATAAGTTCCCGTGGCGGTGGTTGTTTGGCCCGCTTCGATGGCAATGGTCTGGCTGGCCGGAGCCGTCCATCCACTGACTGAGGAGAAGGTCAGAGTGTGGTTGGTGACCGACAGATTGCTGACGGTCACACTGCTCTTCTGCCAGGCCCCGCCATCCACCTGCCACCGCGCCCCGGCGGTGATGGCCGTGGGGGGGCTGATGGTTACTTGCAGCGAACCAAAACCGCCAGTGGTACTGGCGCATTGCTGGCAAAGTGCTGTCGGAATACCTTCATATGTGGAGCCCCAGCCTGTGGCGCCGTTGACATAGTAAATGGCAGATAAACTGGGGTCGTTGGTGAAAACTTCACCGCCATCGATGGGGGCATTGCCTTCAAAGCACACGTTGGTCAGGAAGGTGCAATACCAGAACGCCCCCTCTCCGAGGCTGGTGACGCTGCCAGGGATCGTCACGTTCGTCAGGGTGGTGCAATACGCGAACGCATTATCCGCGAGGTTGGTGACAGAACCGGGGATCGTATAGGATCTGGCGCCGCGCGTCGGATATTGGATCAGGGTGGTCTGGCTCTTATTGAACAAGACCCCGTCCACACTGATGTAAGCGGGGTTGTTTGCAGCCACAGTAATCGTCATCAGGACGGTGCAGCCGAGGAAGGCACCGTCTCCGATGTTGGTGACCGCGCCAGGAATGGTGATGCCGGTCAGCGAGTTGCAACTATTAAACGCGTTGCTTCCGATGCTGGTCACATTGGTTCCGATGACAACGTTGGTCAGGCTCTCACAGCAATAAAAAGCATAGTCGTCTAGCGTTCGAACGCTGTTGGGGATGGTAATGCTGCCCAACCACCTGCAGGCAAAGAAAGAATCGACTCCGATATTGGTGACGCTGTTGGGGATGGTGACGCCGAGCAGGGTGGCGCAGTAGCCGAACGCGTTGTCCGCGATCGAGGTGACGGTGCCGGGGATGGTGTACGTATAGCCTGGCACGACCTTGCCGTCCGGAAACTCAATCAGGGTGGTCTGGTTCTTGTTGAACAGGACTCCATTGACGCTGCTATAGGCCGGATTGTTTGAGGCCACGTTGATTGCCGGCACCAGGTTGTCGTAAGCAAAGGGCGCCCCGCCGATATTGGTGACGCTGGCGGGAATCGTGACGTTGGTCAGGCTGGTTAATGAGAAGGCCTCGTTGCCGATGCTGGCGACGTTGGTGCCAAGGATAAGGTTTGTCAGCCCGGTATATTCAAACGCAATGTTGCCGATGGTGATGACGCTGGAGGGGATGGTGACACTGGTCAGGCCCTTGCAGTCAAAGAAAGCATTGTTTCCGATGCTGATGACGTTGGTGCCGATGGTGATGCTGCCGAGCGAGGAGTAACTGAACGCCCCGTAGGCGATGTTAGTGACGCTGCCGGGGATGGTGACGCTGGTGAGGTTGGCGTCTTCAAACGCATTCGTTCCGATACAGGTGACCGGCAGGTTATTGATCGTGCCGGGGATGACCACATCGCCACCGGTACCGTAGTAGTAGTCGATGGTAATCGTCCCGTTGTTGGTTTCATAGTTGAACTGGGCCTGGGCGCCGGCGGCCAACAGCATCAAACAAACAAAGACCGCTGGTCGAAGCATGGTCCGGCACACAATAGTTGATGTGGTTTTCACGTTCATTTTGTCTTCTTCCTGAATATTTGAGCCCCCTGGCCGGAATGATTTCGCCGCGTCCCAGAAGTCAGCAACGATTCCTTTGCCGCTCAGTGTCGGATTGGTTCTGTGTTTCTGGGCTGAGTCCATCACAAAGCCCTTAAAAAGTCCAGAGCATTGTCGAAGTGCTGAAAGGACGATGCGGTTATAGCGCGGCAGGTGGAGGCGCCTTACGTCGGCTACAAATTCCAGACCTGCCGGACGGCCTGGCGAAAGGCGGCGGCTTGGGCGTCCAGCTCGCCGAGGCGGGCTGAGACGGGGCGGAGATCTCCTTCCTTAGCGGTTCGTTCCATGAACAAGAGGATGTCGCGCAGGGCCTCGCCGCCGACTACCGCAGCGGCGCCCTTGATGCGATGGGCCTGGCGGCTGGCGCGCTCCGGGTCTCCGGCGGCCAGGTCCTTCTTCAACTGCACGATTTGAACGGGCAGATCTGCCAGAAAAGCCGCCATGATGGATCGGGCGGTCTCTTCATCATCCATGGCCCGGCTTATAAAGGCGGCGCGGTTGAAGATGCCGGGCGCTGGGGCCGGCGGCTCGGCAACCTTCAGGCTCTCCGGTTTGGCGGCCGGCAAAGGGCGACCCTCGCCGGGCGAAGGGATCCACTTTTGCAGGGTGCCTATCAGGGCGGCCAGCTCGAGCGGCTTGGTGACGTAATCGTCCATCCCGGCTCGCAGGCATTTTTCCCGGTCGCCAAGCATGGCGTGAGCTGTCATGGCGACGATCGGCACCCGGTGGTTGAGGACCGGCGATTGGGTATCGCGTATAATTCGCGTGGCGTCTAAGCCGTCCATCTCCGGCATTTGAATGTCCATGAACACGAGGTCATAGGCCTCGAGCTGGAGCGCTTTGATGGCTTCGGCACCGCTGGCGGCAACGCGGGCTTTGAGCCCCAGCTTGCCGAGCATTGCCGTGACGACCTGCTGGTTGGTGATGTTGTCCTCGGCAATGAGGACGCGGGCGTGGCTTAGATCGCGGTCCAGGATGCGGAGGCCTTGACGGCCTGCCGGCGCCGCCGATTCCAGGGGGGCGCCTTTGGCCAGGCGGGCGGTGAACCAGAACTCGGAGCCCTTGCCCGGCTCGCTCTCCACTCCCACCTCGCCTCCCATCAGGTTCACCAGTTGCTTGGAGATGGCGAGACCCAAGCCGCTGCCGCCATAGGTGCGAGAGGTCGAGGTATCCACCTGGAAAAACTTGGAGAAGAGCCGTCCCATCTTGTCCTTGGGAATGCCGATGCCGGTGTCACGCACCGTGAAGCGGAGGCAAGCGTGCTCCGGGGTTTGCGAAACGACCTGGACGCGGATGGTGACCTCGCCGTGGGGCGTGAACTTGATGGCGTTGCCGGCCAGATTGATGAGGATCTGGCGCAGGCGGCCGGGGTCGCCGCGGAGGGCCGGCGGGACTTCCGGGGCGGCCACGAGGCTCAGGACAAGCCCCTTTTCATGCGCGCACAAGGCCATCATTTCGACGAAGTCATCCAGCAGGCTGTGGAGGTCGAAGTCAATCTGTTCCAGGTCGAGCTTGCCGGCTTCGATCTTGGAGAAGTCGAGGATGTCATTGAGGAGGGCCAGGAGGGCCTCGCCGCTGGCGCGGGCGGTCTGGGCATAGCGGCGCTGGGTTGCGGCGAGGGGGGTATCCAGCAGCAAGCGGAGCATGCCGAGCACGCCGTTCATGGGGGTGCGGATCTCGTGGCTCATGTTGGCCAGGAATTCGCTTTTGGCGGCGCTGGCCTTTTCCGCCCGGGCGGCCATTTCATTGGCCCGCGCGGTGGCCTGCGCCAGGTCACGATTGGTCCGCTGAAGCTGCTCTTCATTCTGCTTGCGCGCGGTGATGTCCACGCGGGTTCCCACCATGACGCTCGGTTTGGCATCCGCCGTCCATTCGATCACCTTGCCCCGATCATGGACCCACACCCAGGAGCCGTCCTGGTGCTTCACTCGGGTTTCGCTGTCGAAATAATCCGCGGCCTTCGAAAAGTGCCCGCCCAGCAGCGCCTGGCATGCCGGCAGATCTTCGGGATGGACCAGCGAGAACCAGGTTTGGATGGTGACGGGAGCAAGCTGATCCAGGGAGTAGCCGGCGATTTGGGCCCAGCGGGAATTGAAGGAGGCTTCACCGGTCGAGACCTTCCAGCGCCACGTTCCCGCACGGGTGCCTTCGAGGATGCTGGCCAGGAGATTGTGCTGCTCGCGCAGCAAGGCTTCGTTCTCCCGAAGTTCGGCGGTTCGCTTCAGGACCAGCCGCTCCAACTGCTCGCGCCGGCGCAGGAGGACGCTGAAGACCGCGGTGATTGCCGCGGTGAGGGCCAGGCCGGTCAGGACGACGTATCGGCCCGCCCGCACCGGGCGCAGCCGGAGAAAATCGGGCCCCGCATGGGCGGTGACCGCGAAGACTTTTCCGAAGGCGAAGACCGGCCGCGTTACCGCGAGGCCGGGCCAGGGAGGCTTGTCCCCATCCCACGAGACTGCCAGCAGTGAGGTGGGCGCGTCCTTACGCATCAACCCCAGCTCCATAAGGGCTGAATCGTCCGGGCGTGCGCTCTGCAAGACCGTTCCCATTCGCAGCACCGCCAAGGCGAAGCCGCGCAAGGATCCCGGTTCTCCGCCGGTGAAAACCGGCCGGTAAATGAGCATGCCCTTCTGGCTGCCGGTTTCCTGCACCAGGGTGATCGGCTCGGTGGCGGAGAACAAACCCGTTTGAGCCGCTTGCACCAATGCGGCGCGGCGCAACGCTTCCGAGCTCAGGTCGAAACCCAGCGCCTTTTGGTTGCTTTGAAGCGGCGCCACCATCGCCACGGGATAGTAAACATCGCGGCGGGAGACCGGAACGCGTTTTCCCTGATCGTCCTTCTGCCAGATTTCAAACCCCTCGAGCCCTTCGGCGCGCGACTCCGCCTCGAAGCGAGCCCGCTCGCGGGCCGGGACAGCGGGGATCCATTCCCAGGCTTGAACGGTTGGGTTGTTGGTGAGAAAAGCGGTAAACCGCCGAAACTGATCCACAGTCATAGCGGGGTTGTTCTGGCAGAAATGCGCCAGGCTCTCCAGCTCGGTGGCCCGAAGCTCGCGCAGCCTTTGGACAACCACATCGGTTCGGCTGGCCGCCATTTGTGCGAAGGCCGCGCAACGATCCTGCGCTTCGCGGCGGTCGGCAAACCACCCGGCGAGCAGCGTGAGCACCAGCCCGACGGCGGCGATCGTGGCGGGCTCGATGCGCCGCATCCAGCGCGGAGGTTCCGTCTCGAGACGCGAACGCCGCGCCGCCAGCCGCGCGCCGGCGAACAGAATGGCGGCCAACGCCAGCGTCAGCAGGGCCGGAGGCGCCACCGCCCTGGCCAGCATCCCATTCCAGGCCCCGGCGTCAATGTCCATGCCCAACACGGCGAGAAGCGCGCCGCTGCCTTTATACGCCCCGGCGCACACGATGAGATCGTCCGCGCCCTCCACATAGGTGGTCTTGTGGTCCCGCTGACCGCTCAGCGGGTTCTCGTATTCGAACTCGACCCAGCCCGCGCCTTTGGTTCCGGCGACTTGCTGAATCTCGCGGCGGAAGTACTTGCCTCCGGACCAGTCCGGCTTATCAACCGGATTCTGGCCGACCAGTTCCGGCTTCACGGGATGGGCCAGAACCGTCATGTTGCGTGCATAGACAAAAGCATAGAGGTCGCCCTTGTGGAACTGGCCTTGCGGATTGTTGACTTCGCGCAACAGGCGCTCGCGCCCGTTCTTATGATAGAATTCGACGGCCTGGCGCACCATCTGGCGGGCGTCCTGCGGGTTGGCCAGGCCATACAGGGTGGTGCGGGGGTCGAGAATGGGCACGAGCGCGGAGACCCATTTGCCCCAGCGATCGGTGTAAGGGCCCACTACGGTGGCGGTGCGGGTGGCGAAAGCGCGCCGGCACCCGTCCGGAGCCTCCGTATAGACCTGCCCCGGCGGCGAACAGTCCTTCGAGTCGGCCGGCTCACTATCCACGTAGAAGAAGATATTGCTCTCCGCCCGGCCGCCCATGAGGTAGAGAAAGCGGCATCGGGGATCGGACGCGCGGACGCTGGCAAGCTGGTCTTTGAGCCGCAAATAAACCGGCGAGTTGGTGTCCTGGATCGAGCCGGCCAGCACTTGAATGTTCTCGGCATTCACTCCTTCCGCCGCCAGCCCGGCGCGCCGGAGGAGATCGTCGCGCAGGTCCTGGTCCTCAATTTGAAGATCGTGCCAGCAAAAGAGGGCGCCCGCCGCCAGAACCGCGAGCAGCACCCCCGCCGTCAGGCGCGGATGGGGCGTTCCACGGAGGGCTTTCTTGGTGTCCTTCATGCGGCTGGTTTTTCGATAAAAGATCTAGCGACAGCGCCAAGGCACGCTCCTGCTCCCTGGCCCAGGGGACGGCGAAGCCGCGTCAACGCCGCGTCCAGGGCGTGGGAGGGACCGAATGCGCCCACGGCACTATGTTTTCCTTTTTATCGACGAAAAGCCTCCGCGGCTTAAGGGCCTGTCCGGAAATAATTTGGTCAATCTGCCTTGGTCTTTTGTCGCGCAGCTTCGTAGCTCGCTCGTCACAGATCCCGAGGGATATGCTCCTCACTCGCGCCTTGCCGCGCAGCAAAATCCCGGCGACATATTGCCCAACTTATTTCCGGACAGGCTCTAAGAACGATTTCCTTTGACCAGCAGCAGGCCGGGGTGATTGCCGGTGAGGCTCTTGCCCCCCGCCGGGGTGACCCGGTAGGTGTTCTCGCTGCCGACCATGCCGACGTCGGGGACGCCCCGCTTAGGTTCCAACGCGATCACCATCCCCTCGGCCAGGGGTTCATCGAAGCCCTTCGCAATCACCGGGAACTCATCGACCTGCAGGCCGATGCCGTGCCCGAGAAAGCTGGCGCGCCGATCGCCGCAGCCCATAAACTGATCGCGAAACTGCGCGTCAAGGCTTTCCAGAATCGTGGTGTAAATCTCCGAAGGAATGGCGCCCGGCTTGAGCATCTCCGCCGCGCGCCGCTCGATCTCGACGCAGCGCTCGTGGATGCCCATCGCCTCGCGAGATGGGGCGCAGCCAAATGCATAGATGAGCGTCTTGTCGGTTTGATAGCCTTCGACCCCGAAGCCGATGTCCAGGAACACCACGTCGCCGTGACGGAGCTTGCGCCGGGGGCTGCCCAGGACCGGCGCCGCGGGCCCCATTCCCAGCGAGCCTGAGGGACTATCCAGGCTCGTCGGACAGAGCGAGTTTTCGCCAAACGCAATCTGGCCGACAACCGTTTCGACGCCGAACATGCCGAAGCGCACCAGGCCCTGGTGCCCCTCGCGCACCATCGCCGAAAAGAGATCGCAGCCGAATTCCGCCTCGCTTATCCCCTCGCGCAGCAGGGCGGGGACCTGGTCTTCCATGACCCGCCGGTGAATCTCGCCCGCCCGCTCCATCAGGGCCAGCTCGTAAGGGCTCTTGACGGCCCGGACCTTCGCCGCCTGCAAATCGAGCGGCGCGACCTCGCGGCACGGGAAATGTTTGCGAAACCGCTGCAGCAGGCCGAACGGGACGACATCCGCCTCGATATGAATCGTCCCCGGAATTGTTCCCAAAGATTGGGCCGCATCCCGGAAACTGTTCATCGGCCGGATATGGGGTAGCAGCGATTCCGAGCAGGCGCGCTGGAAACTGCGCCGCACCCAAAGCACCGGTTCGCCGCCGCGCGGGATAAGCAGCACCCCGTCCTGCATCGTGCCGGTGAAATAATAGAGGTTGAGCCGGCCCAGGATTGCCGCCAGCGCCCAGTCCGGCTGGTCCGCATCCATGCGCGCGTGGAATCGGCTCAGCCGATCCGTCAATTCCGAACGTGGAACCTTGTTGGCCATGTGCAGGGGCACAGTGTGTCGCGGCGCAACGGTTGCGTAAAGGCTGAAGCGCGGCGCAAGAGCTTGCCTCAAAAGCCGGTTCCTGATTAAGTGGCGGCAGAATGCAGATGAACCAATCCTATCCGGAGTCCGCTTGCATTTCGCCATTGGCCGAAAGGTCGGTGCCGCTGGTGGTGCGGCTGGCCGTTTTGTTTGGCGGTCCGGCCAACCTGTTCGGCTGGTTTTTCTTTGGTTTTGGCATGGTGTTTGTCTGGCTGTTCGCCTGCCGGTCGGATGTGACCAGTTGGTATCGGTTCAAGGGTCCGCTGGAAACCGTGCAGGGCCAAGTGATCAGCAGCACGCGAACCGACGCCTCTCAAGGCCGAAGGCGTAGTGGGAGAATTTACCGGTATACCTTTTCCTATCTTGTGGACGACCGGGAATACCAGGGGGCTTCCTACGCCGTTGGCCAGCAACTGCAAGCCGGGAGTAGTGTCACGGTGGAGTTTCCAATCGGGAAACCAACCGTGGCGCGAATCCGCAGCATGCGGACAAACGTGTTTGGCCCGGGGGTCCTGTTTGTTCTGGTTTTCCCGCTCGTCGGACTCTGCGTGGTATACTTCGGTTTCATCAGCGGCCTGAAGACCTGCTCTCTCCTGAGGTGTGGCGTGCTGACGTCTGCCAAGCTGGTTTCCAAGGAGCCGACCAATATCAGCGTCAATCGCCGGATGCTTTACAAATTCATCTTCAGCTTCACCACTTCCGAAGGCCGGGCCTGCACGGCGTCGGACAAAACCACGGCCGAGAGATTTGAGAATGGCAACCAGGAGCCAATCATTTACGACCCGCGCCGGCCTGAGAGCGCGCTGCTGCTGGCCGGCTTGCCGGCTGGGTTGCAAATCGGCGATGACGGGCAGATCGTCAACCGCCGGCCGGCCGCGGCCATTGTATCCTGCGTGATTCCACTCGTCTGCATCGTCGGCCACGGCTTTTGGGGGCTGTGGCTGCTGAGCCATTGACGACTCGTCTCTTGCGTCCGCCGGGAACTGCGGTAGGGTGCAGAGAGCGAGAGAGGCTTCAAGATTCTAGAGAGGGAGGTTAATATGATAGCAGAAACCACAAAAAGCATGAGAGCCGAGCGCATTCATTCTTTTGGCGGACCGGAGGTCCTGCGCTTGGAGGAGGTGCCAAGGCCGCTGCCCGAAGCGGGCGAAATCCTGGTGCGCGTCTATGCCGCCGGCGTGAATCCGGTCGATTGGAAAATCCGCGAAGGATTGCTGGGCCAGCAACCGCTTCCGTCCATTGTGGGCAGCGATTTTTCCGGCGTGATTGAAGAGATTGGCCCCGGGGTGGAGGAGTTCCGTGTCGGCGAAGAGGTCTTCGGCAGCGTGGCCGATGCCAGCGGCAGCTACGCGGAGTACGCCATCGCCCCGGTGTCGAACGTGGCGGAAAAGCCGCCGGAGCTGGATCATATCCAGGCGGCGGCATTGCCGATCGCCGGGCTCACCGCCTGGCAGGCGCTCTTTGACGTGGCGGACCTCAAGCCCGGCCAGACGGCGCTCATTCATGCCGCCGCCGGGGGCGTCGGCAGCTTCGCCGTGCAGTTCGCCAAGTGGAAAGGAGCCAACGCCATCGGCACCGCCTCCGGCCGCAATGCCGATTTCGTCCGTGCCCTGGGCGCGGACCGGGTCATTGATTACCAAAGCACCCGCTTCGAAGAGGTGATGCACGAGGTCGATATGGTCCTGGACACCATCGGCGGGGACACCCAGGAGCGATCGTGGGGAGTGTTGAAACCGGGCGGCATTCTGGTCTCGCTGGTTCGGCCTCCTTCCGAACAATCCGCTGCCGCCCATCGCGCGCGCGGCCGATTGCTGCGCTGCGACCATAGCCGCGGCGATCAATTGGCCCGGATCGCCGACCTCATGGTCAGTGGCGACATCAGCATCTATGTCGAATCGGTCCTGCCGCTATCCGAGGCGCCCCAGGCGCAGGACCTGAGCAAGAAAGGGCACACCCACGGCAAAATCGTGCTGAGGGTGGTCTAAACCTATTGCGGCGGCGCGTTGGTCAGGGGCAGGATGCGGTAGAACCCGGTTGGGCTGGCTGGCGCATTGGGGTCGATGAAATCGGCCGATCCCTGGGCGACCTGATTTGTGCTCAGAGACAGCCAATTCACCAGGTCGGTCGAGTTCTGCACGGCGAACCATGCGCCATCCGGGGCGCCGGCGCCTATGTGGAAACCGCCATTCGACAGCAGCCACGGCAGGGGCCGGGGCCACTGATGGATGATAATCGCCTCGGCGCGGGGCGGGAAGCCGACGATATAATCCGGGGGCGCGTTCGTTGAAGGGGCCAAGGTGAGAATAACCGACTTCACGAGAGTATTCGACCCGTTATCGATCGGCACAACCGGGATGAGCGCGCAACCGACGCCTTCGGGAATGGTTACGAAGCCAGGCAGGGCGACGTAGTCCACGCCGTTGCTGGCGGTGCCGCCGATGCTGTAATCGACCGTTAAGGCCGCGGAAGCACTCCCAAAGCGGCGGACCGTGAAGAGCGCGGGCTTCGGTCCCCAGTTGGTGCAGTTGGTCGCGCGGGACGGCGGCCAGTTGGTCCAGGAGGGCACAGCATTCGTCAGGCCGGGCCAGATCCAGGACATATTCGTTCCGGCCACGGCTACGGGGTCGGTGGCCACGATGTTGACGACGTCGGTCAGGTTCGTCCCCGGGGTTGAAGAGACAACCGTGATATTGACCGGCGGGGAAGTTCGGTTGATGAGCATCTGGTCTACCGAGTAGAGCCCTTTGGCCGCGGCCGTCAGGGCATAGCTGCCCGCCGGCGCGTTGGACCAAACCAGACACCACACCGCGGTCAGCCGCCCCAGGGCTGTCGGCCCCATGATGTCGGGCGAGGCGAAGGCCTGGAAGACCGGGCGATTGGTTGAGGAGAGTTTAACCCCGTGCCCCAGGTCCGTGCCGTTGGCGTAAAATTCCACGTTCGTGAAGGGCACCTCGGAGCGGGTGTAGGCAAAGATGGGAATATCCACCGGCGTATAAAACACCGCATGGTTGGCAGGACTGACGATGCGCACGGCCGGGCCAAGGGTGGTGTCAGCAAAGGGATCCAGAGGATCTTTAACCTGGGCCAGGGCGAGATTCGGAACGGTTCCTCCAGCAAGCGCAGCCAGGAGACCGCAGCCTGCGATGGCACGCGAAAAACAAGACTTCTTCATAGGCAATGCCTTTCGATAACAGCTTTTACGGGACTTATAGCGGAGCATAGGCGGGTCCGAAGAACAGTCAAGAGCGGTATTTGTAACGATTAGGTTACGGGGCGCGTTCCGAGGCAGCCCGGGCTCCCGAGGCGCCACCGCAGGGCTGCCGGCGCGGCGTGAATCAGGCCTTCAGGCTGGAGGAGGGGGCGGAAGAAAAGGGGAGTTCCAGGGTGAAGATGGCTCCTTTTCCCGGCCCGTCGCTTTGGGCGCGCAAGGAGCCTCCCATTTCTTTGGCAGCCTGGACGCCGCTGTGGAGGCCGAAGCCATGGCCGTCTTTGCGCGTGGTGAAGCCGTGGTTGAAGATGCGCTTTAGATTCTCCTCGGGAATGCCCACGCCGTTATCGAGCACGGAGATTTGGAGGTGTCCTTCACCCTTGGCGACGCGCACGGTGACCCGCTGGTCGTGCGGGCCAAGTTCATCGCAGGCGTATTTGGCGTTGCGGAGAAGATTGACGAGAATCTGCAGGACCTTGTGTTTCTGAAGGGTAATTTCGGGGATGCCGTCGTCGTACTGGCGTATGACCTGCATTCCGAAGCGCGGCAGCGCCAGGCTGCTGAGCCGCAAGGCATCCTCGACCAGGCCGGGGACGTCCAGCGTTTCAGCGGCGCCCGAGACGCGGGAAAGACTCTGCTGGGTGGTGATCACCTCCTTGATATGCTCGACGTTTTGGGCCACCAGCTCCATCTCATGAAGCAGGGCGGTCTGTTCCGAAGCGAGGAATTCTCCCAGCTTGCCGAGGTATTCGGGCACCATCTTGCCGTGGGAATCCCGCGTGATGAACTCGCCCAGGTCGGAGCCATGCTCGCGCAAGAGGGCCGCAACCCGAGCGACTTTGCCGGCTTGAGAATCCTTGAGCCGGCTCGAAATCAGGCTGGTGGAGACGTTGAGACTGTTGAGGACGTTGCCCACGTTGTGGAGGACGCTGGTGGCTATCTCGGTCATGCCCGCCAGGCGGGAGGCTTGAACCAATTCCTCTTGCGCCTGCTTCAGCTCAGCCGCGGCTCTTTGGCGCTCGGTAACGTCCTGCGCCATGTGATCGAATTGGATCTGAAGCCGAGCCTGGCTGGACTCCAGCGCAACCGCGTATTGGCAGATGGCCTTTTGCTGCCGGACGACGCTCAGGGTGACGGACCAGGCGATGGTCGCCGCCAGGAGCACGCCGAGACCCAGCAGGAGGAGCACCCGCCAGCGCATTGCCAGCAAATCAGCCTTGATTCGAGCCCCGGCGCGTTCCATTTGCGCCCCTTGGAAATCGACAAAGGCTTCCCAGGCGGCGTGGTAAATCAGCAGCCGGGGAAGCGTCACGTCGAGCATGACCCGCCGCGCTTGATCGGTGTCGGTTTCGGCGATCAACAGCTTCAGCGCCTGCTGATAGCTCTGCACATAGGAAGATCTGGCCTCCTGGATCGTTCGCAAAAGCTTCTTCTCCTCGTCGGACTCGGTTTGCCGCCCGAGTTGCCGGACCAGGTCGGAGATTCTCTCGTTGATCTCGTGGCACTCGGCGAGCAGCGGATCGATCTTCTCTCGATCCTTCAACAGGAAGATCTGCATCGTAAGGCGGTTGTTGAGGCTCGAGTAACGAAGGGCCTGCCGCGAGAGCTGGACTTTGGCCCAGTGCTGGTCCAACGCATCGTCCACTCGCGTCTGGACCTGCGACAGGCGGCTCAGAGCCAGCCCGCCCCCCAGCACGAGGATGCCAATCAACAGGGAGAAAGCGACGATTAATCGCAATCCAGCCCCGCTGCCCGCTGGAGCTAAGGTTTTCTGCGTCATGACGGCGGAGGCGTCCGATCCTTTTGCCTAACCTACCGGACTCCTCTATCACCAGCCTGAGTATCGGCTATCGATGGCCATACTTTAGCCAAAATCCGCGAAGTGCGCGCCCTGCCAGGGAGGGACCGGACCTTCATCCCTATCAAGAGCCCATCACCATCAGCGGAGCCGGGGCGGTCCCCAGTTGAATTCGGATTTGTGGAAGCGGGGGCGGAGCGTATGCTGTGAAGGATGGCTGACATCGGCAAATGCAACACGCTGACGGTAGTGCGGGGATCGACCCCGGGCGTCTACCTGGACGGCGGCGATCACGGGGAGATTCTCCTGCCCAACCGGTATGTGCCCAGGAGGGTTGCCACGGGGGACCGGATCGAGGTGTTCGTGTACCGGGATTCCGAAGACCGCCTGGTGGCCAGCACCGAAACGCCGCGGGCCACGGTCGGAGATGTGGCCGTGTTGAAAGTCGTCAGCGTCAATCCCAAAATTGGCGCCTTCCTGGATTGGGGGCTGGCCAAGGATTTGCTGCTGCCCTTCCGCGAGCAATCCAGCCCGGTGCAGGTCGGCCAGGCGGTGGCCGTGCGAATTTATCTGGACGAAAAGAGCGAGCGGATTGTCGCGTCGATGAAGCTTGAGAGAGACGGAACCGGCGAGCGGCCCAAACGCGGAATCGATTCGAGGCCGGAGCCCGCGGGCTACCGGCGCGTCGCGCCGCTGGCCGAGCAAATCGTCGAGTCCCTTAAGCGCAACCGAGGCCGGCTGGATCTGGACGACCACAGCTCGCCGGAAGCGATTCGCGAGGCGTTCCGCGCCAGCAAGAAGGCCTTCAAACAGGCCCTGGGCGCGCTCTACAAAGCGCGGCGAATCCGTTTTTCCAAGCCCGGGATTGAGCTGCTAACCTGACACCCAAATCCGCACATAAGGAGCGGAATCCGGAGGGGGCGTGGGAGCGGAGATGTATATAACCACGAAATACGAAACACGCGAAAAAAAGGCCAATTTTCGCGTGTTTCGCGTATTGAGTGGTCCTGTCCCCATGTCTTACTGTCAGCGGCGGAATGATATTACCGGAAAACCGCCGGTCTGAAATTCCGTTCTCCTTCCCTGGTCTTTTCTTCCGGCTCTTCTCCTGAAAGCTCTTCTTGCTTCTTCCTTTTGGGTTCTTCTT
>Ga0181517_10003411_pt1 | contig 15179 bp, 9 predicted proteins | sample PEATcosm2014_Bin_31_FD_119748 | JGI IMG/M metagenome (GOLD analysis project Ga0181517, IMG submission 119748) | Peatland microbial communities from MTU Mesocosm Facility, Houghton, MI, USA - PEATcosm2014_Bin01_30_metaG | ecosystem: Environmental > Terrestrial > Soil > Wetlands > Peat | place... | reverse complement strand
GCCAACGCTTGCTCCTCGTTCGGCAAGATTTGCAGAATCGTCATAAAGCCGGCGATCTCGATGACCTCCCGGACATATTCCTGCAAACCGCACAGGGCGAGCGACCCATTCGCGCTCTTCATTTTCTTAGCGGCGAAAATTAACACGCGCAGGCCCGCGCTGCTGATGTACTCCAGCTCGGCGAAATTCAGAATCAGCCCGATCGTCCCCTCCCCGAAACAGGCGGTCAGACGTTTCTCGAGTTCGGGCGAGGTCGCCGCATCCAACCGGCCGGTGACGTTCACGCTGATAGTCCGCGGTCCCTTTTGTTCGATTTTGATTTCCATCGCCTGCTCCTTTCGGCCGGTGGGTTCGTGAAAGCCGGCTACGCCTTGGCCCGCTTGGTCATAGTGAAGATATTTTTTCCGTTCGATCGCTTGTAGCCGACGTCGTCCATCATTTTCCGGGTCAAATACACGCCGAGTCCGCCGACCCGCCGCTCGTCCAGCGGCGCATGCACGTCCGCCGCCGCGACATCGAGCGGATTGAACGGCCGGCCGTCGTCTTCCACTCGGATGTGCAATTCCCCGCCGGGGCCAGTCGCCAGGCGCACGTCGATGAAATGCTCCGCGCCGTCGGCGAAACCGTAGCGAATGATATTGCTCAAAATTTCTTCGAGGGCCAGCGTCGCCGCCGTTGTCACGTCTTTCGACAAGCCGCGTTCCCGCCCGAAGGCGCTCAGCAAGTCGTGCAGTTTCTCGGTTTCGTCCAGACGATTCGCGAAGCGGAGCGCGACATCCGCTCGCGCGCGACCCGTGAAAGTCAGCGCCAGCGCCGTGATGTCGTCGCTTTGCTCGGCGCCGCCGGTGAACCGCCGCACCTCTTCGAACGAGCCGGCGATGATGTCCGCCGGCGACGAACGCGCCAGCTCCCCGAGCGCCGCTTCCAGCCGGCCGGCGGCGTACATCTCTTGCTGGACGTCGGTCGCCTCGGTGATGCCGTCCGTATAGAGAAAGAGCGAGTCGCCGGCGCGCAGGCGGATCGTCCGCGTCGCGTAGGTCGCGCCGGCCAGCACCCCCAGCGCGATCTGCGGCTCGCTTTTCTGCACGGCAACGGCGCCGTCGCGGGTCAGCAGATACGGCCGGTTGTGGCCGGCATTGGCATATTGGATTTCGCCCGTGTCGACGTTCAGCAAGCCGTAAATCACCGTGACGAACATCTGCATTTCGTTTTCGCGCAGCAAGAGCGCGTTGACGTGGCTAAGGCAATCGCCGGGCGAAGAGCCGCCGCGGGCGACCGCCGCCAACAACGTGCGACAGATGGCCATGAACAGCGCGGCGGGGACGCCCTTGCCCGAAACGTCGCCGATGACGAAACCGATCCGGTCGTCGCCGAGCGGAAAGAAATCGTAAAAATCGCCGCCGACCTCCCGGGCCGGGACGGAATGGGCGAAAATCTCGAAGCCCGTGGCCGTCGAAAAAGTTTGAAAGTCGCGGGGCAAGATGGATTGTTGGATGCGGAAGGCGACATCCAGTTCGCTGGCAATTCGCTCCCTCTCGGCCGTGGATTTCTGGAGCGCCGCCATATGATAACGCAGATCGTGAACCATCTTGTTGAACGCGAGCGTCAACTCGGCCACTTCGTCGGCGGACCGCGCCGGCGGAAGCTGGAAATCGAGATCGCCGCCGGCGACCTTGCGCGCCGCCGTCGCCAAGTCGACGATCGGCCGCGCGATCGATCGCGAAACCAACGCCACGATCAACAGCAACGTCAGCAGCCCGGCCAGGCCCAATCGGACGGCGGTTCCCTCGAACGCGTACACGCGGGACATGACCTCCAGGAACGGGTAGACGATCGCGAGCGACAAATTCGCCGAACGAATCGGATAGTAGACGATCCACGAGCGTTTCCGATGGAGCGGGTCGCTGCGGTCGATGAACCCGGACGCGGCCGACGTCATGCGCTCGGCCAACTCGGGAGCGAGTTCTCCCAGCCGCTGCCGCATGATCAGCGACGCGTCGGGGTAGGAAATGAAACTCCCGTTCTTGCTGACAATGAACGCATATCCGGTTTGCAGGACGCGGATCCCGTTGACTTCCCGCGCGAGGTCGGCGAGGCAGATGTCGACCGTCGCCACGCCGATCAGCCGCCCGGCGCGGAAAATCGGCGCCGAGTACGTAATCATGATCGTCTCGCCGCCGCCGGTGTCGAAATACGGTTCGCTCCAGGCCGGCTTTCCCGTCTGCTTCGGAATCTTGTACCAGTCCCAGGCGAAATAATTGTACTGCTCGGTCCCAAGCTGGACGAAAACGAGTTCGCGGCCTTTGGCGTAAAAGTAGGGGGCGAACAAAGCGCGGCCCGGTGCGAACGCCTCGGGCTCGAAGGCGATGCAGGTCCCATAAATTTCGGGATTGTTTTGAATCACGCCCTTCATATATTCCGTCAGTTCGCTTTCGTCGTAGAACGGGTGCACCGACATGTGGAGGGCGATCATCCCCGCGATTTTTTCCGCCTGGCCGAAGCGGCCATCGTATTTTTCCGTGTAGAATTGGGCGAGATTCTTCGATTCGTTCTCGATGCCGCGAATCACTTCCTGCTTGCTGTAATAGGAGCCGGCCCACAACACGCCCAGGAACAGGATCATGGTGCTGCCCCAGATCCGGATCAGCATTTTCGTGCCCAGGGTGCGTTTCATCGGTCACCAAATCGCGTCAAGTTCGCGATCAATGGTCGAAGTGCAGGTGAACCCGGCATCGTCGCCTTCGTTCTTTACCTCGACGCGATCCGCGTATTGGCGGATCAAAAATGACGAGAGCTTCGTCACGGCGCCGTCGTCCTCGAGCAGCGTCAGGGGATCGGGCCGTCCCCCAGCCAGAAAAAGGGGTTGCCCATTGTATAGCACGAACACGTCCAAATCGAACTCGTCGAATAGGCCGTCACGGAAATTCGGCCTGTCGATCCGCCGGCGGAGAATATTGTTTCCACCGTCTCGCCCAGCGCGACGGTCGCCCGTTGCACGATATCGCGCCGCGCGCCCCACGCCGCGCCGCGGGCGGATAGAAAATCGGCCGCCTTTTTCGAAAAGTTCGGTTCGCGCGAGAGCAGCGCCTCGAAAAAGCCCGCCAGGATCGTCATGCCGTACACCAACGGCAGGCCGCCGAGTTGCGCCGCCTGAATCGAGACCGGCACGAACGAAGGGTCCGTCGACTCCGGGCAGAGGCGCCCCGAGCCGATGAAGCGATTTCGCAGGGCCTGAAAAATCGTGCCGACGCCGCCGGCCAGCATCGAAAGGCTGATCAGCCGCTGCGCCGCCTCCGGTGAAGCCCCGGCCGCGTGCGCCACCAGCACCGGAAACATCAGCCCGACGGACATCAGAAAAACGTGCGGCAATCCCAAGAGCAGCGTCATCGCCAACGGCGGACGTTCGTCGACCCCAACGACGAGATTTTCGGGCTTTTTCGGGGGTTTCCTTGCGGCGGCCCCGGACGTTGAGACCGCTTGGGCGGCGCCGGCATCTGAGTTCTTCAATTAGCCTTCCTTGGATAACCAATTTTGCAAAAAGCGCGGGAGGTGTCAACGGAAACCGTCGGCCCGGCGCGTGGCGCCAACCGCGCGACGCAGGCCGGTGCGGCCCGATCCTGGCCCTCTTACGATGGGCAGCGCGACCCGTTATAATGCGGCGGTGCAAGCCGTTTGGCGAGGATTCGATCGTTGTATGAGATTTGAGCGCACGTTGCCTCGCGACGTGCGACGCCTGCGTTATCGGCCTCCGGAGGCTTGATGGAAGACAAAGCGACCGGCGCACTCGACCGCAAAGAGGTCATCGCACAAGCCAGGACCGGACGGCTGGAAGGCGCCAGTTTGGCCAATATCAAATTGGCCAAAGCCGATCTTTCCGCAGGGAACTTGCGGAAGATCCAGGCGGCCGGGGTCAATTTCCGCAGGGCCGTGTTCCGTGGGGCCGACCTGTCGGGCGCAAACCTCGCCGGCGCCGACTTGCAAGAGGCGGACTTCACCGGCGCCGATCTGTCGGGCGCGATCCTCACCGACGCCAAGGTCAATCAAGCCAATTTCACTGGCGCCAAACTGGTCGGGGCCCAGGCCGGCAAGGCCGTGTTCGACAAAGCCGTTTTTCGCAACGCCGACCTCGCCGACGCCGATTTGTCCGGGGCCTTGTTGCGCACGTGCCGGATCGAGGCGAGTTCGCTCGTGCGGGCCAGGTTGGTCGACGCGGACGCCGCCGAATCGACCGTCGCCGACGTCGACCTGAGCGGCGCCGATGCACGGGAAGCAACGTTTCGCGAATGCCGCTTCGAGCGCGTCAAGGCGGCGGACTTGTCCGGACCGCGCGCCGATTTTTCCTTCGCCGAACTCAAAACCGTTGATTTTTCGCACGCCCATCTGCCCAACGCCCGATTCTTCGGCGCGATCCTGAAAAACGTCGATTTCAACGGCGCGACCCTGACCGAGACGCTCTTCAAACGTTCGCAGCACCGGGCCGTGAATTTTCAAAACGCCGACCTGAAAAACGCCCTGCTGAAAGGCGTGTACGGCTTCCGCGAGAAGGATCTGCTGGCCTTGCAAGAACAAGGCGCGCTGATCGATCTGTTTTTGTTCCGCCGCTTCTTGCGTTTGTTGTGGCGAAGTCTGTTGGTGAAAATCGTCGTCGGCGCCGCCCTGGCCGCGACGGTCTTCGCCGCGTATCGCTTTTTCACCAATCCCTATAACTGGTCGTACGAGGCCCTTCGCGACCGGGCGCAAAAGCTCTACCAAAAAGGCGATTACGCGCGGGGCGAGCAGATCGACCGCGTGATCATTCAAAAGTATGCGCGCGACCGCAACCACGTCGCCGACGCGCGGCTGGCGATCGCCGACAGTTACCGCGCCCGGCGCCAATTCGACACGGCCCTGACGCTGTATCAGGAAATCGCGGCCACGTACGAAGGCGATCGCGAGGCGTCGCGGGCGCTGGAATCCATGGCCGCCGTTTACCAACAGACCGAGCAAACCGAAAAAGCCCGCGCGGCGCTCGAGCGACTGCGCGAGACCGAAGCCGGCAACCCCGATGCGGAAGCGAACGCCGAATTCGGCCTCGCCGAGTTGCTGAAAAAAGAACGGCGCAACGAGGAGGCGCTCGCCAAGTATCAGGCCATTTTCGAAAAATTCCGTTTCGATCCGGTCGCCGGCGATCGCGCGCTGCTCGAAACGATCGGCCTGCTTTGCCAATTCGATCGCCTCGACGAGGCGGAAGCCGCCCTCGCGCGCCTGGAAAATTACGACGCCAGTCCGACCGGGCAGGCGACCCGCGTGCGCGGCGCCATGTTGATTGCCGAATTGCTGCACCGGCGCGGCGACCTCGCCGAGGCGGAGAAGCGCTACCGGGCGATCTTCGACGCGTACAAGGATTTCCAAAAATCGCGCGACGCCGGCACGAGATTGGTCGAAATTTACCAAGGGCAAGGGCGGATCGAGGAGGCGGACGCGCAACTCGTCGAGATGCTGAAGCGCGCGACCGGCGACGACGCCCGCGAGGACCTGGTGCTGGCGCAAGCCCGGCTGTTCGCCGCCACCAAACGTCCCGACAAGGCGATCGCGCTGCTGGCCGCGAAACTGCCCGCGTTCAAGGATCGCGGCCGCTTGTTCGACGGCGAGTTGTCGCTGCTGCAAATGCAGTCGGAGAAAGGCGACCTGTCCGCGACGGAGAAGACGTACGACGCGCTCGTCGGCAAATTCAGCGGCGACGCCGATCGCCTCATGGAAACCAAAGCTGCGATGAGCCGGATCTACGCCGCCAAAGGCCAGGCCGAAAAGGCGCAGGCCCTCCTGCGCGACATCATCGCCCATGCGGCGCGCCCGGAGCAGGCCGCCGCCGCCAAGCTCGAGTTGGCGGACCAATACCACCACGACGGCGCGCGCGATAAAGCCGAGCATCTGTACCGCGAATTATATGACGCCAGGTCGACCGATGCCGGGGCCGCCTTGCTGGCCGGTCTGGCGTTGGTGCAAGACCAGACGGCGCAGAAAAAGTACGCGGAGGCCGAAGCCCAACTCGCGGAGATGGAGACGCGCTGGCCCGCCGGCAACCCCGACCATTCCCTGATCCTGCTGCGGCGGATCAGCGTGCTGCAACGCGCCGGAAAATACGACGAGGCCATCGCTCGCTTGTTGCAATTGGCGCCGCAACTGACCGAGGCCGATAAGCGGCGCGATGCGAACTTTCTCTTGTTGTCGCTCTACATCGCCGCGAAAAATCCCGCGGGCGCCGAGCAGACCTGGGCGCGCATCCACGCCGAGTCCGCCGCGCCCGCCGATGCCGCCCTGCGCGCCGATACGATGATGGCGCAGTTCTACTCGGCGCTGGGCCTTCACGACAAGGCCGAGGCGCTGTACCGCGACGTCGTCGCCAAGTCGCCCGATTCGGCAATCGCGATGCAGGCGCAACTCGACCTCGCCGGTCAATGCCGGCAGGCGGGCGACGTCGGCCGCGCGGAGCAAATTTATCGCGACATCATTACCCAGGCGATCGATCCGATCGTGGCGCTTTCGGCGGGAACCACGCTCGCGGACTTGCTGGCCGAGCAGCGCTCGTTCGACGAAGCGCAACAGATCCTCGAGACGTTGCGCCTGAAATGGGTCGCCGACGACGCCCATCGCGACGACCTGACGGTGCGCGAGGTCCGGGTGTATCAGCGGGCCGGCAAGCCCGAGGCCGCCGCGGCCCTGCTCGAACGCGAATTGCCGAATTTTCGCGATCCCCGGCGAACAGCCGACGCCATCTGCCTGTTGCTCGACATCTTCGTCGCCGTCGGCGACGTCAAGCGGGCCGAAGACAGCTACCAGGTCGCGGCAAAAATGTTGAGCGGCCGTCCCGACCAACTCGCGCTCGCCAAGTTCCAACTCGGCCGGTTTTACGCGAGCAAGGACCTGGCCGAGAAGGCGATGGCGACCTTCTCCGAGGTGATCGCCCAACATGCGCCGGACGAAATCGAGGCGCGCGCCAAAACCGAATTGGCCGCCCTGCACTATCGGCGCGGCGAACTGGCCGACGCCGAGAAGATCGACCGCGAACTCGCGGACACCTTGCGCGATCCGGTGCACGCCTTCGCCGCCGCGGGCGCCGTCGCCGACATTCTGGCCGATGAGGGCAAATTCGGCGAAGCGGACAAACAACTCGAGGCGATGCTGAAGAAATTCGGCGCGCGGACGGATCTGCGCGCGCAGGTTTTCTTCCGCCGGGTGCAATTCTATCGGCGCCAGGGCCGGAACGCCGAGGCGATCGCCACCCTGCGCCAAGGCATCTCCTTGTTGGACGATCCACGCAAGGTCGCCGACGCCAACGTCATGCTCATGGAGTTATGCGGCGCCCAAGGCGACATCAAAGCCGCCGAAGAAGCCTTCAACCAGGTCGCCAACACCGCGGGCGACGACCCGGGTCGCCTCCGGCGTCTGAAGTTGTTGCTCGCGCGCATGTACGTGGAACACCAGCAACCCGCCAAAGGGGTGGCGCTGTACAAGGAGCTGTATGAACGGCCGCCGCACGATGAGGTCGCGGCGCAGGCCAGGCTCAGCCTAGCCGCCGAATTCCGTCGGCGCGGCGACTTGGCGGCGGCGGAAAAGCTGCTGCGCGAGTTGCTCGCGGATAAGAACACCGGTTCCCTGACCGTCGCCGCGGGCGGCGTGCTCGCGGATATGTTGACGGAGAGCCGGCGCCTCGACGACGCCGATGCCGTGCTCGTCGATCTGCTGAAGCGGCCTGGCGTCACGCCCAATGACCGGGCGGACATCGTCTTGTGGCGCGCCCGTTTGTTCCAGCGGCGAGAAAAAGACCAGGCCGCGGTCGCCCTGGTCAACGAAGAGCTCCCGCGGATCGCCGACGCCAAAAAAAAGGCCGACGCGTACGGCTTCCTGATGGACATCTACCGCCGTCGCGACGACCTGCCGACCCTCGAGACGCTGTACCGGGCGGCCGCCAAGGATTTGGCCGGCGACGTCGCCCTGCTGTCGTCCATCAAGATCTTCTTCGGCCAGGTCTGCGTGAGCAAAGAGTTGTTCGCCAAAGCGTTGCCGCTGTTCGAAGAGGTCGCGACGCAGAATCCGCACAACGAAAACGGCCTTACGGCCCGCCTGGAAATCGCCGGCCTGCAACGGAAAATGGGCGATTCGGCAAAAGCCGAGCAAACCTATCGGGAACTGCTCGACGAGCCGGGCAGCCCGTCGGCGTCGTTCGCCGCGGGATTGCTTTATTATGACATTCTCCGCGACGGGAAACGTTTCGACGAAGCGGACAAACTGCTGACAACGATGCGCGCCAAATGGACAAAAAAGGGCCGGGAACGCGATGAGGTCGTGTATCGGCAGGCGCTGTTGTCCCGCCTGATGAACAAGCCGTCGGCCCAGACGGCCGCATTTCTCGAAGGCGAACTCAAAGAACTGGACGACCGCGGCCATCTCTTCGATTGCTATCTGTTGCTGCTGGACCTTTATCAAACGGCCGGCGACGCGCGGAAGGCCGAGGCCGCCTACGCCAAGATTCAGGAAGTGTTCGGCGCCGAGCCCGAACGCCTCGCGCGCGCCAAGGAACTGTTCAAACGGCCGTAACGCGCCCGGCGGCGGCGCGTGGCGGCGCCGCGGGCGACCGGCCGGCCGAAGGCTGTCGATGAACGCCGCGCCTCGCTTTTTTTCGGAACGGGTCCTGTGGTCGATCGTCGGCGCGGCGGGCATGCTCATCTTCGCCGATCGCTTTGTGTTTTACGACTATTACGACGTCGAAATGGCCGTTCACGGCAACTTGGCCCGGGCCTTGGTCGAAGGCCTGGCGGCCCCCGCCGGTTTTTATCAATACGGCGATCATTCGCACGGTTCGTTGATTTTCGGCCTCCTGCTGGCCCCGTTATTCCGGATCGGCGGCTCGGCGTTGATCTGGACCAAACTGCTGTCGGCGATTTTGGTCGTGGGCGGCGTGTCGTTCTGGACCATCGCCATCCGCCGCGCGTGCGGCTTGGCGCCGGCCCTGTTTTTCGCGGCGCTTTTCATCGTGCCGCCGCCGCGGCTCGAGTTCTGGTTGCACACGTCGTACGCGATTCATATGGAGAGCATATTTTTTTCGGGCTTGCTCGGCCTGCTCTTCACCCGCCGCAACGCGTTCCCTCTCGACCTCTGGCCGGCCGTCGCTGCGGGCCTGATCGCCGGTTTCGCGACGGCGTTCGCCTATGAGAATGTCGTGGTGTTCGGCGCGCTGGCGTGCGCCGCTTTCGTCCGGTTCGAAGACAAGAAAGTGTTCGTCGTTCGGTTCCTGCCGGCGATCCTGGCTTTTCTCATCGGCTTTTCCCCGCATTGGCTCGTGCGTTATCCGTTGTCGTCGCCGTTCTCGCTGGGGCCGCCGGACGCGGCGAAGACCTGGTTTACGGACCGCTACTATTCGCTCTTCGTCATTCTGTTCCATCGCGCGGCCGGCTATTCCCACGTTGCGTTGACGCGAAGTTTTTTTCTGCTGGCCGTCGCCGGTTTCGCGCTCGTCGGCTATCGGGCCATCGCCTCGGTGGAATACCGCCGGTCGAAAGCCGGTTTTCTCGGCTGCTTCCTCGCCCTGTACGGCGCGCTGTTCCTCGCGGTCTACGGCATTTCGCCGTTTTATATGGCGCCGATCCGCGGCTCCGACGAATTTTTCTGCATTCAATATCTGACGATCATCTTTCCTTTTCTTGTCGCGGCCATCGCGCAATTAATCGCCTTTATTCCCCGCCTGGCCGCCGCGTGCCTGGCCGCCGCCTTTCTCTTCGCCGGCGCCGCGGATATGTGGCATTCGCGTCCGGCCACCCCGCGCGGCGCGGGCGCCGCGACAAATTCGTTGTTGTTCCGGGGCGACGACTACGACTATCTCATCGAAAAGCTGCCGGAACTGTGGGGCGGGGATGCGGACTGCGCGTTGTCGTCCGTCTTGCGTCTGCCTCGGAGTTGGCGCTGCGACGGCTTGGCCGCCTTGGCGCGAACGCTCGACAAGAGCGCCGTCGACAAATATGTCAACCAGGCCGGCAATCCGACCGACGCCGCGTGCCTCATCAACGGGTTCGGCGCACGGGAGGCGAAAGTTTTCAGCGCTGGCCCAGACCCGATCTGGCGTGCGCGTCTCGACGAACAATTTCGGGAGGCCCTCGCGCAATATCGGCAAACGGACCCGAAGCAGGCGGCCAACTTCGTCGAAGGCTTGGGTTTTGGCTTGTTGGGACCGCCGCAAGGCAACGAAGGAACCGATTTCGTCAAATGGCTCGCCGCCGGGTCGGATGACCTGTCGGCGGCGCCGAAAACGAAGGCCGCCGCCGCAGCGGTCCGCGAGGCGTTCGCGTTCTTCCAAGGCGCAAGCGACGCCGACGCCATGCGCGCCGCCTTGTTTCATGGCCTCGGACGATGGCTCGGTTGTCCCCACGCAGCGATGTACATCGCCCGAGAAATAGGTCCGGACGACCGGTATCCGTTCGACGATTTCCGCCGTTGGGTCAACCGCGGCCGGCCCGACGACTTCTCCGCGGACGAAGAAGCGGCCTACTCGCGCGGCGCCGCGGCGGGGTTGGCGCACCGGATCAAGAGCCGCTACCGGGCCTTTGTTCTGCGGCGGCCGTTCGAGCGGCTCGCGGCGGTCGCGGAGGAACTGGCGAAGGACGGCCTGCTGCTGCAAAAGACGGCGGACCGGCCGGAGAAATACGCCGTCGTCGAAGCGCCCTGAACGCCGGATCGCCGCCGGCGCTTACAGAAAGATCGCCTTGATGCCGACGTACGGCAGAAACGGCAATTGGTAGATCGCCACGCGCTGCGGGACATTGAGGCCGCCGGTGTCTTTGTAGTAATAGCCCCAGAGATTGCGCTGGTCGTAGACGTTGTAGATTTCGGCAAAGCTCGTCAGCTTGAAGCGGTCGGTCGAATGCCACGTGTATTCCGCGCGGACATCAAGGCGATGATATAGGGGAAAACGCGTGTCGTTGATCCCGCCGTTGTTTGCCTGCCAATAGCGCAAAAAAGTGCGCGGATACATCTCGGTCCAACCCTCGACGGCGGTGTCCGGCCGCCCGGTGGCCAGCCGGAATGTGGTCGAAAACACCCAATTTGCGAGCGGCCGGAAATTGGCCACCAGCGACAGCGTGTGGCGCTGGTCCTGCGTCGGCGAGTACCAACCGTACAGGCCCAGGCCGTCGTTGTAACGCACCTCGGACAGCGAGTAGGCCAGCCAGCCATCCCACCAGCCCGAAAGTTTTTTCTGGAAAAAGACCTCGACGCCCTCGGCCTTGCCGAAGCCGGAATTGCGGTTGTCGATCTTCGGAATCTCGCCGTTGAGCACGAAGTTCGTGGCGTTCAGAAAGCTCAGGCTCGACCCGGAGACGGTCTGAAAAATCAAATCGTCGAACTCTTTGTAATATCCCTCGATGCGCAGCATCATGTCCGAGCCCAGACCCTGCTCGATGCCGGTGACGTAATGGGTCGATTTCTCGCTGCGGATTTTCGGGTTGCCGAGTTTTTCGCTCGAAATCAGGCTGTTGTACGGCGGCAGGTAGTAGACGCCCCAGGCGAACTTCAGCACGGTCGAGTCGGTCAGGTCGGTCGACACCGCAGCGCGCGGGCTGACCACCCAACCGGACTCCGCCGCCGTGTAGTGATCGAAGCGCACGCCGATGTTGGTCCGCAAACGCTTGGGAATGATCTCCGCTTCGTGTTGCACGTAAAAGCCGTACAGGTCTTTCGGTTTGTTGTCGGAGAAATCGACCGTGTAATACTTCGAGGGCGAGGCGAACTGGGCGCCGGGCACGAACTGCGAAAAGGGGAACTGCGCGTTGAGGTTCAGCACGACGCGGCCGTAAACGCCGCCGAATTTGAACAAGTTGCGGCCGAGGTCGAACTGACCTTCCTGGTTCACATACATCCCGTCGACGACGGCGTGGCCGAAAAAGTTGTTGGCGCCCGAGTTCACGTTGCCGGAAAAGTTGAACGTCTGATAGCTGGCCGTCGAGCGGGCCAGGAACCACTTTACCGGCGTCAACGTGTAGTCGAGGCCGAAAACTTGCGTGACTTGATCGTACTCGGCCGTGCCCGTATCGAAGCCCGTCGGGTTGGCCTGGAGATTGGCCTTCACCCCGTCTTCGCTGCGAATCGCAATCACGACGAACCGATTGTAGGGGTTCGGTTCGTACATCCCGCGGACGAGAATGTCGGAAAACACGGGGACCGGCAGGCTGTTCCAATGCAGCAGGCTGAACGCGTATTCGTAGTAACTGCGCCGCGCGGCGACGATCCAACTCGCCTTCGACGTGGCCGGCCCGGTCACCTGCGCTTTCGCCGACAGCAAGGAAACCTCGGCCAGGCCGTCGACGTGATCGCGATTGCCGTCTTTGTACGTGACGTCGAGCACGCTGCCGGTCGCGAACGGATATTGCGCCGGAAAGCCGGCCGCGTAGAAAGTGAAATTTTTCACGAGATCGGTGTCGATGATCGACAGGCCCACGCCGAAGTGATAGGGGTTCGCCAGCAACTGGTGATCGAGCACGATCAGGTTCTCATAATCCTCCGAACCGCGCACGTACATGTCGCTGGAATAGTCCGTGTTGGAGACGATTCCCGGCAGTTGTTGGATGGCCTTGGTGATGTCTTCCAGCGCGCCGGCGTTGCTCTCGATCTCTTCCCGCGTGAACGTGTGGGCGCTGGTTTGCGGCGACGTGTCCACCGTCTTTTGCCCGGTGACGACAACCTCGTTGGCTTTGTACGTCTTGCTGAAGCGCAATTTGGCGTCGGCCGTCGCTTCGCCCTCCGCCGGCACGTCAATCTTTGCCGTTTGGGCGTCGTAACCCTCGGAACTGAACCGCAACGTCGCCGGCCCGCGCGATAGGCCCTCCAGCCGGTAGCGCCCCTGGTCGTCGGTGTGCGTCTTGCGGCCCTGGCCGACGACCTGCACCAGCGCGCCGAACACTGGGGCGCCGTCTTCGTCGGTGACCTGACCCGTGATGTCGCCGGCCCAGCCGAGGCTCGGCGCCAGCAGCGCGATCGTCAAAGCCACCCATAAAACGCGGCGCAAGCTGGCCCCCGGTCTTTGAAACTGCGTTACCTTAGCCACCAAGCGCCGGCAGCGTCAACGGGACGCCAAGGGACTGCGCCGGGCCGTCGCCTCCGGCTTGAGCGGCCGGCGCCGGGTGTGTCATCATGGGTTGCCATTCCGGCGAGGAGAACGATGTGGCCGACGCGTTGGTCATCATTCCGGCGTACAACGAAGAACATCGCATCGGCGACGTCGTGCGCGAACTGCGGGCGCTAGCGCTCGACGCCGACATTCTCGTCGTCAACGACGGCAGCCGCGACCGCACGGCGCGCGCCGCCCGCGCGGCCGGCGCGACTGTGATCAGCCATCCGTACAACCTCGGGTACGGCGCGACGCTGCAGACCGCCTACAAATACGCTCTGCGGCAGGGCAGCCGCTATGTTCTGCAAATGGACGCCGACGGCCAGCATCCGCCGGAGGAAGCGCGCAAGGTGCTCGATCCGGTCCGGCGCGGCGAGGCCGACGTCGTGATCGGCTCGCGATTCATGGCCGGCGGCGGCGGTTACGAATCGCCGTGGGCGCGGCGCGTCGGGATTCGTCTGTTCGGCGCGCTGGCGCGGGCGCTGACTGGCGCGCGGATGACCGACGTGACCTCGGGCTTCATTGCGGTCAATCGCCCGGTCATCGCGCTGTTCGCCAGCGAGTTGTTCCCGGCGGATTTTCCCGACGCCGATGTGCGCATGATGCTGCACATGGCCGGCTATCGCGTGCAGGAGATCCCGGTGCAAATGAAGGCGGGCCCGCCGAACAAATCGATGCACGGCGGCGCGCTGGCGCTGTGGTACATCGCCAAGATGCTCATCAGCATGGCCATCGTGCGCAGTTCGCGGGCGCCGGTCCGCCCGGACAAGGAGGAGACGCCATGACGCCGACGCAACGCGCCTTTGCGATCGTCGTGTCGATTCTGTTTTTCCTGTTCGTCATGAACGCCATCCGCCGCCGGGCCGTCGAAATCCAATATGCGATCTTGTGGCTCGCGGTCGCCGCCGGCATTTTCGTATTGTCGGTTTGGTACGACCTGCTGCTGGCTTTGTCGCGGTTCATCGGCGCGGTCGTGCCGACGACCACCCTTTTTCTCTTCGGCATCTTGTTCCTGGTGATCATCAACATTCAATTCTCGATGCGGGTCAGCAACCTGCAAACCCGCCTGCGCGCGCTGGCCCAGGAACACGCACTCCTTGTCGAACGCGTGGAGCGCGAACGGCACGACGCCGCGCCCTCCGCCTCGTGATCCGACCGTAAAAAAGCGAAACGCCGCCGGACTTTCGTCCGCGCGGCGTCCGCACATATTCACGCTTGGAATTCCCTAGACTCGCCGGCGTCGTCACGCGCCGGAAAAGAACTAGTCTCTGCCCTTTTCCGACCGCTGGGACGACGACTTGAGCGTCTCGCCGTAGCCGCCCGAATAAACGGTGGAATCGTTATACCAGTCATCGCCCGGCACGCTGTACGGCTCATTTTCCGAATTCAGGTCTTCGACTTTCGGGTTGCCCGCAATTGTCGCTGCGCCCGTGTCCGCCGCCGCCGGAATCCCGGAGTACACCGTAGCGTCGCTGTTGGCGTCGGAGCCGGAAACCGCGTACGAAACCGGACTCAACTCGTTCTTCGCCGCCTTTTCGCCGGACCATGAGTTGTTGCCGCTGGGCTCCATCGCACCGAGGTAAATCGTCGCGTCGCCGATATTGTCGCTGCCGGGAATCCCGTATTCGTTGGTGGTCATCGTGGTCTTGGCGCCGGTGTCTTCCGCATAGGCCGCAACCGCAAGCAAACTGACAAGCGCGAACGCCAAAACGAAAATTTGCAATCTTGTTTTCATGTTTTTGTCCCTCAAGTGTTGCAAGACGCCGTAATTGGCGCCGTCCGAAATACTCAATTAGAACGTAAGCTGGCCTGTCGATCTGTCAATGCATATTCGTCTGTCTCGGGCAAATTATTGCGACCGAATCTCGCGGTCAATCGGAAATGCGCCGCGCAAAAAAGCACGCGCCTTCCGGCTGGAACATAAATCGATAGCGCTGCGTGAGCCAATAACGAAATTCGTCGGACTCGCAGAACAACCGGGCCATGCTGCCGTCGAGCAGTATCAGTTCGGGTCGCGCGCCGGCGAACAAACGGATCATGCTGC
>Ga0181517_10003408_pt1 | contig 15182 bp, 10 predicted proteins | sample PEATcosm2014_Bin_31_FD_119748 | JGI IMG/M metagenome (GOLD analysis project Ga0181517, IMG submission 119748) | Peatland microbial communities from MTU Mesocosm Facility, Houghton, MI, USA - PEATcosm2014_Bin01_30_metaG | ecosystem: Environmental > Terrestrial > Soil > Wetlands > Peat | place... | reverse complement strand
TTTCCAGCATGGCGGCGGTGCCGCTGTTGGGATCGACCGCTCCATAAACCCAGGCGTCGCGGTGGTTGCCGGCGATCACCCACTCGTCGGGATACTGCGAGCCTTTGACGGTTCCGATGACATCCCAGATGATGCGCCGCTGGTAGTCCTGCACCGAGATCAGATGGACGCTGACGCCGCCGGGGCCGAGGTGGTAGTGGAAGGGCAACGCTCCCTGCCAGCCCTGCGGAACTCCCGGCCCTTTGAGGGCTTGCAGGATGGGCGCGGCATCGTGATAGCTGAGCGGGATGGAGATGATGTGGGGCTGGCTGGCGGCCTTCTCTGGCGGGGTGCGCGCGGAGTCGGGCAGGTCGAGCGTCGAGGCGACGCCGGGCGTTTCGGGGTCGCCGGGATATTCGAACATGAATTGCACGGAGCCGCGCTGCACGCCGGTTTCGGGTCTCCACGGACCGTCGGGATAGGTGTCGCCCTTGGTGTACCCGTCATCCTGCGGATCGCTGTAGATCATCACGCCGGCCGCGCCGCGCTGTTCGGCGATGAAGACCTTGACGCCGCGAAAGTTTCCGCCGTAGCGGCAGAGGACAACCTTGCCGCGAACATCGATGTGCTCGTCGGCCAGCTTGTTGAAGTCCTCCAGCCGGCAGTAGTTGGCGTAGACAACTTCGGCGGTGACGTCGCCGGAGGCGGAGGAGCCGTTGAAGGGCATGACGACGTTCGGATTGTCCTGAAAGGGATCGCCCGAGACATGCTCCGGCGCAGGCCCGCTCATCAGCAGCTTGCCGGCGGGATCGTAAGCCTGAACGCGAACGACCTTGGGCTGGTTCATCAACACGCGGTAGGGAACAATTTCCGTTTCGAGCCCGGCGGCGCGGAACTTCTGGGCCACGAACTCGGCCAGCTTGCGGTCCTCGGGCGTGGAGGCCAGATGCGGCTGCGCGGTCAGAATCTTGAGGTGCTGGCCGGCCAGCGCTGCGTCGGGAACGGCAAGAAACTTGGCTTCGATCCTGGCCTGCTCATTGAAGTCTCCAAAGCCAAAGACGGACTCCGGCTGGGAAGGGCTCTGGGCAACAAGAAAGGCGGAAAAGAGCGGCAGCATCAGCAGAGCAAACGGCTTGGGCATGTTCATGGGCAGGAACCTTCGGGTCTGGGCAGAGTGAAAAGCATTCGCGACCGCTGCGAGTGCGACCGGCGGCGACCTCCCAGCTTACACCAGGCAGGAGGCTTCTTCTTTGACCCGGCGGGGATGGCCGCGTGATAGTTTCAGGGGAGGGCGGTCGAGCCAGGTACCGGGATCGCTTCAATTCAAGATTCCCCAAGTGGAGGGTTTTCGCATGGCGATTGCAGAACGGATTTCGACCGCGGCAAGCAGTTTTGAACGCAACAATAGCCTGCTGGGCAAGTGTTTTGAGGGGCTCAGCGACGAAGAATGGCTGCGCCAGCCGGGCGAGAACTCGAATCACCTGTTGTGGATCGCGGGCCATATTGTGTGGGCGCGCGCGGGAGTGATGCGGATGCTGGGCGCGGAGTGGACCAAGCCGTGGCTGGCGCAGTTTGCGCGGAGCGCGAAGCTGCTCGACGCGGCGCAGTATCCCAGGCCGGAAGAAGTGACGGCCGCGCTCACGGAGTCGGCCGGGGCGCTGACGGCAGCCATGGAAGCGGCGAGCCCGGAAGCGCTGGCTGCGCCGGGGCCGGAACGAGTCCCGAGCATCGACGGAACGCTGGGCGGGACGGTGTTCTTCCTGGCCTACCACGAGACGAGCCACGTAGGGCAGGCTGTGTATCTGAGAAGCTGGCTGAATAAGGGCGGAGTGATGGGGTAGATGAAAACTTGCCCGACTCGGCGCATGGGGATCCCAGGTCCTCAAGTGCGAGGGACCTGGAGCGCCCGGTTTTGATGCGGATACGGAATCATTGAGGCAAAAAGGCCATCGCCTGAGAGCGATGGCCTTTTCTGTTTGGAGTGCCTTGTTAGCGGGCTTCGGGGAGTTGGACGGGGCGGGCTTCGAGAAGGGCCTCGATGGTTCCCAACGCGGCCAGGACATCGGCGGAGACCGGGGCATCGACCTGAACGACGGCCAAAGCCTTCACGGGCTTGGGTCCGGAGCGTTCGCGGCCGAGAGCGAAGTTGGCGATGTTGACGCCCTTTTCGCCCAGAATGGTCCCGATTTTGCCAATGACCCCGCGAACGTCCAGGTTGCGGCAAACCAGCAGGTTGCCTTCCAGAGGGGTTTCGATGTCGATGCCGTCGAACTCGAGCAGGCGGGGCTGCTCGCCGTGGATGACGGTGGCCGAGGCATGGCTCCTGCCGGCCGCGGAGTGCAGCTCGATGGTCAGAACCGTGGCAGCGCCGCCACGCTGGCTTTCCTGCCTCTCCTCGTGCACGCGGATGCCGCGCTCCTGGGCGACGGAAGTGGCGTTGATGCGGTTGACGTTCTCCGATCCCTGTAAGAGCCCCTCGATGGCGGCGTTGCGGACGAGGTCGATCTTGGTTTCGGCGAGAATGCCGCCGTAGACGAGACTGATGGCCTCGATTCCGCCCTTGCCCGCCTGGGCCAGGAATGCGCCAAGCCGGCCGGCAAGATCGATGTAGGGGGCCAGCTGGACGTACTCCTCGTGGGTGAGGGAGGGCAGATTGACAGCATTCTGGACCACTCCAAGCTTGAGGTAGTCGCGCACCTGGCGGGCGATCTGGATGCCGACCGCCTCCTGCGCTTCACCAGTGGACCCGGCAATGTGCGGGGTGAGGATGACGTTTTCGAGGCCGTGGTAGGGGGTGTCTTTGGCGGGCTCGCTGGTGAATACGTCGAGCGCCGCGCCGGCAACATGGCCGGACTTGAGCGCTTCGGCCAGGGCAGCGTCTTCGATCAGCTCGCCGCGGGCGCAGTTGACGATGCGAACACCCTTCTTCATGGTTGCCAAAGTGCGGGCGTTGACGATGCCGGCCGTCTGGGGTGTGAGGCCGACGTGGAGAGTGAGATAGTCGGCGGTTGCAAAAAGCTCTTCGACCGTGACCAGCTTGATGCCGTTTTCGCGGGCGACGGCGGGGGAAACGAAGGGATCGCTGCCAACCAGCTCCATGCCAAAGCCCTTGGCGCGGCGGGCGACTTCGAGGCCGATGCGGCCCAGGCCGAGAATGCCAAGCGTCTTGCCGCGCAGCTCCATGCCTTGGAGGTTTTTCTTTTCCCATTTGCCGGCATGCATGGTAGAGGTGGCCTGGGGAATCTTGCGGGCTAGCGAAATCATGAGGCCAAGAGCCAACTCGGCGACGGCGACGGCGTTGGCTCCGGGAGTGTTCATCACCACGATGCCGCGGCGGGTGGCGGCGTCGGCGTCGATGTTGTCGACCCCCACCCCGGCGCGTCCGATGACGCGCAACTTGGGGGCGTAGGCCATGAGCGCATCGTCGGCCTGCACGGCGCTGCGAACAACCAGCGCGTCGGCGTCGGCAAGAGCGGCCGGCAGGCCGTCCGGAAGCTGATCGTGGGTGAGTACTTCCCATCCGGGCTCGGCGGCGAAGACAGCGAGCGTGGCCGGAGAAACCTTCTCTGCCAGTACGATTTTCATTGCTTCTCCCTTGGCTTCCTGCGCGGAAGTGTACTCATCGAAGTTGATCTTGTGCTGTTCGCAGAGCAGATCGAAGATGCGCTGCACGGCGGCGTGCGGCTTGCCCTCTCCCTTCTCGTAGTTGGTAATCGAGTTGGGGTGCACGCCCAGGCGCTCGGCCATTTCGTATTGGTAGAGGTCCAGCTGCTTCCGCGCGATGAGCAGCTTTTCTCCAAAGGTCAGTTCGGGCATGGGATGCAGCTCCTAGCTACCAGCTTCTAGCTTCTAGCTTCTGGCTAAAAGCTAAAAGCCTTGGGTTTACGTTCAATTGGGCGGGAAAGCAATATCCCTTCGGCCGAAAAACAGGGTTGAGGCTGCCCACCCTAGCCGCAAAAACAACTGCGCGGCGAGGGTGGGGCACCCGGTTGGTTTGCTGGCTACTGGTTTGCTTCGGCGGCGAAGATCTGCTGCGCGGCGGCCACGGCTTCACCGTAGACGACGGGTAGGCCGAGGGTGTCCTTGGCGATGTGCTCCATTGCGCCGAGGAAAGCGATGGTGTCGAGGTAGTCGAAGAAGCCGAGATGGGCTACGCGGAAGATCTTGCCCTGCATCGATCCCTGGCCGTTGGCGGTGACGAGGCTGAAACGGGCCTTGAGCGCCTTGACCACATCGCCGGAGTTCATGCCTTCCGGCACGGCCACGGCGGTGGCGGCGGCAGAGGGCGAGGTGGGTGCAAAAAGCGTAAAGCCCAGCTTGACCAGCCCGGCGCGGGTGGCCTTGGCGTTGATCTGCGCATTGTGGATGAGCGCGATGCGGCCCTTTTCGAGATCGCCGCCCGCCTGGCCGGCAATGTAGTCGAGCGCCGCGCCGAGCCCGGCGACCAAAGCGACGGCGGGCGTGAAGGCCGTTTCGCCCTTGACCTGGTTCTTGCGCTCCTTGCGCAGATCGAAGTAGAAGCGCGGGCTCTTGCAGGCTTCCATCGCCTTCCAGGCCCGCTCGCTGACGCTGAGATAGGCGAGGCCGGGAGGAATCATGACCGCCTTCTGGGATCCGCCAATGAGGATGTCGATGCCCCATCCGTCCACGTCGAAGGTCTGCGTGCCGAGGCCGGTGATGCCGTCGACGATGAGCAGGGTCTCGGTGCTCTGAAGCATCTTCGCGACCGCCTCCACATCGTGGCTGACGGCGGTGGAGGTCTCGGAGGCCTGCATGTAAACGGCCTTGTGCTCGGGCTTGAGAGCGGTCTTCACTACCCCCATGTCGAAGGTCTGGCCGTAGGGAACTTCAATGACGTCCACGGCGCAGCCGAATGCCTTGGTGAGTTCGACCCAGCGCTCGCCGAACTTTCCGGCAGTCAGGACCAGCACCTTGTCGCCCGGAGAAGCGATGTTGGAGACTGCGGCCTCCATGGCGCCGGTGCCGGAGCTGGAGAGCAACAGCACGTCGTTCTGGGTGCCGACAAAGACCTTGAGCTGGGCCAGGACCTTGGTGAAGAGGGCGCGGAACTCGGGGGTGCGGTGGTGGATGTCCGCGGCAGCCATGGCGAACTGGGCCGCCGGGAGCAGCGGGGTCGGTCCGGGGGTGAACAAGCGCGTTTTGCGAATCATTTTCTCTCCTTGGTCTGGCACTGAAGGGGTCTGGGCCCGGAGCGGAAGGTGACAGCTCGGGGCATCCGACTGACAATCACAGAATACACATCTTTGTGGTTTTTGTGGATTTTATTTTGGGAAGCACATCCCGAGGGGAAAATTGCGGGGAACTGTACGGGGGCCGAGTGGTATTTGCTTCGCTACGCTCAGGGTCGCTCCGGATGACAAATCTGAAATCATCGCTCCACCTGCCACCGCGCCGGGGAACTATAGTGGATGATCATGAAACATTTACGGATTTCAGAATGCCTTACCTATGTAGTTCTCGTTGCCCTGGCCGCCTCCGTTTGCGCGCAGCAGGCCGCGCCGAAACCCCAGGACACCGAGGTCTGGGAGCCGGTTCCGGCGGTGGTAACCGCGGGCGCAACCGACGCAGCGCCGCCTTCAGACGCAATCGTGCTCTTCGATGGGAGCAATTTGAATGAGTGGGCGTCGGCGCAAGACCATTCGCCGGCGAAGTGGTTTGTGCATGACGGCGTAGTGACTGCGAACAAGACGCCGGGCGTGGGCAACATCGAAACGAAACGCCGGTTCCGGAACTATCAGCTGCACATCGAATGGCAGATTCCGGCGAACATCACCGGGAGCGACCAGGCGCGCGGAAACAGCGGGGTCTTTCTGGCTTCGACCGGCCCGGGAGACGCGGGATACGAGTTGCAGATTCTGGACTCGTACAACAACAAAACCTATGTGAACGGGCAGGCCGGGAGCATCTACAAGCAGGGCATTCCGCTGGCGAATCCGAGCCGCAAGCCCGGCGAGTGGCAGAGCTACGACGTGGTGTGGGCCGCGCCGGTGTTCAACGCCGACGGATCGGTGAAGACGCCGGCGTACGCGACGGTGTTCTTCAACGGCGTGCTGGTGCAGGACCACTTCGAGTTGCAGGGCGAGACGCGCTACATCGGCAAGCCGTTCTATAAGCAATTCGACGGCGCGCCCATCAAGCTGCAAGCGCATGGAGACCGCAGCGAACCGGTCAGCTTTCGCAATATCTGGGTGCGGGAACTGAAGTAAGGCCGGGCAGGATTCAGGCATAGAAAAGAGCGGCGTCCGAAAAGTTTCGGACGCCGCTCTGTTTTTTTCTGACCCATTTTCAGGATGTTCTAAAAGAGCACCTTGAGGGAGAACTGAACGTTGCGGGGTTCGCCGGGGCCGATGCCGGGGTTGCCCAGGTACGGTCCGAGGGTTGAGCCGATCACGCCCGTTTCGCTGGCGAAGTCGAAGCCCACCGGAGCGAGGTTGATGCGGTTGAAGGCGTTGAAGATGTCGGCGCGGAACTGGGCGCTGACCCGCTCAGCCATCTTGGTGTTCTTGATAACCGCGATATCCACAGCGGAGTAACCAGGGTTGAAGTTCTGGTTGCGGCGCGTGGGCGAATAGGTTCCCACCGGCGCATCGACGAAGGCGGTGGGGCTGAACCACTGCACCACTCCGCCATTAATCGCGTGGCTGACGCCCTTGGTCGGATCGCCGACCACCTGCACGGCGCGGTCGGCGCTTTCACCATTGCTGCTGGGATTGTTGTTGGAGGCAACGGTGTAAGGCGTTCCGCCATGGAACGAGTAGCCGGAGTTGATCTCCCAGCCATCGGTCAGGCGGGCCGGGCCGCGGAACTGCGGCACGCGGTAGTCCAGATAGCCGGTGAGGGTCTGGCGCACGTCGAAGTCGGCGTTGCCGTATTCACCCTTTTCGTTGAGCGGGTTCTGGCCGACGTAGGGGATCTCGCCGGTCTCATAGTCCAGCGCGTGCCCCCAGGTGTAGCCCACCGAAGCGTCCAGGTTGTGCCATGCCTGCATGCGGAGCGAGGTCTGCAGCGAGCTGTAGTTCGATCCCTGATTGCTCTCCAGTTCGTCGATCACGGCGAAGTTGGGGAACTTGCTGAAGTAGGGGCGCGAGCATTGCAGGTTGTTTCCCGGCGAGGACGGGGTGGCGCCGCTGTATTGCGGAGCGCAGGTGGTGGAGTTGAAAGGAACGGCAACGTTGAGGCTGTTGAGCGCGCCGCCGTTGATGTCTTGCAGACCCAGCAGATGGGTTCCCTTGGTGCCCACGTAGCCGACCTGCCAGATGATGGATGAGGTGAAGCTGTGCTGCACGTTCAGATCCATCGACTCGGTGTAAGCGGGACGGAAGTTGGGGTTGATGGTGGAGATATTCACCGTTCCCATTCCGGCAAGCGCGGAGGCATAGGACTGGAAGACGGGCTGATTGGCGGCGATCACGTTGCCGTTTCCTGCCGCCTGCACCACGATCTGCGAACCGGCCGGGTTGTACTCCGGACCGAAGACGGAGATGTTCTGCACGCCGTTGTTCTGCAGGATGGACTTGAGGAAGATGGAGTCGCCGTAGAGGCCAAATCCGCCACGCAGCACGGTTTTGCCGGTCGAGTCCAACTGATAGCTGAAGCCGACGCGCGGGCTGATGCCAAGCCAGAACTTCTTGTAGACGTTGGCAACGTCCTTGCCGGCGACGGCCAGACCGGAAGCGAGGCTGGGATCGAAGACCGACAGGTTGGGATAGGCGGAGTGGAGCGGGCCTTCGTAGTCGTAGCGGAAGCCGTAATTCAGGCTGAGGCGCTTGCCCAACTGCCAGGCGTCCTGAGCGTAGAAGGCGGTCGTGTTCACAAAGATCTGCCGCTTGGGATCGCCGAGCACAATCTCGGAGTGCACCGGGTCGGGGCATCCGGCCAGGAAGTCGGCGAGATAGAGGATGTTGCCATCGGAAGGGGCGTTCTGGGCGGTGTAGGGTGCGGTGCCATTGCCGAGCGCGGCGCAGGCCGATCCGGTGGTCGCCCACGGTCCCTGCGAAGCGTCGAAGAAGAGGGTGCCGCGCTGGCCGGTCTGGTAGAAGTCGTCCACCTGGGCCTGGCGGATTTCGCCGCCGAAGTGCATCTGGTGAGCGCCCTTGGTCCAGGTAAGGTCTTCGTCGAGGTGGCCGGTGATATCGTTGCGGCCCGAGGAAGGCGTAATGCCAAGGGGATCGAAGCCACTGCCGCTGGCAGCCAGGCCGTCGGTAGCGGTGGTCCCGCCGATCACCAGCTTGGGCGAACCCGCCAGAGAGGCAGGCGTCGCTCCACCATAGAGGTCAAGGCCGAGGCCCACCGGGTTGAAGTCGGTTTGAGCGTCGGAGAAGGCCTGATTGTAGTAGCTGACGCCCATGGCAAGCTGGTTGGTGATGTTGCTGCTGAGGACGCGGTTGTAGACCAGCGAGTAGTTCTGCACGTGGATCGGCGCACTCTCGAAGTAGGGCGCAAGTTCGGAGCTCAGGGGCGCGGTCTGGGCTCCCTGCCCCACGAACCAGACGAAAGCAAGGTGATCCTTGTCGGTGAGTTGCTCGTCGAGCTTGAGGACGCCGTTGAAGCTGTGGCCGATCAGGTTTCCGGTCGCGGAATAGTTGTCGGGCGCGTCGCCGCCCTTGAGCGCGGCGGCGGGCCACAAGCCCTTGAGGGTGCCGTTTCCATTGAGCAGGTTGAGAGAGACCGGGTTGACCTTGACGCCATACGCCGCCAGAACCTGCATCGCATCCGCCTGGTACGCGGCGGTTGGCTCGGTGGCCTTGGTTCCGGCGCCCATCAGGAAGCCTTCGTGCTCGCCACCCAGGAAGAAGAAAGTCTTGTCCTTGATGATGGGGCCGCCGACGGAGAATCCGTAGTGCTGGTCGCGCGTTTCCGGCTTGCTGGTCGCAAAGGGGTTCTGCGCCTGGAAGAGCTCGTTGTGGTTGAAGTAGTAAGCCGACCCGTGCGGCGCGTTGCTGCCGGCCTTGATGGTCAGGTTCGCTGTACCGCCGGAGTTGCGGCCGATTTCAGTGGAACCTGCCGTCACAAAAGAAAAATTGTCAATCGCGTCGATGGGCATGATGACGCCGGCCATAGCCGAGACGCCGCCCTGGTTGACGGCGGGATTGTTCCACCACAGGTCGTTGTTGTCGGTGCCTTCGATCTCCCAATTGATGGAGTTGGAGCGCGAACCGTTCACGCTGGCCATGCCCATGCCGCCGCCGGTGGAGAGGCCGGCAAAGCCGGTGGTCTGGGCGAGCATCTGGGTGAAGTCGCGGCCGGAGTTGGGCAGATTCTGCACCACCACCTCGGGCAGCACGGTGGAGGCCTCGTCGGTAACGGTATCCAGGGTCAGCGCGTCCGCGGTGACTTCCACGGTGGATGCCGTAGCAGCCACTGCAAGCTTGACCGGGAGGACATAATTGGTGCCGGCCGCGACCTTGATCCCGTTCACCTTCTGGTTGGAAAAGCCGGACGCCGTGATGGTTACCGCGTAGTTGCCGAGAGGCAGATTGCTGAAGGCGAACTCGCCGGCGCTGGAGCTGACGGCCTTGTAGGCGGAATTGGTTCCGGTATCGACTGCCGTCACCTGCGCGCCAGGCACAACAGCACCCGATTCATCGGTCACCGTTCCATTGATTCCGCCCCGGAAGGTCTGGCCGAAACCAGCCCCCGGCAAAATCAACAGCGCGGTAAGAACGAACAGAAATGCGGTAAATACACTACAAATGCTTGGATGCTTCATTGCGCCAGCCCTCCGGAAAAAGTAAATGAAAATGCCCGCAGCATACCCGGCAAAGGGCTGAAATCGGGCGGAATTGGTCAGGGATGTAAACAGACACAGGACTGTTTAATATTGGCCACTTGCATAAATATACATACAAAGCCCATAAAAAGTCGATAAAGATACCTGCAAAAAGCTTTGACCGTATAAAAATACATTCCTAAGTCCGAGCAATCGCCCCCTGCTCCCTCCGCAAATCCGAAAGATCGCAAGCGCGTTTCATCTTCTCTGGGTCGGCGAATCAGGGGGGGCGACTGACAAGAAACGGCGTGGACCAGGAGGACCACGCTTCAGCCGGCCGGGAGGCCGGCGTTGCAACTTCATCCCCGCGCGGGGCAATCACAGAAGCGGCTTACTGGATGCATTCCTGCTCGTGAATGCGGACGATCAGGTCGCCGGCGGCGTGGCGGAACATCACCATCAGCGTGTCGTCGGAGGGGGCCTGGCCGTTAAACACTTCCACGCCAATGGCGGACTCCGGCACAGACATGGAACAAGGCCGGGGCAGCGAGGACTTGATGGTGCCGGCGATCATGTTGGCGATTTCCTTGGTGGCGTCGAGGGCATCGGCCTGGACCACCGTATCGACCGGCTGCATCATCATGGCTGCAGTGGCCTGATATGCCAGCTTTTCGGTCATCCGCACTTCGATGCGGCCCTTCCAGTTGCCATGGAGCTCCACAGATCCCATGACATGGCCAGCCGCCGCCGAAAAAGCGAGCGGCGAGGGCATCGGATCCAGGGTCATGGCCAGCATTTGTTCCCAAAACTGTGAGTTGGCGTTGATAACGCTCTGTTCATCTACCTGAGCCCGCATTACAAACACCCTCCCACCGGGGACCATGAAAACTTTGAAGTTCTTTCTTGCTTATCGGGCGTTTCAGAGAAACCGTTAAACGTCCGAAGAAAAATGAACTCCCCTTTCCGCTGCCCTCCTGGTGATCTGTCTCACATTGAGGAGTGCGCCATGACACATCGGGCCCCCGATTTCGGTGCCACTCTTCCCTTGCAAGCTGGTTTCTGTACAGGATGGACGCCATGTCGGACGCCATCAACCATCGCTGGAACCATCCGGCCGTCATTCTGGTCGCTACCGATCTGAATGATCTGGACAGATTGATTCCCTTTGCCTTCCAACAGGTTGCGGCGACGGGAGCGCGGCTGATTCTGCTGCACGTCATTGTGCCGGGATCTGCCCTGACCGTGGATTCGTCCGGATTGCCTGCCTACAATCCTATGGTTGCGCTGGAATTCGCATCGAAGGTGCTGGATCCGTGGTGCGAGATGGCGCGGTCGAAAAATATTGTTTGCGATGCTTTGCTGCGCGAGGGCAATGTTGCCGAACAGATTGCGACGTCGGCCCGCCAGTTCAGCGCGGATCGACTGTTGCTGGGAACCCGGAGCAAGGGGAAGCTGGAAAGGTTGTTTCTCGGCTCCGTCGCGGAACAAGTGCTGCGCTCGGTCTATCTCCCGGTCATGACCGTGGGGCCGGAGGCTCATCTCCCCCTGGCAAACGACAACCCGGAAAGGGTTGTGCTTCATGCCACCACACTGAGAGAGGCCTCCCGTCCGAGCGCAGCGCTTGCCTGCCAGATTGCCGCCAGCCAGGGAGCCAAGCTGCTGCTGCTGCATGTGCTTCCGCCCATCGACGAGCCCGTCAGCGAGTTCCATCGCAAAGGCCTGCCCACCGGCCTGGACTCGGCCGCCATGTATGAGCTGGACCTGCTGGCCAAAGAGGCCGGGGCCAACTGCTGCACCGCGGTGGAGACCTATGTGGTGCATGGAAACCCGGCCATCGAGATCCTGTCGGAAGCGGTGGAGCGGCACGCGAGCCTGATTGTTCTGGGCGCAACCCAACACTCGGCCCTGCAGAACCTGACCCGCGACCGGGTGGTGTACCGGGTGCTGGCCCATGCCCGCTGCCCGGTGCTCACGCTGGGCGAGCCACAATCCAGCATGCTGGCAGCACAAAGCGAATCAATCGCGACGCACAGTTGAGTCTGATGGGAAAAAGCGTGGACCGGGAGGTCCACGACCCAGCCGGCCCGGAGGCCTGCGCTGCGATCTTTCGCTCCTGGTGGTGGCTGGGTGCTACAGCGAAACCAGAGTTGGAGTATCCCGAAGGCACTGCATCAAGGTCGATGCGACCATCAGCACCGGGGTCCCCACGGACTGGTCTTCGTCCGTGGGGTGAAGCGAGCGGCGACCTTGCACGAAACTTACCGGGCCACAGGGACTCTGGTTTCGCCCTAGGCGGTCAGTCGTTCCAACTGATCGGGCTTGGTAATGGTCAGGCTTGCGCCCTTGATGGTGATCCATTGATCGCGGCGGAACTGATTGAGGAGCCGTGTAACCGTCTCCCGCGAGGTTCCCGCCATGTTGGCGATCTCTTCGTGGGTGAGGGCCATGGTGAAGCGGATTTCCGGCTTGCCGGCGGCTGAGGAGGCACGGCCCCAGTCCAGCAGCAGACGGGCCAGGCGGCCAGCCGCGGAGCCAGAGAGCGCAAGCCGCTTTGCATCATGGAATACGGTGAGGTATTCGGCGGAGAGAGACTGCGCGGCGTGCATGCTGGCAATGCCGTGACGCCCCAGGAAATCAACAAACTCCTGTTTGCGAACGGTCTTGACCTGGCAGGGTTCGATAGCCTCGGCGGTGACCTCGTGGGGAACATTGGCCAACACGGCGCTCAGTCCCATCACGTCGCCAGGACCGGCGATCTTGAGGATCATCGTCTTTCCGTCGCGCGAAGTCGAGGAGACTTTCACCTGCCCGAAGCAGATTACAAATACATTGCGCGCCGCGTCGCCTTCTGAAAACAGTTTCGCTCCGCGTGCATGGCTCATCATGATGCCGATGCCGTCGTAGTCTTGCAGCGCCTCGGGCGTGAGATTGCAGAACATCCGCAGATGGCGGTGCTCACAGTTAACGCAATCTTCCGGAGGGTGATGGGAGTGAAATGATGCCATACGTTTGCCGCTGGTCAGACTGAAGTATAACGCAATTCAGCGGCATACCAGGCAGGGATTTTCCCTGAACCTCCCGGGTGGGCAATAAAAGCCGCGCCACGGCAGGATTTCTTTCAGGACACGATCTTCAAGCGGCCCCATTTCATGCAATCCGACTTCAAGCCTGTGCAACATCGCCCGCGTGGCGTCGGGATTTGACGCCGCTTTGCAGGCAGCAGGCGTAGTAAGCGCGGGAAACTTCGCGAGCAAGCTCCTCCAGCAACTTCATCCGCAGCGGCGGATAGCTTTGAAACGCCAGCGTGAGGGCCTCGATGGGCAGCAGCAGGACAGACCCGGCGGTCTGAGCGGTCAAGGTGTAGGTATGCTGGCCGTTGCCGAGCGCCGCGGCCAGCTCGACCAGATCGCCGGGGCGCACCGGCCCCAGGTTGAGGCGCGTCTCCATACGCTCCGCCTTGCGCAGAAAACGCCCGGAGACAATGACATAGAGGCCCTTGCAGGCCCCGGACTGGCGAAAGACGACGTCTCCGGATTGAAGATCGATGCAACGAGTGGAGCCGTTGAGCAGGTTCCCGGTCACCTCGGGGCAGGCCAGCAGTTCTGCCAGCGGGTGCGCCTGAACGGCTTCCCTTTGCCCGGATCTTGCCAGAGGTTGCATGGTTCGTCTCCCTTTGTCCTGCCCGGCTCCCGGTCTGGCGGCGTAGGGCAATGCCCTGTGCCTGCCTGCCGAAGTCGAGGTCCATCTTCCAAACCCGCCTTGCAATCAGCTCAATACATTGAAAAGGCGCCTGGCGCCCCGGAATGCTTCCTGGAGCGGCCAGGCTTCAAAAACATTTGTGCGTCAAACTGCCAGCGGCGGCACACACATGACTGGAACCCGCGAACGCGCCAGGAGCGTAAAAGCCGTCCCATGGGGCCCGGGCGTCTCGCTGGTCCGCTTGACTCCGGCCACCAGAATGCAGGGACGGTTCTCGGCGATCGCCTCCGCGACGGCTTCCGCGGGCGATCCCTCCTTGACCATGCAATGCACCGGCACCTTCTCTGTGGACTGGATGCCAAATTCTTCCAACCCGGCCCCGCAAGGGTCTACTTCCGTTCCGATGGTCTGAGCGGCGCGGATCACCAGCAGCGGCCGCTCAAAGGTCTGCGCCAACGAATAGGCGGTCGCCGCCGCTTCAGTGGCCGCCTCGTTCCGTTCCATGGCCAGCAGGACGGGTCCGCCCGGCGTGGGACGGAATTCGCCGGCATTCCAGTCGGCAGCCACGGCCATGACGGCACAGGGCGCCAATCTGACCAACTGCTCGGCAATTGCCCCCACCACTACCGGTCCCGCGCCCGCGGTTCCCCTGGTGCCGATGACAATCAGCCCAGCCTGATATTGCCGGGCCAGATCCACAAGCATCTGCACGACCGTGCCCTGCACCAGTTCCGAATGGCTGTGAATGCCTTCGCGAATCAGATCGCTGGCCAGCGCATCGAGAACCGCCCTGGCATTTAGCGTCATCTCTTGCCGCACGTCGCCGGGGACGCGATCCACGGCGGCGTATTCGATGGGATCGATGCCGTGGGCCAGCACAATCCGGGCATCGTAATATTTGGCTATCTTGCGGGCGTATTCCAAGGCGGCTTCCGAGCGCCCTTGCAGATCCGTGGCCACAATAATTGTCTTCAGGCCGGTTGCAAAACTCATGCTGCCTCCTGACGCCGCACGACGCCTATAGCGAAACCAGAACTGGTGTATCCCGAAAGGACTGCACGAAAGTTGACGCGACCATCTGAGAGCGGCAACCTTGTACGAAACTGACCGGGGCAGGGACTCTGGTTTTGCTCTGGTGCTTTTCTGCCCATTGGATTCCGAGTCTGCGCTCCCTGTGAAACGGCAATCAGTGATATCATTCACCCCCCCTTGTGACCTTGGTCACATAATCAATGTAAGGCAAATCCAAGAACGGAAAGCACAAAGCCGTTCCCTTCGCTCAAAAAAAGGGCGGGAGCCAGGGCTGTCGCATTTGGGCCTGTCACGAATAGAGCGTACAAGCCGCTGAAACGCCGATTTCAACCCGCCTTGTAACAGGGCAGACTTTAGTCGTGCCGATAGAAGCCTACATAAAATCCCGGCTTTAGCCGCTGCTAAGCTCAACTCATAGAAAACAGAGGCAGCAGGGGCTGAGGCGGTTCCACAATTGCTGTACCCAGGAACCACTGACCTAAAGTGGTTTTTTCCCAAGAAAAAGCCACCTTTCGAAGATCTACAAAGGGCACGTGAATTGTGGAACCGCTCTAAAGCCCAGCCTATTTGATTGCCTTATCGGCACAGCTAAACAGGCTGCGGAAAAACTCGATTCAGGATGGCTTTGTAACAGTCCGGCACCGGTGTTTCCGACCCACGATGGATGAAACACGCCTACGATGTTCTGCCTTTGCGGAGGGAGCAGGGGCCTTTAGGCCCCTGAAATCGAGGCCCGGTTGGG
>Ga0181517_10003404_pt1 | contig 15187 bp, 19 predicted proteins | sample PEATcosm2014_Bin_31_FD_119748 | JGI IMG/M metagenome (GOLD analysis project Ga0181517, IMG submission 119748) | Peatland microbial communities from MTU Mesocosm Facility, Houghton, MI, USA - PEATcosm2014_Bin01_30_metaG | ecosystem: Environmental > Terrestrial > Soil > Wetlands > Peat | place... | reverse complement strand
GCAGAGGCGATGCGAATGTCGACGGCAAATGGATGCCGATCCTCCTTTTGCAGGGCCGCTGAAAGCTTGGCGCTGTCGCTGCCGACAAACTGATCCGTTCCATTCACCACCATCTGGGGTGTGTAGACGCCGTTGAGACCAAACTTTTCGCTATATGCATTTTGCCGTTGATCTGATTCGCCCAGAGAGAACGGGTCAGACCAGCCAAGATGGTTCCAGTAGGTAACGTGCTCACTGACACCGACAATGAGCTTGCCCGCGCCGGTCTGCTTCCTATCGATCCGCCCCAGCAACTCATCCGCGGGCGGACAATCGGAGCATCCCTCCGAGGTGAACAGCTCCACCAGGACGGTTTTTGCCCCGGTTGCCAATCCCGCTGCGGGAACAGTTTGCGCAGCCATCGTGAGAGCGCTCGATAAGAATGTCAAGATGATGACCGACGTGACTCCTCGCGGATACGGGCTCATGCTGCCTCCCGGCTGCTACAGGTGAGATGCAAGGCGGCTCCACAGGTTACAGCAGCGTCGTGATCATGTGTGCGTCAAGAATTCCTGTAACCTTACGCTCTGGATCGACTCATATGGAGTATCGCCAGGAGATGCTTCATGTTCCGGAAAATGTTGCTCGCAGTCCTATCCTCCGCTTCTCTCGCTCACGGTCAGGCATTGCAGACTATACCCGGCATCGGCCAAAAGGCTCCCGCGTTTTCCTTGTCTACACCTGCAGGACAGATCGTGCAGCTTGGCTCCTTGACGCGGAAGGGATCCGTCGTTCTCGTGGTTCTCCGCGGCTATCCTGGTTATCAATGCCCGTATTGCATTCGTCAAGTACACGATTATGTAGAGAAAGCCGACAAGTTTGCTGCGTCAGGAACTCAGGTTCTCCTCGTCTATCCTGGACCTCCAGCCGACCTTGACCAGCATGCAAAGGAGTTTCTCACAAAGGAAAACCCGCTGCCGCCGAATGTAATTCTTGTGATCGATCCAGACTACAAGTTCACCAACCTATATGGACTACGTTGGGATGCTCCGAATGAGACAGCGTATCCCTCGACATTTCTGATCGATCGGGAAGGCATCATCTTCTACCGCAAGGTCAGCCAGGGACACGGAGATCGAACAACGGCGAGTGACGTACTGACGGAGTTGCAAAACCCTCACACTGCAAGATGATGCACTGTTCCCGCTTGGGTTGGTAACAATTCGTCGACCTTCTTCTCCAATGACCGTTAGAGAGTCGGTCAAGACTTCATCAAGAGCCCGCACCTGTCGGGATGCCTAGGAGAAAGCATGAAATATTTGATCTCTGTGTACTCTCGTGGAGCGGCGGTGGCCTCCGCTCTTCAATCTCCACTGCTACTTGCGGTTAGGCTCTACTGGGGTTGGCAATTTGCGCAGACGGGTTGGGGCAAGATGCACAACATCGCCAAAATCACAGCGTTCTTTGCAAGCCTGAACATCCCGTTTCCTTCGGCAAACGCCCACTTCGTCGCCGGACTGGAGTTCTTCGGTGGAATCTTGCTGATCCTGGGGCTTGGTTCGCGCGTAGTCGCACTGCTACTTTCCGTAAATATGCTCGTTGCATATTGGACCGCTGACCGCGATGCCCTCATGTCATTCTTTTCCGACCCAGGCAAGTTTTACGCGGCCGACCCATATACTTTTCTCTTCGCCTCGTTGCTCGTCCTGATATTCGGCGCCGGCTTTTTCTCCGTGGATAGAATACTTGCAAAACGCTGTATATCTGCGACAGAATAGAATGATCAAAACAGCCGAATTACGAGATGAAGCACAGCTGATCGCCTCGATCCTGAGTGGCGAAGCACACTTGTTTCACGAGTTGATTCGCCCCTATGAGCGGAGTGTCTATGTGATGGCGCTCTCGTTCCTGAAGAACGAGGCCGATGCGGAGGATGCAGCGCAAGAGGCTTTCTTGAAGGCATATCGGAATCTTGCCAGCTTTCGAAGTGAAGCGAAGTTTGGAACCTGGCTCATCAGTATTACGTTGAATGAGGCGCGCGGCCGCCTTCGCAAGGCGAAGGCAGTAGTGTTGCAGTCGCTCGACGAGGAACCTGATGCCGAAGGGCACATCTCTCCCGCGCTGTTAAGAGATTGGCGTGAGATCCCCTCAGAGACCCTGGAGCGGCAGGAGATTCGTTCACTGCTGCAGGCGGCAGTGGGCCAGTTACCGCAGATGTACCACGAAATTTTCCTCTTGCGGGATGTTGAGGAATTAAGTATCACAGAGGCAGCAGAAGTGCTCCAGATCACCGAGAGTTCAGTGAAGGTGAGGCTTCACAGAGCTCGCATCATGTTGCAAAAGATCCTGGCGCCGCAGTTACGACATATGACCCCGCAGAAGTATTCTCAGAGAAGGAGGTGGTTTCCATGGTTATAGAATGCAAGCACGTTTGGGAACACATTTCCGGCTATCTGGATGGAACGCTTGATGCCAAGATACTGGCGCAAGTGCAAATACATCTTGACCACTGCGAGATCTGCTCTGCGATCATGGACTCCACTCGAAACATTTTGATCTTGACTGCGGACGAACGCGTTTTCGAGCTCCCCCTGGGTTACAGCCAGCGCTTGCACGCGCGTCTGGACGCAGAGCTTTCGGCGATGTCGTCGCCGCACGGGCCTAATCCCTAGAGCCTGTGCACAGTAAGATGTGCCGGGGATTTAGTGGCCACTGGAACCAGCGTCGGGATGCCACAGTGCAGTCTGAGGATCTGCGGACCATGCCGTCTTTCCGATAAGGGCATCGCCCGCATTTATTGAAACCGATGATTCGGGGGCCGCTCTCCGCGACCATCGACCCTTGCCACGTGAGTTTCGGATTACTTTAGTCTGGGGTTCTGGTCGACAGAATAATGTTCAGAGGCAAAGCGAGCTCGATGTATCGTTCACGATCAAACGGCGTTCACAGGTGATGGAATAACCGAAGGTGTAAGAATTCCTCGACGCCGATGAAGATGAGAGTGGCGACAGAGAGGAGAAGTTGGAGATACTCCATTCGGATCTTCCGCCGAGTGGGCGTTATCTGTCGCCACTTGGACGCCGGCCGGTTGCGGAGGTGCCGCACTTGAATCAGAACAGCTAGGTTTAGCAATGACCCTACCAGAGCAAATAGGATCATCGGAATCCGAATCCAATCCGAATGAATTCGATCGAGGAACGAACCGACGGAGGCGCTGATGATAAGGGAACTGATCCCGAGCATCACGCGAAAACCATCAACGGCTGCGAAGAGCGTACAAATGCTTTGAAGCAAAGCAAAGCCAAAGCTTGACCAGCCTATGATCCCAGGCAGTGCGGTCCTGTCCTTATCCACCAGTTGTCTCACTGCCGTTTGTGGATTCGACGCATCAATATGGGGATGGAGCATATGAAAGATCTCCGGAAAACACCATTTCGTCAGGCACCCACCCCCAGCCTTTAGCCGTTAGGTTAGAGGGCCAGGCAGGAATCGATGCCCCCTGAACGGGTGGGCTATCGAACAGTATGCGCGCCAGCACTAGAGAGCCCTCGGTACGCACTATCGCTTCTTTTGTAAGGGAAGAGCCGGGCTTGGTGCCAATCCGCCCTTAACGCCAATGTCGGTAGACGCCTTCACCCTGCATCGAGCGGGATTTCCCGGTCGTCGCGAGTTTCTCGATCCCTTTGGAGATCTATAGCACATCGGCCACACGAAATCTTCTTCGTTAATCGCCCGATATCACATGCTTCATTTCCTACCCTCACTATATCCGGGCCGTTCGGTATTCGGCAAACGGTCTAAACAACAGATCAACTCAAGAGGATAGGGAGCAACATTCCCAGGCCGATGGCAAATATCCACAGCGCAGGGGCTGGGTTGCCCAAGGGACGTTGCGGCTGCGAATCGAGGTTCACCGAACGTGAATTGAGCCTGATTCGCCGAATGTATCGGCGTTCCAGGAGTGTGAACACGAGTGCTGTAGAACCTCCATAGAGCAGATGACCAACGAGGGCAGGAAGAAGTGACGATATGGCGTCCGCTCTCCAGTCAATCTCGCCTGCCAGGATCGCCTCTGCGCTCCAATGCATATGTCCAGACAATTTGAGAGGCAGAAGCAGGCCCCAGATAGGAAATCCGAGGGCTCCGGCAGTCATTGCCTGCTCCAAGTATGCTCCACGAGCTGGTGGGGTAATAACCGCAAAAGCGATGCCAGCGATCGCACCCCAGAGTAAGCCCTTTCAATTACCCACAATTTCAGCACCGATGCAGACGCCCAGTTGAATATCGACAAGACGTGTTAGTCCTTTCCAGATAGTTTCGTTGCCGGGAGGCGGGTCCGAGTTACGCGCCAGATAGCCGCCCAGGCGCGCCAGCTTGATCAGATAATGCGAGAGAGTGTGTGGTCGTGAATGGGCATTGGGCTTGTCGGCGACCAAGCGCTCCAGAATGCGCAGTTCCAGATCCGTAAAGACCATTCCTGGATCGGCGTCGGGCGCGATGCGGTTGGTCATGGTGAGCCAGAAAACGCGCCAGCTCAAAATGCAGAAGACCGCGAGCAGATTCCTCAATCGCGCGGTGGTTCTCAGCCGCGACTGTTCGGCTCGGCAGCCTGATTTGAGAATTTTATGAAAAACCTCGATCTTCCAACGCAGCGCATACCATTGCACCTTTTCCACCGCCTCACGGCGCGTGCGCACCGTCAGGTCGGTAATCAGTTTCCAGTCAATCCGGTCCCTATCGCACGGCATCTCTTGTTCTCGCGCCTGGATCACGGTGATCGTCTGTTCCGGATAGCGTTTCTTCTTGCACTTGGCGGTTTGTATGCGCATGCGCCGGTAGCGGATTTCCAACACTGCCTCCGATTCCTCGCCTTTACGGTTCCGTACAGCGATGCGATACAGTCCTCGGCGTGGACTTTGCCCGATGGCCTCGGAGACGGTCTCGGGTCCGCCATCGGCCAGCCGGTCGGCGCGCGTGCGCACCAGAAAGTGCGTTCCCAACTGTTGCGCCATGCCGAACAGATCGAAAATATCGCTCTCTTGATCACCGACATGCACACAACGTTGCGGCTGCCCGAGCAACTCGGTCGAGGCGCGCAGGTTCTCCAGCCAGCGAAGACTTTCCTTTTCCTCGATCGGAGCGCGATGAGCCTTGCTTTTCGCCTTCCGGCCTTTGAATGCTTTGCGGCTCCAGAACTTGACGGCGGTCAAGCCCAGCGGTAGCCCTTCCAGAGTTACTGCCAAACTGGAGTGCAGGTTAATCCCGCAGGTGGTGAAGTACACCGGCCGCCCTTGCGCGTCTTTGCGCACGGACCCTTTGCTGATCAGCCCCACTGCGGACATATCCTCGCGCTGGTAGGTGAATTCGGTCGTGTCATGCAACACCAGAACAGGCGATTCTCCTTGCGGTAGCCGTTCGCGTGTCGCTTCAAAATGCCCGGCTAGAATTTGCTCTTCGCAGATCCGCTCGTTGGAGAAAAACCGGTAGGCGGCCTTGGTGGCGGCCCAGTCCTGACAGGCCAGGGGAATGCTGCGTCCCAAGCCTGCGGCCATCTGTTCCACCGGATGCTGCAACCGCTTCTCCAGCCGTGCATCGGGTAACTTCGAGGCTGCTAATTCCTGCTCGACCCAGTCCTGGCCGCCACAAGACTCCGGATCGATTGCTTGTTTTGCTGTTGCTTCCATGACAACGGTTCAATGCCCAGCAGTACCCTCTGAAAAGTATCTCGCTTGAGACCGAATCTGCTCCGTCAACACCGATACCGGCAGGCCCGAGTTGTGGGTAATTGAAAGGAGTAAGCCTGGCGATCGAGTCTGGCCGATCGCAGCGACGAGTAGAGATGCAAGAAACGCCGCTGCGGCTCCCAAAAGAGTGCGACGAAGAAAGCGACTCATCCTAAGAGAACGTTGCTCGCTCATGTTGTGCGCCTTATCCAAAGGATTCGACGAAACTGCTGACGGACATAGTTCGATCTCAAAATGCGGGTTTCCTCTAGGATTCTTTAGCCGGAACTATGGAGCGCCTAACCTGTCCGCGAGGGGTCGATAGCGCCGCGCACTCGACTAGTGATCATTCCCCCGAGGGTAATTTTTTAATACAGGGACTTCCGCTACAGGAGGCCCCGGTGGCCCGTATAGTCCGAGTGCTCATCGAGCTTATCTTCCTCAATGACCTTGGTTGCAGCGGCGAGTGCAGTCGAAATCGCGGGGAAGCCGACATAAGGCAGCGCCTGCACCAGCGTCTCCTCGATCTCGGCCAACGTTAGACCGTTGCGCAGGCCCACACGCATGTGAATAGCGAACTCGTTAGGTTGCTTCAGCGCCACCATGACCGCCAGAGTGACCAGACTGCGCGCCTTGCGGTCGAGTCCCGGGCGGGTCCAGATTTCGCCGAATCCCTGATCGATGGCAAAGCCCGCGATATCTGCGCCGAAGGTGCCTGACTCCGCCCCCCCGACGAGACGCTTCTCCCCGTCCGGCCCCATCATCTCACGTACGACACGCTGACCTATAGAACGTCTGGACATAATATTCTCCTGTTCGGCGATAATGGAGGCTTCGCGCTAGGTGTTCTCACCTTGGCGTTTCAGCTCAGGACGGAGTTCCACGGCGGTCTGACGCCTATACCCAAGATCGGCATTTGATGACCGATACTCATGAGAGTCAGTACGGCGGGGGAAGTTACAGGGCACTATGACGGAACTGGAGATCCCTTCGATTTGAGCTCGGGAAACTCGAAAGCACGAAACTCATTTGGTCGCTCCTAAACACTCCGCCTACATGCCTCGCGGGGAATTCGCCAGCAGGATGGATCAGTTCATGACTAACCGATCTTGACCTTTGTCGCTAACCAAGGCAAGCAAGGAGAAGGGTGTCTCGACAATATGTCAAAAGGGAGACATCCCCTCGCGCATTAGCATCCGGTCGGACTTCCGTGGCCTGTCAGAATCTAGGATTGTCGATGAGTCGAGAACCGGCCTGAACAGCAGCGTGAAACGCGTCTGTCATCGATTGAATGCAGACTGCAAGTAAAACCAGTTCGCAGGATGCGACATTCTTCACAGGCTAACACTCGACTGTGCTAGTGCATTCAGGGTTCACATGAGAAGCCCCCCCTTTCTCGCAGCATGAATGTCTGTTGTATCCATTCCGCCTCGCCCAAGCGATCAAAAGAGTCATGTGCTGTTCTCGAAGGCAACATTGCTGCCGTTGTAACCCGGCTTCAGTCCCCGAATAGGTGTGCGGTCCGGTCTGTGCTGGCTTGTGCCCACGGCGTGTCGGCAGTCCAACCAAGCAAAAGAACGACGGCACCGCAACCTGTCATGATCCACCAGATCGGGTGCGTGGCCTGCGTGAAGTTCGAGCCCTTTGCGTGGCTTGCTGCGACAACGGTACCTGCCACTGCCACTCCCATCGCCGCACCCACTTGCCGGCCCGTGGATGCGATCGCCGCGGCCACACCTGCTTGTGATAGTGGCATACCCGCCACAGCATTGTTGGTAATCGCGGGATTAACCATTCCAAGGCCTAATCCAAAAAGCATGTATGCCGATATCAACAGAACAAGTGGGGTACTGACGCTCAGGCGAGTAAGAATCAAAGTGCTCAGTAGAAAGGCCGTGCCTGCCGCGAGCAAGGGCAGACGGGTGCCATATCTAGCCACCAGGCGACCCGAGAGAGGCGCACTCAGCATCATCATGATCGCGAGGGGCAGCGTACATAGGCCGGTATGGAAGGCCGATAGCCCTCGGACCTGTTGGAGATAAAGCGCGTTTAGAAAGAGAAAGCCCGCGAACGAGGAAAATGCGCATACAGCCAGAATCGTTGCGCTACTGAAAGGCACGCTTCGAAAGAAGCGTAAATCGACTAAGGGGTCTTGGCGTCGCGGCTCGTATAAGAGGAAGACACCTAAGGCCAGCCCAGATATGGCAAACAGGCTGACGATCAGGAAGGAGGTCCACCCGGCCTCGGGTCCCTCGATCACGGCATATGTCGCGGATGCCAAGCCGAGTAAGACGACGCTCTGCCCAATCGGATCGAACGCGCGCGCGCGCTGGGCTTTCGATTCAGGTAAGAACCTGATTGTCAGGGCCACTGCCGCGAACCCGATGGGCACATTGATCCAGAAGATAGAACGCCAGCCCACGGTTTGGGTTAAGGCACCGCCAATCAGCGGACCAAGCGCCAACGATACACCCCCCACCGCTCCCCATACACCGACAGCATGGGCCCTGTCTCGCGGCTGCGGGAAAGCATTCGCGATGATAGACAAGGCTACTGGATTGAGCATGGATGCGCCCAACCCTTGAAGGGCGCGGAAAGCCACAAGCGCACCAATGGTATGCGCCACACTACAGAGCAGAGATCCAGATATGAACATTACGAGACCGGTCTGGAAAATGCGCCTTCGCCCGAAACGATCCGATATCGAGCCTGACAACATGAGAAGGCTGGCGACCACGAGGGTGTATGCGTCGACGACCCATTGAAGTCCCGACAGGCTTGCATGAAGATCATGCTGAATTGCAGGCAGGGCCACGTTCACGATGGTGACGTCCATCCCAACAAGCAGTAAGCTCAAACAGCAGATCCCGAGGACGAGGTTCGGATGAACTGTAACGCGTTCAATCTTTTTGGGCGCGACGCCGCCGAGTGCGGCTTCAGTTGAGTGCATCTACGATCTCCTGAGACTTCCTGACTCGCGCAATTAAAGGAAAGATCGTCTCCATCGCGAACTTGTGCGCTGCAGGGCCGATCGAAGAGCAGGCGTCCTCTGCGATCACAACCTGAAAACCAAGAGATGTCGCTTGCCGCGCCGTGGACTCGACACCGAAGTTCGTAGCAATCCCCGCGAGCACGATCGTCTCAACACCACGCTGCTTCAGCGCCGCCTCAAGCTCTGTTTGGCCGAATGCACCCCAGTGCCGTTTGGTGATGAGGAGATCGCCATCCTTGAACCCTGCATCGGGGACCAGTTCGGATGCGATCGTCGGAATCGGTGTGGCTTGCGGATCGAAATGTGAGACGTCCACGATCAGTGGCACCATATCTGCGAGATCGACTCGAACATAAATGACAGTCGCCGCCTTTTCGCGGAAAGCTTCAGCCATCAGGCGCGACGCCGTGAGCACGTCGGCCGGCGGCGTGCGGCTGAACGGGCAAGTTCACAATGCCATACTGAAGATCAATAAGGACGAGAGCCGTCTTGTGGCAGTCAAGTTGCAGCGACATTCTGTTTGCTCCTAACCTCGGGGTTTTCAGACTAGCCATGAAATGCACGCCGTAACGCCTCTCGGCTATCGCGGTCTGCCGCTATTGATACACGCGCCTTGGGAACGATTGAGGCAGAGCCGTGATAGGCCCTCGGGTAAACATGCAACTCGGTCTGCACACCCGCGCGAATGAGGCGTGTCGCATATTCCACCTGTTCTTCCATGAGGAGATCGAGTACTGCCACCGAGATGAATGCTGCCGGCAACCCGTTCAAGTCCTCAGCCCTCGCTGCCGCGGCGTAAGGGGAAACATCTTCGCGGCCAACAGCTGGTCCAAGTAAGGCGGACCATCCGAAGGTATCGTCAATGCGGGTCCAGGCAAACTTCCCGGCGTAGGGATTCCCATCGGCTTTCAATGTTGTTCGGTCGTCAAGCATCGGAGAGATGAGGTGTTGAAGCGCGAGAGACAGTTCTCCGCGGTCTCGAACCAAAAGTGCCAGGCTTGCCGCCAAACCGCCGCCGGCGCTCTCGCCTATGACTCCGATTCGACCACGATCAAGCCCAAGTTCGGCGGAGTGATCAGTCAGCCATCGCAGCACTGCATAGCCATCCTCTACGGCGCCAGGAAACGGGGTCTCAGGGGCTAGTCGGTAATCCACGGAATAAATTGCGCAACCCAATTCGACGGCCTGCGCTCGGTGAGCGGCCCCTTTGCGCTCGGGTGAGCCAACCACGTAGCCGCCTCCGTGGAAGTGGAGAAGTACAGGCAAAGGACCTTCCACACCGCTTGGCCTATAGGCTACAACCCGGATATCCGGTGACCCCTTAGAGGCAGGGACCTGTATTGTTTCGACCGCGACTGCCGGATTATCTGCGGGAAGCGCAGCGATCGCGCGCTTTTGCATTTGGGTCCGTAATGCCGGGAGAGTGTCAGTATGGAAATCAAACGAGGGAAATGTCCCTGACGCGGGGACGAGCTCTGGGTCAACAAGATATCTACTTTTCATGCTTTTCTCGTTCCTTCCTGCTCGTTTGATGCTATGGGGGTATAAGTCGATACGATAAAGTTGAGCATATCCTCAACTTTAATCTATGGCTTATCATATGAGGATGTCCTCAACTTCCGAAGACCTTAAGCTGCGCAGGAAGCCCCAGCAGGCTCGCGCTGCCGCGCGTCGAACAAAGTTCCTAGACGTTGCGGCCCAATTGATCGGGCAGATGGGCTACGAAGCTGTCACCATGACTGCAATAGCGGAATGCGCTGAGGCCTCCATCGGAACGCTCTATGACTACTTCCCCGACAAGCAGGCCGTGGCTTTGTCGCTATTGGCGCAGTACACCGAGCAATCAGATGCGCATTGGGAAGCGACGCTGTCTGCAACAAAGCTTCGACCGAAAGCTGACTTGGCGTGCATCTTTGTCGAAGGAATCCTCGCTTTCGTGCGCGATCGGCCGGCTTACCTTTCTCTCCTCGATGCTCCTGTAGCCCACTCGCGTTCGGCAGCGGCCCGGCAACCGTTGCGACGGACCTTTGCCCACGCCCTGGAGATAGTGAACCCGAGGATCAAACCGACCCACGCCATCGTCATCGCACAAGTGATTGTCGAAGTCCTCAAAGCACTTCTGGCTGTCTACAAGCGAATTACAGCTAAGGAAAAAGACCTAGTCACGCGCGAGTTCAAGAAGCTCTTAGGGCTCTATCTGCGCGACATTCTCCAGTAGAACTCAGAAAATTGCCTGTGATCCTCTTGCGACGAATCACATAGCGGCAGGCGAGTAACGGCCTATCGGGAACGCACGTTCAGATGGTCCACTGTGAGTGTGCCAAAGGACATTTTCTGAATGCGGGCCTCTAGGATTCCCAAGCACTCGGCCCGAATGAAGGTTTATTTCCGGTGCCGGATTAAGCAACTCTGTTTGCCTCCTCAAAACTCAATCGAGGAGCTCGCGGATAGAGGGTCGCGGGATCGCCGTAACCGAGTGTCGCGATGAAGTTCACACGTACTGTTGTGCTGGCAAAGAATGCTGCGTTTACGGCTTCTTCGTCAAAGCCAGACATCAGATTGGTATCCAGCCCGAGCATACGCGCGGCGATGATGAAATCACCGCCTTGTATGGATGAGTTGCGAAAGGCTGATTTCTCAATCAGCTTCTGGTTATCTCCATACCATCCGCGGGCGTCCGTGTGTGGGAACAAGCGAAGCAGATGTGCGACGAAGTTCAAATCCATGCCGAGGACTGCAGTGACGGGAGCCTTTCGCACCTTTTCCGCATTGCCCTTTGCGCAGAGAGCGGCCAGTTTCTCCTTGGCTGCGTCTGTCACACACCACACGATCCTAATACTACAGTTGTAGATTGGCGAAACCGGAGGGAGCAGGGGTCTTCAGACCCCTGAAAAGCGGCCAATACGTCATGGCCTTTAGGCCCGGATCGGACCCATCTGAGGCAAATACAACTGTAGTACTAAGCGGTTGTGAATTAGTCGAGGTTGGCCCCCACTTTAGGAGGTCGTAGAGCGAGCGAAGCTCCTCTTCGCTGACCGGTCGATTCAAGTATGTGTTAAAGGTACGCGCGGACCGGAACAAGCGGTCTAGCACGTCACAATTCATAGGATCAGCCATAGATTTTGATCTCCCACTTATCTCGAACGCTGGTTTGCGCTGCTCACACAGCGACAGATCAAGCGCGGCTCGCACACCAGCGCTCAGGAATTGGAAGCAGCGATTCGGGAATTCATCACCACCCACAACCAACAGCCAAAGCCCTTCCGCTGGATCAAAGCCGCGGATTAGGTCCTAGCCTCTATCGCCCGCTTCGCCACTTCCACTCTTTCCGCTCATACATCCGACTCTTATACGAGAAATCATTGACTCAGGAAACTCGTCTGCGCGACAATAAACACTTCCGATCAGTCTGAAGCCTCGTTTTGCCGGCGGGCAGCGCCCGCCAGGCAAGACGAGGGTGAATCAAGTGGTTATTCGCTGATCGCCACCCCGTGAAACGCAGGGACGCCGATAGAGCTTGAGGTCGACACAAGCGTCAGATCTCCAAATCTGTCGATGGAGAAGACTGCGACATAGCCCTCGCCGCCAGAGGTGTAGATCACGGCCAGCCACTTTTGATCAGGCGACACTGTCACATCCGTCGGCGAGCCCGGCAGCGGTACGGATTTATAAAATACCCCGCCCTGGCTATCGGTGAAAAATTCGGAGACAGCATCGCCTGGGGCGTTACCCGTGTACCAGACGTTGCCGGGTCCCTTGGCAACCCAGCAGGGCGCGTTGGTGGGAAACGCAGGCGCGGGTCCTGCAATTGGAAATACGTCGCCGCTATTGTTCACGATCGCGAAGCTGTCGGGACTATGCGCCGGAGTGAAGCCCAAAATATCTCCCCAGAATGCCGCCCCGAGCGGCACGCTATCCGCATCGCTGGGCAGTGTTAGGTCAGTGCTCGCCCCGCTGAGCGCTCCATTCGGGGCAAGCGGGAGTTGCAGGAGCGATCCCGAGCCCAGGCTCACTGCCGCCCAGGTCTCGCCGACCGCGATTTGCTTTGCCGTAGAATCAGGCAGACTCACAACCGGCCCATCCACATAACCCTCGGGCCACGAATGGACCTCGGCACAATTGGCGCCGACCACGAAAAGATGATTCCGGGTCAATGCCAAAGAATCGGGTTGCTCGCATTCACTTGCCAGATGAATCGTACTCCCGATGCGGATGGAATTGCCGTTCCGCACCAACTGGCTGACTGTGTTTGATCCGAAGTTCGCGACCGCCCCTAAACGGTCCTCGAACTGCAGATTTCCTGCGGTCCCTGCTGCGCCGCCTTGGCCGCCCGTGGGCAACGTCTGCTGAAGGGAAAGCGACGGCGTGACCCCTGGCTTGAGATTGAATACGACCGCAGCATTGCTGCTTGCGTTGTTTGTGCTTGTGATCACCAGGATGCTGGGGCGCTGCTCGCCTTGAGCCGCCACCGTCAGTGCGCTGATGAGAGTCATGCCCGCCAGCATCATGCCGGAGCGCCAAAGATTTGATTTCTGAAGCTTTTGAAAATGCACTGCGATTCTCCTTGGGGTTTGTGGGGAAACTGTACCCCGGTCACGATTGCCGAACGGCTCGTCGAGGAAGCGGGGCATGCTAACTGGGCCGTTAGAGGGTCTTGAGTGATGAGAAGTTACAGTCTACTTTGAGAATTCTTTGCAAGATCAGGCAAGTCTGGCGCAATCTGGCCTCCACTTCTTCCGACTAATTCAACGAGAATCCAAAGCCGTACCTTTTCTGGAGCATACGAAAACGTCAAGAGAGTAGACATCTCCTTCGCGGTACGCCAACAGACAGGCGAAGATTGCGGCATAAACCTGTTGCGAACCGGCAGTGTTCCAGTCCTGGCGAATGCTTGTCCCGAACGTGAGTACGAAGATGAGGGCTGAACATCCAACTAGGCAAATGCGAGTTCGGAACCCGAGCACCAACAACAGGCCCAAAATGGTCTCTACCCAAGGAAGGACAAGTCCAAACGCGTATACGGACCCTCCAGGAAGAAACGTCTTTACAAACATCGGAACCAGCGAGTCTGCGAAGACCGTTACCCCCATGAGGAGCCGGCTCAGTCCGTGAATGAAAATGTTGAGTCCAATCGTCATGCGCAACAGCAGATAGGCGACGGCGATATCTTGAGGCTTGCGATTGTTGCTGCGAGTCATAAAGTATCCAGTGCGAATTCTCAAAGGACAATTCGCTTTTGTGTTGACTTGCGGAGGCAAAACATCCAGTTCAGCCACAAGCGCAAAAGCTCTGCAGTCCGATCTTGAGGATCACGGCTGCTTCCCAAAGAGCGGTACTTTTGCCTTCTTCCGTCGGAGGTCGCGAGTTCCTTCGTGATCTCCTGCTAAGAACTGAAAGCGAAGCCGGAAGTTGTGAATGGAGCAGACCATCCGGAAGCCAGTGATCAGGCATTGTCGGTCTCCAGTCAACGACTCCTTTCCTGAGGGAAGATACATGTCCGACGGTGCGGACCAGCCTAATTGCCAGTTTGATCTGAGCCATCGAGAAAGGTTACATCCAATCATCACGCTCACCTCAAATCAGCTCCGCGCAAGCTCACATCTGGCAATGAAGGCGACGCTAAACAGAAGGAAGCTGAAGCGAAACAGCGTGAAGATGAGAATGGCCTTGAGAATGTGGCCCGCAGGTGGTGGGAGTGGTGGTCGATTGGAAAGTCGCCTAGCCGTCAGATGGGCATCATGCAAGATCGTCAGATTTGGGAAAAACGGGATGGCAAGATCGCACTGATAACGGGCGGAATCGAAGGCATGAACCTCGACTGAAGGCGTCTACAAGCAGATGCCCTATGACAAAGTCACAATCGATGTAACTTTTCCACGCTTTCTTGATCTGACAGGTATGGCTCGACTTCATCGAACAGGTCCCGGTCGATCTTGGCCTTTATATGCAAGTCGGCGAATGTGCACCACGGATCTCTTGCGAACGACAGTTGAGGACACTTCGCGTTCAACACTCCGGAAATACGAAATGGGCCTTCGCGACTGAAGTAGCCATAGGCCCAGCGGTCACAATGATCGAACAAATTAATACAAACGAAACACCAACAAGGAGGAACTTCCGTGAGCCTTACTATCGCTTCCCGTCAAGTGGACGGGCTTACTATCTTGGACCTGAGAGGGAAAATCATTCTCGGCGAGGGCAGTGTGACTTTACGCGATGCCATACGCAACCTGATCAGCAATGGGTCAAAGAGCATTTTGGTGAATCTGGGCGACGTCACCTATATGGATAGTTCCGGGTTAGGTGAACTGGTAGGTGCCTACACTACGGCAACGAATCAAGGTGCCTCGCTTAAATTGCTCAACCTCACCAAGAAAGTTCACGATCTGCTGCAGCTAACAAAGCTCTACACTGTGTTCGATATCTACGACGATGAGGAAGGCGCGATTGCCTCCTACAAGTAGGCCGGTTCGACTGGCGTGCCAGCTTCTAG